>Ga0315297_10001317_pt1 | contig 15286 bp, 8 predicted proteins | sample YL17G15_0_MG_FD_203628 | JGI IMG/M metagenome (GOLD analysis project Ga0315297, IMG submission 203628) | Sediment microbial communities from Yellowstone Lake, YNP, Wyoming, USA - YL17G15_0 | ecosystem: Environmental > Aquatic > Freshwater > Lake > Sediment | place: USA: Wyoming | collected... | reverse complement strand
TGGGACAAGGAGCCGCCCCGGAGCGCCATTTCCCAGGAACCGCGGTAGCCGAATTCTTTGGGCTTGATGGCCTCCTCGAGCTTTAAAAATGTATCCCCGAAAGACTTCAGGGCGGCGGTCACATCCGCCGGGAGATCCTGCCGGGCCGCCACGTCCTTATTGAGGGCATCCAGCTCGCGCCGCACTCCGGCCACGGCCGTGACCGCGGTGCCCAGGGTCCGGTTTAAGGTCATGGCTTTGACGATATACGCGTTCTGGGCTTCGCGAACGGAATCGGGCCAGGGTACGCGGGGGTCGGGCAGAATTTGAGCTTTGCGGCTGGCCTTCAACGCCCCGGCCTCGAGTTCAATCGTGTAGTCGCCGGGAAATGCCAGGGGGAGAGAGACCAAGCTGAAACCCGCCACCGCTATCTTTTCGCCTTTTTCATTTCTGGGCGCATACCCAAGGCTCCAGGGAATTCTTTGGATCCCTTCCTTGATGGGCAGGCTGGCCATATATATTTCTTCGCCCTTGGCGTCTTTGATGTGAAAGGTCGGGCGTTCCTTGGTCGCTGTTCGGCAATAGAACGTCAGGAGCATGCCGGGCGCCGGGTTGGCCCCGCTGTAAACCGGCTTGGTGAAGCTTTCACCCCGGGACGACAGAAGGTATTCGGTTGCGGGCCTCGACGAGAACAAGTACAGGTCCGAGGCCAGGACTTGGCCGCTCATTTCCTCAAGGGGGGTGATGTCGTCCAGGATCCAGATGCCCAGGCCGTGTGTGCCGATGATGAGGTCGCGCTCTCTCGGATGGATGATGATATCGTGCACGGCCACGGTCGGCAGGTCATTGCGGAGGGAAAACCAAGTCAGTCCGCCGTCGAGTGAGGCCCAGATGCCGAATTCCAGGCCGATGAACAGGAGGTTTTTGTTTTGGGGGTCCTCTCGGATCACGTGGGCCCAGCCGAAGGGCAGGTTGCCGCGGAGCGATGTCCAGGACTGGCCGTAATCCGTTGTTTTATAAACATAGGTGTTATAGTCGTCGGTGCGATGACCGTCGAAAACGACATAAGCCGTGCCGGCTTCGAAATGGGAGGCCTCAAGGCGTGAACACCAGGTCTCGGCCGGGAGCTTGGGAATGTTTTTGACTACATTCTTCCACGTCCGGCCTCCGTCCCGCGTGACCTGGAGGTTGCCGTCGTCCGTTCCGCACCAGATGACGCCCCGGGCCAGGGGCGATTCGGCGACGGTCACGATGGTGCAATAGATCTCCGCCCCGGTGTTGTCCCTAGTGATGGGCCCGCCGGAATCGACGAATTTTTTGGGGTTGTTGGTGGTGAGGTCGGGGCTGACGATAGTCCAGGACTGGCCTTCGTCCCGGGTTTGGAACAGGTAGTTGCCCGCCGTGTATACGGTCTTGGGGTCGTGGGGAGAGATGAGGATGGGCGAATTCCAGTTGAATCGGTAGGGCGGTTGGTTCAGGGCCGCGGTGGGCCTGATGGATTTGTTGCGGAAAACTCTCAAATTGGACATGGTCAGGCCGTTCATCTGGTAGTTGCTATAAACGATCATGGGGTCTGAGGGGTCGGGCTGGACGTAAAAGCCGTCCCCGCTGTTGATGACATACCAATCGCTGTTGACGATGCCGGCCGAATCGAGCGAAGCGCTGGGTCCGCCCCAGGTGCCGTTGTCTTGAAGGCCGCAATAGACATGATACGGAGTCCTCATGTCCACCCCGATTTCATAGACCTCGGCCCCCGGAATGTTCTGGACGGAGTGCCAATTTTTGCCCTGGTCATAAGTGATATCGATCCCGCCGTCGTTGCCGTCGATGAGATGCAGGGGGTTGGCCGGGTCGATCCACAGGGCGTGATGGTCCGGATGTGTCCCCATAGAGATGATGCGGAAGTTCTTGCCCATGTTGTCCGAAACGTAGCTCCCCCCCGAAAAGACATAGACGGTCTTATCGTTGGTGGGGTCGACGCGGATCTGACTGTAATAGAAAGGACGGCCGTTGACCTGTTTGAACGTTTGGTTATCGCCGGTCCTCTTCCAGGACTCGCCCTTGTCCTCGGACCGCCAGATCCCCGCGTCGGCGGCCTCGATCAAAGCATAGACGACTTTGGGATTGCTCCGGCTGATGTCGATTCCGATCCGGCCCAAGATGCCCGAGGGCAGGTCCTCGGTCAGTTTCTTCCAGGTTCGGCCGCCGTCCGACGTCTTATACAGACCGCTTCCGGGTCCGCCGCTTATAAAACTATTGGGACTGCGTCGATGTTCATAGGCCGCGGCGTACACCGTCAAGGAGTCCGAAGGATCCAGGGCCAGGTCGGCGAAGCCGGTGTGAGCGTCGACATAGAGGACTTTCGTCCAGGTCAGCCCGCCGTCGATCGTCTTGTAGATGCCCCGATCCTCGTTCGGGCCCCACAGATGCCCCATGGCCGCGACATAGACGATATTCGGGTCGCCGCGGTTGATGATGACCCGGCTGATGTGGCGCGTCTCCTTCAGGCCCATGTTGGTCCAGGTCTTCCCTCCGTCGACGGACTTGTAGACGCCGTCGCCGATGGTCACGCTGTTGCGGCAAGTGGCCTCGCCCGTCCCCACCCAGACGATGTCGGGGTTCGACTGGGACACGGCCAGGTCCCCCACGGAAACCGTGGCTTCCTTCCAAAAGGACGGTTCCCAGGTGATGCCGTTGTTCGTGGATTTCCAGACTCCGCTGGGGCCGACCGCGGCATAGATGATCCAGGGCTTGGTCTCGACCGCTTCCACGTCCACGGTCCGGCCGCCCATGACCGCCGGGCCGATCGAACGCCAAGACAGTTTTTCGAAAAGGCGCCCGATTTGGTTTGCGCTCTGGCCGAAGGCCGACAGGGCGGCCCAGGCCAAGAGGAGAGACAGGGTCAAGATTTTTTTCATGATGTGTCCTTCCTTTGTCCTTTTATTTTTTTTACTATTATAGAATATCGTTCTTGAATAAAAAAGATGATTGACAGAGGGCTAAGCGCAACTTTTAACGAGGGAATACGTTTATAGCCATTAGGATTGACCATGTTCCCCTTTTTTATCCAACAGGAGGAATGAATGACTCGCCGGATTATCTTGACACTGATTATTGCCATCTTTCTCAGTACGAGCCTCTGGGCCGAGAAGGAAGCCGTTCCCTCCGCGTCCTTCAAATACCATTCACCCGCGGAGGTTGCGGCAACCTTGAACGGCTTGGCCGCCCGGTATCCCCTGTTGGCCAAGGTCGTTCCCTTCGGAAAATCCTCGGCCAAAACCGACCTCGTCCTGATCCGGATCGTATCGCCCGGCAAGAACAAGCTTGATATCGATGCGCGGCCGGCGCTATTCGTTGCGGCCAACCTGGAGGGCGTGCATCTCATCGGGACCGAGGCGGCTTTGGCCTTGGCCGAGAAACTGCTTTCGGCCTATGGAAGCGACAAGGCCGTGACATCGCTTCTCGAGACCAAAACGATCTACATCGCCCCGCTTCTCAACCCGGACGCAGCCCAGGCCTATTTCGGCCCGGTCAAGTTTGAGCGGTTGACGAACGGCCGCGCCTTGGACGAAGACGTGGACGGGGTTGCCGACGAAGACGGGTTCGAAGACCTCAATTCGGACGGCCTGATCACCCAGATGCGGGTCAAAGACCCTGAGGGGACCTGGATCGTCGATCCCAAGGAGCCCCGCCTGATGCGCCAGGCCGACCCGCTCAAGAGCGAAAAAGGCGTTTATAAGCTCTACTCCGAGGGCAGCGATAACGACGCCGACGGCCAATACAACGAAGACATCCCGGGAGGCGTCGAACCCAACCGGAATTTTCCGCATGACTTTGAATACAACGCCAAGCCCGCCGGGTTGTGGCCAGTGTCCGAGGAGGAAACCCGAAGCCTGGCCCGCTTCCTGTTCGATCATCCGGCCATCGGGCTCATCCTCAACTTCTCGACGGAAAACACTCTTCTCAACATGCAGCAGACGGGACAAGCCAAGGCCGGAAGCGACAGGGTCAAGGTGCCCAAGATGTACGCCGGTTTTCTCGGTTTGGACCCCGACCAAGAGTTTACCCTGAAGGAGATCGTGGACATCCTGAAAGGCATGGGCGTGGGCGGAGGGCTGGACATCACCGAGGACCTGGTGGCCCAGTTTCTCGGGCTCGGCCCGGCCGTGGCCATCGACCGCCTGGACCAGCCCGTGTTCGACGCGGTCCAGAAGGAATACAAGGACGCCCTGAAAGCGGCCAAGCTGGACTACCCCGAGAAAAGAGCCAAAGGAGTGGGCCGAGGCTCCTTCGCCGCTTTCGTCTACTACCAATACGGCGCGCCGCTTTTTTCCACCGACGTCTGGGCCGTGCCCGAACCCAAGAAGGAAGAGCCCAAAGACGCGCTCACGGCTGACAAGCTTAAGACAATGTCTTCGGATGAATTCATCGCCTTGGGAGAGGAAAAAATCGATGCTTTTCTCAAGGCAGCCGGCGCCCCTCCCAACTTCAAGGCGGCCATGGTCATCAACATGGTCAAGAGCGGCCAGGTCACTCCAGCCAAGATGGCGGAGATGATGGACAAGATGCCTAAAAAGCCCGGGGCCGAAGGCGAAGACAACCCCGATACCTATCTCCTTAAGTATTCCGACACCGTTCTCAACGGCAACGGCTTCGTCAACTGGACGCCCGTCAAGCATCCGACCTTGGGCGATGTGGAGGTCGGCGGTTTCATCCCCTACCTCCGAGTCAATCCCATATCCGCCGAGGCCAAGCCGTGGGTCGATGTTCACGCCGATTTTTACCTCAAGCTCATGCAAAAAATGCCGGCACTCAAAGTCAGCCAAACCAAGGTCAAGCCCGTCGCCCGGGGATTGTACGAGGTCAGCCTGTACTTGACCAACACCGGCTGGCTGCCCACCTCGACGGCTCAGGGTCGGCGCGCGCGGCAGGCCTGGCCGATCCGAGTCGCCCTGATCATGGGCGAAAACCAGACGCTCGTCTCCGGTCATCCTGTTGAAAACATCCCCTTCCTCAACGGCAGCGGCGACGTGAAAAAATTAACCTGGACGGTCAGGGCCAAGAAAGGGTCGAGCCTGAAATTCAAGTGCGGGACGCCCCGTCTCGGCTCGCTGGACGCCGCCGTGACTCTGGACTGATAGGGAGACCATCATGAAGACTAAGAATTCCATCCTGGGCGCAACCGTAATTCTCGCCCTGGCCGTTTTGGCCCTCGGGCCGGCACTCCGGGGAGCGGATGTCACTTTATCCTTCGATCATTTCTACGATTACGCCGAGCTGACCCGCTCGATCCAAGCTCTGCAGCAGGCCTATCCTCAGTTTGTGACTATCACTTCCATCGGCAAATCCTATCTGGGCAAGGATATCTGGGCCGTAATCCTCAATAATCCCAAGACGGGCTCGGCCGAGCATAAGGCCGGCTATTATATCGACGGCAATATTCACGGCAACGAGATCCAGGGCGCGGAAGTTGCGCTCTACACTCTCTATTACCTTCTGAAAAACTACGGCCTTACGGACTTTACCACGCGGCTTATGGATGAGCGGACTTTCTACGTCGTCCCGACCATGAACCCAGACAGCCGCGACTATTTTCTCCATAAGCCGACCAATGCCAACTCGCCCCGGTCAGGACTCCGGCCTATGGATGACGACCGTGACGGGCTGGCCGACGAAGACGATGCGGACGACCTGGACGGCGACGGTTCCATCACTCTCATGCGCAAGAAAGACCCCAACGGCAATTTTAGGAGCGACCCCAATGACCCGCGGCTCATGATCCCGGTCAAGCCCGGAGAAAAGGGCGAATACACCGTGCTGGGCGAGGAGGGTATCGATAACGACGGAGACGGCTTGGTTAATGAGGATGGGCTGGGCGGCTACGACATGAACAGGAATTTCGGCTGGAATTGGCAACCGGACTATGTCCAGCGCGGAGCGGGAGAATTTCCCCACTGTTTCCCTGAGACCAAGGCCGTGGCCGATTTTATCCTCAGCCATCCCAACATCGCCGGAGTCCAGAGCTTCCATAACTTCGGGGGCATGATCCTCCGCGGTCCCGGCGCCAAGAACTTGGGCGAGTACAACCCTGTGGACCGCCGCGTCTATGACTTTATCGGCAAACAGGGGGAGAAGATTCTGCCCGGCTACCGCTACGTGACTGTTTACAAGGATATGTACACGGTCTACGGCGGAACGATCGACTTTACCTACCAAACCCTGGGCATCTTCACCTTCTCCAACGAGCTGGACCTGGACCCGGGCACGACCGAGTCAACGGAAAAGAAAAAGAGCGCCGAGGAAGAAGAAAACGTAATGAGCCGGGTTTTCGGCGGGCAGCAGAACATGACTTATTACGACAACGTCCTGATGGGCGCAGAATTCAAGGACTGGAAGCCTTACAAGCACCCCCTGTACGGCGATATCGAGATCGGTGGAGTTAAGAAGTTCGGGACACGCGTTCCGCCGTTGTTCAGGCTGGCCGAGACGTGCCATCGCAACGCCGCTTTTTGCCTTTATCATGCCGATCAGATGCCCCGCCTGTCCATATCCGAGGCCAAGGTCAAGGCGATGGGCGATGACCTGTACCAGGTCGATGTGACTGTAGCCAACAGCCGGATCACGCCCTCCATGTCGGCTCAGGCCGCCCAGAAGAAGATCTACCGGCCCGATCGCTTGACGGTCGAAGGCGGGCAGCTCCTGGCCGCCGGTTCTCTCTATGACAAGTTTCAAGGCCTCACGTCCAAAATTGAGACCAACAACAAGAATTTTGTATGGCTCGAAAACGGAATCCCGGGATTCGGCCAGGTCGAACTCCGTCTGATGGTGAAGGCTAAAGACAAGCTGACCTTGCTTTTCGATTCGGTCAAAGGCGGGATTTGTTCCACGACGATCGAACTAAAAAAATAGACAAAATGAACGGGGCCCCGGCTTCGGGTGCCCCCGGCAGTCCTCGCGCCAAGACGCTCCGGGCTGGCGGGGGGCCCCCACCCTCGCCCCCCGTTCATTTTTTCTCGGAAGAGCTGCGGGTTGGGCTCCGCTGACGGATACTCCCCGCTATTTTCCGCCATTGATTGGGTACCGGATGCATTCCCATCGGCCACTAAAAAGATTTCGTCGGCTGAGTCTACCTGTCGTCATGCCTCTTCCCCGCTCGGGAAGCATTCGCACCTGGCTATTTTTAACCATAATAAGGAGAGGCCAAGGGACCAAGTGTGTTTATTTTCTAAGAAAACCCCGGGGGAGCAAAGCCCTTGCCCCCCCGCGTTTTATGCCGGCCGAGTCTTTTTTCTAAGAAATTGGGAAAGCTTCTCCCATTCTTGATTTGACCGGGCCCCGGTTCTATGATATTTGATTTTTTGCTACCGAGGCCATGGATAAAACGCGCCTAAAACGAAACGCGGCGGTCATCGGCGTTTTTCTGCTCCTCACCCTGCTCATGACCTATCCCCTGATCATGCACATGGGAACGTCCGTGAGGGACCCCGGAGACCCTCTGCTCAATTCGTGGATCTTGAGCTGGGACATTGAACAAATACTCCGTTTCAACGCCGCAGGCTTTTTTGAGGCGAATATTTTTTATCCGCAGACAAGAACCCTGGCTTATTCCGAATTCCTGCTTCCTCAAGCCCTGGTCGCGCTTCCCGTCCAGCTTGTCACCGGCAACCCCATCTTCGGCCATAACTTCGTCCTTCTCTTCGCATTCCTGACCACGGGCTTGGGTATGTATGCCCTGGCCCGCACTCTCACCGGCAAAACTCTGGCCAGTATCGCGGCCGGTTTTATCTTCGCCTTTTCCCCATTCATGATCTCCCATCTCTATCAAGTTCAAGTCCTGACCGCCGGCGGTATCCCCCTGGCCTTTCTTTTCCTGCACAAGTTTTTTGCGAGCGACCGGCTGAAAGACATTATGCTGTTCAGCCTGTTCTTCATCCTCCAATCTCTGGCCAACGGCTATTACGCCCTCTATCTTGTTGTTTTTGCCGGCCTATTTATCCTGATCTATGCTTTCGTTCAAAAGAAATACAGGTGCGTTCGCTTCTGGCTGCGCCTGGCCCTGGCCGCGCTGGTGATACTGATCTGCCTCGGACCTTTTTTCTATCAATACTACCGCGTCCAACAGGAGATGGGGTTCTCCCGGGACATCCAATGCCCGGCCGGCCTGACGAGCTACCTGGCTACGACCAGCATCAACAACCTGTACGGCCAGGTGACCGCCCCCTTCATGCAGACCGAGAGAGCGCTTTTTCCGGGAGTTGTGCCGTTCATCCTGGCCTGCATCGGAGCCGCATGTTTTCTCCGGATGAAAAAAAAGCATTCCCCCCTGCCGTCCGTTGGTAGGCGGACCCCCGGCCGGCTCATGAGAACCTCCCTGTGGGTGATCACTCTGGCCGCTTGGATTTATGCCGCGACTCTGCTCTACCTGTTGGGCTGGGGCGGATTTACGCTGCGGCTCGGCCCTCTGGGCTCGCTCCACGCCCACAACTTGGCCAAGACGGCCGCGATCGGGCTCGTTCTCTTCGCGGGCGCTTTCATCCTGAGACGCGTCTCGGGCCTGAGGCTGATCCCCTCCGCGTTGGATTGGAGTACGCCCTGGGTTTATGTTCTGTTTCTTGTCTCGGCCTTTCTTTTGACCTTCGGGCCCAACGGGCCCTATCCCCTCCTCCATAAATATGTCCCGGGCTTCAACGGGTTGCGGGTGGCCGCCCGCTTCCATGTATTTTTCATGTTCGGTCTGGCCGTCCTGGCGGCTTACGGCCTGGCCGGCGTCGCCCGATGGCTGTCCGGCTCGAAAGCTCGAAAGGCGATACTCCTGGGCCTGCCCGCCCTCATCCTCGGCGAGTATCTGTCCCTGCCCGTGCCTTATGCGTCCGTTCCCGTCAAGGATCAGATTCCTGAAGTGTATCAATGGCTCAACCGCCAGCCGGGAGATTTTGCGGTAGTGGAGTTGCCCCTGCCGACCGAAAACCGGATTCCCTATATCGAATGCCGGCGCGTGTACTATGCGGCTTATCACTTGAAAAAGATGGTGGAGGGCTACAGCGGCTTTTTCCCGCCGCTCTACCTGGAGCTCCTTCGAAGATACGCATCCCTGCCCGTCGGCCAAATAATTCGTGATTTAAAGGATTTGAAGGTGCGGATGATCATCGCCCATACCGCCGAGATGCGGAACAGCCCTGTCCTTCCAGAGCTGATGAGCCTGGCGGAGCGGGAGGCCGACCTTCGGGAAATCGCTCGGTTCGATGAGGATATTGTTTACGAGCTCGTCTATCGGCCGGGCGAAACGACCGCCACTCTGGAAGAGTTGCGATTGAGTCCGCTCCCGCGGGATTCCTGGTCAGCCGCGGCCAGCGTGAATTCGGCCCGGGCGGCTCTGGCCTTCGACGGGGCGCTGGGAACGCGCTGGGATACCGCCGGCGCGCAGAAAAAAGGGCAATGGTTCGAGCTCGACCTGGGTCGCGCCGCGACCATCCGGGGGATATCCCTCAAGCTCGGGAAGAGCGTGTCCGATTATCCCCGGGGGGTTCGGGTCGATGTCTCAACGGACGGGATTCACTGGGCAACGGCGGCCCAAATCGATACGGTCGTCATCCCCATCCGGACTCTGATCCGCCCCGGCTCCGCGGCCGCGGAGATGGCCTTCGGGCCGGTCGAAGCGCGCGCGGTGCGCTTGGTCCAGACCGGTGACGACCCCGTGTATTATTGGTCGATCCATGAGCTCGACGTCTGGGTGGATCGATAGCCTCCCGACGTCTCTTATTCGCCGCCGATCTGAAGGGATACGATGCGGAAAGTCGGCGCGCTGAAGGCCAGGTTTAAATCCAGGTCGTTTCCCACGAGGTCGAGTCCGTTGAACATCTCGGCCGCCGTGCCGGCCACAGTCAGGCCTTTGACCGGAAAGGACACCCGTCCATTCTCGATCCACAAGCCCGAAGCGCCCCCGCTGAATTGACCCGTCACGGGATTGATGCCGTAGCCGGTCACTTCTTTCAGCAGCAGCCCGGCTGGGGTGGCCCGGATGATCTCTTCGGGGGGGGTCCCGCCCGCGGCCAGAAAGAAATTATGGCCGCCGATATCCGGCAGACTTTGGAAATCGCCCCGGGACGCATTGCCCGTGCTCTTGACCCCGGCTTTCTTGCCCACGACGGTGTTGTACATGAACCCGCGCAGCACGCCTCTGTCGATCACCGTCCGTTTCTCGGTGGGAACGCCCTCGCCGTCAAAAGGCCGGCTGGCCATGCCTTTGGGTCTGGTGCCGTCATCGACGATGGTCAGCAAGTCCGAGCCGATTTTGCCGTTCAGGCTTCCGGCCAGGAAACTGGTCCCCTGGAGGACTCTCTCGCCGTTCGTCGCCGCTAAGATTCCGCCCAAAAGCGCCCCGGCGGCGTCGGGGTGAAAGATGACCGCGGCTCTTTGAGTCTTAACCATGCGGGGGTCGAGCATTTCATAGGCATCGCGGGCCGCCTTAGCCGCTACGTCCTCCGGTTTCTTCAGGTCGGCAAAAAAGCGGCGCGCGCAAAAATCACCGCCGGACGACTTCTGTTCGCCCTTCTCGGCCACCACCTCGACTCTGAAGAAGCAGGCCGACGACTTAAAGCTCTTGGCCAGTCCTAGGGAGTTGGCGATGAACACCTCGGATAATCCCTCGCCGTAAGCCGAGCCCGCGCTTTTCGTAATCCGGGAGTCTTTCAAGGCCAGTCGTTCCACGGCTTTGGCCAGCTCGATCTTGGTGTCCATCGGGACCCGGGCGATTTCCGGATCATAGAGCCCGGGGACATCGGTCGAGGGCTCGCTCTGGGGAAGCACGTGGCTGGGATCGCTGGTCATGTTTTTAGCCAAACCCACGGCGCTCCGGATTGCCGCGTCCAAAGCCTGTTCGGATAGGTCGTTGCAGCTGCAGAAGCCCATCCGGCCTTGAACGAAAACGCGGAGTCCGGCTCCCTGAGCCGCGGCCTCTTGGACCGTTTCCACCTGTCCGTTCCGGATTTCAAGGCTGAGTTGGCGGCCGGTTTCCAGGAAGACCTCGGCCTGGTCGGCGCCCCGGGCCAGGCACCGCTTGATCAGAACTTGTGTCAGGTCTTGATAGTTCATGGTCGTCTCCTTGTCGGCCGATCCTAGGCTCTGGCCCGGCTGCCGCCGACGTTGATGCCCCTGATGCGGACCGTGGGCTGGCCGGCCGAAACTTCGGCCGATTGGCCCTTGCCGCAGATGCCCGGCCCAAACCCCAAGTCGTCGGCCACGGCGTCCGTCTTCTGAATGATGTCCAAGCAGTTGCCGATGAGAGTCGCTCCCCTGACCGGGCTCGTCTTTCGTCCCTTTTCGATCAAGTAGGCTTCCCGGCAGGTAAAATTGAACACGCCGCTGACGGGGTTGACGCTGCCCCCGCTTAAGCTCTGGACATACAAACCGTCCTGGGTGGCGGCCACGATGTCCGAGGGCTTATCCCGGCCCTTATCGATGAAGGTATTGGTCATACGGGGAATGGGGATATAACGGAAGCTTTCCCGCCGGCCGTTGCCCGTGCGTTCCATCCCCAACTGCTTGGCCGACAGGATGTCGGTCATGTACTTTTCCAGCCGGCCGTTTTGGATGAGGACATTTCTCTTCTGGGGTGTGCCTTCGTCGTCGAAGTCGGTCGTGCCCCGGAAGTTCGGCAGTGAGCCGTCGTCGATCATGGTGAATACGTCCGAGGCCACTTTCTGGCCGAGCTTCCCGGTGAAGGCTCCGATCTTCTTGGCGATGTTGTCCGCCTCGAGCGGATGGCCCACCGCCTCGTGGACCAGGACTCCGCCCCAGCCGTTTTGAATGACCACGTCCATGATCCCGGCCGGGCAATCCTGGGCGGCCAGCATGGCCACGGCTTCCCGGGCCGCGGACCGGGCCACCTCCTCCGGGGGCACGTCATTAAAAATCTCAAACCCGGAATGGCGGCTGAGGCGTTCCCGGCTCATATGACGCTTGTCGCCTTCCTGGCCCAGGGCCTGGACGATGAAGAAGAACAGCGGCAGCTCGTCGGCGACCAGCAGGCCTTCGCTGTTGGCGATGGTCCGGCCGCGAATCTCATCGTAGTAGCTGACGAAGGCCGTCTTGATGCGGCGGTCATAATCCAGGGCCGCCCGGTCGGCTCTGCGGAGAATATCCAGGCGCTTCTCATCGGCCACGTCCTGAAGCGGGATCTTGACCGTGATGAAAGACGGCCTGGGCTGGGGTTTAACATCCACCGGGCCGACGCGCTTTGTACCGGCGGCCACGAAGGAAGCCACTTCGGCCGCCCGCAGAAGTTGGTCTTCGGCCAGCTCATCCGTATAAGCGTAGCCGGTCTTATCTCCGGCGATGACCCGCACGCCGGCGCCCCGGCTGAGCCCATAGACCGCGCTTTTAAACCGGGATTCCTCCATGATGATTTCGCGGGAGACCCGGTTTTCAATATAAACATCGGCGAATTCGCCGCCCTTAGCCAAGGCTTTGCGGATGACTCTGTCCAACAACTGCGGGTCGAGCGCGGGCCGGGCCGCGCCGCCGGCCGGAGGGCCGGAGGCCAGGAGTTGTTTCAAAAGGGCCGGCGTGGCGGCCAGGGCCACTCCGCCCTTGATTCCCAGGCTGAGAAACTTCCTCCTGGGAATTTCCTCGGTCCCATAAAATTTGATGCTCATGTTGGTCCTCGCTTTAGAATTCGAACATCAGAAAATTATTCCAAGCTCCATTGTCTTGAATCTTCATTGGCCACTTTGGCTTTCGTGGAAAACTAGTCTACCCGCTTTTGAGACGACTGTCCAGAATCCGCAGTGGGAATCCGGAGCATTAATCCTTTTCTTTTTTTTGCCACTCGGCTTTTTGAATTTTTATTAGCCGATTGTCCTTGTGGCCGGGGCCAGGGGATGTTTCCACAGCGGACACAGGGGCTGGAAACCGCACCAGTCGCACAGCGAGCTTTGTGTCGGTGGAAAGTCGCGGCAGGTTTCAACCTCTTGGATCCGGGCGATCGTTTTTTTTTGAAGGGCCTCAAGGGACCGGGCGCTGCGCCGCGATTCGAGCTGCTTGTTGAAAGCCAGGTAGTGCCAGACAAGCTTGACCTCTTCGGCCTCGGGCCACAGAGACTTGACCGCCAGATGGTAGAGCCCCAGCTGGGGGTCGGCATCGGCGTCCTCCTGCGTGGGCAGGGTGCTCGAAGTCTTGTAATCGTGTATTTCAAAGATGCGTTCTCGATCATTCCAATCCAGGCGGTCCAGGACCCCGCAGAACCGATGTGTCTGCCCTCCGTGTCTGACGGTAAACTCGATGAATTCCTCGGTTTTAACGACCTTGGCCTGGTCGAAGGGATGATAAGTTTGGTAATAGTCCCCCAGGCATTTTTTGCCGAACTCGCGGTAATCCTCGGCGGTCCGGCCCGGCTTGACGATCTTTAACTCGTGCGAGGAGTTTTCGCGCCACAGGTCATCGTACTCCGCTTCCAGCCATTCCCGGCTCTTGATCGTTCGGAGCTTGACCAGTTCGTAGAAAGCCTGGAGGGCTTCATGCACCCGGCTGCCCATGAAGGCTTCGATGCCCTCGACGGCCAAGGGCACCCGGTCGATGTATCGAAACTTGTATTGAAGCCGGCATTGTTCGAAGCTGGACAGCCGGCTGACTGAAAAGGCGTTGGCCATGGGGCATTCTCCTTGTCCGGGTCTTAATCCACGTAGAGAAGGAATCCTTTCAAATACTCGGTTTCCGGGTGAAAGATATTCAGGGGATGGTCGAAGGACTGATGATGGCGCTGCAGGATGCGCACCCGGCGGCCGGCCTCCGCGGCGGCTTGAAACAAGACCGTTTGAAAAAGCGGTTCATCGACGAAATGGGAGCAGGAAAAGGTCAGGAGGAGTCCGCCGGCGGGAAGCAGGGACAAGGCCAGGCGGTTGAGGTCTTTGTAGCCGCGGCAAGCCTGGACCACATCCGACTTTTTTTTGGCGAAGGCCGGCGGGTCCAGGATGATCAGGTCGAAGGCATGCGGCTCAACCCCACGGATAAAGCTGAAAATATCGGCTTGGACGAAATCCCCGGCCGGGCAGTCAAAGCCGTTGAGGGCCAGATTCTTCCGGGCCAAGTCCAGGGCCGGTTCCGAGACGTCCACGGACACCACCCGCCCGGCTCCGCCGAGGAGAGCATAAACGCTGAAACCGCCGGTGTAGGAAAAGCAGTTCAAGACGCGCTTGCCCCTTGACAGCCATCGAACCATTTTTCGCATCTCTCTTTGGTCAAGAAAAAAACCGGTCTTCTGGGAACGGGCCACATCCACGAGAAAAGGTATGCCGTTTTCCCGGATGCGTACCTCGGCCGGCGGGTCGCCCCGCACCGGCCCCTCGAAGTCGGGCAGGCCTTCCTCCCGCCGGGAGGGTTGGCTGGATTTCTCATAGACCGCCCGGCTGGGAATGATCTGGTCCAGGCACTCGATTAAAACAGGTTTGAGCCGGTCCATTCCCAGGGTGGCGATTTGAATGACCACCACGTCGCCGTAGCGGTCGACGATCAATCCCGGAAGCCCGTCGCCCTCGGCGTTGACCAGCCGATAGGCGTCGGTGGCGTCATCGAAAAAACTGCGGCGCAGGGTTGCGGCTCGGGTGAGGTTGCGGCGAACGGCCTCCGGCCCAGCTGTATGGTCGAAGCTGAGCATTCGTCCGATGATCGAGCAGCGCCTGTTGAAATAGGCATGGCCCAGAAATTCGCCCCGGCTGCTTTGGACGGCCAGGATATCGCCGTCCTCGAAATCGGGAAGCCGGGCCACGGCCCCGGAGAAAATCCAATGGTGTTTGTTGCGGACGGCTTTGTCCTTGCCGGGCTTGAGGACGGCTGTCTTCAAGGCTGTCATTTCATTTTTTTTCCAGGCCGGCCTCTCCCCCGCCGGCCAGGCCGGCCAGGATCCTGGGAAGAAGCCAGGCGTCCGCTTCGGCTAAATCGTACAAGCCGAGGTCTTGGGGAGGAACCCAACGAACCTCGCCATGGACCAGGGGACGGACTGACCCTTCATAATCCCTCACCCGGAAGACCAGAAGCTCGAAGGATGAGGCGGCCCCGGGACCGCGACCCGCGGCCAGCAAGTCCCCTACCCGGCATTGAATGCCCAGCTCCTCGTGCAGCTCGCGGGCCAAGCACTGTTCCGGAGTCTCTCCCGGTTCCACGGTTCCTCCGGGAAACTCCCACTTTCCGGCCGCGTTTCCCTCCGCCTTTCTTCGGGCAATAAGCACTTTCCTCCGGCGTTCGATAACAGCGGCCGTGACTTTGTTCATCGTCCTTCAGCGGACCTATTCTGAATGAGAACCCCCTAAAGTTC
>Ga0315297_10001315_pt1 | contig 15294 bp, 8 predicted proteins | sample YL17G15_0_MG_FD_203628 | JGI IMG/M metagenome (GOLD analysis project Ga0315297, IMG submission 203628) | Sediment microbial communities from Yellowstone Lake, YNP, Wyoming, USA - YL17G15_0 | ecosystem: Environmental > Aquatic > Freshwater > Lake > Sediment | place: USA: Wyoming | collected... | reverse complement strand
TTATATCCTTATAGTCCGAGGCCAGGAGTAGAGAGACCAGTATGACCTACTACGTCAAAGACATCGGCTTGGCCTCCTGGGGCCGCAAGGAAATCGCCATCGCCGAGACCGAGATGCCAGGGCTGATGGCGGTGCGCGAGGAGTATGGCGCGAAGCAGCCTTTGAAGGGCGCGCGCATCGCCGGCTCGCTGCACATGACCATCCAGACCGCAGTCTTGATCGAGACGCTTGCCGCGCTCGGCGCCGATATCCGCTGGGCCTCGTGCAACATCTATTCGACGCAGGACCACGCCGCGGCCGCGATCGCCGCCACGGGCATCCCTGTGTTCGCCTTCAAGGGCGAGAGTCTCGAAGAATATTGGGACTACACCAACCGCATCTTCGAATGGGCGGATGGCGGCACGCCGAACATGATTCTCGACGACGGCGGCGACGCGACGCTGCTGGTGCATCTCGGCGTGCGCGCGGAGAAGGGCGACACTGCCTTTCTCGACGGCGCGACCAACGAGGAAGAAGAGGTGCTGTTCGCCTCGATCAAGAAGACGCTGAAGGAAAAGCCGGGCTGGTTCTCGGAGATCGCCAAGAACGTCAAGGGCGTGACCGAGGAGACCACGACCGGCGTGCACCGCCTCTACGAGATGCAGAAGAAGGGCACGCTGCTGTTCCCGGCGATCAACGTCAATGACAGCGTCACCAAGTCCAAGTTCGACAATCTCTATGGCTGCCGCGAAAGCCTGGTCGACGGCATCCGCCGCGGCACCGACGTGATGATGGCGGGCAAGGTGGCGATGGTCGCGGGCTTCGGCGACGTGGGCAAGGGCTCCGCCGCCTCGCTGCGCAACGCCGGCTGCCGCGTACTGGTCGCCGAGGTCGATCCGATCTGCGCGCTGCAGGCCTCGATGGAGGGCTACGAGGTCACCACCATGGACGATGCCGCGCCGCGGGCGGATATTTTCGTCACCGCCACCGGCAACAAGGACGTCATCACCATCGACCATATGCGCGCGATGAAGGACCGCGCCATCGTCTGCAATATCGGCCATTTCGATTCCGAGATTCAGGTGGCGGCCTTGCGCAACATGAAATGGGAGAATGTGAAGCCGCAGGTGGACGAGATTCAGTTTCCCGACGGGCACCGGATCATTCTTCTGTCGGAGGGACGGCTGGTCAATCTCGGCAACGCCATGGGCCATCCGAGCTTCGTGATGAGCGCCTCCTTCACCAACCAGACGCTGGCGCAAATGGAGCTGTGGTCCAATCCCGCTGCGTATAAGAAAGAGGTCTATACGCTGCCGAAGCAGCTCGACGAGAAGGTGGCGCGCTTGCATCTCGCCAAGGTGGGCGCCAAGCTGACCAGGCTCAGCGCCGAGCAGGCGGAGTATATCGGCGTGCCGGCCGAGGGCCCCTACAAGCCCGACCAATACCGGTATTGATGGTTCGAGGGCCGGCCGTCATCCTGAGGTGCGAGCGAAGCGAGCCTCGAAGGGACGGCCGGCCATCTCACCATGACGGACGAGGCCCGCGACACGATTAACCAAAGTGCTCGCGCCAGTGGGCAAGAGTCCGGGATGAAGCTAAGCTAGCCCGTGATTCGCCTTGAGGCTCGCGGGGTCGATCGGCCCGCGTTCGGTCTGTGGCAGCGTTCGACGAGGCGAGGCCATGGGCGGCGGCGTGGGAGCGAGGGACCATGCGGACCAGCGGGGGCAAGGCTGCACCTTCATCAAGGTGGCCAGATGTGCTGTTCCGCGTCCTAGCCTGCTCCATTCCTCTCTGCGCGCTACCTCTCGGGCCGGCGTTGGCCGCAAGCGAGCCGCCCACGCTTGACGCCCGCACGCTGCTGATGCTCGGCATCAATCTCGGCATCATCGCTTTTGCCATCGGGACGGCCATCGCTTGCCTGCGCGCGACGGACCGGGCGCGCAAGACCGAAATCGCCGCTCAGTTGGAGGCCGAGCGCTACCGCCTCAGCGAGAGCACGCTCGAGACGCTGCTGGCGGCCGAGCCGCAGGCGCTTCTGACCGTGGCCGAGTCCGGCGAGGCCGAGCTTCTGGTGGCGACCTTGCCGCCCGCTCTCGGCGTGCCGCGCGACACGAGCGGGCTCCTGAACTTCACCGCCTGGCTCGACGCGAATTCCGCCCAAGAGCTGGACAATGCGATCGACGCTCTGGCCGAGCGGGGCGAGCCCTTCAATCTGATGCTCCGCACCGTCCGCGACCGCTATGTCGAGGTCGACGGTCGCACCGCAGGGCGGACCATCGTGCTCAAGGTGCGCGACCTCGCAGGGCAGCGCCTCGATCATGCCGACGCAGCCGCCAAGCATCGCCAGCTTGAGGATCAGGTCGCCTCGTTGCGCGCATTGCTGGATGAGGCGAGCAAGGCCGAGCGCAGCCGCGCCGAGGCGAAGCCGAGTCTCGAGACGCGTTTCCGCAGCTTCGACCGGCTGGCCACGGCCTTTGCCGTGTTCGACGCCGGGCAGCGGCTCACCCATTTCAATCAGGCCTATGTGGAGCTCTGGCAGCTCGACTCCGAGTGGCTCGCCACCCACCCCCGCGACGGCGAGATCCTCGACCGGCTGCGCCAGGCGCGGCGGCTGCCGGAGAAGGCCGATTATCGCGAATGGAAGAAGGGCTGGCTTGGCTGCTACGGCTCGAACGCGCAAGCCGAGGAGCAGTGGCACCTCCCCGACGGCCGCACCTTGCATGTGGTCGCGGACAGCGTAGGCGAGTCGGGCGTCACCTATCTCTACGAGAACGTGACGGAACGGCTCGCGCTCGAAAGCCGCTACAACGCGCTGATCGAGGTGCAGACGGAAACGCTCGATACGTTGCGCGAGGGCGTCGCGGTGTTTGCGCCGAGCGGACGCTTGCGCCTCTACAACCGCGCCTTCGCGGCGCTGTGGCGATTGAACCCGCGTCAGCTCGACGGCGAGCCGCATATCGAGGAGATCATCTCGTGGTGCCGCGTGCTTTATGACGCGCCCGAGGAGTGGGAGGGCATCAAGACCACGGTGACGGCAATCGTCGCCGAGCGGGTCGCCTATGAGCGGCAGTTCGACCGGCTCGACGGCAGCGTGCTGGCTTGCGCGGTGCTGCCGCTACCTGACGGCGGTACGCTGCTGACCTATGTCGATGTGTCCGACGCGAAGCATGCCGAGCGCGCGCTGATCGAGCGCGCCGAGGCACTTGAGGCGGCCGACCGCCTCAAGACCGCCTTCATCAGCCACGTGTCCTACGAGCTGCGCACGCCGCTCACCAACATCATCGGCTTCAGCGAGCTGCTGGCGAGCCCCATCGCCGGTCCCATGAATGAGAAGCAGCACGATTATCTCAACGACATCCTGTTTTCGGGACGCACGCTGCTCGCCATCATCGATGATATTCTCGACCTGGCGACGATCGACGCCGGCACGCTCGAATTGAAGCTCTCGCCGGTCAAGGTGCGCGACGTGATCGACCAGGCGGTGCAGGGCGTGGAAGAGCGGCTCAGGCAAAACAAGGTCGAGCTCGACATCGATGTTCAGCCCGGCATCGAGGAGTTCGTCGCCGACGGCAGGCGCGTCACACAGATGCTGTACAATCTTCTCTCCAACGCCATCGGCTTCTCCGGCGCCGGCGGCAGGATTGGGCTCGCCTGCGGGCGCGAAAACGCCCTGATCGCCTTCACCATCGCCGATCAAGGCGTGGGCATCCCCGCGGATTATCAGCAGGCCGTGTTCGACCGGTTCGAGAGCCGCGCGCACGGCTCTAGCCACCGCGGCGCAGGGCTCGGGCTTTCCATCGTCAAGAGCCTGGCGGAGCTGCATGGCGGCACCGTGTCGCTCGATTCGGCGCCGGGGCGGGGAACCCGCGTCAAGCTGCTGCTTCCGCTCCAGCAGGAGCCAACCAAAGCCGCCCCGGAGCTCGACGCGCCGCGCTACAAATCAAGCCTCGCCGGATGACCGCAAGCTGGATTCTCGACGATGTCGATCTCGTCCAGCTCGACATTCTCGCAAGCCGCCTCGCGCTTGTCCTCAAGGCGGGCGACGTCATCGCGCTCTCCGGGCCGCTCGGCGCCGGCAAGACCACCTTCGCACGCGCGCTCGTCACCAGGCTCGGCGGCGAGGGCGAGGTGCCGAGCCCGACCTTCGCGCTGATGCAACGCTACGAGACGCCGCGCCTCACCCTCACCCATTGCGATTTCTACCGGCTTCAGCCTGCCGAGCTCGACGAGTTAGGCCTCGATGACGCGGTGAGCGAGGGCGTGGTTCTCATCGAATGGCCCGAGCGGGCCGCAGGCTGGCTTCCGGCCGACCGGCTCGACATCGTCGTGGACGAGACGGCGACGCCGAACACGCGCCGGATCGTGCTCACCGGCCATGGGAGCTTCGAGGAACGGCTGGCGCGGCTCAAGGCGATGACGAATTTCCTCGCGAGCACGCCTTACGCCGAAGCCGCTTCGCGCTATCTGCAAGGCGACGCCTCGACGCGCGCTTATGCGCGGCTCGTGCTGCCGGACCGCAGCGCCATCCTGATGAACTCGCCGCGCCAACCCGACGGTCCGCCGATCCGCGACGGCAAGCCCTATAGCGCGCTGGTGCATCTGGCGGAAGACGTGACGCCTTTCGTTGCGGTGGCGGCGGCGCTCAGGGAGCGCGGATTTTCGGCGCCCGCCATCTACGCCTTCGACCTCGACCAGGGCTTCCTCATCCTCGAGGATCTCGGCGACAGGGTGTTCGGCAGCGAAGCGGGGCGCGGCCATCCGCTCGCCGAGCTTTGGGGGCCTGCCGTCGACGTGCTAGCCGCATTTGCCGACAAGGGACCTCCGGCCCTCCTCCCCATCGAGGGCCACGCCCCTTACCGGCTCCCCGCGCTCGACGCCGAGGCGATGCTGACCGAGGCGTCGCTGCTCATCGACTGGTTCTGGCCGGCGCTGCATGGCAGGGAGATGCCGGCCAGCCTGGCTGAGGAATTCAGGGCCCTGTGGCGTCCCCTGCTCGCGGAGGCGGCGCAGTCGGATCTCGGCTGGGTGCTCAGGGACTATCACTCCCCCAACCTGATCTGGCTCCCCGATCGGGCGGGCATCAAGAGCGTCGGAATTCTCGACTTCCAGGACGCCCTTTTGGGGCCGCTGGCCTACGATCTCGTATCGCTCCTCCAGGACGCCCGGCTCGACGTTCCCGAAGCGCTTGAACGGGAGCTTCTCGCTCGCTACTGTTCCGCCCGGGGCGCGCAAAACAAGAACTTTTCGGGTGATCGGTTCGTCGCGCTTTACGCGACGCTCGGCGCCCAACGAAACTCCAAGATCCTCGGCATCTTTGCGCGATTGGCGAAACGTGACGGCAAGCGCGGTTATCTCGCTCACATCCCGCGGGTGGCGCGCTATCTCGAGCGCGACCTCGCTCACCCCGCTTTGGCGGAGCTTCGGCGCTTCTACGCGCGCGAGTTTCCCGCGGCACGAGACCTCCCTCCCCTGGTCGTGTAAGAGAGTGCGCTCATGACCGAGGCGAGAACGGCAATGGTGCTGGCCGCTGGGTTCGGCGAGCGCATGCGGCCGCTGACTTTGCGCATGCCGAAGCCGCTGGTGCCGCTCGCGGGCCGGCCCCTTCTCGATCACGTGCTCGACCGCCTGGCCGCCGCCGGCGTCAAGACCGCCATCGTCAACGTCCACTATCTCCCCGAGCAGCTCGAGGCCCATCTTGCCGGTCGCCAAAGCAAGAAGCCGGAGACCCTCGTCTCCGACGAGCGCGGCGTGCTGCTCGACACGGGCGGCGGCGCCAAGAAGGCGCTGCCTCTGCTAGGACATGGCCCCTTCTTCATCCACAACGCCGATTCCGTCTGGAGCGAGGGTGCGGCGCCCGCACTGTCGCGCATGTTGCGGTTATGGAACCCGGCGGCGATGGACTGTCTCCTCTTGCTCGCGCCCGCGGCAACCAGCATCGGCTATGCGGCCAAAGGCGACTTCGCCATGGACTCGGATGGCCGGCTCCTCCGGCGAGGAAAGGACGAGGTCGTGCCGTTCGCCTTTGCCGGCGTGTCGCTGTGCGACGAGAGGCTGTTCAAGGATTGCCCTGACGGGCGCTTCTCGCTGAATCTCCTCTGGGACCGCGCGCTGGCCAAGGGCAAGCTCTACGGCGTGCGCCTCGACGGCGTCTGGATGCATGTGGGCACGCCGGAAGCCTTGGCGGAAGCCGAGACCTCGTTCGAGCGCGAAGGTGCCTGAACCCGTGGCAGGGCCTCCCAGGCTCTACACAATTCCGCCTTCGGCGCCCTTTCTCACCACGCTTGCCAGGGCCATTCTCGCCGGCGACCTGCCCGCGCCCCGCGGGTCCAAGCCCGATCCGCTCACGCTTCCGCTCACCACGATCTATCTGCCCACCCGCCGCGCGGCGCGGGCGCTGCGCGAGACCTTCCTGGCAGAGGCCAAGGGCGAAGCGCTGCTCCTGCCGCGCATCAGGGCGCTCGGCGATCCCGACGAGGAGGCGGCGATCATCTTCGGGGCCGGGGAGAGCCTGGAAGACGACGGCGCGAGCGGTGCGTCGGCCATCGGCGCGCTGCCGCGACGTCTCGCGCTGATGCGCCTCGTGCTGGCCTACGGGCATCATCCCGCTGCTGCCGCGACCGAGACCGAGATTGACTCCATTCGCTTTGTGCAGAGTCCGGGACAGGCTTCTAATCTTGCCGCCGATCTCGCGCGTCTCATGGACGTTGTCGAGAGTGAGGAGATCGGTCTCGCAAACCTCGAACGGCTCGTGCCTGACGACCTTGCCAGCCATTGGGACGCAACCGTGCAGTTCCTCAAGATCGTCACCGAGCATTGGCCGCAATACCTCGCCGACAATGGCCTGGTCTCCCCTGTCGCCCGCCGCAACATGCTGATGGCGCAGGAGACCGAACGGCTGGCGCGCGGCTCGCCACATCCCGTCATTGCCGCAGGCTCGACGGGCACCGTGCCGGCGACGGCGCGGCTCCTCAAAGTCATCGCCTCGCTGCCGAACGGCGCAGTCGTGCTGCCTGGCCTCGATCACTCTCTCGACCAGGAAAGCTGGGCGATGCTGCCCGAGCATCAAGAGCACCCGCAAGCCGGCATGGCGGAGCTGTTGCGCAAGCTCGGCGCGACGCGTGACGAGGTCGCCACTGTGCCGGGAAGCGAGCCTGACGCCGGTGCCCGCGCGCGGCTGCATCTGACGAGCGAGGCATTGCGCCCCGCGGAGAGCACGGACCATTGGCAGCGATTCCTTGCCGCAGACGAGCTCTTGCCCGAGGGACGCGCCAGCTTCGCCAATGCGCTTGCCGGCATCCGCGTCGTGGTGGCGCCCACCGCGCACGACGAGGCGGAAGCCATCGCGTTGATCCTCAGGTCCACGATCGAGACGCCCGGCAAGACCGCGGCGCTCGTCACCCCCGATCGCGTGCTGGCTCGGCGCGTGGCGGCGCGGCTGAAGCGCTACGATCTGGCCATCGACGATTCGGCAGGCGTGCCGATCGCGCGCACCGTGCCTGGCGCCTTCCTCGATCTCGTGCTCGGCGCGGTCGAGACGGATTTCGCCCCGCCAGCGCTGATGGCCTTGCTCAAGCATCCCTTGGCGCTGCTCGGACGCCGCCCCGAGCAGGCGCGCAAAGCAGCCCGCGCGCTCGAGCGGGGAGTCTTCCGCGACATCTATGTCGGACAAGGGCTCGCCGGCGCCCGCGCGGCGCTTGAGGCGGCACGCAGCGAGCGCAAGCGCGGGCGTCTTGCGCTCGCGCCAGAGGAGCATGAGGCGGCGCTCAGACTCGTGGCGGACCTGGAGACGGCGTTTGCGCCGCTCGCAGCATTGGCATCAGGGCCGCATCACGCGGCGCGGCTGGCGGAAGCCCATGCCGAAGTGGCGGAAGTCTTGGCGCGGGACAAAGACGGCTCATCTTCGGGCCTGTGGCAGGGCGACGCGGGCGAAGCCCTTTCGGTGCTGCTGGCCGAGCTGATCGACGCAGGCCGAGGCCTCGCGCTCACCGCCGCCGATTATCCGCCCTTCTACCGGAGCCTGATCGCAGGCGAGGTGGTGCGCCCACGCGCGGCGCTGCATCCTCGCCTCTTCATCTGGGGCCCGCTCGAAGCGCGCCTCCAGCAGCCCGATCTGGTGATCCTGGGCAGCCTGAACGAAGGGGTGTGGCCGCGGCACCAGGAGACCGGGCCCTGGCTCTCCAGGCCCATGCGCGAGAAGCTCGGGCTTAACCCGCCTGAGCGCCGCATCGGCCTCGCCGCCCACGACTTCGCCCAGGCGCTCGGCGCGGAGAGCGTCTACCTCACCCGCGCGCTGAAAGTGGACGGCGTGCCGACCGTGCCGTCGCGCTGGCTGCAGCGGCTGCTGGCGCTGGTCAAGGCGTCAGGCCTCGAGCAAAAGATCGAGCCCGAGCAGCCTTGGGTGGCCTGGGCGCGGGAGCGCGATGGCACGCCGACATTCGAGCCTGCCAAGCCGCCGCGACCATGCCCGCCGGTCGAGGCGCGTCCGCGCAAACTGAGCGTCACCCGCATCGAGCGCTGGATCGCCAACCCTTACGAGATTTTCGCCAGGGACATCTTGAAGCTCGAGCCGATGAAAGAGCTCGGCGCCGAGCCCGACCCGGCCTTGCGCGGCACGATCGTGCATCGGACCTTGCATGAGTTCTTCCGTGATCATCCCGACGGGTTACCAGCCGACGCCGAAGCCAAACTTATCCAGATCGCCGATGGGCATTTCGCCAGGCTCGGCCGCTCGCCGATCGTGGAAGCCTTTTGGCGGCCGCATTTCCGGCGCTTCGCCCGTTGGTTCGCCGCGACCGAGCCCGCGCGCCGCGCAGGCATCGCCAGCATCTTGACCGAGGTCGACGGCGCGCTCGAGCTGGCAAGCGGCTTCAAGCTCACCGTCCGCGCCGACCGCATCGATGTTGCCGGGGACGGCTCGGTGGTCATCTACGATTACAAGACCGGCAAGCCGCCGATCCAGAAGCATGTCGATGAGCTGTTCGCGCCACAGCTTCCGCTCGAGGCTTGCATCGCCGCTGGGGGCGGCTTCGCGGATCTCGGCAAGCGCGTGGTGAAAGACCTCCGCTACATCAACGCCTCGGGCCGCAACGAGGGCGGCGAGGATCGCGCGGCGGCGAAGACGTCTCCAGATAGTCTTGCCGCAAACGCGCTCGCAGAGCTTACCGCGCTTATCGCGCGCTACGACGATCCCGACATGCCTTACGAGGTGAAGCGCCGGTCGGCGCCGGCCTTCGTCAGCCATTATCGCTACGACGACTACGAGCACCTCGCCCGCGTCAAGGAATGGCTCACGCAAGAGGCCGAGGAGGAGTTCCGATGAGCGCGCCGGCGCCGCTTCCGCATGAGGCCGACAAGAACCAGGCGCGGGCCTCGGACCCCGCGGCCTCGGCCTGGGTGTCGGCCAATGCCGGCACCGGCAAGACTGAGGTCCTGGTCAGGCGGAGCTTGCGGCTCCTGCTCGCAGGCTTCAGGCCTGAGTCCATTCTTTGCCTGACCTACACCAAGACGGCCGCGGCAGAGATGCAGAACCGCCTGCTGAAAGAACTTGCCGACTGGGCGACGATTAAGGCCGAGGCCCTCCGCGAGAAGCTCTCCGCGCTGTTGGGGCACGCACCCGATGAGGAGGATCTGCGCATCGCCCGGCGTCTGTTCGCCCGCGCGCTGGAAGCCAAAGGCGGGCTGAAGATCCATACCATTCACGGCTTTTGCGAACGGCTGTTGCAGCGCTTTCCGCTCGAAGCGCAGGTGACGCCGCATTTCTCGGTGCTCGACGAGCGCAACCAGGCGCTGATGCGGCGTGCGGCTTTCGACGCCACGGTCTCGCGCGCCGCCGCGGATAGCGAGAGCGCGCTCGGCAAGGCGCTGGCCAAGGTCATCGGGCTCACCGCCGGCGATTATTTCCGCCAGGTGGTCGATACCGTGCTCGCCAAGCGCGCGGAGCTTGCCAAGATGGTCGCCTTTCATAAAAGCCGCGCCGATTGGGCCGAGGCCGAAGGCTTGGCGCTCAAGCGCCTGTTCAAGGTCGGCGACGACGGGGAAGAGGCGCTGATCGCGGAGCTTTCGAACGTCCTTCAAGATGCAGAGATCGACTCGGCTATCGCCGCATTCGCCGCATTCGGCTCGGACAAGAAGGTCGACAACGAGGCTGAAACCAATTTGCGCGAGGCCAGAGCGAGCCAAGGCGAGAGCCGCGTGGCGGCGCTTGCGCCCGTGTTCTTGACCGGAGAGGGCAAGCCGCGCGCGCAGATTTGCAGCAAGGGCTTCGCCAAGGAGGCGCCTTCCATCGCCGCCATGCTCGTTGGCGCGCAAATCGAGTTCGCCGCATCCAACGACAGGCTCGCGCATTTGCGCGTGGCCGAAGCGAGCGTGGCCGTGATCGCGCTCGCCGACGCGGTGCAGACCGACTATGAGCGGCGCAAGCGGGCCGAGGCCGCGCTCGACTATGACGACCTCATCGTCAAGACGCAGAACCTCCTGTCGCGCGCCGACGCGGCCTCCTGGGTGCTCTACAAGATCGATGGCGGCATCGACCATATCCTGGTCGATGAGGCGCAGGACACGAACCCGGCGCAATGGAGTATCATCGAGGCCCTGGCGGCGGAGTTCTTTGCCGGTAGCGGCGCAAGCCCGAAGCTCCGCACGCTGTTCGCCGTCGGCGACGAGAAGCAGTCGATCTACAGCTTCCAGGGCGCCAACCCGGCGCGGTTCGGGGAGGTCGGACGCGCGTTCAAGCAACGCGCGGCGGCGATGGGGCTCCTCTGGCACGAGGTGCCGCTCACGCTGTCCTTCCGGTCGACCGAGCCGATCCTTTCCGCTGTCGATTGGATCTTCGCCAAGGCGCCCGCAGCCGACGGGCTGACCTGGCAGGCGGATGCGATCATCCAGCACCACGCGTTCAGGAAAGGCCAGGCGGGGCTGGTCGAGCTTTGGCAGGTCGAAACCGAGACGAAGCCCGAGCCTACGGAGGCGTTCCAGCCCTGGGACGAGACGGCCGCGGGCGCCCGATCGGTGGACGAGCTCTGCCGCCGCATCGCCGCAACGATCAAGGCATGGCTCGACACGGACGAGGAGCTTCCCGCGCAAGGCCGCAAGATCAAGGCCGGCGATATCCTGATCCTCGTCCGCCGCCGCGATCCCTTCACCACGCCCATGATCCGCGAGCTGAAGCGACTCTCCGTGCCCGTGGCGGGCGCCGACCGCATGAAGCTGACGGATCAGCTCGCGGTGCAGGACCTCGTGGCGCTCGCCGACGTGCTGCTGATGCAAGAGGACGATCTGGCGCTGGCCGTCGTGCTGAAGAGCCCGCTGTTCGGGCTCGACGACGAGGCCTTGTTCGCGCTCGCGCATGGACGTTCGGGCTCGCTCTGGTCGGCGCTCAAGGCCAAGGCGAAGGACGACCCGCGCTTCGCCGAAGCGTCGGAGAAGCTCGCCCAGTGGCTGTCACGCGCCGATCTCCTGCCGCCTTACGAATTCTTCGCCGAGCTGCTCGGCGCCGACGCGCAGCGACTGCGCAAGGCCATGCTCACAAGGCTCGGGCCGGAGGCGGCGGAGGCGATCGACGAGTTTCTCGATCTCGCGCTCGCCTATGACCGGGAGGCCGCGCCCTCCCTGCAGGGCTTCGTCAACCAGCTCCGCGCCGGCGATGTGGAGATCAAGCGCGACATGGAGCAGGAGCGCGACGAGGTGCGCATCATGACGGTGCACGGCGCCAAAGGATTGCAGGCGCCGATCGTGTTCCTGCCCGACACCTGCATGCGGCCACGGGCGCAAGGGCCGAGGCTGTTTCCCGTGCCGCGTGAGGGCGAGCCACCCGGCGAGGTCACCCATCTCGTCTGGCCGCCGGCGGGGCATTCGAAGCTCGCGGCGCTGGAAGACAGCAAGATCAGAATGGAGCAGGCCGAGCGCGAGGAATACCACCGGCTGCTCTATGTCGCCATGACGCGCGCCAAGGACCGGCTCTATGTCTGCGGCTGGCAGGGCGTGCAACAGCGGGAGGCGAACTCTTGGTACGACCTCGTCAAAGACGGGCTCGACGGCCATTTGACGGAGCATGTCGGCACGGACGGCGTCGCCGTGCGCCGCATGGAGCGCAAGCAGCCCGAGATCGTGCAAGCTGACGAAGCCGAGACGGAGCGGCCGGCGCCTGCACCCCTTCCCGCCTGGGCGCTCGCCCCTGCCCCGCGCGAGCGGTCGCGCCTGAAGCTTGCGCCCTCGCGGCTCTCCCTTGGCCTCGAAGGCGGGTTGGACGCCCTCCCCGAGCAGCCGCCGCTTGGACCGCGTGCGCTCAGCCAGAACGGCCGCTATGCCCGTGGGCGGCTCGTCCATGCCCTATTGCAACATCTGCCGGAGGTGGCGCCGGAGGATCAGGAACGGGCGGCGCGGGCCTTCGTCGCCGCGCGAGGCGCATCGCTAGAACAGGCCTTGAAGGACGAGATCCTTGCCGAGACGCTCGCCATCGTCAGGGATGCTTCTTTTGCGCCCCTGTTCCAGCCGGGAAGCCTTGCCGAGGTCCCTGTGGTGGCCCGGATCGGCGACGGCGAGGGCGCCTTCGATCTCGAAGGCCAGATCGACCGCCTCGCACTGGTCGAGGGAAGCCTTCTCATCCTCGACTACAAGACCAATCGGCCGCCGCCCAAGACCCTCGAAGAGGTGGCGGCCGCCTATATCGCGCAGCTCGCCGCCTACCGGATGGCATTGAAGGGCCTGTTCCCGGGGCGGCCACTTCGGGCCGCGTTGCTCTGGACCGACGGCCCCCGACTCATGGAGATCCCATCACCTTCGCTTGATGATGCCGAGCGGCGCCTCTTGCAGCGCGCCATCGAGCCTTGACGGCATCGGAGTGCATACCTAGTTTCCCGGGTTGATGAACCAGACCGGCGATTCTGCTGGCCGCCGGCCGTTAGGAGAAGCAAATGGCTACTGAACAGGTTTCCGACGACACTTTCGAGGCCGAGGTGCTCAAATCCACAACCCCGGTGGTCGTCGATTTCTGGGCCGAGTGGTGCGGCCCGTGCCGGCAGATCGGGCCCGTGCTCGAAGAAATCGCCAAGGAGCTCAACGGCAAGGTGCGCATCACCAAGCTGAACATCGACGAGAACCCGCGCACGCCCTCTTTCTACAATGTGCGGGCGATCCCCACGCTGATCCTGTTCAAGGACGGCGAGGTCGCGGGCACCCTCAAAGGCGCCTACCCGAAGAACCATCTCGCCGCCTGGATCAACGGCACGATCAGCACGTAGGCTTCTCACCTTTCGACAGACGTGTCATGCCCGCGCAGGCGGACATCCAGTAATCCCTAGGCCGCATGTGTTGATTATTGGATTGCCCGGTCAAGCCGGGCAATGACAAGGAAGGTTGGCGCGGCGCGCGTTAGCCGTGCAGCTTGAGCACGAGGCCGGCGAGGTAGAGCGAGCCGCAGATCAGCACGCGACCCGGCCCTTGAAGCGCCGCTTGCGACCTCGACAGCGCATCGGGCACGCTGCTCGCTGCCACCACGTCGAAGCCTTCGGCTGATGCGATCTCGGCGAGAGCCTCGGCGCTGAAGGCGTTCGGCTCGTCGGGGATCGGCACCGTATAGATCCGCTCGACCAGACCCTTGAACGGGGCGATGAAGGCGTGCGCGTCCTTGGTCTCCATCATGCCGTAGATGAGATGCACGGGACGCGGCAGGCGCTCGTCGAGCTCGGCAAGCGCATGCGCGGTGACTTGGCCTCCGGCCGCATTGTGCCCGCCGTCGAGCCAGATCTCGGTGCCGTCGGCCACATAGGCGTGCAGCCCGCCGACCGCGAGGCGCTCGAGCCTTGCCGGCCATTCGGCGTGCGTCAGGCCGTGCTCCAGCGCGCGCGTGGTGAGCGCGTCGCCGAACAGGAGGCTCGCTGCCGCGATCGCCGTGCCGGCGTTGTCGATCTGGTGGCGGCCGTTGAGCCGCGGCAAAGGAAGATCGATGAGGCGGGTCGAAGTTTGGAAGACGAGCCGCCCGTGCTGCTCGTACATGTCGAAGTCGCGGCCGGCGACGTGAAGCGGCGCGCCAACCTGCTCGGCTCGCCGCTCGATCACCTGAAAGGCCTCCTGCACCTGCCTGCCGACCACGCAGGGGACGCCGGGTTTCAGAATGCCCGCCTTCTCGCCGGCGATCGCCGTCAAAGTATCGCCGAGGAATGACACATGGTCGATGGAGATCGGCGTGATCGAGGTCAGCAGCGGCTTACTGACGACATTGGTCGCATCGAGCCTTCCGCCCAATCCCGTCTCCAGCAGCAGGAGATCGGCAGGGGTCTCGGAGAAGGCGAGGAAGGCCGCCGCGGTCGTGATCTCGAACAGGGTGATGAGCTCGCCCGCATTGGCGGCCTCGGCGCGGGCGAGGCAATCCACCAGCATGTCCTCGGCGATCGGGCCCGAGCCGTGCGGTCCGGCAAGGACGATGCGCTCATGAAAATTGACGAGATGCGGCGAGGTATAGACATGCACGCCTTTGCCCAAAGCTTCGGCGATGGCGCGGGTGAAGGCGTGGAAGGAGCCCTTGCCGTTGGTGCCGGCGACATGCACCACCGGAGGAAGCTTCGCCTCGGGGTGGCCGAGAGCGGCAAGGAGGCGCTCGATACGCCCGAGCGACAGGTCAATCGACTGCGGGTGCAGCTTTTTCAGCCGCTCCAGCAACGTCTCGCTCGATGCGAGCCGCGAGCGGGCCTCTGCGCGCCCCGCGCTGTGGGGTAACGTGGTCAATCGCTGGAGCCCTTAGACGCTTTGCGGCGGGTTAGGATTAGCGCCATTGCCGGCCCCGCTCGTCAAGTCCTCGCCGTCGTCCTCGGTAAGCGCGGTGTCGAGACCGTTGCCAGAGAGCATGATGGTCGAGGGCGCGCCCATGCGCGCCAGCTTGCCGTCGACGGGCGCGGAGAGCGCGACCTCGGACCCCGGCCTCCGATGGGTCAAGAGCTGACAGATGCGCACGAGCGTGGCGCGCAGATTGTGGCGATGCACCACCATGTCGACCATGCCATGCTCGTGGAGGTATTCGGCGCGCTGGAAACCGTTCGGGAGCTGCTCGCGGATAGTCTGCTCGATCACCCGCGGACCGGCGAAGCCGATCAGCGCGCCGGGCTCGGCGATGTGAATGTCGCCGAGCATGGCGTAGGACGCCGTCACGCCGCCGGTGGTGGGGTGGGTCAGCACCACGATGTAAGGAAGCCGCGCCTCGCGCAGCTCCTGCACCGCGACGGTGGTGCGCGGCATCTGCATCAGCGAGAGGATGCCCTCTTGCATGCGCGCGCCGCCGGAGGCTGCGAATAAAATGAACGGCGTCGCGCGCTTGACCGCCGC
>Ga0315297_10001314_pt1 | contig 15304 bp, 13 predicted proteins | sample YL17G15_0_MG_FD_203628 | JGI IMG/M metagenome (GOLD analysis project Ga0315297, IMG submission 203628) | Sediment microbial communities from Yellowstone Lake, YNP, Wyoming, USA - YL17G15_0 | ecosystem: Environmental > Aquatic > Freshwater > Lake > Sediment | place: USA: Wyoming | collected... | reverse complement strand
GCTACATTGAACGGTCTTGCAGACTTCGAGAGGTGGTATCAGGGTGTAATAAGGATATTTTTCGACGAAGTGCATGTTGTCAAAGAGGTAAATGCAGATATTTCAGGTGATAAGGCTACAGTAAAAGTGGTTGTGAAATGGGAAGCAAGTCGTTGGAATCCTCCAGCCCGATTCAGTGACCGCATTAAGCTTGATGCTTATCAGACATGGGAAGTCAAAAAGTCAACGAAAACGGGTAACCCTGTCATTACTAAGTATACCGTAGATGAATTAAAGTATCATGAAGATTCAGCAAGATTATAATTTTATCTGAAAAGGGGGTAAAAATTATGGGAGATGCCCCGGAAACAAGGCTTGGAAGGTTTTATAAGGAGCATATAGACCTCATCCTGAAAAAGGATATTGAAGCAATTCTTGACCAATACACCGAAGACGCAGTTCTCATAAGCAGTTTTGAGAAGGTTCCCAGGGTTTTCCGCGGGAGAGAAGAACTAAGGGAACATTTTAAGGGAATCCTTGGGATTAAGGGCCTTAAAGTGGATATTGCATTCTGGGGTGAGGTAGACGATAAACTGCTTATGATTGTTGAAGCGATAGAATTACAAACAGATGAAGGTACTGCTAAGATGCGTTTCGCTGACAGTTGGGTGCTTCGAGACGGAAAGATTGCTGTTCACTTTGCTGGAATGGTGCAATACCCAGACGGAAATATAGCTTAAGCAGAATATAAGGGAGGAGCCATGAAGAAGATAATATTTATAGTATTTATCTCTCTGATACTTACGACTTTTTCTTTTCAGCATCTTGAGGCAGCAGACTCGGAAACACAAATAGAAAAAATGAGGAGCAATTGGTATGTTAGCGTAGGTGGAGGGATTAACTACCGCAAGGATTCCTATGATGAACCTGCTCATCTTTCCTATAAAACAGGTTATATTGTCACAGGTGCAATTGGTGGCAGGTTAGAAAACCTCAATAACAAGTTCTTACAGAATTTCAGGGTTGAAATCGAATATGCCCGTCGATTCAATAAAACTGATAAAATTGAACTCCGTACAGTTAGAGATGGACCATTGTCTGGCAACTCCGAGGATGCGAGGGGAAAAGTTGATATAGAGTCTTATCAGGCAGTTATCAATTATGATTTCCCCTTACGAAAGCTTACATCTGTAAAAAAAGAATCGTTTTTATATCATCTGTCTCCGTATATCGGCGTGGGACTGGGATTTAACAGAGTGATTGTAAAGGATTTGGGATCTGCAACCCTCGACATGTTCGTGCCCTCCGGCCATTTTGATCTTGACTACAAAACTGATTATGTTTTCTGCTGGTCGCCTCGAATTGGGGTCACCTACGAAATAACAAAACATTTCGAAATATTTATAGACGGGCGTTATCATGAATCCAAAAAAGTGACTGTGGTCGGTTTGGATGGATTGTTAAACCATCCGAATTTGGAGACATGGTCAGGAGGGGTTGGTATTCGTTATAACTTTTAGCAATTGCACTTAAACTTTCTGGAGAGACTGCCGAAAAACCTTAAATCGGTTTTTTTCGGACACGTAAGTAGTTGATTTTACCATATGTGAATTTTCTAAAATCGCAACATTTGGGCTTTTTCGACAGTCTCGGAAGAGCTTGTTAATCAAAAAGGGGGGGTTCTATGCAATATAGACTTTTAGGACGCAGTGGATTGAGGGTATCTGAACTTTGCATTGGCTGTGCAACTTTTGGCACAAATTGGGGACCCATTGGCTCAGACAAGGAGGAAAGTCACAGGATTTTTGACTCCTTTGTTGAGGCTGGGGGCAATTTTATTGATACCTCAAACCGCTATCAGGAGGGGCAGTCTGAACAATTCTTAAGTGAGTTTATTAATCCAAACCGGGATAAGTTTGTTGTAGCCACAAAGTATTCCCTCTTTGATGGAAATGCTGATTTTAATGACCCAAATGGGCACGGGAATCATCGAAAGAATCTATTCCGATCAGTAGAAAGCAGTTTAAAGCGACTTAAAACAGATTATATAGATCTACTCTGGGGGCATATATACGATTTTACAACGCCTATTGATGAGATGTTACGTGCGCTTGATGACCTCGTCAAACAGGGCAAGATGCTTTACATTGGTGCCTCCAATTTTCCAGCCTGGTGGATTGCCAGAGCCAACACGATAGCTGATTTTCAGGGTTGGACACCCTTCGTCGCCACACAATTAGAATATAGCATTCTGGAACGGTCATGTGAACCTGAATTTCTTCCAATGTCTCATGAATTGGATATAGCCCTGGTGTGTTGGTCACCCCTTGGAGGGGGTATGGCTACGGGCAAGTATAACCTTGGAAAACTGCCTTATGACCAGCCTTATAGGCTTGTTGATGAAATAGACCCGTCAAAAAAGCATTACTGGCATAACATGACAATGCGTAACCTATCCATCATGGATGAAGTAGTGAAGATTGCCAATAAGATAGGGCGAACACCTTCTCAGGTTTCTCTTCGATGGCTCATGCAGCAAAAAGTAGTAACCATTCCCATATTTTCTGCTCGCACAGTGGAACAAGTAAAAGAAAACCTCGGTTGTCTGGACTTCACCCTCACCGATGAACAGATGGAGGCGCTTGATAAGGCAAGCCGCCCTGCCCTTACTTCTATTATGCCGGAGGTGGGTCCTTATCCCTATCCTATGCTTGAATACGGAAGTCCTGCTCTACCCGAATTCTATTCTCGTTTTCTCCTTTTCGGCAACATGGAAAATAAGATTATCAATCATCGACGCCTTTTCCCTTACAGGTATAATCGTTAAAGGAGGACTATAAAATGGAAAGGAATGAAACTTATGATTATATAGTCATCGGGGGTGGTTCTACAGGATGCGTTGTTGCCAACCGTCTAAGCGCCAGGAAGGATCAAAAAGTCCTACTTTTAGAAGCAGGAGGGCATGACGACAGACCTGAAATCCACAATCCTGCTGAGGTGATTAAACTTTGGGGTACAGACCTTGATTATTTTTATCCCACAGAGGCAGAACCATATCTTAATAGCAGGAAATTAAATATCATACGTGGAAAGGTCATTGGAGGCTCAAGTGTTCTTTATGCAATGCTTCATGTACGGGGCAACGGACTTGATTTTGACTTCTGGAACTATCTTGGAAATGAAGGATGGAGCTACGATGATGTGCTTCCATATTTCATCCGGTCTGAAAATTTCCATGGCGGTCCCTCCAAATATCATGGGGCAAAGGGGCCATTAGATGTGAGAACCAACCCTGTTCCAACTGAACCCGCCATCGCTTTTACAGAGGCTGCTGTGGAGCTTGGATTTAAAGGTCCAAACTGGGATTACAATGGTGCTGAGCAGACAAACACTGCTGGATTATACCAGTTAAATATAACTGAAGATATAAAGCGCTGTAGTGCTGCTGTAGCCTATATTAATCCTATTTTAAACAGGCAAAATCTGATTATTAAGACATATGCTCAAAGCACACGCATTATTGTTGAAAATGGTAAAGCTATAGGTGTGGATTATCTTCACAATGGTTCTAAAAACACTGTTTATTCAAACGATGAAATCATCGTATGCTGTGGTGCTTTCGATTCCCCAAAACTCCTTATGCTCTCAGGTATTGGTCCAACCGGACACCTTAAATCGCATGGTATTCAAGTAATGGTAGATTTACCCGGTGTAGGTCAGAATCTACACGACCACGTTCTCTATGTGATGCCTTACAAGTCAAAAAAGGATGTGCCTATTCCTGTATTTATAGCAGAGGCAGGTTTATTTGCTCACACCAGTGAAAGGATGACTGCCGCACCGCCCGATCTGCAAATCAATTTCAACTCCGGCATACCCGGGTTTCTGCCTGACTATAAAAGACCCTATATCAATTTTGTGTTGGTCAATATACAACCCAAAAGCCGCGGCAGCGTAACACTGAGATCATCAGACCCAAAAGATACCCCTGTCATTGTGCACAACTATCTGCAATGTAGTCGAGATATCAATATATTTTTGCACGGAATCGATTTGGTGAGGAAGCTAAACAATACACGTGCTCTAAGTGTATATTCTGATGGTGAAATAATGCCTGGAAGTGATAAGACAGAAGCAGAACTTAGAGAGGATTTAAAAAATCGGTGCTCTACTATCTGGCATCCTGTAGGAACCTGCAAGATGGGCTATGACCATATGTCCGTCGTTGACCCTAAACTCCGCGTTCACGGTGTGGATGGTCTTCGTGTAGCTGATGCCTCGATTATGCCAAATATCGTTAGCGGCAATCCTAATGCTGCCTGTGTGATGATCGGAGAAAAGATATCGGATATGATCCTAAACAAAGAGATTTTTAAATAAGGGGTGATGGGACCATGCGTCTCAAAGGGAAAAAAATCGGGATTCTGATTGAGGGTGATTACTACGAACATGAAATCTGGTATTACCGCTTCCGTTTTCCGGAAGAAGGTGCCGAGATTCATTTCCTTAGCAGGCTATGGGGGCAGCCGCGTCTCACTTTCTTCGGTCACGAATACAAAGTGCCATTCGAGTGCAGCGAAAGTTTTGAAAATATGAGTGATGACGAGTTGAAGAGCTACAGTGCGATCATTGTCCCAGCGGGCATGGTGGCTGACCGGCTGCGCTACACCGAGGATATTTCGAAACTTCCTCCCGCGGCCGAGTTAATGAAACGGGCATTCGCACAAAAACAGATCATAAAGGGGATCATCTGTCATGGTATGTGGCTCATGTCACCGATCAGCGAGATCGTAAAAGGGAGAAGGGCGGTAGTGCACAACAATCTGCTCGGCGATGCGAAGAATTACGGGCTTGATTACATCGATGAGGATGTGGTGGTTGACAATGACCTTGTCACGGCGCGCACCGGTGGCCACTGTCACCTTTTCGCGAAAAAAATCATTGAATTGCTTTCGCGATCATTGGGAGGACTCATGACTTCCGCGGAATTTGCACATATCGGTGTGGTCTGCAAGGACCCAATAAAGATTGAGAAGTTCTATACAAAACATTTTGGCTTCACCCGCGTCTGGGTGTTTGCGCCGGGCCCTGATCAGGTGGTGATCATCAGATCGGAAAATCTCGCCCTCGAGCTGTTCAAGGCGACGGCCGAACGGCCTGACAAAGCGCCTGCGGAAGCCGGTCCGATGTATCCCTGCTGGCGCCATGTCTGCTTCATCGTTGATGATCTTGAAGCAAAGCTCAAGGAACTTGGCAACGAAGTGAAAATCACACTGGGACCCCTTGACATGAAGCAGTTTATTCCCGGCATGAAGGTGGTGTGGGTTGCTGATCCTGAAGGCAATATCATTGAGCTCAATCAGGGATACGTCGACCAGGACAATCCGCCACCGCTCCGGTGAGGCATGCATTCATGAAAGTACAAGGCCAAGAGTCAGCAAACCGCAAAGAAGCCCGAGCGGGTGAAGTGAAGCTCGCCCGCGGCGCAGCGGACAATCAACGCCTGACCGCCATGAGCGACGGCGTCTTCTCCATCGTGATCACCCTGATGGTGCTCTCAATTAGAATCCCTGACATTGCTACCGACCGGGTGGTACAGGAGTTGCCACAGCATCTGATGAAGATGCTGCCGGATCTCGTGACTCTGATCATCAGCTTCATCATCCTCGGGATTTACTGGATTGGGCACAACAACGTCTTCACACACATCATCAGCCATGACCGGCCGTTGCTCTGGCTGAATATCTTCTTCTTGATGAGCGTGGCCACCATTCCTTACCCCACGACGCTGATCGTCCGTTATGGACAGGCACAAACGTCGATCATCATTTATGCCGCCAACTTGATTGTGGGGGGTGTGCTTCTGGATGTGATCTGGTGGTACGGCTCACGAAACCGCCATTTGATGTGCGAAGGCATCGACCCTAAACTGATCTCTTCTTTCCACCACCGCATCCTGACCGGCCCGATCATTTACCTGTTCGCCGTTGGAGTTTCCTTTGTCAGTGTGATGGTGGCGAAACTGTTGTTCGTCGCCGCGGTCATCTACTATCTCATCCCAACGGCGCAGGATTTCTTTCATCACCGCCAACTTAGGGGCCAAGACCGAATTCCAGGAGGAAAACCATGAACGATATGAATTTTACTTTCTCAGACACGATTGCCGGATACATTACCGAGTACAATCGAGGAGAGCGTTCCTTTGAAATGTTGACTTCTGATAGGCGAAAATTTAAAGTGCATCTATCGCCATCCGCCTATGGACGAATCGTCCAAAACCTTGGTGAGTCGTACCAGGATGCTACTCAATTGTTCGACAGATTGTTATCACTCCATCGACAGTTTGTTTTCGCCTATGGCACCTTTTATCCAGCAGAGGAAGAATTGAAATTCGAAGCCCAGTGGCTGGTTTTTCCGGGAAAAGGTCCGGGTATATTTCGCCACGAAGAGCCGGATTGGTGGATCAATCAAATTCGTTCGATCGGGAACAGCTACCTGAAATGGCAGTTTAATTACCCGACAGAGAAAATCGATTATAAAAACTACCGTACCTTCCTCCACCTCGCCGGTGCTAAAAAAGGTGATTACCTTCAGGAAACAGACACGATTTCCCGTATGGTCTATGGGCTTGCTTCTGCCTATTTGCTCACCGGGGAGGAGCACTTCCTGGAAGCCGCAGAAAAAGGAACCCTATATCTGTGCGAACATATGCGTTTTTATGACAAGGAAGAAGACCTGATTTACTGGTACCACGGGCTCAAGGTCCAGGGTGAAAAGGAGACCAAACTGCTGACCTCTGAATTCGGGGACGACTACGACTCGATTCCGATGTACGAACAGATTTACGCTATGGCCGGTCCAACCCAAACCTACCGAGCCACAGGCGATCCAAAAATCCTATGGGACATTGACCATACCATCGATCTTTTCGAAAAATATTACAAAGATAACAAATTAACAGGGTATTTTTCGCACATTGACCCAATCGATCTAGACCCGCGGGCGGAGTCCCTCGGCCACAACCGTGCCCGAAAAAACTGGAACTCTGTCGGTGACCATGCCCCTGCTTATCTCATCAACGTGTATCTTGCTACCGGTGAACCAAAGTATGCCAATTTCTTGGAATACACCTTTGACACCATAGCTCGCTTTTTCCCAGACTATGAACACAGTCCATTTGTGCAGGAGCGGTTCCACGAGGATTGGAGCCATGATAAAACCTGGGGCTGGCAACAAAACCGGTCTGTTGTCGGGCACAATCTCAAGATTGCCTGGAACCTGATGCGGATGTATTCACTCAAGCCGAAAGAGGAGTATGCGATCCTTGCGCGTAAGATTGCAGAGGTCATGCCCACCGCGGGCTGCGATCTCCAGCGCGGGGGATGGTACGACGTTGTAGAGCGGGAGATTAAACCAGATGGTAAACACTACGGTTTTGTCTGGCACGACCGCAAAGCGTGGTGGCAGCAGGAACAGGCGATTCTCGCCTATCTCATCCTGCATGGTATTCTCCGGGATACAGATTACCTGCGCCTGGCTCGTGAAGTGGCGGCGTTTTATAATGCCTTTTTCCTCGACCACGATGACGGTGGCGTTTATTTTAACACTTTGGCCAATGGACTACCCTACCTTCTCGGCAATGAGCGCTTCAAGGGAAGCCATTCCATGAGTGCCTACCATTCGATGGAACTGTGCTACCTCTCCGCTATTTACATTAACCTGCTCATTACGAAAGAGCCGCTCTACCTCTACTTCAAACCTTATCCAAACTCTTTCAAAAGCAATATCCTGCGGGTTTCCCCGGATATTCTGCCCCCGGGCAGCATCTTCATTGAAGAATGCTTGGTGGATGGCAAACCCTACAAGAATTACGACCCTAAAGGTTTGACGGTGAAACTGCCAGATTCTAAGGAACGTGTCAAGGTCAAAGTCAAAATCTCTCCAACCACCTGGCTCGAGTCATTTTAGGAGTATCCCTATGCAAGTAACTATCAAGTCTATCCATGGTGTTGTTTTGATTGAACTGGAAGGCAGTCTCGATGGGAAAACGGCGCCGGAAGTTCAGAAACAGGTGCTCCCGAGCGCCGAAGGTCAAAATAAAGTGATTCTGGATATGACCAGAGTTAATTATATTTCCAGCGCGGGGCTTCGAGTGCTGCTGTTGCTCTATCGTCAGCTCAAGGCGAAAGGCGGAAAAATCACTCTGGTCGGGATGTCGGAAGAGATTAAAGATGTCATGTCAAATACGGGTCTCCTCAACTTCTTTCTGATCGCAGACACCCTCGATGGGGGCATTGCGGCCCTCGGATGAGATAGGCTGGGAGTCTTTGTGCTCTTTGGATTAGTTTGGCGAGGGGATTTCGATAAGTAAAGTACCGCTCCTAACTGTGCTCATGGTGGCATAGATATTTGGCTGAAGAGGTTTTCGTCATGCTCGATCAAATACTGGATCAACGGATCGATTATTATCCCACGCACGAATACCAGGGGTTTAAAATTCGACCGGGACGCCCGATTCCATTCGGTGCCACACTTGTACCCAGTGGGGTCAATTTTTCCATTTTCTCCAGCACCGCAACCTCTTGTACGCTCGTACTCTTTGAAAAGAGGGCACCGAAACCGATGGTGGAAATTCCCTTCCCGGACGAATTCCGCATTGGCAACGTCTATTGCATGATTGTCTTCGATCTGGACGTTGAAAACATCGAATATGGGTATCGGATGGACGGCCCCTGGGACCCAGTCGTCGGGCACCGATTTGATAAGACCAAAATCCTGTGTGATCCCTACGCCAAAGCTATCGGTGGGCGTGATGTTTGGCTTCAGGAACCAGATTGGAACAACATCTACCAGTACCGTGCACGCCTTGCGTTCGAAGACTTTGATTGGGAGGAGGACCGTCATCTTGAAATTCCCATTGAAGACCTAGTCATTTACGAAATGCATGTCCGCAGTTTCACTCAGCACCCTTCTTCGGGAGTCAAGCATCCGGGTACATTCGCTGCGATCCGTGAGAAGATTCCTTATCTGAAAGAATTAGGTATCAACTGCCTTGAATTGATGCCCATTTTTGAATTCGATGAATGGGAAAGCAATCGGCGGCACCCTGAGACGGGCGAACTGCTTGTGAATTACTGGGGCTACAGCACCCTCGGGTTCTTTGCTCCCAAAGGGGGGTATGCAGCTACCGGGAAGTACGGGATGCAGGTGGACGAACTGAAGACCCTCATCAAAGATTTGCACAAAAACGGTATTGAAGTTATTTTGGATGTTGTGTTCAACCATACCGCTGAAGGGGACCATCGTGGGCACACGATTTCCTTTCGAGGCATTGATAATAAAACCTACTATATGCTCACTCCGGATGGATATTACTTTAACTTTTCAGGTTGTGGTAATACGCTCAACTGCAACCATCCTGTGGTTCGCAATGTGGTACTGGATTGCCTGCGGTACTGGGCTTCGGAATACCACTTAGACGGTTTCCGTTTTGATTTGGCTTCCATCCTTGGACGCGACCCAATGGGTTATCCACTTCCGAATCCCCCGCTCCTGGAAACTCTGGCCCATGACCCGATTCTCGCCAAGTGCAAGCTGATTGCTGAAGCATGGGATGCGGGCGGTTTATATCAGGTTGGTTCGTTTCCAGCTTATGGACGGTGGGCAGAGTGGAACGGGAAATACCGCGATACGATTCGCAAATTCTTGAAAGGTGACCCTGGCCAGGTCGGTGAGCTATCCAACCGAATTCAGGGCTCACCCGATCTTTATTACTACCGCGGTCCGACGGCCAGTATTAATTTTGTTACCTGTCACGATGGGTTCACACTGTATGATCTTTTTTCTTACAACTACAAACATAATGAAGCCAACGGGGAAAACAACAATGACGGCGCTAACGATAATGACAGCTGGAACTGCGGATGGGAAGGCGAAACTGACGACCCCCAAATCAAGACCTTCCGCCGGCGACAAATCAAAAACGCTCTAACCATTCTCCTGCTCAGTCAGGGTGTGCCCATGATCCTCATGGGTGATGAAGCGGGACGAACGCAGAATGGCAACAACAATACCTATTGCCACGACGATGAAATCAACTGGCTGGATTGGACATTGCTTGGAAGGAATGCCGATTTGGTTCGTTATATGCGGGGGATGGTTCACTTTCGACACGTGCATCCGGTCCTGCGAAACCGGTATCACTTCCAGCACCGTGACTATGTCGGCAGTGGTTATCCGGATATCAGTTTTCACGGCATCCAAGCATGGAATTGTGACCGGTCTTTTTACAGCCGTGTTTTCGCCTTCCTCCTCTGTGGAGAACATGCCAAACAGGGTACGTTACAGGACGATTTCATTTACGCTGCAATGAACATGTACTGGGAAGCGCTCAACTTTCAGCCACCGTCCTTGCCCGAATGCATGAAATGGCACGTTTTCGCTAATACTGGCGTGCCTTCACCAAAGGATATTCATGAAATCGGTCAGGAACCGATGCTCGAAGATCAGAACAATATCCTGGTCGGTCCCCGTTCAATAATCGTATTGGTAGGGCGATGAGGTTTTTGATCGCTTTGGGATACGTCACGGGAAAAACTACAATGAACGCAGAATAAGGAAGGAGCCAAAAATGCCATTCAATGTTTCTTCTCAAATCACCAACGACGTTGCGAAATTCACCCTTTCGGGTGAACTGGATGCCAGTTCTGCTGGTATGTTCAGGACGGAAATTGAAAAGGTGGCGGTTCAAAATCCAAAAAAACTGGTGCTCATGGTCAAAGATCTGACATTTATGGCCTCGGCAGGCCTGCGGGTCCTGATTTTTGCCAAGCAGAAACTGGGTACAGAGGTTCCCATTTACATCGTCAGCCCCCAGGAACCTATTGTCGACACTTTGGAGAAAACTGGCTTTCACCACAGCGTGCACGTCGTCTCGGAATATAGCGACGAAAGTTAGGCATTGTGAGTATGCCTCCGGGGGAAACAGCACAAGTGGAGCGTTCAGGAATCAGAGTTCAGACATTGAATAATGTGGCTTGAAAAGCAAGCAAGTGCTGCGGGAATTGTACTTTACCTACTTGGCGCTACTCACTGAGCTTGGGTTGTATGGCAATTCAATAACCTATTTTAAATTAGGAAGTCGACAATGGAACCAAAAAGGTTTGCCGGTACCCTGGATTCCCTGGGTCTCATTCGTGAATATTTAATGTCGGCTGCCAAAACTGCCGGATTGGATAAGAAGGCGACGTACGAGGTTTCCCTTGCCGTGGACGAGATCGCTACCAACATTATTCTTCATGGTTACGAAGAAAAAGGCCGTTCGGGCGTGCTCGATATACGGGCAGATATAGACGACCAAAAGCTGACAGTGACCCTGGAGGATGATGGCGAACCATTTGATCCACGACAGACCAAAATGCCTGAGGATGAAGACCTGATGCGGCCTTTAGAAGAACGTCCCATTGGCGGTCTAGGTTTGTTCTTGGCTATTGAGGGAGTTGACGAGTTCAGGTACGAACGTGCTGGTGGAAGGAACCGCAATATTTTCGTGGTTTATCGCCCGTCTGCCAGCCAACCCGGGGGGCTTTCCTAGGAATAGTGATTTATGGCAATGTTTCGGAATCTGAGCATTAAACAAAAACTTCTGTGGGGAATTTTTTTTGTAAGTCTAATTTCCATCTCCATTGACACCTATCTCACCTATACCGATGAAAAAAAGGATATTTTGGAAGGAATTGATGCCAGTTTAAAAGTGGCAGCCTATGGAGTCTCCCACATCCTTCCGCCGGAATTTCATGACAGGATTAAAGATCAACACTCGATTTCGGATAAAGAGCACCTGAAAAATGTGACCCTGTTGACACAATTTGCTCGTGAGACGGGATTAAAGTATGTCTACTCGTATATGAAGTTTGGAGATCGGATTCGATATATCTCCGGCAGTGACGAACTGGAGGATATCCAAAAAGGCACCTACGACCGCTTCTTCACTGTCTATGACACCGCCCCGGATTCGATGCACAGATCGTTTGCCGACGGGAAGATACGCTATGACCAATACACTGACCAATACGGTTCGTTCCGTTCCGTTTTCATACCTCTTAAAACTGCGAATGGAAAAGTGTTCATCGTCGGAGCCGATGTCACGATGAGTTCTCTGACGGATAGGCTAAACGAAACGGTTGTAAGCTCGGTCTTGTTCGAATTAGGTGTTTTTATGGTTTTATTCTTGAGCGTTTATGCCATCATTTCCCGAACCGTAAAACCACTGACCGAATTGACCGGCTACACCGAGGCCCTTATCGAGCAGAATTTCAATTGGGGTGAATCTATCCGCAGCAAAGTCATATCTATTCATGAGACCAAACACGATGAAGTGGGTAAGCTTGCCAAAGCACTCCTGCAAATGGAGACAACCCTGCAAACCTATATTGTGAACTTGAAGGAAACGACCGCAGCCAAAGAACGTATCGAAAGTGAACTGGCCATTGCCCGCAATATTCAGATGGGCTTCCTGCCGCAAACCTTTCCAGCTTTTCCTAACCGTACCGAGTTTGATTTGCACGCAATTCTTGAGCCTGCGAAGGAGGTGGGTGGAGATTTATATGACTATTTCCTAATCGATGAGAACCGGCTCTTTTTCTTGATTGGAGACGTATCCGACAAGGGGGTCCCCGCAGCCCTGTTTATGGCAGTGACCAAAACACTCTTCGAAACGCATGCCCTTCGCGGGGATGCTTCGATTAATGAAATTATGTGCCGGGTCAATCAAGAACTTTCGCGAGGGAACCCCTGGCAGATGTTCGTCACAGCCTTTGCAGGCATGCTGAACCTCAAAACGGGTGAAATTATTTACAGCGATGGTGGTCACGAGCCCCCATTCATCCTTCGGGTTGGCAAAGAGGTGGAGATTTTGAAAAAGAAAGGCGGCCCTGCCCTTTGCTTTTTCGATGATTTTTGCTACGAATGTGACACCTTTCACCTGCGCCCGGGCGACGCCTTGGTGCTCTACACCGACGGTGTTACGGAAGCAATGGATGGAGAGCGAAAGCTGTTCAGCAGTGAACGAATTAAGCAAGCCCTCCATAGTCAGGGCGAAGTTACAACGGCTGCATCCATTACCAAACAATTGTTAGAGCACGTTAAAATTTTTGTCAAAAATTCGCCCCAGTCTGATGACATCGCTATTTTAGCAATTTGCTATTATGGCCCAAACGCTAAGAGCACATAGGTTAGGGAGTCACATCCCTTCATCTCACTGTGGGCCTCCTGTCTTGCAGAAATCTTTTACCTGATCTTTACATTTCCAACGGGTTGACACCTTTGGGGAAAGGTTTATAATATCTTCATCACACAGAGTTGTCTTTAAAATCCTAGGTATCTATGGACCATTTTAAAATTGATCAAAAGCTTTTGGAGTCCATCATGGCCGATCTGAAGGCAAAAGGTTGTAACCTTTCCTTTGAAGAGGTGACCAGGGTGGTGGACCTGATTACCGAGGAAGTGATCTACCGATATGTGGATCGGCTGATCAGTCAGGTCGAAACCATCATGGAGATCAACCCCCATCTCACTGAAAAGGAAATCCTTGAGACCGTCGCAAAAAACGTGGTGGAGTATCTTGGGGCAGAGGCGGCAAGCCTACGAATATTTGATCCTGGAAAGGAGGAGATGATCTCTTTTGGATCTTATCCTCCTCAGACGGATGAGCGTGAGGAGGCGATCCCTTTTGAAGATACCATCGCCGGCGAGGTGGTGAAAACACATCAAGCTTACTTCGTACCCAACATCTTAAACGAGGAGAAGTATAAAAATAAGGAGAAGGTTCAAAAATATGGGATCCATTCGATGTTAGCCGTGCCGATTTCGATCCCCCGTTTCTCTTTGAAGGATGTCGATACAGAGGGATCCTTCCAGATCTACTATAAAGAAATGGATAAGATATTTACTCCCCTGGAGGCCAAGATCGCTGAGATGCTTTCGAGAAGGGTAAGTTATGTTGTCGCCCGAAAGCGGATCATGGACCTCCAGAAATTGAATGTGACCAAAAATAAGATTGTGGAGCAGATCTTCCTTAAACTGGGGAAGCGAGAAGGGATCAAGATGAGAGAAGTCTTCAACCTGGTCATCCCGGAGTTGGTGGACATCATGCGGATCCAGAGGTGTTCTCTCTTCTCGATCAGCGAAGATCGGCACCATGTCGTTTTGGAGGCTGGGTACCCAGAGATACATCATGGGATTGGAAAGGCCTTTTCCGTGAAGGATGAACCCTATATTGGTGCGGTGGTGAACCAGGCTGGCCCTTTCGGTGAGTTTGAAAACGAGAAGATATTTCCTTCCTATATTCTCATTCACAATCCACAAGGAAGCTCTCTCCTTCCTCCAGACCTCAAACGATTCCTGGAGGTCCAACAAATCCATTCGGTTCTCTATATTCCCCTCAAGGTGACCGATGTCATCAACTATTTTTTAGCCTTCGATGCCCAGGCACACCACCGAAGATTTTCAGATGAAGAGTTCGAGATTTTTATCTTCTTCGGCAAGGAATTGATGAAAGGGCTGAGGCTGGAAAAGATGGATGATATCCTTCACGATTTTAAGAATCCAGCCATTGCGGCAGCAGGATTTGCCAAACGGATTCAGAAAATTTTGGAAGATGGAGAATATCCCTCCAAAAGGGAGAAGGTGGCTCAGGCACTGGATATTATTCTGAAAGAGACATCCCGTATTCAGGAATTGGCCCTGACCCTCCACGGAGAGGGAAGGGAAGAAATTGTCGATTTGACAGAAAAACTGAAGAAACGGTTCCTCATCAATCAGGAGGCGATGAGGGAGTTGAAGCGTGAGAATGTTCGTCTGATCGAAGGCGATTTAGAAACTCCCCTGTGGATTCGATGTTACCCCCTTCACATCGAAAGGGTTTTAGATAATCTTCTCAACAATGCTTCCAATGCCATGCCCAAAGAGGGGGGGCGTCTTTCCATTCGGTCCTATCGAAAAGATTATTGGGTAGTGGCTGAGGTGACCAATACAGGGGAAATTCGAGAAGAGGATAGAGACCGATACCTCCTTGGCGAGGGAAGGGGCAGGGGACTTCATATCACTACCCGATTGATCAAACAGATGAAAGGAAAGATGGAGATGGAGTCAGGGGAGGGTCAGACGACCTTCCGAGTGATGTTCCCTCTCGTCGTAAAAGAAAATGCAGAGCGCATAGGGCAGAGCGCATAGCGATTAATAATCTTTGATTTTTATTGTTTTACGCTATGCTCTATGCGCTTTGCTTTATGCAGGGTTAACTCATGGAAAGATTTTTTTGTTCAAA
>Ga0315297_10001313_pt1 | contig 15321 bp, 14 predicted proteins | sample YL17G15_0_MG_FD_203628 | JGI IMG/M metagenome (GOLD analysis project Ga0315297, IMG submission 203628) | Sediment microbial communities from Yellowstone Lake, YNP, Wyoming, USA - YL17G15_0 | ecosystem: Environmental > Aquatic > Freshwater > Lake > Sediment | place: USA: Wyoming | collected... | reverse complement strand
GCTGCGGGGCAGACCATAGATATATCTTACCTGGCTTCGCTCTCATCGGATTCTGTCCCCGGACTGGTGGACGCCCTCCTTGACGGAAGCTTGACTCCCGCCACCCGCAATGCGGTCGGTGCGGTGCTTGTCTGTCACGAACAGCTCGCCTCCCGAAGCGTCGATAAAAACTGGCGCAGTTTTACCCTCTCGGCCTGGTGGGCTGACCGGTCAATGCAACAGGCAAAGGTGAAGAGTATTTTGAATAATTATGGGATCTTGAAGGAAGACTACCCGCTGCAGGTGCAAACACCGCTAGGTGAAAAATACGACTGCACCTTCACCGGGATGAATTGACATCGCTCTTAAGTTTATATATAGATTGCCGGGCAGGGATTTTCCTGCCCGGCTCTTTGTTTTTCTACCCTCCCTCTGGCCTTGGACTATCCTTTATCACCCGGGTCGGCTTGCCTTTCAAACCACTTTTCAGCTTCCTGGATCGTCTGAAAGATATTGACAAATACCCCCCGGTTGACTGCTAAATTCTCGGCGAACTTTAACCTGTCTGCGTCGTGGTTCGGGTTGAGATCCACATACCCAACCTGCCGCACCACCTGCGAAGTAGATTCGCTGACCCTGGATATGATATCGAAGACGTTAAAGGTGCTGAGACTCGGTCCCGCAAGGTTTTCCACGTTGAGTACATTGGGGCAGCTGTATTTAATACATAGATCGCGTATCTCGGATAGATATGCCATGACGGTGTCCGGTGAATTTTCGCCTGTCACGGTGATGTAAAGGTAACTGCCTTTTTTTCGGCGTCCAGGGTGTAAGCCATCATAAACTCCTGTCTATCACAACCTGTATGCTGGTTGGATGGCTGCAATGCCACAGGTCATTGATCGATCAATTATTCCCCGTGGGGGGAAAAATGACGCATTTCTTTCTTATAATATCGCACTTTTTTTCATTTTTATCATCGAACTGTGGGTTGCCCTGATTATATCGGGGAGGGTAAATTATCAACCCTGTTGCCTCTTCAATCTTTTTCCGTGTAAAATCATCAGGGTCCCTAACGAGGAGGTTCTCCAATGACGATTATCCACATTTTGATCGCGGTGATCATCCTGCTCATCGCCTGGTTCATATATGCGCTTATCTGGGGCAAACCCTGGAGCATCAAGCTGCTCTACTCGCGCACCTTCATACACTTCGCTCTGAAAGGTCCCGAACTGCTCACCATGCTCGGCATCCTGGAAAAGTTTGGCATTCATTATCACAACTCCAGACTCTCGGATGCCTCGGTGAAAAACGAGACCAGGAACTTCAAATGGCTGAAGCGCGATCTTGCCATCCTGCGTAGTTATTCCCGCCCGCGCCAATCCCCATCTGCCCTGCTTTCCACCGACATCCTGGATTGGTTCCTGGACGACCTGGCGCGCAGCGAAAAATTCCGCTTCCACGACTACCCACTCAACCAGATGGTCGGCGTCCAGTCCGAACTTCCCAATTTCATGCTGACCCTCCACCCGGTTGTAAGCAAGCTCGAGGCGCGCAACTATGTCAAGCGCTTGGATCACTTCGGGGTCAAGTTCCACCAGGTGCTGGAGGGGCTCCGGATCCGGGAAGAAAAAGGGGTAACGCCGCCCAGGTTCGTCATCCGCCGCGTGCTGGACGAAATGCTTGCCTTCGTCGGGCAGCCCGCCAACACGAACCCGCTGTACACCGTTTTCAAGGATAAATTATCCAAGCTGACCAGGATCGGTGAGGGCGATCGGGAAACCCTGCTCGCCGCGGCCGAGTCTGCGATCAACCGCACGGTGTACCCCGCTTACCAGGAGTTCATTGCATACTTCACCGAACTGGAGAAGAAAGCCACGACAGATGACGGCGTCTGGAAGCTGCCCGATGGCGGCGGGTATTATGCACACTGCCTGCGCAGCAATACCACCACTGAATTCACCCCGGAAGAGGTGCACGCCATCGGTCTAAAAGAAGTATCCCGCATCGAGGCCGAGATGAGCGCCATTCTCGAGATGTTGGGTTACAAGGAGGTGCTGAATGCCCCCAAGAAACTGGCCGAGTTTGGCCGGGAGGTGCGCTTCCTTTTCCCGAATACAGACCAGGGCCGCCAGGCAGTGCTGAGCGAATATCAGCGCATCCTGGACGAGATCGATGCCGCGCTGGATCCATATTTTGCTGTCCGTCCCAGGGCTGCTTTGAAGGTTGAACGCGTCCCGGAGTTTCGCGAGAAGTCCTCCGCCGGGGCCTACTACCAGGTGCCCGACTTGAGCGGGAAGCGCCCGGGTGTTTTTTACGCCAACCTGCGCGACCTGAACGAGGTCCAGAAGTTTGGCATGAAAACCCTCGCCTATCACGAGGGCATCCCCGGTCACCATTTCCAGCTGTCGATCGCCCAGGAACTTAAGGGGCTGCCTTTCTTCCGCCGCATGGTGCCGTTCACCGCCTACATCGAAGGCTGGGCCCTTTACGCAGAGAAACTGGCGCGTGAGATCGGTTTTTACAAGGATGATCCCTACGGCGAACTGGGTTGCCTCGATTCTGAGCTTTTCCGTTCTGTGCGCTTGGTGGTCGACACCGGCATCCACCATAAAAAGTGGACCCGTGAACAGGCAATCGAATACATGGAAGCCCATACTGCCAGCGTCCACGAGTCGATCGTCAGCGAAATCGAGCGCTATATCGTCATGCCCGGTCAGGCCTGTGCCTACAAGATCGGCGAGATCAAGATGGTGGAATTGCGCGACCGTGCCCGTAAAGCCCTGGGAGATAAATTTGACCTGCGCGAGTTCCACGACGTGGTCCTGAAGAACGGCTCCATGCCTCTCAATCTCCTCGAGCGCGTGGTGGAAGCCTACATCACCTCAGCCCAATAAAGCCCGTTGCTGAATTAACAAAGAGGAGGGATGTTGCCCTCCTCTTTGTTTTTATTAAGTATATTCCTCACTGGTTCAAGGGGTGGATGTTTCCACGCCCACCGCAGAAGTTCCCCCCAGTTGTATCCGCAGGAAATCCAGCAGTTTCAGGGCTGTCAGGTTGCGCACCTGGGTGCCGTACTCCATGCTGCGGGGGATGGAGAAATCGGTGAAATTGGCATACGAAACCGTGGTAAGGTGCGCCTCGTCGATCATCCCCTGGAGCGGCAGGGTGGAAGTGGCCCGCCAGAAATTCCAGAGTGGGATTTCATATTCCTGCGCCAGCCGGGCAATGGTGGCATTGATGGCATGATTCCCCTCCAGGTTGTCCGCCTTGGTGCCCAGGATGGGAACGATCCCCCGTGAGATCGTATCTTCAATAACGCTGCGCATCCCTTTCTCGAACGAGGCAGGGTCCCGGCGGATGTAGTAGGCTTCGTTGGAGCCGATGGAGATGATCGCAAAACTGGGATTGTCTAGGCGGTACTGGCAGTCCAGCAGGGTCTCCTTGTCCCTGCACTGCTCGCCGGTCCAGAATGTGCTTAACAGGCCGGCGGTGTTCAAACCGTTTTTTGCAGCCAGGCTGGGGCGTTCGAAGGAACCTCGAAAATAATCAATCGCTGGTTGCAGGAAGGTGTACGCCCCCAGGTTGTAATTTTTGTCAAAACCCACCAGGAAGTAAGGTGCTGCGCTGATGCAGTCCCCGATGCGTGAGAAAATGTGGGGGTTGTTCCCCCGGTTCAGCCCCAGGTGGTAAATTTCACGCACGCCCTCGCTTATGGATTCTGGAATGATCGGGAGATTTTGCCAAGAGTTAATGGTCGCAGGTGTGGTTGTTAAGCTCGGGGTGGAGGTCGGGTTGAATTCAACCGTGAGAGAGGCAGGGGAGGTGAAGCTTGCCTCCGGCGTTGGGGATGCATGGGTTGGGATGATGGCTGTCTCCACCGGGATAAGTGTCGTGGAAGAGGGGCTGCAGGCAGCCAGGGTTAACAGCAGGAAACAGCCGCTGATCACGGCTGTCTTTATGGGATCGTCATGCTGTCTGCCCGGATTCATACCTTGCTTATTTAACCGCTTTCACCATTGCAGCGATATGTTCCGGTGTGTTTCCACAGCAGCCGCCCACAATGCGTGCTCCCAGCGAAACATATTTAACTGCAAATTCACCCATCTGCTCCGGGGTCACATCGAAGACCGTGTTCCTGTCCACCAGGCGGGGTAGACCGGCGTTCGGTTTGATCCACAGTGGGAAGCCCGGCTCGGCAGCCGCGTACTCCTGCGCCACCTTTTCCATGTTTTCCAGGGAGGTGCCGCAGTTGGCACCCACCAGGGTAGCCCCCATTCCCTTGTAGCGTTTGATCATCTCTGCAGGTTTGACGCCCATCATCGTTCGAACACCGCGGTCGTAACTGAAAGAGACCACCACAGGCAGTTCGCTCTCACTGCGCGCAGCCTTGAAGGCTGCATCGGCTTCATCGTAAGCAAACATGGTCTCAATGACCAGCAAGTCCACCCCCCCTGCAACCAGCCCCTGGACCTGTTCGGTAAACGCCGCCAGGGCTTCTTCAGGCGTGAGAGGTCCGTAGGGTTTCATCAACTGTCCGGTCGGTCCGATGGACCCTGCCACCAAAATCCCCTCGCGGGCTGAGGCAGCCTGGCGCGCCAGTTCGGCGGCCCGCTGATTGAGCTCACTTACCCGGCCTGCGTATTTCGAGTCTTTCATTAAAATCCGCGTCCCGCCAAATGTGCAGGTCAGGAGGATGTCAGACCTTGCAGTTGAAAAGGCAGATTCCAGTTGCAAGATCAGCCCGGGCTGGTCAAACACCAGCTCTTCCGGGACAATTCCGGGCTTCAAGCCCATCTTGTGCAAATTGGTGCCTGTCGCTCCATCCGCGACCAGGGTTTTACCGGATTGCAGCCTTTCCAGGAATTTGTTCATGTTTCTCCTTGCTGGTCTTATTATACCGGTTGATTGTGCCGGAAACTCCCAACCAGGTTTCATCTCTAACCAAAGGCTTAACTGCCCCTGCAGGATTCGCTGGTGATGTGTAGTACAATCTTTTTCGATAATTTCCAGTTGATTTCAGAAGAGAATAATCTTGTTGCTCCGCAAGCAAAGCAGTCCAACCGAACCTGTCTCCCCGGCAGATCAAACCCACCCCCTCATCCAGCTTCGGCAGGTCTATAAAGTCTATGAGACCGTCGCCGGAGATTTTCCCGCGCTTCGGGACATCAACGTTGACATCTTTCCAGGTGAGTTCCTGGGCGTGATCGGAAAATCAGGCGCAGGGAAGTCCACGCTGATGAATATGATCACCGGGGTGGACCATCTCACCTCCGGCGAGGTGATCATCCATACAGATGATCAGGCGGTTTCCATTCATTCCCTTTCGGAGAATGCACTGGCCCTGTGGCGCGGGCGCAGCGTGGGGGTGGTCTACCAATCTTTCCAACTCCTGCCCATGCTTACCCTGGTCGATAACATCATGATCCCCATGGACTTGTGCGGCCTCTATGGTCGCACAAGGAGCCGCGCCCGGGCCCTGGATCTTTTGCGCATGGTCGAACTGGAAGAGCACGCTTACAAATTGCCCGGTCACATTTCCGGCGGGCAGCAGCAGCGCGTGGCCATCGCGCGCGCCCTGGCCAATGACCCGCCCATTCTCATCGCCGACGAACCCACTGGCAGCCTCGACTCGCTTACCGCCGACCATGTTTTCGAAGTGTTTGAACGGCTGATCAATGACGGGAAAACCATCATCATGGTCACCCACGATAACAGCCTGGCGCCGCGCTTTTCCCGCCACCTGGTCATCCAGGATGGTGAAATTATCCAGGATTCAACTCCCGGTTTTTCCAACCCCGGAGGTCTCCCAGGTTCCAGTGCCGATATCCTTCCGAAGAATCAAAATCTCCCGTATGATTTTGTGAGGGGGAATTAATGAGACCGACCCTCAGTCAAGGTCCCCCCATCGAAGCAGCCATCCAGTTGCAAAAGGTGGTCAAGACCTTTAAGAACGCCGCGGGCGAATTCCGTGTCTTAAAAGGGATCGATCTGACAATGCAGCGCGGCGAGTTCGTTGCCATTGTGGGAAAATCCGGCAGCGGAAAATCCACCTTGCTCAATATGATCACTGGAATTGACCATCCCACCGGGGGAAAAGTGATCATCAACGGCACCGATATTTACTCCATGAGTGAGAGCCGGCGCTCCCTGTGGCGCGGAAGGAACCTGGGCATCGTCTTCCAGTTCTTCCAGCTCCTGCCCATGCTGACCCTGCGGGAGAATGTGATGCTGCCCATGGACTATGTGGGGCGGTATGATTTTGACGAACGTCCCAATCGGGCCATGGAACTGCTGCAGTTGGTGGGATTGGAGCAACAGGCGGATAAACTTCCCATGGCGGTCTCGACCGGACAGCAGCAGGGCGCTGCCATCGCCCGCGCCCTGGCAAACGACCCCCCGGTAATTGCCGCTGATGAGCCCACCGGCAACCTTGATTCGCGATCTTCCGAGGCCATCATCAGCCTGTTCGAACATCTGGTAAATAGTGGAAAAACAATCGCCATGGTGACGCACGACCCATCCTTGACCGACAAGACCTCACGCACCATCATCATCTCCGATGGTGAGCTGGTGGATGAGACAGTGGCGCGCTGCCTGCCGCTGCTTACCCACCGCCAGATGCTGGAAGCCACCCGCAACTTGCAGCATTTTACCCACCAGCCCGGGAGTTTCATTCTCAGGCAGGGTCAGCACGTGGACTATTTATTCATGGTCGAGCATGGCGTTGTGGAAGTTGTCCTGTGCGGGCAGAATCGCGAGGATACCCGCATAGCCCGCCTCGGACCGGGTCAATTCTTTGGAGAAATAGAACTGGTCCAGGGCGGGGAGTCAATTGCCTGCATCCGTGCGGCTGCTGACGGACCGGTGGAGCTGGCGGCATTGCATCGGGATCCTTTTATCAAGCTGCTTGGAGATTCCGAGCTTACAGAAGAAATGATCGGCAGGATCGTGCAGACCAGGCTGGAAGAGAACCGCACGGTCAGCCATCGCAGCAGGATGTAGGGAAAGCAAATAAACAATGATTCGTCCGCGTTGGCGTAAAGTTTTTCATGACCTTGTTGGAAATTTCTCGCGCACTGCCCTTGTGGTCATGTCGATTGCCGTGGGAGTCTTTTCAATCGGGGTCATCGTGGGTGCATACGTGATCATCTCCCGGGACATGAGCGCCAGTTACGCGGCCAACAATCCAATGAACATCGAGCTGCGCACCACACCCTTCACCAATACCTTGATCACCGTGGTTAAGAATACTCGCGGGGTCAGGCAGGTGGAGGGAAGGCGCGTGTTCACCATGCGGGCACGCATCCCCGGCAGCAGTCAATGGGTCACATTGAACATGGTGGCGATCGATGATTTTTCCAGGATGCAGATCAACCTCATGCACCCCATCTCCGGGACAGACCACCCCGCGAAGAAGGAAGTGCTGCTCGAGCGCAAGGCGCTGCAGGACCTGGATGTTGCCGTGGGAGACACGCTTGAATTTGAACTCGATAATGGCAGCCTGCAGTCAATGAAAATCGCCGGTATCGTGCAGGACCCGAGCACAGGCGCGGGTGATTTCCTGGCTCAACCCTTCGGCTACATCACCACCAGCACGCTCTCATATCTGCGCCAGCCGGATATTTTCAATCGTCTTTATGCCACGCTGACCGAAGGTCAAAACGATCCCCAGCACCTGCGCCAGATGACCGCCGCCCTCAGTGACAAGGTTGAAAAAAACAATGTGACCGTTTTGCGAACGCGGTCCTCCAAAACGGATGAACATCCCATGGCTTCCACTGTGGAGGCTGTGCTTGGCATCCTCCTGGCGCTTGGCATCCTGATCCTGTTCCTGAGCAGTTCGTTGATCGCCAATACTCTCAGCGCCCTGCTCAACCAGCACCTGCGTCATATTGGGGTGATGAAGTTGGTGGGCGGGCGCCGGTCCCAGGTCTTTCAGATGTACATTGTCTTGATCCTTGCCTTCGGGGTCATCGCCCTGCTCATCGCCGTCCCGCTGGGCGGACAGGGCGCCTATGCCCTCTCTGCCTTTATCGCCTCCAAGATTAATTTCAGTCTAATGGGTTACCGCATCGTCCCCCTCGCCTTCCTCATCCAGGTTGTGGTCGGGCTTGCTGTGCCGCTTCTGGCCGGGCTGCTGCCGGTGTTGTACGGTTCGCGCATCACTGTGCTGCGCGCCCTGACCGGGGAGATTGTCGGGCAGGAAAAGAAACCGGATTTGGTAGTTGGTCGCCGGGACACCTTCCTGGATCGGTTGCAGCGGTATTTGAGCCGCCAACTCTCCCGTCGGGGTGTCCATATCCCCCGTCCCTTGCTCATCTCCCTGCGCAATACCTTCCGGCGCAAGGGGCGCCTGGCGCTGACCCTCTTAACCCTGACGATGGGCGGCGCCATCTTTGTCGCCGTGTTCAACGTGCGTGTCACGCTTCACGAGTACATTGACCAGATCGGAAAATATTTCCTTGCCGATGTGACCCTCGATTTTACTCAATACTACCGCCTGAACGAGGTCTCCCAGACCGCCCTCCAAGTGCCGGGGGTCGTATCGGTCGAGGGCTGGGCTTTTGTCAGTGCCGAGGTGCTTTACCCGGATGGAACCACCGCTGACAATCTCACCATCTTGGCTCCACCTGTGAACAGTAAACTGGTCGCGCCGATCCTGGTGTCAGGTCGCTGGCTCCAGCCGGGAGATGTCAGAGCCATCACGGTGAGCGAAGGTATCCTCGAAAAATTCCCGGGGCTGAAGGCAGGAGGGACGCTGCATCTGAAAGCCAATGGCAGGGAAAATGACTGGTTGGTGGTGGGCATCTTTAAGTTTGTCAACCAGCAGGGAAACATCGCCTACAGCACTTATGAATACATTTCTGCGCTGACCCATGTCTCCAACCATGCCTTCACTTACCGCATCGCGACCGACCGGCATGACCCGGCGACCCAGCAAAGGATGGCGTCGGATATTGACGCCTATTTCCGTTCGCAGGGTTTCCATGTCAGTGGAACTCGCACGGGAAAGTCAACCCTGAAAACCGCCTCGGATAGTCTCGACATCCTGGTCACATTCCTGCTGATCATGGCCCTGCTCACCGCGCTGGTGGGCAGCATCGGTCTGACCGGCTCGATGGGCATGAACGTGCTTGAGCGGACGCGCGAGATCGGTGTGATGCGTTCAATTGGCGCAGTGGATCTGGAGATCATGCGCACGGTCATCGTGGAGGGCATGCTGATTGGCATCATTTCGTGGATTCTCGGTGCGCTGCTTTCCTTCCCGATCACAACCTTGTTATCGTCCATTATCAGTTCAGCCATATTCCACTCGCAAATTGCCATTCACTTCACGTTTACAGGCTTTTTCATCTGGCTGCTGGTGGTACTGGCGCTTTCTGCGGTTGCAAGTGTGCTGCCGGCGCGCAATGCCGCCCGGCTTACCATCCGCGAAGTGCTGGCCTACGAGTAGCCTGCATGAAACGTGGTCATTCTTTTAAAATTTACCTCGCTCGTTTTACGTGCTTTCTGGTCGCTATACTTCATAAATATGTGCGGGAAGCAGGAACAGGAGTCCAATCATGAAAAAAATATACTCTATCCTCCCTTTATCCCTTAGCCTGTTTTTATTGCTAACCGCGTGCGGGAATGCCGCGGTGACGCCTTCCGCGGCCACCCCAACCACATCCGCGGGGACCGTCATTGCCGAAGCGCACCTGGTGCCCAACAAGGGTCTTTTCCTTTCCTTCCTCACCAGCGGCAGGGTGGATGAAGTGCTGGTGCATACCGGTGACCAGGTCACCCAGGGGCAAGTCCTTGTCCGTCTGGGCGACCGGCAGCAGGTCCAGACCGCCGTGGCGGGCGCGCAAGCCCAGCTCGTTGCCTCCCAGCAGGCATACGACCTGCTCCTCCGCACGGTCAACCTGGCTCACGCCCAGGCATGGCAAGCGTATATGAATTCACAAAAAACGCGTGCTGCTGCCCAGCTTGCCTGGGACAAGTTAAATCTTAACACCCTCCAGGTGGACATTAACAACGCCGTCGCGGATGTTGCCTCTCGCAAGACCGACCTTGAAAATGCCCGGAAGGATTTCGATAAGTACAGCAGCCTTCCTGCAGAGAATGCCTCCCGTAAAACCTCGGAAGACAAATTGCGCACAGCCCAGACCAACTACGACACCGCTGTCCAGAAAGCCGATGACCTGGCAAACCGGCGGGATATGCTGCAGGCTGCTTTGAATGCCGCCCTTGCCGCTGAGACCGAGGCCAGGCGCGCTTTCGATAACACACAAAATGGGCCCGACATTGATAAACTGGCACTTGTCTCCGCCCAACTGGATGCCGCCAAGACACAGGCTTCCGCGGCACAGGCTGCACTGGATAATTATGACCTGAAGGCTCCCTTCGCCGGGGTTGTCGCAGAAGTTAATGTATCTGTCTCCCAGATGGTTGGTCCCCAAACCTGGGTGGTGGTACTGGTGGATGCCAGCCAGTGGTACCTGGATACTAGCGACCTCACCGAAATGGACGTCGTCAAGGTCAAAATTGGGCAGTCGGTGAAAGTCACTGCAGACGCACTACCGGGAATGACAATGACCGGCGAGGTGGAATCGATCAGTGCCGCACCCAAATTCCAGGGCGGGGATGTCCTCTACACCGTTCACATCCGCCTGAAGGATCCCGCTCCCGGTCTCTTGTGGGGAATGACCATGGAAGTGACCTTTTCTAAGTAGTAAGAAGGCGGTATGGAGGGCTGAACTCCAACCCGCCGCTCCCCCATTTTTATTTTCTCCCTGGGGAGAGGGTTGAGGGGTGGGTTTCCTTGACCTTCATCTGATTCTCGATTACAATTTTTGCCGATTAAGAATTGCCCCTTTAGCTCAATGGATCAGAGCGTTTGGTTGCGGACCAAAAGGCTGTGCGTTCGAGTCGCACAAGGGGCACCACACAGCGGAGCGGGTAACCCCCGCTTCTTTGCTTAATTTTTCGGAGAGGTTATGGAAAAGTGTCAGATCTTGTTGACCAACGATGATGGGATTCATTCCCCGGGTCTGTGGGCTGCCGCGGCTGCCCTCTCGGACCTGGGATACGTGACCGTAGCCGCACCGCGTGAGCAGTCTTCGGGCATGGGTCGCAGCCTGCCGTTGAGTTCAGACGGCATCATCCGCGCCGAAACCCTGACCGTCTGCGGCAGGGAGTGGACCGTCTACGCCGTCGGCGGTACTCCGGCCCAGGCTGTCCTGCACGGCATCCTGGAGATCATGCCCCGCAAACCTGACCTGGTCGTCTCGGGCATCAATTACGGTGAGAACGTCGCCACTGGCATCACCATCTCCGGCACCCTTGGTGCAGCCATGGAGGCGGCATCGGCGGGCATTCCAGCCCTGGCTGCCTCCCTGGAGACCGGGCGCGAACACCACCTCTCCTACTCCACCCAGGTTGATTTTTCCGCCGCGGCATATTTCACCGCCTTCTTTGCCCGCAAGCTCCTGGAGAAACAGTTTCCTCCCGAGGTGGATCTCTTGAAAGTGGATGTGCCCTCAGATGCCACGCAGCAGACCCCCTGGCAGGTGACCCGCCTGGCTCACCAGCGTTATTTCATCCCTGTCCCCCCCAGGCGGAAGTCCTGGGAAGAACCCGGACCGGTGGACTATCGCGAGGGTGCAATCCTCGATACGGAGCGCCAGGACAGCGATGTATACGTCTTGCGCGTCAAGCGCCAGGTGTCGCTGACCCCCCTCAGCCTGGATTTCACCGCCCGCGTGGATTTTGACAGCCTGGATCGGCTCCTGCGTTCTACTGATTGACGCATCCATGGGGGCATGTTAGAATGCACTCCGCTACGGGCGTGTAGCTCAATGGCAGAGCAGCGGCCTTTTAAGCCGTTGGTTAAGAGTTCGAGCCTCTTCACGCTCATCCAAATCCCACTTTAACCCCCAAAAACGGGCTAAAAATGGGATGCATCTCCCACCAGGACCTACCGAAAGGTAGGTTTTTTGGTTAAATCGTCCCACTTTCGCCTTTTTTGACGTGTCTGCCAGCATGGAAGAAAATGATTAATTCAAACGTACTCGTTGGATTATTTTCTAGACAGTCGACTATTGTCAATCAGAGTCAACCAATTCAAAACACAGGAGGTGTACGATGAACACGAAAAGGACCAAGGAACTCATGACACTAACTCTGGAGAAAGCCATCGAGCAGTATCTGCTCATCCTGGCAACCGAAGGCAAAAGCCCGCGCTACATTGCTTGGTTGAAAGAACGCCTGGGCTATTTCACGATTTTCATTCACAAGACTAGAGGGGAGATTTACACCCTCCAGGATCTAACCATCGAGGATGGCAGGGAATTCATCAGGGAACTGATGGAGCGGGATGTGAAATATCGGGATCACCCGCTTATCAAACCAAGAAGCGGAAAACTTTCCATCCAGTACATCCACGGTTGCGGGCGCTCGGTGCGGTCCTTCTCCTCCTGGGCAACCGAAGAGGGATATCTGGAAGACAACCTCATGTGCAGGTTGAAACTACCGGCATTACCCAAAACCTTGCCGGAACCGTTGAGCGAGGAAGAGATCCGCAGGGTTCTGGGTATCTGCCTGGACCATACACTGGTAAGGCTGAGGAACTTTGCCATCATGATGCTTTTCTTGGATACCGGGCTGCGGCTGAGCGAGCTGGTGAACCTGCGCTTGTCCAAGATCGATTTCGCAATCGGCGAGATGACCATCCTTGGGAAAGGCAACAAAGAGCGCAAAGTACCGGTCGGTTCCCAAACAAAGAGAGCATTGATCGAGTATCTGTCAAAAGAAAGGCCGGAGCCGGAGAATCCTCTGGATGAAGATACGGTATTCCTGAATTCCGATCGCCGCCCGATCACACAAAACGTAGTGGAGAAAGTGTTTGAGCGGGTAAAAAAGGCAGCCGGTTTGCCGAAATTTCACCCGCATATCTGCCGGCATACCTTTTCTGTTCGCTATCTGATCAACGGTGGGGATGTTTTCAGCCTGCAGAAGATACTGGGCCACTCCTCGCTTGAAATGACCCAGAAATATGTGAACCTGGCGTCCGGGGATGTGAAGGATAAACACCGGAAGTTCAGCCCTATGGATAACTTGAATTTCAGAGCGAAGACACGCGGCCGGCCGCGATTACAGTGATTATTTTATACTACGATAAATTGCTTTTAGCATATTATCGTAGTATAGTTTATTTCATGAGCGAAACTGCCAACTATGCCCGATCCAATGGTTTGCAACTGCTTGAGGCTGCGGTCCAGGAGTTCGGACCGATCTTCACCATTGACCAGGTCGAAACCGTGGCCGATCAGGATAGTCCCCGTTCCCGGCTGCGCTGGTATCTGAGCGCGTTGATCCGTTCTGGCCGGCTGGAACCACTCAAGCGCGGCACCTATGCTCTCAAGAACCCACCGCCCGGCACGGATGTCCATCCCTTCGCAGTCGCCATGGCACTGGTGCAGTCGGCGGCCATCAGCCACTGGTCAGCCCTTACCCATCACGGCTTTACCACCCAAATACCAAAGATGGTGCAGGTGTCTGCCCCGGGCAAGGTAGTGACCCCCGAGATGCGCCAGGGACAGGCCTACCAGCCGCGCGGCAGGACGGTCTGGCGGGCATTGGGAGTGGAAGTGGAGATCATTCACATTCAGCCGCGTGCCTTCTTTGGCCACCAGAAGATCTGGGTCAGCAGCTGGCACCAGGTGACAATCACCGATCCAGAACGGACCGCCCTGGACCTGGTTGCCCGACCGGAAGTGTTCGGAGGCCTACCGGCCACGTTGGATATCCTGGAAGAGATCCTACCACGTATCAACCTGCAGGGATTGGTTCGTTACGGTCTGGACTACCAGGTCGGCGCGGTCATCAAGCGGCTGGGCTGGTGCCTGGAGAATCTGGGAGTCGCCGGAGATCTGCTCATGCCTTTGCAGCAAATCCAGGTGCGTAACGTGACCCGGCTGGACCCACGTGCATCGGCTTCTACCGTTATAAATGAGCGTTGGCAAGTCAACGAGAACTTGAGGAGAGGGTGAAATGCTGGATGTCAGCCAGATATTGAAATACCTGGCAAGGAAGTAGGGAGTGGGCCTGGAGGTCGTTCAGAAGGATTACGCCCTCAGCTACCTGCTTGCCAGCATTGCACAGACCCCGGGCCTTGGAGAAAAGATAGTCCTGAAGGGCAGGACGCAACTGGTAACACCCGTCCAGATCCACCTAGACCTGCAAAACTATCGCAACCGCGGGCAGGAAGCTGCCCAGGCGATCCGAAAGGTGATTGAGCAATCATGGTAACAAAACGAACCGATTACACCGCCGAAGCCGTTGAAGGCAAGCCGCGCTAATCATGTTGTAATTATTACAAATGTTCTAATATTGTGCGGACCATTGAGTGCGGATTATCAAAATAGCACACTTGTTTGGATTGACAAAAGGGACAACCGATGCTATGCTATTATAGCGTAAACGCTATATTCAAGTGGTCCGGCGAGGCTGACAATGTGGGATGTTGAATTCTACACGTTGCCTGGTGGCGCTTGCCCAACCAAAGAGTTCCTCGATGGTCTGAACAAGAAGGATGAACTACCCTATGTGCTTCGCGAGATAGACCTCTTGCGAGAATTTGGCAATCAGCTTCACCGCCCCCATGCGGATTATCTGGAAGATGGGATATATGAGCTCCGTATTCCTATCAAGCGTAAGCAATACCGCCTCTTGTATTTTTATTTCTACCAGGAAGAAATCATCATCAGCCATGGCTTACGGAAGGAAACAAAAGTCAAAACCTCAGATATAGAAAAAGCCAAAAAACACAAAGCCAATTATTTTGCACAACACGAGAGAAAATCATGAAATATACCGATTATCTTCAAGAGATTGAGCGCGATCCTGAATATCGCCAGGCAAAGACTGCCCTCCAAGCCCACTTTGCCCTCGGTGATGCCGTTTTACGCGCCCGGGCACAGCGCGGGTGGACTCAAGCAGAACTGGCGCAAAAAGTTGGTACTAAACAAGCTAACATTTCTCGCATCGAAGCCGGACAAAGCAATCCGACTCTCAAGCTTATTCAAAAAATCATTCAGATTCTCGATCTGGCGATAAACTTTGCCCCGGCGCCGTCCTCCACTTCTTCAAAGGTGATGCCTTTCGCTGAGTTATCCATTCCAATCCCCAATTGGCCTGTAAGCCAGCAGGGTACCCGGAGTCAAAGCCAAATTCAAGTTGGAGTATATCAGCAATGATCCAACATGTATGGTCAGTAGTGTGTCAGAGTGCTTCTTTCGACGCGCAGACCAACAGCGTCAGCCTGTTCAACACATTGGAAAACTTGCTTGTATTTGG
>Ga0315297_10001312_pt1 | contig 15326 bp, 21 predicted proteins | sample YL17G15_0_MG_FD_203628 | JGI IMG/M metagenome (GOLD analysis project Ga0315297, IMG submission 203628) | Sediment microbial communities from Yellowstone Lake, YNP, Wyoming, USA - YL17G15_0 | ecosystem: Environmental > Aquatic > Freshwater > Lake > Sediment | place: USA: Wyoming | collected... | reverse complement strand
CAACTGATTTGTTATGCTATAATATCTCCAACCGATGTTTGAAGTGAAGTTTTTCTTTTCTATTATATAATTTAACCAAGTAGGATTCGTATTCCAACTTATTCCAGACCAAGTTTGATTTGAAGAATAATAAAGGTTAGTAACGCATGGATAAGAACTATTACAATCGTAACCATAGGAATTATTCAAAGTAGGTTGCTGATAGAGATTTAAAGTGGCAGTATCAAAGTAATTCAGATTATTCACAGGAAACTTATACCAACCATATCTTGAAGGGTTTATAGTCCAATTCGCTGTGGTGGAACTATAGCCGATTTGAATATCATCCACTAGAATTAATCCAGAGGTATCAGAATGCACAAAAAATGGTATATTGCAATATCCCTGAATGTTTGGGGTACAGGAAGAAAGATAAGTATTCATGTCTGAAGAAAAATCAAATGTCCTGTTTCTTGCCACATTAAATTCCCCAGTATAGTTCCAGTTTTTAACCCCATCATACCCTACATCAAGATAGGGGTTTGTTGCATTATAGGTGCTTGTATATATCTTATAAAATGGAAATGGGATGTGCCTATCGGACCATGTAGTATTCACTTCAAGGTTGGGTATAGTCAGATTTAATATAACTTGTCCTGTCCAATTTACGACCAAATATTGATTCTTCCTTATCACAGCACTTGTAGAGCAATTAAACCAGGCATTTGTTCCTTCAAAACTACATGTAGAAGAATAATAAGTTGTTCCTGCACAGGTAGTATCGCTGCATATTCTTATTCCCATAGTCGCAGGTAATAAATCTCCTGTATGCACAGTAAGATTGGTAATGAAAACATCGCTTTCATTGATGTATTTCATATAAGTAGCAGTATTGAATCCAAAATAATACCAATAGACGCCAGAACTGTCATTATACATAACACCACTTTTTCCCATATATCTACTCAAGTTTAAAGCCGCACTTGTTATGTTGGAAGTTTTTTTAACTATTACTCCAAATGTATTATTTTGATTTCCCATAAATCCAAGGGTAAGGTTGGATTGAGAATTATTATTAGTAGTAATCGTTCCAGAAGATATTACAGAAGTGTATCCCCCTGAGATTAAAGTATAATTATTGTTCCAATAGGAGTTGGGGTTATTAGAATCAGTGGTAGTGTCTTCGGTTGAATATCCTATATATTGAGGCATCTGGACTGATAGACTCATAGAAACTGGAGGAGCTGTATAAGTCTCTTCAGAAGTGACCGATGCCTGTGCATCGGGAAAAGTATAGTTCCTTACAAACATCCAATCAAAAGACTGAGCTGATACATCATATATCCTAATTTGTGAACCTGAAACATGACTATTTGTTTCAACCATTTTTGTTATGTTATGATAGACTGTATTTGTTATCGTTCCATTTCTTATTATTGTATAAGTATCCCATACTGGACCTGCAAGCGAGCCAATAAAAGCAATATATCCAGAATTACCAGTCCCATCTTTATCATAAATATTCATTCCATTTGTAGTAATAACTACATCATTAGCCCAAGCTGGGTCTCCAAATCCATGATACGCCCAGCTAGTTGGAGGAACATTATCATACCACATAGTCCTTCTTGAAACATTAGTGCCAAAATACTGGATAGATAATAATTCTGAACCACCAGCCATTACTAAATTTCCACCAGTTTCAGTTATAGTTCCGCTATAAATTTGCCATTTTGAAGTATTCAAAGAATTGTCATTGAAATCATCAAAGAATGGAAATGTAGCAACACCGTTTTGCGTTGAGGTAGTATCCCCAGAGCCATAATACATACTTATCGTAACATTCGGACTTGAAGGAAGATACGGGACATTTATCCATACATAAGCCCATTTGGAACTCACATTTGTTTCTATCCAATAATCAACTGAAGTAGTGTCATTTGTAAACCTCAAATCATTGAAATTAGAATTCATGCCAGAAGCATAGGTTATATTGATTGCTACAGGATAATTGATTCGTGCTGGGGCATTCATGCCGCTTATAGTTATATTGTTTCTCTTTGTGAATGTGGTATTCCACCAAGGATCTATCATTGTATCTCCGAAATCAATATTCCATTTGATATTTTGATACGGATTATTTTTATAACCCATTATTTTAAACTGATATTTAACACCTTTAGTCATATTGATTGGGAAATTAATCTCTTTCCACTTACCATAAGTAAACCTATAAATTTTATAGTCTTTGACTTCAGGAGAAAAAGATAATTTCTGGTTTGAAGTATTGAAGAATTTTAATGTGTAATAATTAGAAGTGATATTAAAGTAAGAAACGCATGGATTCTCTAAAGTTCCTAGACATTTAATGTCACCAGAAGTTGTAATACTTACTCCCTGTAAAGTTGATAAGTAAATTAAAATGCCTAATACAGTAGTTAAAGAAGTTCCCAATATGATTTTTTTTGTGACCAATTTTTATCCCCTATCTATTCCTTTTTGCAACACCATCGAGAATGATATTCTCCTTTCATTGTTCTTCATATAGACTTCATTCGTCCCTACTTCCGTCTCTTCATCATCGAACTGCAATGATACTATGTTAACATTCTCCGCTGTAGAAATTATATTATTCGGATGGTTAATTCCAGTGGGTCTGTTACTACCAAAGTCCCTATGAAAGAATGACATGGTTCCACCATCTTCTGCGAATGCAATCAATAGGTTTTTCTTATTAATAGCCGTAGCAGTAGTTGTTGGATTTACAGTAGAAAGATTTCCTGTATCATTGACTAACACACCAGTGACTATGAATGTCCATTTTGTAGCCTTTAAATCTATCAAAATAGTGCTGGGCGAATAATCATCCCAATCTTTTCTGCTTCTGTATCTTGGTATTTCTCCCTTGTATAATTTGTCCAATTTTTCAGTGACTTTAGTTAAAGCCGTGTCAAAATCAAGCTGAACATCTGTCCCATAAAAGCCGAATGAATTGCCTGTTGCTGACAATGTTTTTTTAAGATACCAAGTCGTCAATATCTCACCCTCGAAAGTTCAAAGGAGAATTTCTCAGCTATCTCCCTAGCTATTTGGTCGGTATTACTACCTATAGTAGAGGTATTGATTGTGATGTTTATTCCCCCTATAGAACCAATCCTATCCAAAGGAATGACAGCTTCAGGACCTCTTTCACCGATTAAGGCAGGTGTTGGTTTTGTTACCAATCCACCATGCTGTAAAAATGGCATAAGCGAAGGGGATATTATAGCACCCTTTGCAGCTTGTTTTCTTACCCATTCTTCTTTTGACATAAACCCACTGGGAGTCATTCCAGTAACATTTGCGACTGTATTCAACGCAGCAGCAGCTTCTCTTGCAGAAGCATTTACTTGGCGTAAATAAGAATCTATATCTCCCAGAGAATCTGTCATCATATCGGCAGAGCCTTTTGCTGCATCCATGTATGTCTTAAACAATTCCATCTCTTTAGTGGCAAGGTTGGTATTTGAACCTAAAGTATTGGTAGTATTGGCAGCATTTATTGCAGCAGTTTCATAACCTCCTATTGATTTTTCTGTGATGCCTATTTCCCTTTCTAGTTCTGCTATCTTTTTATTTGTAGCATCGAAAGCGGATGTCATATAATTTTTGAAATCCAAAGATTTTATTGTCGCAAGATGGAAGAAATTGGCAATAAGATTATAGGCATCAACTAACGGCTTATAAATCAAATATGCCAGAGCTATAAATGGTGCGGCTGCGTATTCCATCATCTTCAATCCTATTATTTGTATTCTCTTTGAAAGTAATTCCCAATAGACTGCCGCTTCCTGAGTATTTCCTTTTATGACCGCATTAACATATCTCCATGTATTTCTTGTCAGGTCTTTTATATCGTCTCCGAACATTATCCATATTAAAAGTGCAGCAGCGACAGCAAGAAGAAAAGGTCCTAACCATGCACTACTTAAAATTGGTGTTATAATTGTAAATCCTTCCATTGCGAGTTTTAATCCCTTTACTCCGAGTGCTATTCCAGCCAATCCACCTATTATAGTTCCTGCAATTCCGATTATACCTGCAATCGCATTTATGAAATTCTGCACTGGTTCAGGTAAAGCGTCCCAAGCATCCCACAACCACAATACTACATCCAGTAAAAACATACCGATAGGTAAGAATGCCATTCCCAAGAAAGTATTTAAGACATCAAATACCCCTGCCATTTCCAAAGAAGCACTCGTCAAACCTTTAAATACTCGTTGCAAAGCATATCCAAAGAACATGACAGATAGAAGTTCTGCTCTGAATCTTCTATATTTAACTGAAACTCCCTCCATGACTTTCCTATGCCCAACAAATTTAGTAGTAGTGGTTTTTATCTTGTCCCCCATTAATTGAATATTTTTTATAGTCCTCTCTGTAACTTTCTCTATATTTCCTTCTTTATCGGTCTTATATTTGACATTTATTATTATGTCTTGTTGAACCATTATCTTTTCCTCATGCTACTTTTCATTTTTCTTGCTTCCTCTTCCAGTTTATCCCTCAATTCTATTACCAATGGTATCGGGAGTTTCTTCCAATCCTCTAGTGGTATATATCCATAAGCCCTCATGAACTCATGGTATATGCCGATTAGATTTCCCTCCTCATCGGACTCAGACTTTAACTGGTTGAACAGTTCTAGCACTCGCATTCGCCTGAAGTTTCTTTATCTTTTCAAGTTTGTCCGCCTTGCCTACATTGAAATTCAAGTCAAGTATTATAGGTATAAGCTGTATGAAGTTTTTGGCACAAAATTCCTTGAGTTCTTCTTCTGGGTCTTCTGGATAGGATGTTTTCATCGTCTTCAAGACTATGTTTTTCATCCTTTCAATAGTCTCATTTGTCATTTTTTCCAATACATTAGATCCGCTTTCACCGAAATCTTTCCCGATGAGTATCAAATCATTCACATCTTCCCAACCCAAAGGCTTTAATTTCAATACTTCATTTGTGCCATCAGCATATTCTATCGTCACATCTTGAACCTGACCTAGATGTTTGCTAAATCTACCCACTTCTCTTCACCTCCAATTTATTGCCTGAAAGAAGTTTAATCTCTTTTACAGGCTTCTCTTCTAATTTTAATATCCTATTTTCATGGTCTTGTATCAATTCAAAAATACCCTGAAACTTGGAAACATCATCTAAAATAGATTTTAGCATTAGACCATAATCAGAACAGAATTCATTATCGGATATTTGTTTGAACAGCAAGAATGTATTAACAGGAATCCTTTTAATGAATAGATTAGCCCATTCAAATCCACAGTCGCACTTGAAGTATCCTTCGGTATTCTTCTCTACTAATGTTCCACATTTAAAGCATTTCTCAGATTTATGGAATACAATTATATTTTTTATCTCTTCTAAATTCTCCATCTGACAATCAACCTCTTCAATCTTTCCAAATTATCTCTTATCTCAATTCTTTTTTTCATCCCTTCAATAATCTTTCCATTATCATATATTTCACCATTTCTAGTAAAAATTATATGTCCCTTACTTAATTTTATTGATGGAAGAATTATTTCATAAAAATCTTTTTTAGAAACTTTACAATCTATGATAACTATATGTGAATGATGCCCCCGTATAGGTGTTAATTTATTTTTATAAAAATAGATTATTTTTGAGTTTTCATTTCTCCAATTATTTCCAAATTTATCTTCAGTTATTATTATAACTTCTTTATTGTATTCTATTCTCTCCATTTAATCACCCGAATATATTCTTATCCAAATGCCTATCTATGAACCCCCCACAATAGTTACAAATCATCCTAAACGGAGGCACTCTCATCTGGTGGACTTCATCCTGAGAAACTACTCGGTTTTCTCTGGGGCAGAACCCATATAATCCACCTCTTTCCCCATGCCTTATCTTACGCTGTGGAAATCTTTCTCTTGAAGTATTAATCAAACCTTACCATCTCTGAATGGATAATCTGGATAAACATTAGGGTAATTTTTAACGATTTCTTCCTCTTCTATAAATCCTGTTCCATTACAATATGGACAGACTCTTTTTAATTTCATATTATCTAGCTCGTAATATTTGATAGTTTATTCCAGCAGTCTGATAGATTCTCTTGCAGTTGAAACACTCAAGCAATCCTTCAGGCAATACCATCGTTTGTCCACCGCATCTCGGACAACTTCTTACTGGTATCTTTTGAGATGGCTGTGGATATGCTGGAACATTCCTAGGTTTTTTAGGTAAATCTTCACTTCCGATTTTTATACGCCTCTAATTATCTTTTGATAGTGTTATTATTTAATGGCATTTCCTTTTGTGCCAATAATATTCTTTTTCTGTGAATTCCTGATTACAGCATCTTATTTTATCTGAATCACTCACAGACACCTCTAAATCTATTCCTTCATTTTCTTCTTTTTTTCTTGGCATTTGACTACCTCCATTATTACAGTCATTATACCATCGTTTATCGATTGGCTAATGATTCTAAAATCGCAATTAAAATCATAATCGAACTTGTCTAAATTCATCTCTTTGAATTTACCTTTGCTGAAATACTGGAATGTATAATCTCCAAAGTATCTAACATGGGTGGGGTCGCTAAAGGCATGAGTTGAAGTATATAGTGGAACTATAGCATAGACTTTAGCACCATTCTTACAAACCCTATAAATATCCTCCATAAGTGGAATGAAGTTTCTTATGTGTTCAAAAATATGAGATGCGTAAACTCCTGTGACAGAATTTTCTGGAAGTTGCTCTGTCTGAGTTATTGGAAGTCCTTTCTCCAAATCACAAAGAATATCAGGCTTAACGCTTTCTCTTGAATCAATATTAATGAATCCTTCCATCTTTTTATTTCCACATCCTAGATTCAATTTAATCCCATCTCCAAACTGCTCTTCAAACTCTTTTTTATTAATGTCTTTCTTACACTCAATCAAATCTTCTATTCCTTTCATAGCCAAATCTCTTTTCTCTTTTTCGTTCAATTTACTCAAATCCCTTTCAGGCTGTTTTAATATCCGACTTAACTTCAATCTCTTCCACCTCGTTCAAGACTTTATTATCCCAAGGGCTGTTTAGATGTGGTATCTTAAAACTCAAGTCACACCACCATTGAAACCCCTTATCGTTACATTCATTCCAGAATTGAACATCATCACCGAGAGGATAATCGGGACAATGCCTCCAAGGTATCTTCTCGAATACTTTTCTACTTACTAATCCTATTCCTGCCCCATAGCATTTGATTAATCTTGGTTGCATCTCAAATATTTCCTCCCATGTATATAGATTAAGTCTGTCTAAAGTTGATTTAGTTCTTGTCCCATCAAATATCAATCCACCGCCCTTTGCTACAGATGGACAACTTATCTTACCTCTTCCATAATTGTATAACACACCTACTAAATCTTTCTCATGTGCTAACAATCTTTCTAAAATAGTAGTCGGTATTATCCAATCAGCATCCATGAAAAATATGTAATCGAACCCATCCTTTATGGCAATCTGCCTAATCATTTCCCTTCCATTGGCAGTCCTTTCATTTGGGTTCTCAAACCATTTTCCTTTTAAGATATGCTCACCGTATCTTTTTTTAAGGTATCTGAAGTTTTCCTGTCCTTTACTTAATTCTATTATTTTGAAGTCAAAGTTCGGATAAGTCAAATGTATTATCTGGTATATGCTTGAGTCCTGACAGTAATGATGTCTCTTGCTTGTTATCATCCCGACTAATACTTTTATGCACTCCATGTAAATGTGGTTCCGTCTTCTGGGAATCGTGTCGCATCGTATGTGCTTAATACTGATAATGCTGTAGTAGTCTCGGTTGATTCTTCGTGTATCTGTGCCGTTCCTTGTTTGTTGAAAGCTGCACCTTTGAAAGCAAATGTAAATTTCAGTATTCCATCTGTAAAACTTGGTTTCATGCTTGTCATATAGCAATTAGCTATGCTAAACCTATATGCTGCCTTGGCTGCTGTAGTTGTAGCTGAAGCTGTAGTTGGTGCTACTTCTGCCCATAGTATGCTTACTCTGAACAAATCCCTTCCTAGACTTGCATTCACTACTAATGGTTCAGTTGTGTCGTAAGTTGCTGCATTAGTCATGTGGAAGAACTGCGACAATCCTTTGTTACTTGCACTTGATATTCCAATCGGATAACCCTCGAATGTCAAAGTTGTTATATCTTGAGGAACTTTCTTGATTACTCTTCCTCCTATCAAAGTCGGTACTTGCTCTATGTCCTTGTCTCCCAGGTCTATATCAACCGTCTCAGTCATGGCTGCTAATTGTACTTCAGTCCCACTTAATGGTGTTATTGAGATTAAACAAGTCTCACTCCACGCACCTGCGTTAAAATCTGTCGTATTTTTCACCTCTTTTTATTTTAACTCTCTTCCCAGATTCATTTGAACCCTGATTCTTTCAGGGTCTTATTAACAATATTAACGCTAATAGGCTCTAAATTTGAAACAACATAATCTATTGAAGGCTGGATGAATTTTTGTTGTCTATAACCACCAGGCAATACTCTATGACCCCATGCAATCTGATGACTAAGAAAGTAATGTGCATTACCACTAAGTTTAGACCATGCCCAGTTCCAAACCATAGGAATTCTCCCAGGTGGAATGAAATGCCCTCTTTCAAATAAAAGACCATAGAAGTTCATGCGAATATTATAACCATCTCTAGTTTGGTATCCCTCTATTGATTTCTGAAGATTCCCCTGCCAGAATGGGGCGAGTGATTTCATCTGCTCTACTAATTGCTTATTGACTTCTTTTGCTATAATTTTACCCACTTCTTTCTTCATAAATCTCTCTAATGCAGGTGTTGCCTTATCATCAAATTTTATTTGAACTCCAATTACTGTCATCTTATCCTGTCCACAAGTATGTGAAAAATAGATTCATGTGCCAAATAGGTTTCATCTTTCCTTCGCCTTCTAATTGGACATGGTTTAAATTAGAACGGACTCTTCGACCATACCACCAGTAGCCAGAGCCTCTAGTAGTATCCTGATTATCGTTTAGAGCATTTATGACTGCATCAGTGAAAATCCTCACAAAACTTTCCCTTCTATCCATTATCTCTATATGAATAGTCAATTCTGTCGAAAATTTAGTCATTGTCAATCTTTTAGTATCAACTTCAGGAGTGTGAACCAATATTATAGGAAATGCCATATTTTTTAATTGTTCATAAGGAATACCATCGACTATCTTCATGGAAGATAAAGTAGTTGTTCCAGATTCTCCTTCAGGATAAGTTATAGACAAAGAAGCAGTATCGCTTCTCAGTATAGAAAGCACAGAACTCTGTAGAGTTTGAACTACATTTCCCATGTTAGTTGTTGTCATTTTACCCGACCTAAAGTCTATTTTTGTTATGGAAAACCATAACGGGGGTGTGATACCCAGCATTTCCGTAAGGTCATGCTGGGGAGTTTATAATAATTAAAGGTACAGTGTTATTATATAAACTTTAGAATGATTGATGAGATTAAAGCTACTGCCGATATTATTATTCCCCACTTGACCATGCTTTTGTTCCATTGGTCATTACACGCTTTTTTCCAATCCTCAAGCGATTGAATCCTATTGTCGTGACCAGTGGCACACATATTGATTTTATTCATGGTATCTTCTATGGAAGAAAGTTTATTTTTTATCCAAGTCAAATCGGTTTGTAATATAGCTACAGCAACATCTGTATTTTTCTTCATACAGGACCCCCTGTCAATAACCATTTCACTTTTTGGAATATTTGGTCGATTAATCTGCCTCTTTCAGCATCATAATGAAGTAGATTAGCCACCATGAGTAAAGCTAGTTCTTTTATGCTTTCAGTTGGTTTTGCATTCCCATAAGTATAAGAAACTTTTACTGCCTTGGGACCTGCCGCAACGAAGCTAGTTATCTCAGCATTCCTTCCTAAAATTATATGTCCATCAGGATAGACAAATACATAAGAAGTCGTGACAGAAGTAAAAGTCCCGTCTTGGTTATCGTCTATTGATAATGCTGATACAGAAATCAGATCTGTATTGTTTAACCAAAGTATATCAGTATCATCCCCATCATAATATTCATCAGTGACAGTCTGAACTCCTTTCCAAGTCCTTCCTGTAAGCTCGTCTATTCTTCCCGTTACTCTTTTAATCATATCGTAAACAGCAGTATCAGAAAATTCAGAAGTTCCTACGGCAGTAAATCTTCTAACATCGGCAATAGAAGTATAAAGTGCTATGCTTTCAATCAGACTATCCAAAGTCAAATCCTGATTTTTATAATCTCCAGATATTGTAAATACGACTTCATCTGAATAATTTCCATAACTAGCAAATAGGCTTACTTCATCGCCTATTTTATATCCAGATGTAAAATTAGCGGCATCGAATAAAAATTCCCCAGAAGAATTGCTTAATTGTGTTTGTGTTTCATTATTAGATACATTCTTGCAGATTATTAGGACATTCTCTAATATGGTAGTTCCATCAGAAGAATAAATCTTTCCTGAGATTGGAAAAGGATTAGAAGGCATTCAATAGCCTCCTACTTATATATTGCACTGGAATAGCATTGTCCAGCAGTCTCGCTTGAAAATACTCTTATAAAACCTTTGTCCATCTTGATTCCTAAATAACCAAATGCCATCTCGGCAGTAGAACTAGCGATGGAACTGATTCTGAAAATTAAATTATCATTCCTGTCATAATAATCGCAATATCTGGTAGTAGTATCTGAAGTTATGAAGGCAAAGGTTAGGTTGCAATCTCCTATATGGTCTTCGCCTGGATGAAGTACCATGTTTCCTATTGCGTATGCTCCTGCTACAGTCGAAACAGTATGCCTCTTGCTTAGACTTCTTATTGCACTTCCAGAACCATAAGTAGCAGTGACTTGTAATAAATCTCCGTTTGAATACCCAGAAGTAAGGTTTGCCAGATCTAAAATAAATTGACCAAGAGAATTTGTCTTCATTGAAATCTTCTCGCCAGTAGTAGTATTCAATGCGACTACAGTAGAATTATTGACTACATTAACGCCATCTACATCATATACAACCCCATCAACTGGGTAAGGAGTGTAAACCATTATTTATCACCGCACTTTATGAATTTTCCTCCTTCATAGATTGGATAAATACATCCTTTTGGATGCGGTTCTTTTGTATGTATTGTATAGATAGAATGATAGGTATCGTAATTTGCGTGTTTATGCTGTGTGACTTTTATTGAAATCTTTCCATATTTGTCCACACCAATCTTGATTCCAATTCCTCCACCGAAAGCAACTATCAATGTTATAAAGAATTCAATCGTACCATACCATGCAGGTTTGATACATTCCTCACATGGAACAGTCGTAGTTGTAGTATAGATTGTAGTCGTTGGACAAACCAGACAAGCATCACAACAACTATCGCAACTGTCGCAGATTTCGCAATCAGGACATGATTCGATTATAGTCGTTGTAGTTGATGTGGTAGTTGGTATATCTACATCGAACAAATCAAATATCATAAACAATTCTGGCTGACCAGAATAAGTTACAGTCTGGGAACATTTAGGGTCACTGCATCCCACAATATTTACTGTAAAAACATCACCATTAGCATACTTGTTTTGTGAATTAGCCCATTCTATTAGATATTCACCAGCAGAATTTGCTACACCATTCATTGATTCTGTTATTATTTGACTGCCTACAGTTCGCTGCATAGTGACTTTAATCATTAGTCCATCAGGATTTTCAGTGAATATCTTGCCATTTATAGGCAAAGGACTCGTTTGGGCAAATACACTACTTAAACCTAATAAAATCAATATCCACATTATCGGAAATATTATTTTTCTCATCAGTATATCGAACTCCTATTTATTGTTATATTTTTATCTGGCATGACCCAAATAGCATAACCCTCTTTCAAGACAATATCCTTTGGATTTGAACCGCCAGAACAGATTGAAAATCCTCTCTTGCAGGTTACAAGTTGTCCACTAGAGGCATTAAGCCAACTGATATAAGTTATATTATTAAGCGTGACAGGACAGGTTGCAGCCCTATAAATGCTCCAGAAATATGTTGCGTTTGTAGCATTTAGAGAACAGGTATAAAGCGTAGTGTTCATCGTGACATTATTGAACAATCCCATCTGATTCCATGAATTGCCTCTTTGAGTAGTATTGACATATAATGTTATATTTTCAGCAGATGTTCCAATAGCGGGTGTGTAATCTGGCTGTATAAACCACTTGTCTGCATTTGAATACATATAAAATGCAGTTCCAAGGGAAAGAATAATCTGACTGTTTACAGTCGGGGTTGATGCTGAATAAGTCGTGAAATTTCCATAAGTCTGATTCCAGACAGAGATTATAGTCGCATATTCAAAATTATTGAGTATAAATTCAGTGACATTCTGAGATGAACTTGCCGTTCTATTTGCTCCTCTGTAAGTTATAAGATTCCATTTGCTTCCGTATATCTTTGTCATTACCCCTGTGAAGTTTGTAGATGTCACACCAGAACGACTTGCGGTATCATTTCCAAACCCTTCTAAAATGAATTCACCTTCAGCCCTTACATTTGATAAGGCAGTATCATTCGGGTCGAATAAAAGAGTACAATTTGCCCTAGAATCCAATCCCGATGTTGGGTTGGTCAAACCTCCAGTCAAGAAGGCATAAGTGGATGTGCTTGGATATTGGTAATATCTCAATCCACAGGTTGCATAATTATTATCCGTATAATTGAATGTCCAGTTCCATATACCAGTCGATGCTGTGGTGAAATTCATTCCATTGGCATTTTTTTGGAAACTTATAAGGGGGTTTATTGTATCATATTTGAAAAGTACAAAACCTGTGGTGTTCCATGTAGTATTATACCAACTAGCATTGGAGGTAGTATAATTAAAACAATAGAATGTCATATTAACCCAACTTCCATAACCATTATCAGTAAAATTATTAGTTAAGATTGAAGAATTAGCCCAAGTTTTATTATTTGAAGAACCTGGATTCAAATTGATTGTAGAAAAGGTAGTTCCATTTATAAGATATTTACAAGTAGTAGAGTTTATATCTGTGCTGATATTGATTAATGGTGGCGATGAATAAGAATTCCCACTAACAGGAGAAACGACAGTGATTGTTGGGTTAAGTAAAACTGCAAAAACATAAGTAGCGATTGACAATGCTACAAAGATAAATGTAAATAGGAATAAAAGTTTTTTAGGAATCTTTAAAATCATAATAAAGTAATTCGATAGTGTTATTATATAAACTTTTCCAGAATTTCTTCCTTTTTCTTCTTGTCTATGCCACCGACACTGAATTTTCCTGCCTTTATGTCGGATATAATATCCTCTATGGAATCATACTCTTCTGCTATTTCGTCTATAACTTTGCTTCCCAAACCCTTTATTTTTCTTAATTCATCTTTTACTTTTTTTTTTAAAGCAGGTTTCAATACAAATTTCCCGACTTCTGTTATCTTTTTGTCTAATATTTCACTGCCTTTCTTTTCTTCGCCGACTTTGACAAATCCATGAGCCAATGCCCTAAAAGCGTGTTCTTCTGGAACATCCACTATTGCATTCGGCTCTGCTGTTATCCACATTGGTCCTTCGGGGTATGGTATGCAAATATTTGCGAGTTTATCTGTTGCATTTTTGAATTGCATACTTTCACCTAGTATCCAAATATAACGAAGTCCACATAGTCATTCTGTGTGGCAGTTATTGTTACAGTTCTACTAGACCATGATGCTTTTATCGTATTGTTTGTTGTTTCATTACTTACAATTACTGCTAATATCGTTCCAAATTTTGAAACATAAGTTCCTGTAGTTGCTGCTGTGACTTGTCCCCTGACTACTTCCATTCCAAATACTCCAGTTATAACTTTTTGCGAACCAGCCGTAGCTGTAAATGTCATGTTTTTTCCTCCATTCTATATTCTAAATAAATTAAGGGAATAAAAAAATAAACCCTAAACAACCACTGCTATGCCATGAATCGTGCCTGTTCCTGCCGAGAATGTAACTACATTCGTAGTTATAGCTGTTACAGGGTCATCTGCACCATCTGATCCTACTGTGGTACTGGTTGTTGCCGCAGCGTATAAAACCTGCGTGTAATCGCTGAATGTCACATAATCAGTTGCACTTGCTTTAGTTCCTGTAAAGTAAATCAATTTCATCCCGATACCAGGCGTTATTTCAGTTATAGTTTCCGCAATATCTGCTGCCATTTATTTCACCTCTAAGCTAAGGAGTAATATCTATAACACCATGCTTGTTTAACAATTATCATGGTGAAATACTCCTTTATCATAAACTTATATGTATCTGCTGTCTTTGCCAATTCCTCGAATGTCGTATCCTGCAATACCCTTAGCTGAATATTTCCTTGCTTCTTTACTGTCAAAATCAACAGTTCTCTTGCTGTTGCAGTAGTAGGCATGAACAAGTCTGGAATTATTGGAACTCCTTCAAATACGATAGTTTCAATACCAAAACTTATGTTTCCCGTAGGTGCTGGGTATCTCAGTAAATCTTGTATCAAAGACTTAATATCATCCAAAGTTTTATAATCGGTTACAATCAAGTCTGGTTCTCCCTTAGCTTCTCTGATGGTTCTTATACCATCCCTCAAGTTAGGCAAACTTATTTTAGCTGTACCACTTCCACTTGCTGTATTTGTAGATATTCCATGTATCAATCCTGTGAATGCGTTAGCATCTGTGTATGTACCTCCATAGTCTCCTGCTGTCGGGTATCCGTTGATTATCGTGTTTTCTTCCAACTCCTTTAGACTTCTGTATTGACCTTCTGTTTCATATCTAAGTGCTTCCTGCCATACTTTTGAAGCGACCATCAAAGGTCCACTCAATTCTCCAACCGCATAACAGAATTTTATTGGAGCTGCATATCTCGTATAAGTTGATTCGTTACTCGCTAATGCTCCTGTTTCTGCTCTCCACTTTGCTGTGGATAGTGCTGTTCTTACAACATAGTCTGCAAACAATCCGTTGTTGGTAACCCTTGGCAATAATCCACTTGCTAATGGTGTGCTTCTGAAAGTCACATCATAGAGTGTAGAATCGACAACTGTTGGTACCAATACTGGAATGCTTCCAGATGTGGATGTATAGTTTGTTCCTGTGGCAAATAGATTGCTTGTAGTAGTCAAAGACTTTATCTGGTCTTTCATCTCTTGTCTTCTGTCTATTGATTTCCTCTCGTCAAATATACCTGCCAATCTATCCAGATAGATAGTATGATTTGGCATATTTCCGAATGTCG
>Ga0315297_10001310_pt1 | contig 15332 bp, 21 predicted proteins | sample YL17G15_0_MG_FD_203628 | JGI IMG/M metagenome (GOLD analysis project Ga0315297, IMG submission 203628) | Sediment microbial communities from Yellowstone Lake, YNP, Wyoming, USA - YL17G15_0 | ecosystem: Environmental > Aquatic > Freshwater > Lake > Sediment | place: USA: Wyoming | collected... | reverse complement strand
GTAGCGCGGACCGCACTGGGTGCAATTGATGAACGGATACCGGTGGCGCCGGTCGCGCGGGTCGGCGAGCTCCGCCAGGCAATCGGCACACGCGAAGAAATCCGGGGGCACCGAGATCCGCGGCTGCCGGGCGGCGCTGCTGGGCGCGATGACGAAACCCGCGGCTTCCGGAGGCGGCACGGACTCCACGTTGCGCACGACGGGCCGTGCGAGCGGCGGCGCGCGCTCGGTGAGGCCGCGGACAAAAGCATCGAGCGATGCCTCCGGCCCGGCGACGATGACCTCCACGTCGCCGCGCAGGTTGCGCACGTAGCCGGCGAGCTGCAGCTCCTGCGCCAGCCGATACACGAAGGGGCGGAACCCGACCCCCTGCACGCGGCCGGTCAGCAACACGCGCCGTGCGTTCAGGACTCTGCGCCCGATGCCTTGCGACCGGACCACGTGTTGTCGCGCACGCCGTTCGACCACCAGATCCGGCAGGCGCCTTCGTCGGACACCATGCACGGCCCGATCGGATGCCGCGGCGTGCAGGCCTGGCCATACAACCGGCATTCGTTGGGATAGATTCGGCCCAGCACGACCTTCGCGCAATCGCAACCAGGGGGCATCTGGCCCGCGCGCTTGCGCGCCATCTCGGTATACGAAGGCAAACGCACGCGCGAGTCATGCGCGGCATAGCGTTCCTTGAGCACGTAACCGGACTGCGGAATCGGGCCGATGCCGCGCCAGTTGCCGTCCATGACGTCCATCGTCTCGTCGATGAAGCGCCGTGCCGTGGCGTTCCCGCCGGGGCGAACGACCTGCGGATAGCAGTTGTCGAGGAAGCAGCGGCCCTCGATCTTCTGCCGCAGGACGGAATACAGAGCTGCGAGCAGCGACTCCGGCGCGAAGCCGGCCACCGCGGTCGGCAGCCCGTGGTCGCGCGGAATGAACTCCCACTCCTCCGGTCCCATGACAGTCGCGACGTGCCCGGGCGCGATCAGCGCCTCGAATCCCGGCTGCCCGGAGTTGAGCAGCAGCTGGACTGCGGGCCAGGTGCGCCGCCCGGACATGAGGAACAGCAGATTGTCAGGCGCGCCTTGCGCAATCAGGGCCGCGGCCGGGGCCGTGGTGGTCTCGAATCCCGCCGCCAGGAACACCACCGTGCGCTCCGGATGATCGCGTGCGATGCGCGCGGCCTCGAGCGGACTCGCGATCGGACGCACGTCGGCTCCGGCGGCCTTGGCCTGCTCGAGCGAGCGCGGCTCGCTCCTGGGCGCGTTGACCGGCACGCGCAGCATGTCGCCGTACGCCACCAGGATGACCCGCTCGTGCAGGGCGAGCTGGATCGCCTCGTAGATGTCTTCCTCGGGGCAGATGCACACCGGGCAACCCGGCCCGGGCACCAGCTCGATGTTGGCCGGAATCGCCTTGCGCAGCCCCGCTGTGGTGATCGACCGCTCGTGACCGCCGCAGACGTTCATGACCTTGATGTTCGCGGGCAACGGCAATGCCCGGATGCGTTCGAGCCACTCGGCACCGGTCGTCATGGCGTCACCCCCCGGTCGTAAAGCGACTGCGCTGCGCAGCGGCTTCCTCGCGCAGCCAGTCGAGCCAGGCATTGAACCCGTCGCCGCCGCGCTTCGTGAGCTCGATCACGCGGCCCGCGTAACCCACCTGCCGCAACGACTCTCGCGCGCGCTCGGGCTTGAATTCCTCAATGTAGGCGAGCAGGTCGGTCTTGGTGATCAGCGTGAGGTCGGCGCCGCGGAACATCACCGGGTACTTCTCCGGTTTGTCGTCGCCCTCGGGCACCGACAGCAGCGTGACATTGCGCTGCACGCCGAGATCGAAGCTCGCCGGACAGACGAGGTTGCCGACGTTCTCGACGAACAGGATGTCGAGCCCCTTGAGCGGCAGGTCGTGCAGGGCGTCGTGCACCATCTGCGCGTCGAGATGGCAGGCGTTGCCGGTCGTGATCTGCACGGCCGGGACGCCGCAGGACCGGATGCGTTCGGCGTCGTTTTCGGTCGCAAGGTCGCCCTCGATCACCGCGATGCGCAACTCGCCCGCCAGCGCCTTGATCGTGGACTCGAGCAGCGAGGTCTTGCCGGAACCCGGCGAGGACATCAGGTTGAGGGCGAGCACGCCGTGCGCTTCGAAGTGCTGGCGATTGTGAGCCGCAATGCGGTCGTTCTCGTCGAGGATCGCCGTGATCACCTCGATCGACTCGATGCGGCCCGCGGGCGCCGGATGAACGGCCAGCGGTGCGCGCATCGCCGTCGGCCCGAGTGAACATCCGCAATCGCGGCACATCGGCAGTCTCTCCTGCGGAACGAATCTAATGAACCGGCGCTGCGGCCGTCTCGATCTCGACGCGCTGCAACAGCATCTCCTCGCCCGCGGTGACGTCCACCTGCCAGTCGTTGCAGGAGCCGCACAGCAGGCGGTTCGGCAGGGCGTCGCTCTCGGTGTGGCACGTGCGGCAACGCACGCGCACCGGTACCGATTCCACCACCAGGGCTGCCAATTCGGCGACCGTGCCGGCCGCCGCGAGCGGGTAGGCGTGCTCTAGCAGCTTCGGCTCGACGCCGGACAGCGGCCCCACGGAGACGACGATCGAGATGACGCGGCGTGCCGCGTGGTCGCGCGCCACGCGCTCGACCTGCTCGATCAGCGCCTGGCAGATGGCGAGCTCATGCATGCTCGAGGATCTCGTCGAAGAGGTCCCACGCCGAGCGCGCCTCCTCTTCGGTCACCTTCTGGATGGCGTAGCCGACGTGCACGAGCACGTGATCGCCGGGCTCGATGGATTCGCCCTGCAGCATGAAGAGGCTGATCTCGCGCTCGATCCCCTTCGCCTCGCAGACGGCATTGAAGCCATCGACGGTCCTGATCTTCATCGGCACGGCCAGGCACATCTCGCTGCTCTCCCCTGCGACACGGACGCCGCTGAATGTGCGGCAGGCTCGCAAACATTGCCCACGCAGCAAAATAGGTAGATGCCCGGAGTGTGACCCCGGGACAGCCGCACTGCAACGCTGCGCCGCAGCGCGGCGAGGCGGCTGGAGTAGCTGCTATCCGCTAAGCGCCGGGCACTTCCGCAGGCGTCCCGCCGCGCCTGCGGAACGCGCCCGCCAGCAGGGTGAGCAGCGCGAGCAGGATCTCGTCGGCGAACGGAAGCACGTCCGGGATGAACAGGTCGACCAGGAACAGGGCTGCGCAAAGCTTGAACAGCGTCGGAAACCGCATCCCCGCGGCAAATCGCGTGATGACTCGACCGATCATCCTTTGCCGCCGCCCGGGGTCACGACATCGACCGACAGCGTGAACGTGCGCGACTCGGTCGGCCGCAGCGCGCCGACACCCACGACCTGCCGCGAGAGTTCCTCGCCGCGCTCGTTGCGGATCGAGAGCACCACGGAGTACTCCCAGTCACCGCCGCGAGCTGCGTGCTGCAGGATGCCCTCGACCTTCAACGCCGAAAACCCCGGCTGGGACTGCGCCGCCGTCGCGGCGGCGCCGAACTTCAGGTGATGCCGGCATTGCGGGCAGATCGCCGCGCTTTCGAGGATCGTCGCCTTGCAGTGGGGGCACGTGCGCGTGCGTCCCCCCGTCGCGGACGATGCCCGTCCCTGCAGCATCGGTCACCCCGGACCGGCGGTCACTTGGCGCCGGGACCCTTGTCGCCCCAGCCGAAGTCCGCATTGCCACGCATGCGCGAGCCGGCGGCCACGGTCAGCACGGCCGCCTTGACGTCGCCGTTAATGACGCCGGTCTCGAGCAGTTCCACGCGCGAGCCTGCGGCGATGTTGCCGTGTACCTCGCCGCTCACGATGACGGTGGCGGCAGCAATCTGGCCGGTCACGTGCGCGCCCTGCTCGATCGTCACGTTGCCCTCGACGTTGACGTCGCCCTTGAAGCGTCCGGCGATGCGGACGTGACCGGCGCCTTCGATCTTGCCTTCGATCGTGACGTCCGCTGCGATCAGGGATTCCTTCGCGTTGCCGGCGGGTTGCGCCGCACGGCGGATCGGCTCAGGCATGGGGCTCGGCGCGGCCGCGGGTCGCGCGTGAGGCTCGGGCGTCGGATTCATGGCTTCACCTGCAGGCATGGGTTGATCTTTGACGGTATCTTTCCACAGAGCCATTGCGCGCTCCTCCAGTGACCTACGTTCCTATGGACTCAAGGGCCATCTTGGCAGATCGCCGGGATTGGTGCCGGCTGAGGGATTCGAACCCCCGACCCCCTGATTACAAATCAGGTGCTCTACCAACTGAGCTAAGCCGGCACGCTCGAGGATTCTACCCGGCCGGTGTGCCGGTCGCAGGACACGCCCGCAACTCGAGCGGCGGTCCGGAGGCATCTGCCCCGGCGCCCAGCACATCCAACCCCGGCAAGCTGCCGTTTTCGCGGCGACCCACGTCGAGCCAGACCACGTCAGCCGAGCGCGTGCGTGCGCTGATCTGCGCAGCAAACCCCGCCTGGCGCGCGATTTCGCCCACCGCGGCTGCCCGGCCTGCCTCGGCGAAGACCCCCAGCGACACCGTGTTGGCGGGCGGATCCTCGCGCACGATTTCGGCGTCGGTCAGGCCCGCGGCCTTGAGGGCCGCCAGCGCATTGGCCGCATCCTCGGCGGTGGCCAGATTGGACACCCTCACCCATTGCCCGACACGGATCTCGTCCGTCGCGGCGCGCGGGCGCGACGTGAAGCCGAGCCGCTGCAGTTGGGCCGCCGCCAGCTCCGCCTGGGAGCGCGTGAGGAAGGGTCCGACGCTGACGCACTCTGCACTCGGCTGCCCAGACGCTCCTTGCGTCTCCGAGCGCGCGCCGTGGGCCGAGAGCTCCTGGGAAAGCGGTGATTCACGCAGCAGCCGGATGCCACGACGGTCCGGCGCGCTCGGCGTCGCCAGGCCGGCGAGCGCCGCGGGCGGCGCAATCCAGGTCGCCCAGGCGAGGTACAGAAGGTTCGCCAGGAGCAGCATGAGAAAAAGAACTCGCACAACCTCTCCGTCCTGCAATGGGGGGCCGGCGGCATGGTAGCCAAATCCAATAGCAAAGGCCCGTCCCATGCGGAACGGACCTTGCGCGAGCAGGCGTCGGCAGTCTTACTTGCCCGCGGCCATGTAGGCAGCGAGATCGGTGACTTCGGCATCCGTCAGCTTGAGCGCTTTCTTGTGCTTGGCCTGTCCGGCGACGATTTTCTTGATCGTATCCGTCAAGCCCGCGGCATCCTCGCCCTCGAAGTCAGCGACCTCATGGCATTCGGAGCACAGGGCCGAGAATTTCGCCTTGCCGGCAGCCGCGTCGGCATGAGCCGATCCGGCCCAGCCGGCCAATCCAAGGACTGCCGCACTCACGACGAACAAACGGGAAATCTTCATTGTGACCTCCAGGTCCAAACCGATGCCGGGGTCCCGGTCGGACCCCAATCCAGATCAAGGGCAATGATAACGGTGCGGGTCACAGGCGCAGGTCGGGAAAGCCGCAGCACCGTCCGCAGGCGCCGCGGCCTCCGGCCAGCCCGGCCCGGATCGCGGCGATCATACTTAATATACTGTTTTTCATGAAATTCCTGCCGTTTCTCCCGGCCTGCGAGCGTGCTGCCCGCCTGATGACATAGACCGCCCCGGCACCGGGGGGTTCAGCGCGGGATTCGGGCCAGCACGGCGAGGCCCTGCAGGACGAGATCCGGCACCAGCCGCGCCGGCGTCCGCACGTACGGCGCGACGAGGGAGGCCGCGCCGCCCGTGAACAGCAGGGTCGGCACCGCCCCCACCATGCGCTCGAGATCCTGCGCGGCGCGATCGGCAAGCGCCGCCAGCGCGACGACGCAGCCGCGCTCGATGGCGTCGCGAGTGTTGCTGGCAAACAGGGAACCCGCAACACTGACGCTCGAGGACGCGTGCGCCTCGAGGTCGCTGGTCCCCTGCAGCAGTGACGACACCATCAGGGCCGGACCCGGCACGATGCAGCCGCCGAGATGCTGCCCATCGCCGGTCACTGCATCGATGGTTGCGGCAGTGCCGACGTCGACGACGCAGCACGGCTCATGCGTGGCGTCGTGCGCCGCAATCACGGCCAGCCAGCGATCGACGCCGAGCAACCGCGGATCGGGGTACGCGTTGCGCACGCCAGCCGCTGCGCCGCTCGTCGTGACGAATTCCACTTCGCAGCCGAGCTGTGTGCGCACAGCCTGGCGCAGCAACTCGGCGCTCGCGCCACCCGCAACCGTTGCCGCCACGACCCGGCGGATACCCGGATGCGCCAGCAACTCGCGGCGCCAGTCACCGACCGACCAGCCGGCATGGGCGGCAGCTCGCTGCGGCGTGAGAGTACCTTCCGCGAGCACGGCCCACTTCACTCGCGAATTGCCGATGTCGACCAGCAGGATCAAGGCGCATTCCTCGCTGCCGCCGGACGGACGCTGACGTCACCGGAAAAATACCTCTCGAGGCGGCCATCCCGCTCGAGGCGCAGCGCGCCATCCGGGTCCACGCCACGCGCGATGCCCTCGCTGTGGCTGTCGCCCTGCACGATGCGCACCGCCGCGCCTTGCAGCGAGTCGAGAGCCTGCCACTCGGCCGCGAACGGAGCGAACCCTGCCGAGGCAAAGGTCGCGAGGCCGTCGAGCATCGCGGCAGCGACACTCGCCGCGGTGCGATTGCGCCCCGGCACGGTGCCGCCCAGCGCCTCGCGCAGGTCACACACGGGCGAGGCCGCCGGCGAGTCGATGGCGCTGCGCGCGGCTGGCGGCAAGTCCAGGTTGAGACCGAGACCGACGACGACGTAGGCGGGGCCGCCGGCTTCCGATCGTGTGTGCGTCAGCAGGCCGCCGAGCTTGCCTTGCCCGATGACGAGATCGTTGGGCCACTTGAGCTGAACCTGCTGCACGCCGAGACGGCGCAACCCGCACACGACCTGTACACCCATGGCGAGACTCAATGCGGACAGGTCTGCGGGCATTTCGGCGAACGTCCAGCCGATCGAGAACGTGAGTCCCGAGCCGAACGGCGCGTGCCAGGATCGGCCGCGCCTGCCGCGGCCCGCAAGCTGCCATTCAGCGAATACGAGGCGCGGATGCCCCGGCGGCGGCGTCGGCCCCGCATACAGGTACTCGTTGGTGGAATCGATCTCGAACAGTACCTCGGGATCGCACGGCAGCGACCAGCCCTGCGCCGCGGCAATGGTGCGAAGCTGGCCGGCGTCGATGAGTTCGATCGGCGCCGGCAGGCGGTACCCGCGGCGAGCGAGGCTGGTCACCTCGATACCCAGTTCGCGGAGGTCCGCGACGTGCTTCCAGACGGCCGCTCGCGTCACGCCGACCTCGGTGGCGAGCTTCGCCCCGGAATGCAGGGCACCGTCCGACAGAAGTGCGAGCAGCCGCTGGCGTGTCGGGATCATCGCGGACGCAGCAGCCACAGGCGCTTGGCGCGATTTTCGTTGCCCTGGCGCATGCGCGTGATGTTCGAGCGGTGCGTGAACACGACGAAGGCGGCCATGGCGAGGCCGAACGCGAAGCAGGCCATGCTCGACGGGCGCGTGATCGCAAAATACAGCGGCAGGGTTGCGGTGCCGAGCATCGTGCCGAGGCCGACGTACCCTGTCAGCATGACGCAGCCGAGCCAGACACCGATCACGGGCAGCAGCGCCGCCGGCGCCAGCACCGCAACCGCCCCGATCAGCGTGGCAGCGCCCTTGCCGCCGCGAAACTCGTACCAGACCGGGTAGACGTGGCCGATCACCACGGCTGCGGCGCAGGCGACCGTCAACCAGTCGCTATCGAGCGTCGCGTCGAAGCCGATGAATGGCAAAGGCAGGCCGGGCAGCCAGCCGACGGCAAGCAGCGCCTTGCCCAAATCGACGACGATGACGCCGAGCGCGAAGCGCCAACCCTGCGTGCGCAGGGCATTCGTGCCACCGGCATTGCCGCTGCCCTGTTCGCGGATATCGACACCGCGCAGGCGCCCCATGACGAGGCTGCCGAGGACGGAGCCCAGCAGGTAAGCCAGCAGAGTCTTGACGCCGAGTTCGAGCACTTACGATCTCCTCCCGTGCGCGCGATTCTAGCATCGGCGCCGGCGGTGACCCGTGCGCCCGCCGGCAGCGCGCCCTAGAGCGAATGCGGCCGCGCCCGGCGCCAGAGGATACGGTGGACGCGCACGTCGCTGGAGGCTTCGAGCGGCTCGACGGCACGCAACTCGAGTTCGTCGTCACGCAGGATGGCGCCGCGCACCTGGCGCGTGCCGAGCAGGTTCGGGTTCATCGCGAGATCGATCTCGTGATGCACGTCGGTTCCCGCAACGTGCCAGCGGCCGGCGTATTGCAGGTAACTCGCAAACGCGGCGGCCTTCTCGGCATCGCTGACCGCGGCGAGCGTGGCGCGCGACAGCTTTGGCCGGGCCGGACGCTGCATCGCCGCCGACATGTAGCCATCGGCTGTGTACAGGAGCAGCCCCTCGGGCGCGGGCCCGTAGGGTTCGGTCACGCGTTTCCCCGGCGGGTACTCGATCCGCCAGCTGGCGAGCCGCCACGCGCCGACGAGCGCGCGGGCGAGTTGCCGGTCGCGTGTCACAGAGGGAGACGTCATGCAAGCTCCGCACGCGGCAGGAAGACTTCCGCGAGCATGCAGCGCACCGATCCGCCGCCGAGCGCCTCGATGGTCGGGACCGGCACGGCGACGACGCGATCGACGGCGGCGGCAATTCGCGCCAACACGGTTGCGGGGAAACTGGCCACCGCACGCGACGACATTGCGAGCACTTTCGCGCCGTCACGGCCGCGCAGTTCGAGCACGTTGGCCGCAAAACCAAGGGTCTGTTCGCGGTCGATCGGCACGACGAGGCGTCCGCTCCGCGAGAGGTGCTCGAGCAACCTTGCGCGATCCGCCGCGGCGACGTTCCCGGCCGCGACAATCGTGACGGCGCTGCCGATCGAGAGCACGACGTTGGTGTGGTACACGGGCATCCCAGCCGCATCGCTTGCCGAGAACACGAACGGCTCATAGCCGAGTTCGTCGCAGAAGTCGCGCAGAGGTTCGGGGTGCGTACGCGGCGACAGGCAGGCATAGGCGACGCGCGCGTGGTGATCGAGCACCAGACTGCCGGTGCCCTCGAGGAAGGCGCCGTCGCGCTCGTGGTGCGTCAGGTCCACGAGGCGGTGCACGGCGAACCCGCCGGCCGTCTCCAGCTGGAGCAGCAGGTCCATGCGCCGTTCGGGACGGCGATTGGGCGCCAGGATGGGATACAGCACGACGGTGCCGTCGGCGTGAAAACTCACCCAGTTGTTCGGGAATACGGCGTCCGGGCAGGCAGGCTCGGGACGGTCGTCGAGGGCGTGCACTTCGATGCCTGCAGCGCCGAGGGCATCGACCAGCGCGTCGAATTCCCGGCGCGCGGTGGCAGCTGCACTGTCCGCTGACACCGCACCGGCGCGCTGAAAGCTGTTGCTGTCCTGCGTCTGGGGATTCCAGCCGAAGCACGCCGGACGCACCATCAGCACGGCGCCGGCGGTCTGGCTGGGGTGCGTCGTGGATGGCGTGGCAGAGTCGGGGCCGAGCGCGGCGGGCATCGGCCGATTCTACTCAGGTGGCAGCGGGCGCCAACCTCGGCGGTGCGTCGAGCCCCATCCACTGCCGAACCTGGATCAGGCCCCGGCGCATCTGAGTCTTGACCGTACCCAGCGGCATGCCGGTCGCCTTGGCGATCTCGGAGTGGGTCATACCCTCGAGCAGGCCCATGCGCAGCACCTTGCGCTGGTCGGGGCGCAACTGCGCCACGACGGCCGCAGCCTTCTCGGCGTCCACCCGAATCTCGCCCTCGGTGCCCGGCTCCGCAAAACGCAGATCCTCGAGCACCTCGTCGGAATCCATCATCGTTGCCATCTTCGAACGGCGGATCCGGTCGATCAGGCGCCGGCGCGCAATCGTCGTGATGAAGACCTTTTCGGATCCCTGTGCCGCGTCGAACCTTGCGGCACTGCGCCAGACATCGATGAAGATGTCCTGCACGGCATCTTCTGCATCCGCCCGCGAGCGGGTCATGCGCCTGGCGATGGCCCACACCAGGCCGCCGAATTCGTCGATGCAGTCGCGGACGGCCTGCTGGTCGCCGCGGGCCATTCGCTCGAGGACTGACTCCGTCATCACACTTACCTCGTGTCTCGGGCAGCAATGCCTGGCTGCGCTCGTTGATCCATGCCGCCACAAGTATAGTCATGGGGGACGACTATTTGTACAGCTTTTATCTATACAAAGCATAGACAACTTAGCTCGGCCTGCGCCCGGACCCGCTTGCGGTCGCCCGGCGCTCGAGAGGACAAAATCGTCGCACGATCAAAGTGTTGGCGATCTGCCGAGCCACGGCCGCGCACGCTCCAACTGGGCCGCCAGGCGGTAGAGGCGCCCCTCGGCGCCGACACGACCGGCAAACATCACCCCAATCGGCAAGCCGGCCGCCGACCAGTGCAGGGGCACGGACATCGCTGGCTGGCCGGTGACGTTGTACAAGGCAGTGAAGGGGCCGAAGCGTCCGATCGCCTTCAGGAACGCGCCCATGTCGACTGGCGAGAGACCGAGGACCCCGATGTCCTCCGGTGGCTGCCCGAGCGTGGGCGACAGGATCACGTCGCAACCAGCCATGAACGCAGCCATCGAACGCGCGATTTGCTCGTAGGCCTGGATTGCGCGTGCGTGGTCCAGCCCGGAAACCTTGAGCCCGTCCTGGTAGAAGATCCAGTTCACCGCTTCAATCTCCGCGGAGTCGATCGGCCGTCGGCGCTCTTGCGCCCGGTCCTCGAGCGCCTGAGCTACGGCAACGCGCAGCGTCGTGAGCAGCGCCGCTCGCAGAACGTCCTGATCCACCGGCAGCGTCACCTCCTCGACGACGTGCCCAAGCTGCTCGCAGAGCCGCGCGGCGTCGTCCACCGCGACGAGGCAGTCGGTGTGGACCTCAGTGCCGCTCGGTGAAACGCGCAGCAACGCGATGCGCATTCGCCCAGGCTCGCGACCAACCTCGTCGAGGAACGAGCCCGCGACCGGTGCGCTGCTGTAGTAGTCCCCTGGCGCGCCGCCCGCACTCACGTCGAGCAACGCAGCGCTGTCGCGCACGCTGCGGGTTATCGCATGTACGGTGCCGAGGCCGTCCCAGCCGGAACTTCGGTCCGGTCCCAGCGGCACGAGCCCGCGCGACGGCTTCAGCCCGAATACGCCGCAGCAGGACGCGGGCGTGCGGATGGACCCCGCCCCGTCCGATGCATTGGCCATAGGGACGATGCGGGCGGCCACGGCCGCCGCAGCGCCGCCCGATGATCCGCCGGTCGTCTTGGCGAGATTCCACGGGTTGCGCGTCGCGCCGAAGAGCTTCGATTCCGTCGTGCCCGTCATGCCGAGCTCGGGCGTCGTCGTCCGGCCCAGAATTACGAGGCCGGCGCGCTGGTAGCGCTCCACGACTGTGCTGTCGAATGCCGAGACCTTGCCGGCGAATGCGAGACTTCCGGCCGTGTACGGCAGCCCCTTCATGTGTACCGTGAGATCCTTGAGCAGGAACGGCACGCCCGCGAACGGCCCTTGCGGGAGGCCTGCCTGAACGACGGCACGTGCGCGCTCCTCGGCCAGATGCACGACCGCGTTGATCCGTGGGTTGAGCGCCGTCACACGCTCGAGGGCAGCGTCCAGCAGTTCGGCAGGCGACACCTGACCGGTCCGCACAAGCCCCGCAAGACCGACCCCGTCGTAGCGGTCGTACTCGGGCAGATGCTTGAAGCGGTGGTCGGACGGCCGGGGCGCCCCGTACAGGGAATTCGACGGCAATGCGGCCAGAGCCAGGCTGCCGGCCAGGAATACACGGCGGTTAGTCATGCGCTCCACCTCCGTCGATGCCGCAAGCAAGTTTCGGTATGCACTTGTTGCGGACGATTCTCATTACCGACAGACTGTCGCTGTCCCGATCAGCGTTGTCCAGAATCTTCCTATGCCTCCCGTCAGTCTCGCCAGCCTGCGCAAAGGTGCCCGCGGCGTGGTCACCGGTGTGCGCGACGACGCCCAGAGCCTCGGGGACGAGGCGCAATCGACCGTCAGCCGTCGCCTCCTCGAACTGGGCTTCGTGCCCGGCGAGGCGATCGAGGTCATCGAGGAAATCTGGCCTGGCCGGGATCCGATGGCCGTGCGAGTCGGCAACACGACGTTTGCTCTGCGCCGCAGGGAAGCCGGGGCCGTGATGGTGGACGTCGAGGCCCACTGAAACTCCGATGACCGCACACGCTCACCCGCTCGACCCGATGCGCCTGGCGCTGGTCGGCGTGCCGAACAGCGGCAAGACCGCCCTGTTCAACCGCCTTACCGGCAGCCGGCAGAAGGTGGCCAACTACGCCGGCGTCACCGTCGAGCGCAAGGAGGGCTCCTTCGTCGGCCCGGCCCGGCAGCGACTCTACAAGGTGCTCGACCTGCCGGGAGCGTACAGCCTGACGCCCACGACGCTCGACGAGGCCATCACACGCGATTTTCTGCTCGGGCGGCTGTCGGACGAGCCCGCCCCGGAATTCGTCGTCTGCGTGGTCGATGCGACCAACCTGCGCCTCAACCTGCGCCTCGTGCTCGAACTGCGCGACCTCGGCGTGCCGATGGTCGTGGCGCTGAACATGAGCGACCTCGCGGCCAGCCGCGGCTACGACCTGAACCGCGCACGGCTCGAGCAGGAACTCGGCGTGCCGGTCGTCGAGACGATCGCCGTGGCGCACGGCGGTGATCAGCCACTCGTCGAGAAGCTCGAGACCCTGCCGCATCCCGGCGCCCGCCCGCCGGTCGCGTGGCACGAGCCGACCTTCGCAGCGATTGAGCAGACGCAGCGTGAAGTGCGCCGGATCCTGAAGGTCTGCGGTTACGCCGAGCCGGTGCGCAAGCGCGCGCTCGCGCGGCTCGATGAAATCGTACTGCACCCGCTGGCCGGACCGACGATCCTGGCCGTGCTGCTGTTCTTCATCTTCCAGGCCGTGTTCAGCTGGGCAGCGGCGCCGATGGCTGTCATCAACTCGGGGGTTGCCTGGGTCGGCATGCAGATTCAACAGGCGCTGCCCGACGGCCTGCTGCGCAGTCTGCTCGTCGACGGCATCATCGCGGGCGCAGGCAGCGTGCTGGTGTTCCTGCCGCAGATCCTGATCCTGTTCCTCTTCATACTCGCGCTCGAGGACAGCGGTTACCTGCCGCGCGCGGCCTACCTGCTCGACCGGCTGATGGGCAGCGTCGGGCTTTCCGGACGCGCGTTCATTCCGCTGCTGTCGAGCTTCGCCTGCGCGGTGCCCGGCATCATGGCGACGCGCACGATCCCGAACCTGCGCGACCGCATGGCGACGATCATGATCGCGCCGCTCATGACCTGCTCGGCCCGGCTGCCCGTCTACGCGCTGGTGATCGCCGCATTCATCCCGCATCGTCCGGTCGGCCCGTTCAACCTGCAGGGCCTGGTGCTGTTCGTGCTGTACGTCGCCGGAATCGTGTCTGCCATGGCCGTCGCTTACGCGCTGAAGCGCACCGCGATGCGTTCGAGTTATCACCCCTTGCTGCTCGAACTTCCCGAGTACCACTGGCCGCACGTCAACAACCTGATGATCGGCCTGTGGGAACGGACCAAGGTCTTCCTGCAGCGCGTGGGTACGATCATCCTCGCCATGATGATCGTGCTGTGGTTCCTGAGCAGCTTCCCGGCCCCGCCGCCGGGCGCGCCGGGCCCGCCGATTCTCTACAGCTTCGCCGGCATGATCGGCCACGCCCTCGAGCACCTGTTCGCGCCGCTGGGATTCAACTGGCAGATTTCGCTCGCGCTGGTTCCTGGCCTCGCGGCACGCGAGGTCGCGGTCGGCGCGCTGGGCACGGTGTATGCGCTCTCGAGCAGCAGCCCCGACGTCTCGACCGCGCTGGTGCCGATGATCGCCCAGACCTGGAGCCTCGCGACCGCGCTGTCCCTGCTGGCGTGGTACGTGTTTGCGCCCCAGTGCCTGTCCACGCTGGTCGTCGTCAAGCGCGAGACCAACTCGTGGCGCTACCCGCTGCTGATGGCGGCGTATCTGTTCGCGCTGGCCTACCTCGCGTCGTTCGTCACGTACCGGGTGGCGAGCGCACTCCTCGACTAGAGGGTCGGTCGATGCTGGAAAAAATCGTCGTCGCCGTCGTCGTCGCAGCTGCATTCATCTATGCCATGTGGGCGCTTACGCCCGCCGCGGCGCGTCGGCGACTGGCGCGACGGCTGGTTGCCGCAACCGGCGGAGAATCGGCGGATGGCGCACTGGCACGGCTCGCTGCCCGGCTGGAAAAGGCGGCCGGCGGTGGTTCGCACTGCACGGGTTGCGACGCGCACGGCGACCAACCTGCCGCGCAGCCGCGCCACCCGAAATAGACGGGCCGGCTTGCGCCGGCCCGTTATCTGTTGGCCCGCAAGGCTTGATCAGGTGCCGGTTGTCGCCGGTGCTGCCGCTGCGGCCGCGTCGGCCGCCGGGGCAGCCTCGGGTGCCTCTTCATCGCCACTCAACTGGCGGAGGATCGCCGGTTCCTGTTCCCCGTCGGCAAGCACCGTGTGGCAGAGGCCGCAGTCCTTGCCGATCTTCTCGCCATCCGCGGTCTTGTGCTTCTTGTCGTGGCAGCGGAAACAGCCGGGCGACTGCTTGTGCCCGAGGTGGTTCGGGTACGTGTTCCACGTCACCTTCATCTGCGGGAAGACGTTCCAGGAGTAGATGTCACCGAGCGCCTTGCCGGCCTGGCGGATGTCGTCCGCCTTGGCAGCCGCGACGTCCGGGTAATTCTTCTTGTAGAACGCCAGGATGTCGGCGGAGATGCCAGCGCGGGCCGCCTCGTGCGACGGATATTCCAGCTGCACGGCGCGCAAGCCCTCGCGCTTGATGAACGGCAGGGTCTTGTCGATCGCGCCCTGGTCCATCGCCACATCGACTTCGTTGGCGGGCTGACGATAGATGTGCGTCGGGCGGTTATGGCAATCGACACAGTCCATCGTGCGCCACACGGCGCCGGTCGGGGCCTCTTCCGCAGCCTTGAACAGCCTGGTCTTGCCGTCCGCACCCTTCATCTCGACATCGTAGATCTTCTCGCGCCGGTCGTCCGTCAGGTAGCGGATGGAGACGCCCGGATCGACGTGCCAATGGATGCCGGAAGACTTGCGACCGTGCTGACCGCCCACCTTCACGAGCAGGACGGTGTGCAGCTCCGTGTTGGCCTCGTCTTACTCGTAATGCACGCGCACCTGCATGCGATCGCCGGCATTCTTCGTCGGCCAATGGCACTGCTCGCAGGTTTCGCGGGCCGGGCGCAGGTTGTGCACGGGCGTGGGGATCGGGGTGGGGTACAGGTT
>Ga0315297_10001305_pt1 | contig 15349 bp, 11 predicted proteins | sample YL17G15_0_MG_FD_203628 | JGI IMG/M metagenome (GOLD analysis project Ga0315297, IMG submission 203628) | Sediment microbial communities from Yellowstone Lake, YNP, Wyoming, USA - YL17G15_0 | ecosystem: Environmental > Aquatic > Freshwater > Lake > Sediment | place: USA: Wyoming | collected... | reverse complement strand
AGAAGGACAGACAGTGACCACTGGCTCGGATACTGTAGAGAACAAGCAGCTGTAACGAATGTAACGAAGGGGGTGGTGCTCCTAAAGGCCTTGGTTTCCAATACCTTGCGCGGTATAATTACGGAAACTATGCACGGATGAGCAAAACACTGGAGATCCGACGTGGCCAAGAAGCGCCTATGGAAAATGACCCTGGACAAAAGACTGAACAGGGAGACAAGGCTACGGTTGATGATGATAGGTAGTGAGATAGACGATGTGGTGTTCGTCAGCATGTTAGAGGAGTTGGGGTGGGCAAGGGGTCGGTCTCGTGTACTCCTCAGGAAATGGGGGGGGGTATATGGCTGATGTACTCGCAATTCTTGGCGCATTGCTGGCGCTGGTGATCGTCTTCCCCTGCATCCTCACCGCCTGGTGGTTGCTCTTACCGGCTACTGTCGAGCGTGCGCGACTGCGACTCGATCGCACGCCCTGGCTATGCTTTTGGCTGGGCGCCCTCACCACGGTTATAGTGCTACCCCCAATTTTCGTCTTGGTTGCCTTGCCCTTGGAGCTGACTAGGCTCGTGGGCTGCTCGCTGTTTTCTATCGTCCTCGCCTTCGCCAGCCTGGGCGCGGCAGGCTTGGCCGCTAGGATAGGTGGAAAGTTGATGCAGCACAGTAACAACAGAATATCCCCCGCCACCGCATTCGGGCGTGGGGCTGTTGCGCTTGAACTAGCGACCGGCTTTTGGCTAGGTGGCGTGACCACGGTTATAGTGCTGCCCCCCATTGTCATCTTGCTTGACCTGCCCTTTGAACTGACCTGGCTCGTAGGCTGCTCACTGTTTTTTATTGTCCTCGCTTTCGCCAGCCTGGGCGCGGCAGGCTTGGCCGCTAAGAGAGGTGGAAAGTTGATGCAGCACGGTAACAACAGAATATCCCCCGCCACCGCATTCGGGCGTGGGGCTGTTGCGTTTGAACTGGCGGCCGGTTTTCCCATTATCGGCTGGTTTATCGTCACCCCGCTCACCTTCATAGCGTCATTGGGCGCGACTATTTTTGCGCTGTTGCGCTGGGCGCCGCAGGCGGCTACCGCTGCCCCCAAGAAGAAAAGAGCCAAGCGGATAGTGGTGTCATCCTTGGCTGTGCTTTGGGTGCTGCTTTTTATTGCGATTTCTGTCTCGGTGGTGGCGTTTTTCGTGCGTGGGGGCGTTCCTCTTGAACTGGCGGCCAACTTTCCCGCCATCGGCTGGGTTATCATAGTCTCGCTCTATATCATCACAGCATTGGCAGCTATTGCCTTCGCGCTGTTGCGCTGGGTGCCAAGGGCGGCTGCCGCTGTCCACAAGAAGACAAGAATGAGAAGAATAATCGTGTTATTCATAATACTTGTTTGGGTGCTCCCATTTGTCGCGATTTCTCTATCGGCGGTAGCATTCGACGACTTTGGCCCGACAAAGACAATCCCTAATGGGCTGCTCTACCCATCGGTGTCGGAGTGTGAGAAGTTCGTCCGATATCACCCTGTGGACTACTCAGAACCAATCGGCCATGTACCGATTCCCCAACATCCCTCTATGGCGCCGAATCCTGGCAACAACATGCACTGTGACGCCTACATTAGCGACACCTATGAGGCGAGCGGGCCACTCGGGTTGAATCCACAGGTCGTCTCGAGAACCCAGGGCTTTGGGGGCTATGGTACGATTGCCTTTGACAGCAGGGGACGGCTTGTCGGGGTGTACGGCAACGCGAGGGCATTTCAACTCGAGCTCATGGATCCATACACGTTGGAAGAACTGGCATCCTATGATCTCCCTCCACGGCCCTGGGACTTCTTCTTCCAAGGCGTTCTGCCTTGGGAGTATCTCGGTGCGGGGATCTACTTCTACCTCGACAATCAGGATCGCGCCATAGTGCCAACGACTAAGAATACCATCCAGGTCGTCCAAGTCCCCGATCCCGAGGGCGGTGGGGGGTTCGAGCTGATACGGGAATATGATCTTGCGGATTATATCGTGCCCGGGAAAGAGGACAGCGTTGCGTGGGTGCTGCCGGAATGGAGTGGAGAGTGTTATTGGTACGCAACAACGGAAGGAATTGTGGGCACGGTAGATGTAGACTCTGGTGTAGTCCATACTTTGCGGCTGGAGGGGGAGGTGATCGAGAATTCCTTCGCCGTCGGCGAGGATGGAGTTTTCATTATCTCTGACCATGCTATGTATCGCTTCAGCCGCGATAGCGCTGGAAACATCATCATAGACTGGCGCACAGAGTACGACCGGGGTCCTCAACAAAAACCTGGTCATATCACCCGGGGCTCGGGAACTTCGGTAACGTTGGTGGGAACTCCAGAAGACGGGTTGGTTGTTGTCACAGACAATGCTGAGCCAAGGATAAATCTGCAATTCATACGGCGTTCCGACGGTGCTGTGGCGTGCAGCATACCACTGTTTGAAGAAGGCAAAAGCGGCACAGACCTCACAGCCATCGGCTTCGAGCATGCAGATGAGACTGGAAATGGTACCGGTGTATATTCTGCGATTGTGGAGAACAACTGGGCGCACCATACATTCCCCCTATCCCATCCCAAACCGGGCCTCACTCGCGTGGACGTCACGAGATATGATGACGGCACCTATAGCTGTGAAGAGGTCTGGGCGAGCAGTGAGAAGAGTATCGGTGGGTTCAGACTATCCTTGGGAAACGGTTTGGTATACATGTACGGGAAGGGCGAGTCAGGGATGATTACAGAGGAGAAGTGGTACTTCATTGCCTTGGATTTCACAACCGGCGAAACGGTTTACAAGAGACTAACGGGCACAGGACTGGGGTACAACAACTGGGCTGGTTCGCTCTTTCTTCACCCTGATGGAATGGCATACTCCACCACCATCTTTGGTCTGGTAATGATACGAGATACGGCTCCCTAGATTTGGCGGCCTTCCCAGCACCCCGCCAAGAAACAGGTAGCCGAATCGAGTCCGCGACACCTTGATCAAGAGGCAAGGAGTCGGTCTTTCGAATCTACGGCGACTCCCTGATTGGGATATCGACTCCCTAACTGGTGTTGGGAAGTGAAGTGTTAAGACAGGTCACTATTCGCTATAAAGTGCAGTAGAGTAGCTGCTTCCAACAATAATACCTATGAAAGCCAGAACAAGCTAAGAGGAATGCTTAAATACGGCTTGGTGTGATTGTACACCACGAAATTAGCAAGCACAGAGTTCATAGGGGGGAGGAAATTGGGATTTCTATACTATGAAAAATCCCTCCGGCATATCAGCCAGATGGCCTTAACATCTTACGTGCCCAACTTGCGTCCAACTTCTGGGAATTTGAATGGTGAGCGATGGAGGTCTCGACCCTCAGATGGTTACGTTATTTCATCATTTCATCTTGATACGCACTTCAGGATACCAGTTGGCTAGTTTATCCACCTCAAACTGGGTATTAGGATCATCACCATGCAGTTCGAGCCAAATTCGCAAAATGTGCGCTAGACGAGACAACCACTTTTCCCTTTCTCTATCTTCCTTGTCTTTATCTTTTATATCTCTTATAGACAGTTTGTATAGGCTTACAGCATTGAGCGCCAGAGCACGACAACTCCTCCAATATAAGTATTTTAAGTCTGAGTCAGATGATAATTCACTTACTTCCAAGAAAGGATTAAGAACTTTGTCCGCCCTGACAAGATAATTAATGGCTCTAGGCTGAAATTGACTGGCCAAATTTTGCCCGTATCGACTTAACGCATAGCCATGGCGAAATGTCCATAAATTGTTTTTCTTAAATACGTTCAAAGCAGCCTCAGATGCTTTAACAGTGCCATCCCAATTCTTCTCCTCTTCTTCCATTTCATACCAATGCCGGTATGTTTCTCCACTTTTACATTTCAGTTCAGCAGAACGCTGAAAAAGCTCTCGAGCGTCTGTGATTCGTCTAGGATCCCAACATTTGTAAACCCAACCCAGAGCTCCAAGTAGATCGGGATCATCTCCTAACTGTTGTAGACCTTTTTTAATGGTTTCTTCAGCTTCCTTATAACTCCTATTTCTGACCAAACCTGTTGCTTGGGTTATGAAGCCACTGACCGTTGCTCTTCGCCTTCTGTCATGATAGACATCTCCAGTCACCGACTTAATAGCTGATGTAACCTTTTCAAGCTCCCTTGTACCATTCAGGATGCGTAGTACTAGATTCCGTGTGTTGGAGTCTACACTAAACCTTGGTATATTCTCAGCAATTGATGGGCTGGGTACCAAAAACAGTCCCTGCAACTCGTTAATAGCGTTTCCCAGCCTAGAAACTGTGAAACCAGTTATAGCCTTAGCCTCCGGTGATGATGCTGACCCCTCTAAAGAACAGAAAGCACATAGTACAAGTCGAGCGTCATCTGATACCATCTCCAATTGACGTTTTAGCGCATACTCTCTAGCCTCATCTCCACCCCTATCTTCCCATATTTGAATTGTTGCATCCAGGTCACCTGTTTGCTTAAAATATCGGAGTAAGTCACCTATATATAATGGAGACGAATCAGTCACTTTAAGTATTCTTCGCATTTTTCTCGGATCTAGTAAATTAGAGTCCACTCCAGTTAATTTCAATCGCGACCGAATGAATTTCTGTCCATCTTCTTCATTGAAGCCCGTTACATATGTTGTCGGCATCCCCGGTATGTCTTTACGTGACGTGAGAAGTAGCTTGCATTTCGTACGAGGAACATGAAAAGTTATAAAGTTGACTGCATCCACATTAGTACCCCAATTCAATGAGTCTATGTCATCAACTACTAGTAATGCGGGGAATGTGTCAAGCAGCTCAATGACCTTATCTCTTTTTGCCTCCAAATCTAGAGATTGCTCTTCAGGGAACCCTATATCGGTAATAATTTTATTAAGAAAAGATTCAAAGTCCCAGAAATCGGGAGCTGCGATAGGCATGATCTGACCTTGCCTGAATTGTCTAGTCTTGGCACTAGACCAAAGAACTATATCGTATCCTTCAGGTGAGTTATCTGCAATACGGCAAGCGAACTCATACGCAATTGCAGTCTTGCCTTTTCCTCCAGCCCCAGAAAGTGCTCTTCGCGGTTCTCTGGTATTCTTAAACCAACCCCATAGTTCATCTAGTTCAAACTCGCGCCCAATAAATCCAATCGCATATTCTTCCCGCGGGGGAAGCTTGTCTTGAAGTGGTCTAAGCACATGATAGCGTTTGGAACGTTGATAAAGAACCAACTCCTCAGTAAAAGTAGCCTTTCGGGTTGTTGTGCCAATGCGTATGTAACCATTATTTCTATATTGGCATGGAGGCCTATCTAACTGACTTACTTCAACAACGATAACATCAGTGTCCCCTAAAGTGAGCGGATATATGATAGGGGAGATTGATGGAGATACCGTGGTGTCCCTGCAGACATTGGCGACTTTTTTCTGAATTTCGTCAAGGTTGGTTTTAAGCCCGATTGGAGTACGTTTTTTGTCATCCACTCCTATAATCAGCGTTCCACCCCCCACCTCAGGCCAATCGTTAGCGAAGGCAACCAGAGTACGTACTATCTTGTCGGCGTCGAACTCGCTTTTAAACTCGCAATCATGAGTTTCCCCGCGTTGTATGATTTTAAGCACTTCCTCAACAGATTTCATTCAATTACTCCACTCCGTAATACGATATTGAGTAATATCGTATCATATGATATCAATCTCCCAACTTCCATTTTCTCTAAGCGTTTCAATGTTGGCGTTTTTTCCTAGGAGGCTGTCCGAGTAATCACTGAACCGAAGCTGGGGGAACCGGACAATCGGGCGCAGCCAGCTTCGCCCTAGACATTACTCAGACACGCTCCTAGGAATAATGTATATTTCCTTACGATATTCTACATCGACATATCTCTGATTGCAAGCAAAACGTTGAGTCGTGGATTATAAGTATTGTTCCACAGCATAAGACTTCGATGTGCGATTACTTGGCATTAGGCCAATGATACAAATCGTTAATAGAATAGGAAAACGAATGCTCACAGATTGCGCAAGAAGCTCGATATGTTAGCTAAATTGTTAGCAAACACCCTAAAATCAAACCCCTAAGGACCCTAGGGATTTGATTTTAGGCTCAAAATATAGTGGGCCTTGGTGTTCAATAGACAGAACTTTTACCTTGGCATTTAGCTTGGTCACATAGACTCACGTTCTTCAGATAGCACAACTGTAACAGCAAAGTGTTCATTGGGCAATGGGGAGAGACTATGATTCAAGAGAGCGCGAGTCACAATATACTAAAATGACGAATCGTTTCCCTCTTGGCTGGCCGAGGGGGTAGTTGGGTGACTCAGGCAATAGTCTGAGTGTACAAGATAGCATTAGCGCGTTTTCCAACCGGGGTGATACAATCCATTAGCCGCAGACAATAGACCATTTTCTGAGCAAGCCTGCGGGGTTTAGCGATGGCAATGGCGAGGTCGGAAGTTGTAAACGGCTCAGCCAAAGTGGAGGGAATAAGCGCGTACATGTCCGCCGGTGTTTTTAGAGTCCGTCGCTCCAGTACCCTTAATAGCCGACGCTCATGAGTGACCCACCCCCGTCTCCGCCAGCCATGGGTGCCCTCGTATCGACGCACCTCTTCCTCTTGAATGAGTAACAGCTCAATGGAGAAGTTCGGATTCATGAGCAGTTTGGGGAGGCTCACAAGTTCCTCGAAGACGTGTTCAAGAGCGCCGCGTTTGGGCGATTTGCGACGGCTGAGCTGATTAGTTCCGTCATCTGCCAGCTTTATGATCCACTTTTCTCTTGGTATCGGATACACTAACCGCACGGGGTGGTGAACCACGAGCTTCCCCAACTTCCGTTTTACGGCTCCAAAGTCTCGCGTTTGAATCTCCACAAGGAGATCACCGCGCACAATGTCAACGACGAATCCGTCAACAGATACCTCAAACCTGTCGTTAGATTGCGCATACCACTGTCTCAAAGCCTCATGAAGAGGCTTCGCGTTCAGCGTACCAATCTTGCGTGATGTCTTCTGCAATTGCGTAGATATGCCTACCCTCTGGGTTCACCCTCTGAACTTCTGGGACGCACTTCACGGGAAAGCTGTTTCATCTCCGCCATGTTGGGTGTCTCCGCATGGTCACCCTACTATGTAGAGTACCGTCCCATGACTGAAGTATATCAACTCAGACCACTCAGGTAAAGGTAGAAGGAGTCAACAATCTGGCTTTTTGTTAAGTAAGTCGTCTACATTGAGTCCCAGAAGTTCCAAAAGTTGCCGTAGTAGCCACATGGGCAAGGGTTCATCGCTCCCACCAGAGTGTGCTGGATACAACACACCCCTAGTTTTTACGTTCAGTCTGCCGAATATAGAGGTGAAGCCAGCATGAAGTACTACAGGGCGGTGGTGGGGGTATGGGTATCCGCTCCGGTGAGAATAGAAGAAGTAGCAGTCCCCTATTCTATATTCATATCTTATACTCAGCTACAAATTCGCGGTCAAAAATCTGGGTGCGCCATATTTCTCGCCCCTTTGATCTAGACCGGTTATTCTTGTAGAATCAAAATGCGAAATTAATTTGTGGTAAAATTGACCCCATAAGAAAAACTATCCTAGAGAGGCGACCATCAGCTTTTAAACCCTACCATGGCATAATACTTCTTTAGTGATGGTAAATGTCATAGGAATGAAAAAGTCAGTATTATTCCCGCTTTTCACTCTGGCAATTCTATTATTGTTCGGCTTTCTTGGTTGGGCTTTGAGCGGTCATGGGACGATTGGTTTACTTCGGCTGATACCAATCTTCCTTTACGTTTTCGTTTTGATTGGCGCCTTAGGGATAATTCTCATTGGGCTTTTTCTTTGGTATTGGCGACTCAGTCGAAGGGGTAAAGGACCAGGAGGGAGAAAATTATCCATCTTTCTCGTTATAGCATCAATAGTATGCATCGGTTTTTTCCCTTGTGTTTTCGCACAGTTGGGAGGTTTTCCACACGCAAAGGATATTAAGCCCATCACCCAACTAAGCATACCTAACACGGAGGGGCAAAATCTCCATTTCGCGGTAGGTGGCGACGCCCACTTCGGAGCAGGAACAAATAGTCCAAACCAAACCCTTGCCATGCTTGGTCAGATAAGTAATCCTGCCAACAAATATGACATCTTCTTTTTTCTTGGTGACCTAGTGGAATATGGATTCAAAGATAGCCAATGGAACGAAGCCTTGCAAGCGTTTTCTTCCACTGCTTTGAGCGTTTCGATCCGTTTTGTCCCTGGCAATCACGATACTCTTTTCGGCGGGTTAAGTCGTTATGTGGATTATTGCAGCCCAACTACAACTGAATCGCAAAACGGTTCAACATTATGGTACCGTGTCGATGTCGGTAGGATGCATTTCCTGGTTTTAGACGTTGAATGGAGTACCGAGACTTTCACAAAAGATCAGGCAGAGTGGTTGGAAACGCAACTGAAAAGTATACCTGCCGGAGATTGGAAAATCATTATGAGCCATGGTTTTTATTATTCTTCCGGTAGTACTTTACTAGGTTGGAATTGGTATGATAACCATGAGACCATTTCTGCGCTAGCTCCCCTCTTTGAAAAATATGATGTGGATATGGTGTTTTCTGGGCATAACCATTATCTGGAATTTCTACAGCACTCAGGTGTAAACTATGTAGTTTGTGGAGGCTTTGGCGGTGAGCTTGACCCTCCTGCAACTTATCTATCGCCGAGCAGCATCTGGTTCCAGTCAGGTCAATTTGGCTTTGCAGATGTCAACATTAATGGCAATCAGGCAACTTTGAATTTTCGTGATCCTGATTCAAATGTTCTGAAGAGTTTCACTATACTTAAGCGTTAGGAGATATGAGTATCAAAATACCATGTTGCCTCAATTTATGTCTCATAATTCCAATACTTTTGTATACTCTTGACCTAAGCCCTATAGTCGGAATCTGAAAGGTTCGGGGGCTTAGGGCATATAGAGAGAAGACTCCATCAATGGCAGCATGAAGCACTACAGGTCACAGTTTGGGGTAATCTCGTAGCTTATCACTTGCGATACTGTGCAGCTATGTTACACTACTCTACAAGGATTCTAGCTCAGTCAGGACAGTGGGCAAGGGAAACGCAAAGCCAGGAGAGAGAAATGCCCAGGGCAAAGGTGAATGGTATCAATTTGTACTATGAAGTTAATGGGCAGGGTGAGCCCCTGGTCATGGTAATGGGATTTGCCGGAAGCCGTGCGGGCTGGATTTTTCAAAGGCGCGCCTTTCAGAAGTATTTTCAGATAATTACCTTTGATAACAGGGGTGTGGGAAGGTCAGATAAGCCGGGTGGACCCTACTCTATCAGGATGATGGCTGAGGACACAATTGGTCTGATGGATCATCTAGGTATCAAGAAAGCCCATATCCTTGGCGTGTCCATGGGTGGCTATATTGCACAGGGGCTTGCCATCAATTACCCTGAACGTGTAAGGAAACTTGTCCTGGGATGCACTTACGCTCGTCAGGATGAGATAGGAGGACATTCTCCGGAATACTACAGGGGCCTGGGGCTTGCAGAAGGCTGCCCGGCTGATGAGTTGAGAAAAATCGCAGTTGGGAAAGTACTGCGTACCGAATTCCCCTTAGCCTTCAACAGCAGGCTGTATAAGATTGGCGTGGCTCCCTTTGTAAATATCTACGCAAGGCTAATGGCAACTCAGGGTGTTGCTGCACAATTCCAAGCTATCGTGGGGCATGATACGTTGGAGCGGCTTACAATGATTCAAGCTCCAACCCTTGTAATCACGGGAACTAGAGACAGGATAATCAAACCCGGTTCATCAGAGGTATTAGCGAACATGATACCAAATGCCAGGCTGGTCAAAATCGAGGGCGGGCCACACTCCGTATTCATAGGGATGAGAAAACGATTCAACAAGGAAGTTCTGGATTTCTTGAGAGAACGCTGAACTTGGGCAGTTACTCAAGTTACCTTGAGGACAACATGAAGCGCTACAGGGAGGGGTATTATCTGTCCGTTCCCCATTCTCTCACTCCTATGCCCATGCCACCCGGGCCTCCATAGGTACCTATCGCAGGGCCGACCCGCGCAATGTGAATAGTCGTCTCTGGGAAGGCCGTCTTCAGACGCTCGGCGAGAGTCTTCGCATCATTATATTCAGTCGTATATGCCAGCGCTAACTCTTGCACTCTGGGAAAGCTTTTAGCAAACTCATACATGCGCTCTAAAGCCTTAGCCCTGGTACGAGCCAGGCCAGCTAGGAACAGGTCTCCGTCCCGCATGCCAAGTAAAGCTCTAACTCTTAGAACTGTCCCAAGCAGGCCATATGTCTTGCTGACTCGCCCGCCCCTGACTGCGTACTTGAGGGTATCTGCCAAAATTAGAGTATGAACCTGAAGAACGGTCTGACGCACCAAGGCAGTCACTTGCTCCAGGTTACTTCCAGCTAGGGCCTCTCTCGCAGCGGCAATAACTGAAAGCCCTAAGCCCATCGACATGGACATGGAGTCTACCACTTCAATGCGGCATTTCTTATTGACAAGTTGTGTCCCCAAAAGCGCAGAGTTGTAGGTACCACTTAGTTTGGATGTAATATGAATCGAGATGATTTCATCAGTTTCCCGGGCAAGCTTATTGTAGGCATCGGCAAAATCTTGGGGCGAAGGCACAGAAGTGGTGGGGTAAACCGACCCGAAGCCTAGTTTATGGTAGAATTCATCCTCAAAAATATCCACTCTATCGCGATAGACTTTTTGTCCGAATATCACATAGATTGGTACTACTGTAATGTTTAAATCCTGGGCCAGGTTAGGCGGAATGTCAGAGGTACTGTCGGTCACAACTTTGACTGTCATAGAACGCTTTCTAAACCTGATATTGTTTAACCAATTCTGCCATTTGCGATATTCTACTTCGATATTTATGCTGGCGCAAGAAGTCAACTACAACGGTTCTACCCCCCCCTTTGTAATAACCAGGCTACATCTTGGATTTTTTTCCGGCCCCCTTGACCTCTACGGTTACTTTTTATATGATTTAACCACTAAAAAGGGGGAAAGAAGCCGGTATTTCCCAAGTTGAACATTTCGTCAGAATGTTACATAATGAACCTCTGTCCGTGCAGAATGCAATTACAAGACTGGAACTCAAAGCGCGGTTATCTGGGGCACAAGCAACCGTCGGTCGGTTATCATTTCAGTTTCTTGAGCAACCAGGCCATATTGTGGCCTAGAGTCCTCATAGTACTGATTCCTTCTTCGTCCTTTTCCACATCTCCATTGCTGTATCCAATGCCCATATTCCAGTAGCTCGATCCAGGTATGATCATTTCATTCATCAGCATCATATGGTAGATGGAACTGATGGCGTGAACGCTGCCTGCTCTGCGTACAGCGACAACGGCTGCCCCGACTTTCCTCTTAAACAGGGTCCCGTTCACTTTCGATACCATGCCAGCCCTATCGATTAGTGCCTTCAACTCAGGTGTGATATCGCCATGGTACGTGGGAGAGCCGAGGATGAACCCGTCTGCTTCGAGCATCATCTTAAGATATTTATTCAGAGCATCATCGTTTTTCGAGCAGCGCTGGTCCTGGTTTGTCATGCACTTGAAGCAAGCCCGGCAGCCGTGAATGGGCGTACCGCCTATTTGAACGAGCTCGGTTGCAATGCCCTCTTTCTTTAATTCGTCTAATACCACGTTGATAAGCATGCTGGTGTTACCTTTCCTTCGAGGGCTGCCGTTAAATGCTACAACCTTCATAGCTGTTTCCTCCTATGATACCGCGAGGTCTGACCGGGGATGATTATAGCCCACCTTAGTTTTGAAGCACAAGCGTAGTCTGGCTATGGGCAATGGCCCAGGAAGTATCCATTAAATCTGAAGCCCAGACTGTCACAATTTCGCTGGCTACATGCAGTACGCATAACCCTGGTTCGCGCCCGAGCCTTCCGATTGAGTCACCTGACGCTTGGCAGAAACTCCGCGAGCACCCATTCCTTGATTCGCTGCATGGCCGCCTCATAGGAAACCTTCGACCTCCAGCCCAACTCGGTTCTGGCCCTGCTGGTATCGAGGTCCAAGTTCCTGCCCGTGATGGCCACAGCATGCCTAGTGATCGATGGTCGAATGCCCAAAGGAGTCAACGTCCTGTCCTGTATCGAACCAAGCATCCAGGCCAGCCTGTACGGGAGGCTGAATGAAGGCTTCTTGCCGACGATAGCACCCAGGTCGCTGATGTACTGCTGCCATGTCACCTCCCAATCGTCCCTGAAGTGGTACGTTCTTCCCTTCGCCACGTCCATTGTCCCGGCAAGTACCAGCCCGTCAACAAGGTTGTCCACATAGAGCAGGCTGGCGCTGTGACGGCCGCCATCGACAAGCGGGACAGAGGATTTCACGAATCTGCCAACTATCTCCGTGACCCACACGCTGCGAGGTCCAATTACATTCGTGGGCCGGACGACGGTGGCCGCAAGCTTCTTCTCTCGTTGGTAGTCCCAGACCAGCCTCTCGGTATCTAGCTTCGCGTCGCCATAGGGAACCCCCGTCTTGTAAACGGGATCATCTTCCTTCTGGCCCTTCAGGTGTCTGCCAGTTCCGCAGGCGTTGACCGAGCTAACATAGACGAATCTTGGCGCTTTGCCAGCGCATTCCTCAAGAAGGTTCCTTGTCGCGTCGAATATCGCCGAGTAGAAGAGCTTCCTGGCGCCCCAGTCGCTAACCCGCCCCGCAAGATGGTACACGACATCAATGCCGTCGCTGATCCCGCGTATGCTGGATCTGTCTGTGAGGTCGCCGAAGCATGTCTCCACCCCTAGCTTCTCAAGGTGATCCACTCGCTCGCCCGGCAAGGCGAGCGCCCTGATATCTGTCCCCTTGTTTCTGAGTTCCCTGCACAGATGAGAGCCTATGAAACCGCCTGCGCCCGTCACCAGAGCCTTCAAATCCTACCCTCCTATACGTGGTGGTCTCTGAAGTAACCATGACCATGATGACCAGCCCCTGAAGCTATACAGCCGTTCTACATGCCAGCAATTCTAACTTTACTAGTGGTACAATAATCGGGGGTAGACCAGGGGTAGTACAAATAATTGTAGAAGGACGATATGGAAGTTGTCTCGATATGCGGTTTCTCCCTATCAGGTCTCTGTCTTTCATGGTGTCACCATTATCCCCTGTTCTTATAGGACAGTCAAGCCCTGCCCGCAAGCGCTAAATTGAAGCTAAAAACCAGGGGTAAACTACTTTCCCGCGACCTTGACCGTATAATGCGCCCGCGAAGCTGCACAGAGGAGGTGTAGATGAAACTCGAAGGCAAGGTTGCCATCGTTACTGGTGCCAGCCGCGGAATTGGCAAGGCTATCGCTATCGCTTTGGCTACTGAGGGTGCCCATATTGTTGTAGCGGCACGTACGGAACAAGAAGGTGGTCCTCTTCCTGGTACCATTTACAAAACTGCAGATGCTATCCGTGCCCTAGGAGGAAAAGCCCTAGCAATAAGAACTGATGTAACCAAGGAGGACGAAGTTATAGAGTTGGCAGAAAGAACCTTGAAGGAGTTTGGAGTTATCGACATCCTTGTCAACAACGCTGGGATAGATTTCCCCGGCATCGTTCTCGATGTACCCATAAAAAGGTGGGATCTTATCATGGCAGTGAATCTGCGCGGCACCTTCCTGTGCACCAAGGCGGTACTTCCAACCATGGTGAAGAGGAGAAGCGGGAGCATCATTAACCTTTCGTCTGTAGCAGGAACGAGGTTAATCTTGCTCGATTTGGCTTATGGGGTATCTAAAGCTGCTATTGAGCGCTTTACTTTTGGATTGGCTGAAGAGCTGAAAGAGTATAATATAGCAGTCAACGCACTTTGCCCCAGCATCACAGATACTGAGGGGGTCGCGCTTTGGATGCCTAGTAAAGACAAGTCAGGCTGGCAGAAACCTGAAATGTGGGGTAGATACGCAATTTTTTTGGCAACTAAAGACGCAAGAAGTCTAACTGGGAGAGTGCTTAGTGCCGAAGAACTTGTGGAATTAGGTGCTGATACAGATAGCTGATACTTGCGAGGCATGATGCTGTACATTAAGTCTATTACGACTTGGATAACCACTTCTGCAGTCAGCCATCACGGATCGACCTAATGCTCCACAAGGACTTGTTTCTGAATACCTGCATCCCAAGGATGCTATTTGAACGAGCGTATTAGCTGGGGCCGACCCTGATGTCGCAATGATGTGTTTCGGGGGCAACCCTGGTATTCCAGATATTGAACACTGACCATTTCGTGCAAACGGGGCACCTGAGATACCGCGAGTTGCCCAGGCGGACGGAAGTAAACGATACGCCGGGAATCCAGGCATAATCGAACTCCGTCCCGCATTTCTTGCATTTGAGGTGGGAAAGCTGGACGATGCCGTATGAACGGGCCATCCTTCTGTGCGCGAAAACGAAAAGAATGGCTATGGCTACAATGATGACGACGATGATAATGCCCACGGTTGCTCTCAAGTCTCTGCTCCAGACATGAACTCAATACCATGATACCACACGCGTTTGCGGTATGTGAAATACTCCGATTCCCGTAGTTAAACGCCAAAGGTTTTGAATCGGAAGACTTGATTCAACACATTCTCCGGCTGGGTACTTCTATAACAAGCCCTTTTAGAGTATCCACGCACCAATGTAATCATAGCTTTCGCGAAACGCACCCCCATTTCAGAGCGCTTTGTCTGTAAAAGATCCGAGTAGACTCGTCAGCCAGCGTTCCACATTTACTACACTCATTGGGACATGAGGTGGTGAATATTGGCGACACCCAAGTCCAATATTGTCCTTTCTGCAACTTGGTTCGCACCGTAATTAGCTATTGACAATCCCTCTATTCAGTGGTATAAAAGCTCTGCCACGACCTTCCCTCGCTAATCTGTGGCGGTTTGCTCTGCTCCCGCTGAGGGACAGACCTTTCTTGCAGGTGTAACAAAGGCATAAAGGCATATTGTCTATACCTGTCCTCTTCTGTTCGCTACTTTTTCGCTGTATCTTTAGAAACATGCTTGCCTGGGTGCTTTGCCCCTTTAACAATATAAAGGATGAAAGGAGGAAGGAAGATGAAGTTCATGAGTCTGGTTGTATATCCTGTTGAGAAGACAGCGGAGATTGCTGCGGCAACCGATAAGGTATGGGCCAATCAGCCAAAAGAGCGCAGACCGGAAGGTAGCTATGTGCTAATGTGTGTCCCCTTCGACATTCCGCCTAATTCACTGGTAAGTGTTACCATCAGTGAATCTGATAGTGCTGAGACAATAGCTGCGAGAGTGTATCCAATCATGCTCGCAGGTGCAACAGTCAACATAATTCC
>Ga0315297_10001304_pt1 | contig 15358 bp, 12 predicted proteins | sample YL17G15_0_MG_FD_203628 | JGI IMG/M metagenome (GOLD analysis project Ga0315297, IMG submission 203628) | Sediment microbial communities from Yellowstone Lake, YNP, Wyoming, USA - YL17G15_0 | ecosystem: Environmental > Aquatic > Freshwater > Lake > Sediment | place: USA: Wyoming | collected... | reverse complement strand
GGCACCACCCTCAACGACATACTCTCACTTTCGCTGGAGGACGTCCTCACAAGGCGATTTCAGACGATGGTGTTCCAGAAAGGCCTCGCCTATTCCGCGGATCAGGCAAGGCAATTTATCGTTCACCGTCATATCACCATCAACGGTCGGATCGTCAACGTACCTGGCTATATGGTCAGACGCGCCGAGGAGAATGCGATCAGCTACGCGACGAGATCGCCGATCGCCAACGAGCTGCATCCGATGAGGCCGAAGCCGAAGGAGGCCGTCGAGGTCGAGAAGGAGAAGGCGCGCGAGGAGCAGGTCGCAAAAGATCTTGAACCCGCGAGGCCGGTAGCTCCCAAGAAGAAAGAGGCACCTGCCGAGCATATCCCGAAGGCCGTCAAACCGTCGCTCGAGAAGATGATCGAGAAGGACGGGTCGAAAGAGGAACAGGAACCTCTTCCAGAGGACAAGGAAACGGGAGAGATCCAGCCGGCGCCTAAGACCGCGGAGAAGCCGAAGGCCGAGAAGCACAAGGCTGAAAAGCATAAAGCGGATGACAAGCACAAGGCAGACGGGAAACCGAAGGCTGAGAAGCACAGGACCGAGAAGAAGCCGAAGGCTGAGAAGCATAGGACCGAGGAGAAGTGAGCACGATGGGAAAATGGGGAATAGCTCACATATATGCCAGCTACAACAACATCGTCATCACGGTCACCGATATTACTGGCGCCGAGACAATAACGAAGTGCAGCGGCGGAATGGTCGTCAAGGCGGCCAAGGACGAAGCGTCGCCGTACGCGGCGATGAGGGCCGCTGAGCGAGTGGCGGAGATCTCCAAGGAGAAGGGGATCGACGGGCTTCACGTCAAGGTGCGCGCTCCCGGAGGCAATAAATCGCTTTCACCCGGACCCGGCGCCCAGGCAGCTATCAGAGCACTGGCTAGAGCCGGGATGAAGATCGGCCGGATCGAAGACGTCACTCCAGTCCCGCACGATGGAACGAAGAAGAAGGGCGGACGGAGAGGACGAAGGGTCTGAGCCGGCAATCGAGGCTCCACGAGTGGTTCAGATGAAGATTGAAATACAGGAAATGACCCAGACGAAGGGGAAGATTCTTTTCTCCGATACCGACCCGTCCGTGATGAACGCCATTAGGAGGACCATGATAGCCGACGTCCCGAAGATGGCCATCGAGAACATCGAGTTCCATATGGGAGCCATAATGGACGAGGGAGGCAAAGAGTTCGAGAGCGTGTCGCCGCTGTTCGACGAGATAGTGGCTCACAGGATCGGCCTGCTGCCAGTCCCGACCGATCTGGACTTGTTCGTCCCGAAGGAGAAATGCACCTGCAACGGCGAAGGCTGCCCCAGCTGCACCATAATGTACTCGATAAACAAGAAGGGCCCCTGCACCGTGTACTCGGGAGACCTCGAACCGCTGGGGGGCGCGAAGTTCAAGATAAAGGACGACCTGATCCCAATAATCAAGCTGACCGACGGCCAGGCGATCCTCGCCTACGCCAACGCACAGCTCTCGACCGGTAAGGAGCACGCGAAATATTCCCCGGTCTGCGGCATCGGATACCGCTTCTCTGCTAAGGTGACGCTCGAAGGGGGCAAGTGCGACCACGACGAGCTCTGCATAAGCGTCTGCCCCAAGGAGGTCTTCGCGAAGGAGGGGAAGAAGATCGTCGTCGCGCACCCGGAGAGGTGCACCCTTTGCATGGCCTGCGTGGAGTCCTGTGAGCTCGGCTGCATCAAGGTCGAGGGGAACCCGAACAAGATCCTGTTCAAGTACGAGACCGACGGCTCGATCTCCGCTAAGGAGCTCATGGTCCGGACTCTGAAGATGCTCGAAGACAAGTTCACCGGTTTTGTCGAGATGGTCTCGAGCCTTCAGGAATGAGCGCTCAGAAGAAGTCGTCCAGGCTGCTGTCCTTCACCCTGTCGGAATTGAATATCGAGCTTATCGAGTTCTCGACCAGCTCGATCCTCTGCCTGGTGTAGAGCGGGACATCGTATTGGTCGGCGATCTCCTTTGCTTTGACGAGGTACTTGCTGACGCTCCCTCCCGGGACAGTCAGTATGAGGTCGTTCCCGCAGTCGCATTTCCCCCTGAGCGGCATCCTGCGGTATTTCTCGTTGCACTTCGGGCACCTCAGCTGCTGGGTTGAGAAAGTCTTGAGGCTGCCGAGGAGATCGGGGAGAAGATGCCTGGTTATCACCCTGTGGACGACATCGCCAACATCTACCGCCCTGATCTTCGCCGCGATGCTCAGCTGCGCGTCAATCTTGTCGCTCATGGTCTGGAACATAGTGTACGAGGAGCAGAGCGGACCGGCGTCGATTCGCTCGGTCTCATGCGAATATCCGATCCCTTCGTACTGGAGCACCGTCCCGATCCTCCCGCCGGCGAGGTCCATCAGATGCTCGACGCTCTTCGGAGGCTTGAATTGCCTCGCCGCCTCGTACAGCTCCAGGGGGTATTCCCATCGGAAGTCCAGGTTGTGCGCCTCTTTGTCAATCTCATCCGGGTTGATCCTGGTGGAAAGCACGAGCGGAGCGTCCATCAGGCCGCCTCTTTTCTCCGGCAGGAACGATCTTGAGAAGTTGAGCAGTGCGTCCATCAGCAGGATTATCGAATCCTCATCTCCATCGCAGTTCCTGCGTTTCGCTGCGTGGAAATACGGATGGGCGTATCCCGCTTGTGCCTTCGAGAACCCGACGATCCTGGCGAGCACTCCTCCGGATGTGTGGGGCGCCAAGCCGATCGCGAGATGGCCGATCAGATCCTTCTTCGAAGTCGCGCAATAATAGGGTTTCAGACCATAGAACCGCTCGAGCGAATCATCGATGAACTTGGAAATATTGACGAGGTACTTTCCGCCGCTGGCCGATGGGATTATGTCCTGAGCCTTAAGCTCGCATGTCTGTTCGGCGTCGGTAAGGTCCTTTCCGGACGCGTCCTTCTCATAACCAAGCTTCTTCGCCTCCTCGACGCTGAGGCCTATCTCGACAGGTCTGAAATGGGTCAGCGGGACATCGGTCGCGTCGAACCTTATGGTACCGTCCTTGAACACGAAGACCTCGTGTTTCGCCCGTAAAAGCCCCTTTTCGAGAGGCTCCGGCGTCTTATCTCTCGAGATCATCCCCTGCACCGCTTTGACTTCCGGGATGCTCTTCAGCCCGACCCGTTTGGCTGCATTTTCCAGCATGTCCTGGAGGTTGAGGACAACGGTCGCCTCAATGCCTCTCGCGATCGTGTGCGAGCCGCAGGCGCAGATCGACAAGAACCCGGTCATCCCGCAGACCGGGCACTTCCTCTCTCCGATGCTGATCTCCAGCTCGCCTTTTGCCGCGGCGGCATTGACAAGCCTCTGAGGGCCTCCCGCAATCCCGATCGGGAAGAGGACGTGGGGCGGGGGCTTCATCTTCCTCTCCTTCGCTTTTTCTGGCCTCGCCATGCGGGCTCCGATCCTAGTCATCGCTCTTGGGGCGATGTCGATTCCGCACAGCTTCGATAGGATCCGCAGGGGTTTTGTCTTCCAGTCGATTTCTTCTGACTCCGATGCGAGGTGGTTATCCTTGTCTGCTTTCAGTCCAAGGCAGAACACGACCGGTTCGGCGTGGGCCGTTATCCTGAGCTTCCCTTCCTGCACCCTGTGCAATGCGCCGAGCTTCTCTAGGATGCTCTTGATCTCTGGTATGTTATCGATGATGAGCTGCTTCGAGTAGACACCGGTCGCAAGTATGTGGTCCCTCATCTTCTTGATTTCATCCGGAGACAGATCTGACCAGAACAGGTTATGATTTGGATGAAGCGGGACGCCGAATTCTCTGGATATTTCGACAGCCCGGTCGAAGGACGGATCCCTCCAATCGTCAGGCAAGGCTTTTGTCTTCGCCTTCAACAAGGCCTTGTATTCCTCGACGGTGAAGCCCGCTGGAACGAGCAGATGATTGTTCTCCGCAAATTCTCCGAACGCGATAAGGATCTCGCCGACATCCACTATCTCGACGATTCTCTTCTCCAGCCTCACCGCCTCTTCGGGCGTTCGAATCTGTACGAGATCCCCATCGTCCAGCAGGACAGTCGGGCCCTCGATCGAATCGCACGGGGTGACCGCGCCTGCCTTGCCGGGCCGCTCGATCTTGATCTGGGTCCCTACTGCGATGAATCCCCCCAGAGCCTGCATCGTCGCCGGATTCAATCCGACCGCCGCGAGGCCGGTCGCTCTGCTTCGTCCATAGCGGAGCCTGAATCCTCCGATTCGCGAGGGGTGCGAGAGGACCGGTCTGCCAGCCACGATGTCCTTCAGGAATTTTGAGCTGGGCTCGATGCATCCGTTCGAATTGTCCACCGCAGTTCCCTTATGCTTCAGATATTCGTCCAGGAATTCCCAGCCGTCGATTCCGAGCCTCTTGACGTGCTTCTGCAGTTTTGGGGCTTTGAGGCATAGCCCTTCGGCGATGACGAGGCATGCTCCTCCCCTGACCCGGTTCGTCTCGATCCTGGGGAGATCTCGATATCCAGATATCTCGGTTTCCTCCGTCCCTTCGCCGTCGATACATATCGGGGCGTTCCTCGCTATCAGCTCGATCTCCTCGTTGGTCGGGGTATATTGGAGGTGCTGGCAATTCCTATAGAGGGGGATCTCCTCCTTGAGCCTCTGGACCTCCCCCTCCGTTGGTTTGAATCTTGAAAGGCCGAACTCCCTTCGGACTACGTCCGCAATCAGCACGGACATCGCCTGTCCAGTCCCGCCCGCTGACCTGATCGGTCCGGCAAAATAGACGGCGAGATACTCGGAGCCATCGGCGTTCTTCTGGATCTTGACTCCCGCGATGCCCTCCAAGGGTGCGACAAGGATTCCCTCCGTCAGGACAGCGACCCCGACTCTGATCGCCCGATCGATCGTCTCCTCCCTGCCACCTGAATCGTTCGTGGAGAGTTCCTTCGCTATGAGTATCGACACTTCCTCCCTGTCGTGCTTCTTGCTCAGCTCTCTGATCCGCTTCGCGATGCCTTCGGTGCCCCATTCAGAGAGCAGGTGCTCGACCCTCGATGCCAGGTCCTCCGCTCTGGGGATCTCAACCTCGTTGGATGGGTCCAGCCCCCTGGCTCTGGCATTTCTCGCTATCGAATAGCATTTCTCCGTTTCCTCTTTCAGTGAGTCGAAGTACCTGCTCATCGATTCGCTGCAGGCAGGATGACTGGAAGGATGACTACTCATTCTACGGCTACGCCCCCATCAGGCAGCGCGAGAGGAACCCCTCTCGCAAACATATCGTTTAAGTGCAGCCCACCCGGGGTGACTGCGGTCAGGAACTAAAAACGTTGCGATGAGGCGAATCGGCGAGGGAACTCTCGATTTCAACGATCAGTTGCTCGATGCCGATCTTCGTCAGGGCGCTTATCCTCAGGCGCTTTCCTTTGTCGCCCAGCAAGTCAGCCTTGTTCTCGACGACGATCATCTTCGCCTCCGGATAAAGGCGCTTGATCTCATCCAGAAGGGACAACTGATACTCCAGTGGATATCCGCAAGTCCCCGTCGGATCGAGTATGAATATGACGAGGTCCGCAAGGTGCCTCAGCGCGATTATCGCCTGCCTCTCGATTTCGTTCCTCTCCTCCAAAGGCCTGTCCAGCAGGCCGGGGGTGTCTATTATTTGATATCTCGTTCTTTTGACAACGAGCAGTCCGACCGTGATCTCCTTCGTCGTGAATGGGTATGTCGCGACTTTTGGTTTTGCGGTCGATATCGCGGCGACCAACTGACTCTTGCCGACGTTCGGCGCCCCGGCGACAACGATCGTCCTCGTTTCCGGATCTATCGTGGGCATCGCCTTTATCTGATTCCTGGCCATGTTCAGGAATTTGAGGTCCTTCCCGACCTGTCTGACCAGCGATGACGCCCTACCGTACATCTCTGCTCGGAGCCTGTCTATCTCCGTCGGGATCTTGGTCCTCTTCATCTCGGATTTGTATTTCTTCCCGAGCCTGTGCACCTGCTCAGCACACCAGTTGACGCTTCCCAATGATTTCTTGAGCTGGTCCATTCCGACAAGCAGCCCGATCATCTCGCGGTAGAAAGGAGGCAGATCCTCCAGGCTGGGAAATGATCTCACATACTTCTGGAGCGTGGTTTCGATGGTGTCCGATATGGAATTGACCTTCCCCACGTTCTTCTGGTAGATCATGTTGATCTTGCTCCGAGCTCCCACTATCTGGACCTTCGCCGCTCGGTTGAACGCGCTGTCTATCAGCTCGTCCGCCGTCATAATCGTGGGGATCCTGAGCATTTCTCGACCTGCCTGAGTCCTCCACGCTGCCCAGTGATGATAAAGCTTTGCCACTCCTGGAGGGCCATGTGAAAAGGTTTTAAGTCCATCCCGGGGCATCGGTTACCCGTAGTCAGCAAGGTGGTCGCCATCCCTCTCGAACTCGATTTCCGTCCGGTCCTTAAGTTCGACGGCAAATCCCTGATGGGCTCGGGGAGAGCAAGATTCCTTCAGTTGATTGCAGAGACGGGCTCCCTTTCTACCGCCGCGAAGAGAATGGGGATGTCCTACCGCCATGCTTGGGGGATAATTCAGAGGATGGAAGAGATCTACGGCGAGAAGATCGTCGTGTCTGAAAGGGGTGGCTCTGAAAAAGGGATGACCCGGCTGACAGATGCAGGAGAGAAGCTGCTCAGAACATTCGAGGACAGCGTCTCCAGGCTACCGCCGTCTCCTGACGCCGTCCGGAGGAACCCGCGACTTACTGCAGACGGGATCGTCGTATCCGACTCGAAGATTCTTCTTGTACGCAGGAAGTTCAACCCCTTCGAAGGCAGATACGCTCTCCCCGGCGGTTTCGTTGAATATGGCGAAAGGGTGGATGAATGCGTCATCCGGGAAGTCCAGGAAGAGACCGGGTTGAGAGTCAGCATCGACAGATTGCTCGGGGTCTATTCAGCTCCGGATAGAGATCCGCGATGGCACACCGTCACGTTGGCGTATGTGCTCAATTTGGAAGATGGTACGCTTGCCGACAGCATAGAGACGAAGGCCGAATGGATGCCCTTGAAAAGCATCCCTCCGCTGGCGTTCGACCATGATACGATAGTCGCGGATTATCTCAAGTCTATCAAGAAGAAACGCTGACCTCCGTAGGAGGTCCGCACCTGAATGGAGAAATAGAATCAATCAGACGAGGAAGGCCGGATGTCTCCGGACCTTTCCCGTCCGCGGTAAAGGGTTTGAAAGTCGGTCTAAGGATTGCTACCTTCTTCCTCTTCCGGCTCTTCCTCATCGAGCAGGCTCTGGGTCTTGCGCTTCCGCATGATCATCATTGCGGCCGCGGCTGCGATGATCGCTGCGATTGCGGCACCAGCGATGATCATGGTGGTCCATTCTATCGGGGGCCCGCCGCCACCTACCCACTTGACGGTGTAGAATAGAGGAGTCTCTCCCCAGAAGTGGTCAACTGCGAGTCCGGGGTGCTGCGTCCAGTTGCCCCAGTGACCCCACTTGCCAGAGCCGTTTTGGGCGTCGTTGTAGGCATAGGTGGTCTTCGGATAGACCGTATAGATCATCGCGCCACCTGCGAGGTACTGCCACTTCTGGCAATCGTCTAGGTATTGCTGTCTCTTGGTCGCGTTGAACTCCTTGGCCTGGAGGTTGTACAGGTTGTCGTAGGTCGCGTTCCTCGTGCCGAATTCGTTCCATCCGTCCATCGCATACGAAGTCGCGATGTACATCAGGTAGTTCGGGTCCACGTCGCCGCTCCAGTAGGTCTCAGTGAAGAGGTACTGGAACCCGTAGACGAGCCGGTTCCATACGCCCACATTCGCAGGCTTCTGGGTCAATTTGACTCCGATGTGAGCCCATTCCGATGTGAGGTACTCGGAAGTGTCCTTGTCCTCGTACACTTCAATCTCGTAGATATCCTCGAACTCAAGGGTCTTGGCCTGAGGAGCTAATACAGCCGATGGATCTCCGATAATCCCCAGTTTCACTAGCCTGTCAGCCGCGTCTGGACCGACCTTCCTGAGTGTGTTTGTGTTGGTCAGCGTCCAGGGGCCGTTCGTCCAGACATAGCCCGCCTCGTCGAGAATCTCGTTGGCGAGGGTCAGGTTGAACGACATCACCTCGTCGAGCGGCTTCGTGTAGCTCCATTTGACGATTCCAGCGCCGTCCGTAATGTTGAAAGTAGATGTCTCGTCGTGCGGCGGGGTCCAGTAATATTGCGGCCAGACAGGCGAGAGGATGCCGACGCCCGGCGACGCAAGCCCCTTGAAGATCGCGTCGACGATGTAGCTCTTGTTCGTCGCGACCGCGGTCGCCCTGAGCAGGGCTGGGTCGAGCCTCGTCGGATTCAGAGAGGCAGATGCCTGATCATTAACGTTGAAGTGCGAGATCTTGGAGTACACCGTCGAGCTGTACAGTGAAACCAAGGTCAGCCCCTTTGGCTTGTTCTCCTTCAATGCGAAGTAGTTGGTCGGGGTCACCTCGGACGCGTCCAGCTTCTGCGTCTTGAGGTCGACGATCAGCGTCTGCTCTTCAGCGTAGAACTTCATTACCAGCTTGTCGATCTGGATGGTCCTGTTATGGTAGCCGCCCAACCCTTGCACGACTCCATAATCATCGGTGAAGTTCCAATAGGGGTTCTTCTGGAGCGTGATTGATTCCTTAGCGATTATCTCGTTCCCCAATGACAGCGTTCCCATGAACGGTCCTGTTCCGATGGCAGGGACGCCGGTCCAGTTCTGCGCGATGTACGCATCGGTGAACTCGCTGAAAATATGCTTCGGCATCATCGGTATGGACATGCTGGCTGCCCAAGCAGCGGGGACCGGGGCGTGAGTGATGCGATCGGTGAAGTAGATCCTGATCTTATAATCGTTTATCTTCTCGCATCGTTCGATCCACTTCGTGTACGGCTGGTATGCCCAGTAGTTGATGTATCCGGCGCCGGTCTGTATCTTGATCGTGAACACGACGTCGTCGGCTGTGAAAGGCTCGCCGTCATTCCAGAAGACGTTCTCGGTCAGGTTGTACTCCCAGATCGAGCCTGCAGGCCAATCCGAAGAGTTCTGATGGTAGGACAAGGTCGAGAAGTCCGAACCGTGGGAGGCCGCGTAGCTCCCGTTCATATGCCACCAGCTCTTTGCGAGGTTCGGAGTAGCTACCCCATCCTCGTTCGGGAATAGCAGGTAATCGTACACGTAGGAATAGAACAGATAATCGCTGTCGTATATCCCGACGAATGGATTCGCCGACATGACTGATTCTCCCATTCCGATGTAGAACACCTTCGCCTCAGCATCCGCCGCCTTGGCGTTGACAACGATTGTTTGGACAGCGGACAGCAGGAATATGGCGGTCACAGTAACAGCCAGGATGATCTTGCGTCTGTTCTGTTTGGTAACCTCCAAAACCGGCTCCGCTAGGTCATCAATCTTGCAATCTTCAATCATTTGTTCGTCCATATCACAATCCACTCCGTTGGAGGGTATGCTCCCTTCCTCATACCTGAGGTCCCAACGACCTCATGACTGATTGAGTTCGTAATACGAATTGTTCAATATATCTTTATCGAATGGTCGGGGGCAATCCAGTATGATATCGCCCCCTCGGGGTCGACACGGCAGTTTCCCTCCCGTTTTTCGGATTTCGCAATGATATCATATCTTCCGGCAAGGGAACAGCGTGCAAAACCTATCATGGGATGCCTTTGCTCCCAGCTCAAAGGCCTTGAGATTCGCATCCTTTGCCTTCTGAGGGACCGTCTTCGCGATCGATTCCCTGAGGGCTTCCTGCGGGACGGGGAAAGATTCGAACACGCTCATCGCCCCTAGCAAGACGGTGTTCTCCGTCAGCGGGTTTCCGGCCTGTCTCGCGAGTTCCAATGCATCGACGGAGAAGATGTTTGCGGTCACTTGCTTCAACTTGTTTTCCACGTCTTCCCTACCGAAATATTTCGTGCTCTTTTTCTTGACCAGTTCCGCCGTGTCGGTGATCGGGAATGCCACCCTGCTGTTCATGAGGACGAGCCCGCCTTCCTTCAGGTATTCGATGTATCTCAGAGTCTCGAGAGCCTCCAGGGATACGATCGCATCGCCCATCCCCACAGGTATCAGAGGGGATCGGACATCTGATCCTATCCGCAGATGTATCGAGACTGCTCCAGACCTCTGGGAAAGACCGTGCTGCTCTCCCGTAATGACCCTCAGGTTCGACGCCGCGCACGCGTTACCGATCACGTTCGAGACGAGAACGAGCCCCTGCCCGCCCACTCCGCATATCAGCACGCTGAACTCGTCTTTCATCTTGGTTCCCCCGTCGTCTTGATGGCGGACACTGGACACAGCTTCGCGCAAACCATGCACCCATCGCATATGTCCCTGGATATGTGCGCCTGCCCGTCCTCGTCCACATCGAAGGCCGGGCAGTTGAAGTCCCTGATGCAGGCATAGTACTTGTTGCAGACCTTCTTGTCCACCTGGTTCGGGACGATGGGCTGCCCCTTCTTCCTCTTGATCCTGTCGCCGTACAGCGCGCAGTCCCTCCTGGATATTATCACGCTGAACCCTGGCCTTGTGAATGCCTCTTTGAGCTTCTTGGGGGCCTCTTTGACGTCGTACGCATCTATTATCGTGATATCGGTAACCCCCATCCCCTTCAGGACGTCCTCGAGCCTGAGCGGCTGGACGCTCGCATCGTCATCCTGAGGGACGGTGCCCAGGTTAGGCTGCTGCCCGGTCATGGCCGTCACTGAGTTGTCCAGGATTATCAGCTTGAAATTGCATTTGTGATTGACCGCATTCGCCAGTCCGGGCAGGCCAGCGTGATAGAATGTGGAATCCCCGATCATCGCGATGACCGGCTCCTCGACCGAGTACTGCAGACCCGCCGCCACCCCGAGCGATGCGCCCATGCTCAGGAGGGTGTCTCCGTAGAAGAGCGGGGCGAGCGGTGCCATGGAATAGCAGCCAATGTCGGTCGGCTGAACGTGCTGGATCCCACGGAGGGCCTTTCGCATTGAGGTGAGGGTCCCCCTGTGAGGACAGCCGGGGCAGAAAGTCGGCGGCCTGACTGGCAACCCCTCCTTCAGCGCATCGGCCCTCTTGAGGATCGCCTCGAAATCAAGCGGGGTCTTGGCACCGATGACCTCTGCGAGGGCCGTTGAGACGATGTTGGCATTGTATTCCAGCATCTCCAGGAGGTGACCGGATTCCTTGCCGAATATCTTCAGTTGCGGGTTGGCCTCCTTGGCGATCGCCGTGACATTCAGTTCGAGGTACGGGGACAGCTCTTCTACAATCAGCACCTGCTTCAACGGCCTGATGAAATCGAAAATCAGCTTTTTCGGGAGAGGGTATGTTGTCCCGAGCTTCAGGATCGAAGGGCGCGTGTTGAGGATTCTGCACGCTTCGACCGCGTAGTTGTATCCGGCGCTGGATGTGATTATCCCGGTGTCCGAGCCGGGGTTGTCTATCCTGTTGAAAGGCGACGCTTCGAATTCCTGGGCGATCCTCTTAGTCCTCTCAAGCATGTTAGCCTTGAACTTCCTGGCGGAATCAGCGACTGTGACGAACCTGGTCGGCTCATGAGTCCATTTCACCTTCTTGAACGGCGTTCGGTTCAAGGGGCCGGTCTGGACTATCCCGCTCTGGTGGTTGACTCTGGTGACGGTCCGGATGAGGACGGGGACGCCGTGTCTCTCGGAGAGATCGAATGCGTACTTCACCATCTGGATGGCGTCGGTCGGATCCGAAGGTTCGAGCATCGGGATGTATGCGCTCGGTCCGAAGAACCTTCCGTCCTGCTCCGATTGCGACGAGTGCGCATGGGGGTCGTCGGCGACGATGAGGACCAATCCTGCCGTGACCCCTGTGTAACCGAGCGTGAAGAATGAATCAGACGCGACATTCAAACCGACGCTCTTCATTGAGGTGAGCCCCCTCAACCCCGCCATCGCGGCTCCCGCGACGGTCTCCAGGGCCACCTTCTCGTTGGCGGAGATATTCGTCCGGACGTCCATCTTCTCGCCTATCTCGTGGAATGCGTCCAGTATCTCGCTCGTCGGCGATCCGGGGTATCCGGCGTACACCTTGACGTCGGCCTCCAATGCCCCCCTCACGATCGCCTCGTTGCACAGCATGAACGCCTTTCTCGGCTCGCCTGCGATGACATCTGCTAGACTCATTTCCTGTCTCCCCTCGGGCCGACCACCGTCCCGCATAATCCGGATATCAATCGATTAAGACAGCTGATTCGGCATTACAGAAATAGATTGGAATCATGATACTTTATCTTAACCATCTCCACCATCCGATTTCAATAGAATGAAATACGCACTCCACCCTCACATCTCAATTGTTCGAGAGGCGGCCAAGCATGGCCATTCCAAGCATCGAGGTCGGTCCAATCGTTCCCCCCGTCGGAGGGGCTGCCCCGGAAGAGATCAAGCTCCTGCTGTTTATCTCGAAGGAGTCGCTGATCTCTAAGGAGCTGGTCGATTTCGCATCATCCTTTGCGGCCTCCCATCCGAATGTCAAAGCGGAAATGATAGACTGGGAGGGGGGCAGGAATGAGAGGCTGAGGTCGCTCCGCATCGAGTACGTCCCATGCTTGGTGCTCTCGAAGGGGGAGTTCGCAAGGATACGATATTTCGGGGTGCCGGCAGGCTATGAGGTCGGCCCGTTCTCCGACGCAGTCTACGAGCTGTCTCATTCGTCGACGAAGCTCGCCGCATCTTCCAAATCAGCCCTTGTGAACGTAAGGCGGAGAGCCAACATCAAGGTCTTCGTGCTTCCGACGTGCACCTTCTGCCCAATAGTCGCAAGGCACGCATATCGGGTTGCGATCGAATCGAAGATGGTGACGACGGAGATTATTGACTCGTCGGTCTTCACCGAGCTCTCCCAGAAGCACCTCGTTCAAGGCGTCCCGAAGGTCCTGCTCAACGACATCACCGACATGACCGGTGCAATGAACGAATCTGTGTTCATCGAGAAACTGCGCGAAGCCGATCATGCTTTGATAGACAGCATGTTCGGGTGACTTTTTTCAGGGCATGCAATGAATCTAGAGGGGGGGATGCTGCCCGAATCGACAGAGAATGTTCAGAGGTCGCGACGATTGCCTTTCAAATGAAGATCATTTGAGGGGAAGCCAGGAAAATCAGTATTAGAGCGATGTTGAACACTGCCAATATCGAGCAAAGAATAGCTGTCCGTCGGTATTTCCCTTCTTGCTCGATGTCATCGAGGTCAGGTATCCTGCGGAAAAGAAGATATGCTGCCAGAAAGCCGGCGAAGGGTAATAGAAACGATATCATCAGATAAGATGATAGCTTGGTCGTTGGCTTACTGATGGGGTTTGAGGACTTTCTTTCATATTCCTCCTCTCTAACGACATCGAATCCGACCTTGTGCCCGCACTGGTAGCAATACTCGGAATCGGTTGGGTTCTCCGTGCCGCATCTTGTGCATCTCATTCAGAATTCCGGATTCCAGACATCTCTCCGGCATCATAAGGTTATTCTGAAGAGAACGGATGAGAAATGAGTGGACCGAAGGGGATTTGAACCCCTGACCTCCTGCTTGCAAAGCAGGCGATCTTCCGCTGATCTATCGGCCCGTGAGCGAAGCTTCTGATGAAAAGCTGGAATAAATAGATTGTCGAATGCCGTGGAGTGTCGATCTCAAGATCTCAGGACGATCTCTATGTTTACGCCGTCCGGCACCTGGATCCTCATCAGTTGCCTGAGCGCCCTCTCGTCCGCGTCCAAATCGATAAGCCTCTTGTGGACGCGCATCTCCCATCTGTCCCAGGTCTCGGAACCCTCTCCGTCGGGAGATTTCCTGCAAGGCACCACCAGACGCTTTGTCGGCAACGGTATCGGCCCGCTCATGGCCACGCCGGTCCTCTCGGAGATCTGCTTTATCTGCTTGCAGACCCCGTCGACCTTCTGCGGGTCCGTCCCGCTCAATGATATGCGTGCCCTTTGCGATGCCATGCAGGTTCACCAAAACAAAAATGAAGAGATAAAAAGGGTTTACATCTCTTTCTTCTCGACCTCGATGACCGTTCCGGCCGCGACGGTCTGGCCCATGTCCCTGATGGCGAACCGTCCGAGCTGCGGGAAGTCCTTCGCGGTCTCGATGACCATCGGCCTCGTCGGGACAACCTTGACATAGGCGATGTCCCCGGTCTTCAGGAACTGCGGGTTCTCCTCGAGGGTCTGTCCGGTCTTCGGGTCGACCTTCTTCAGCAAAGCTTCGAACATGCAGGCGACCTGCGCCGTGTGGCAGTGGAAGACAGGCGTGTAACCGACCGTCAGGACCGACGGGTGGTTGAGCACGACGATCTGCGCCACGAAGCTCTTCACGACCGTCGGCGGGTTGTCGACCGGTCCGGCGACGTCTCCCCTCTTCACATCGGTCTTCGAGATGCCCCTGACATTGAATCCGACGTTGTCGCCAGGCGTTGCCTGGAGCAGATTCTCGTGGTGCATTTCTATCGACTTGACCTCTCCGACCTTGTTGGAGGGCATGAAGATGATCTTCATCTCCGGCTTCAGGACACCGGTCTCGACACGTCCGACAGGGACAGTGCCCACTCCGGTGATCGTGTAGACGTCCTGGATCGGCAGCCTGAGCGGCTTGTCCGTCAGCTTCGGCGGCTGCTTCAGCATGTTGAGAGCCTCGACCAGCGTCGGTCCCTTGTACCACGGTGTGTTCGTGCTCTTCTTTGCCACGTTGTCGCCAACGTATCCAGACGCCGGAATGAAGGGGACTTCCTCCGGCTTATATCCGACGGCCTTCAGGAGCGCGATCACGGCCTGCTTGGTGGCCTCGTACTTCTTCTCGTCGTAGTTTACGGCGTCCATCTTGTTTATGTCGATGATGACCTGCATGACGCCGAGCGTCCTGGCGAGGAAGATATGTTCCTTCGTCTGGGCCTGCGGGCCCTCGATCGCCGACACGACGATGACCGCCGCGTCAGCCTGGCTCGTGCCCGTGATCATGTTCTTGACGAAGTCTCTGTGGCCAGGCGCGTCGATAATCGTGAAGTAGTACTTGTCCGTGGTGAACTTCCTGTGGGCGACGTCGATCGTCAGGCCTCTTTCCCTCTCTTCCTTCAGGTTGTCCATGACCCATGCGAACTCGAAAGTGGCCTTGCCCTTCTGCTCGGCTTCTTTCTTGTACTTGTCAATCACATACTGCTCGATGTGACCCGTGTCGACCAGCAATCGACCTACGGTTGTTGACTTACCATGGTCGACGTGACCGATAAACACCAGGTTCAAGTGCGGTTTCTCTGCCATATTGAGCCTCCTTCAGCTTGCTCTTGCGAGCATAATGCTCTTTCCTATTTTA
>Ga0315297_10001302_pt1 | contig 15370 bp, 10 predicted proteins | sample YL17G15_0_MG_FD_203628 | JGI IMG/M metagenome (GOLD analysis project Ga0315297, IMG submission 203628) | Sediment microbial communities from Yellowstone Lake, YNP, Wyoming, USA - YL17G15_0 | ecosystem: Environmental > Aquatic > Freshwater > Lake > Sediment | place: USA: Wyoming | collected... | reverse complement strand
TCAGCAACCCCCATCGGGGGTGGGCGGGGCTTCCCCCCAACCACCACATATGCGGTTCTCTTCTCCGGGCAAGGGGCGTTTTCATCACCCTGCTAGTCAGCGACCCCCCTCGCCTTCACCTCGAGTGGGTCTCGCCCGAGAGTCTCGGGAGAGTGTTGAAAGACGCCGATGGATGGAGAAGAGGGGATATCGATGGTAGCGTGGGCAGAGCCCACGCTACCATCGATATCCCAGTACACTCGGCAACAGGGCCTTCTCAGCACTCTCTCGCAGGGGACTTGACAAGCCGTCCGTTACCGTGTACGATGTCAATACCGAACAGGTGTTCGGTGTTGGGTTGGGGGCCATCCGGCCCCGGTACGGCGAGAGCGCCCGAGGGCCTTGTCGAGGGGGTGAGCATGACTGAGCAGGAGGACAAGCCCCGGGCGCTCTTCCCGTCCCCGGAGGGAACGCTCTACCCGGACAGTCTCGTGTGCTCGGGGCAGGTGCCCGGATATGGCAGCGGCCAACCCTGTCCCCACTCCGAAGCCGGCCGGATGCCCCTTCCCTGCCCCCTCGACGCGCCCACAGTGCGGCTCTCACCCGAGATGGGCCAGGCCGGCGATCTCTGCCCCCCGTGCTCCGTCCAGCACTTTGGATCCCTGGAGGCCTGGCTGGGCGGGGATCTGGGCCACTTACCTCCCGGTCTCGGTCCGCTGCGTCTCTTTCGTTGCCGCCGATGGTTTCTGCTCGTCGTTCCAGGCTTGAGGGATGACCGGCCGCATCCACCGCGCTCCGCCTCTCCAGGCGAAGCGGAGGCGAGACACAAGGGAAACTAAGAGCGTGATGAAAGAGCCTTGGTTCCTGAGAGGAACAGGTCTCTTCTCCGGGCAAGAGGCTTCTTCATCGCCCTGCTAGTGTTGCGTCCTGCAAATAGCTTGATTATCCGTAGTGCTGCGATCCAGAGATGGGCTGGCAAACTCGTCCGACGTTTTGGTGGTCCGAATTGGCCGTTCCGCTGTGAAAACCCAGGTTCCTGGCCGAGCGTGCACGGGTGGCCGCCCAAAGCCCCAGGAAGACGGACATGAGCGCCGTCAAGACTACTCAACTTGCTTGCGAGACGGAACACTAGGAGAGGCGCAACCTCACGGAGAATGAGCGGAGCTCGGTGCACCAACGGCGGCTATGCCCTGACACCGTGGCCTTGAGTCGCGGTAAGGCATCCTCAGGCAATGGCTGACGGAGAGTGAGCAGCTTGTCGCTCGGACGCGGCTCTTCGGCAGGCTACGGCAGCATGCCTCGCAGGACCGTGTGCAGGATGCCGCCATTGCGGTAGTAGTCGAGCTCGATGGGGATATCGATCCGCGCCTGTGCGGAGAACTCCACCTCCGAGCCATCCTCGCGTTCCGCCCTGACCACCACCCGGCCCCCGGGCTTCAGTCCCTTGCCCAAGCCCCGCAAGTTGTAGCTCTCGCGCCCGGTCAGCCCCAGGCTGGCGGCGCTTTCCCCGGGGGAGAACTGGAGCGGGAGCACACCCATCCCGATCAAGTTCGACCGGTGGATGCGCTCGAAGGACTCGGCGATCACTGCCCGGACTCCAAGGAGCGAGGTTCCCTTTGCAGCCCAGTCGCGGGACGACCCCGTTCCATACTCCTGGCCGGCAATCACCAGAAGCGGCACGCCACCCGCCCGGTACCTCTGGGCCGCCTCATGGATGCTCATCTTTTCCCCGTCGGGTAAGTGGAGAGTGTCGCCGCCCTCGACGCCGGGCAGGAGCAGGTTCTTGAGGCGGATGTTGCCAAAGGTGCCACGTGTCATCACCCGGTCATTGCCGCGGCGCGAGCCAAAGGAATTGAAGTCGCGAGGCTGGACCCCCTGCTCGATCAGGTACCGGCCGGCCGGGCTGTCCGCCGGGATCGCCCCTGCAGGGGATATGTGATCGGTGGTCACCGAGTCCCCGAGGAGCACAAGAACCCGCGCCCCGGTGATGTCGCCCCCGGCCTTCGACTCGGGCGTGAGGTCGGCGAAGAAGGGAGGCTCCTGAATGTAGGTCGAGGCCGGGTCCCAGGCATAGAGGCCGCCGCCGCTGACCGGGACCGCGTTCCATGCGGGATTGCCGCTGAAGACATCGGCATACCGGCTCCGGAACAGATCCGGGGAGAGGAATTGCCCAACCGCCCCCTGGACCTCGGCCTGGCTGGGCCAGAGCTCGCGCAGGTAGACCGGATGGCCGGAGGAATCGTGCCCCATAGGCTCATGGACCAGGTCGATGTCGGTCGTGCCAGCCAGCGCGTAGGCGACAACCAGCGGCGGGGAGGCCAAGTAGTTGGCCCGCACGTGCGGGTTGATCCGTCCCTCGAAGTTGCGGTTGCCGGAGAGCACGGCGGTGACCACCAGGTCTGCCTCACTCACGGCGCGAACGACCTCCCCGGCGAGCGGGCCGCTGTTGCCGATGCAGGTCGTGCACCCGTAGCCGACGATGTTGAAACCCAGCCGGGCCAGAGGCTCGAGCAGGCCGGCCGCATTCAGGTACTCGGTCACCACGCGCGATCCTGGCGCCATGCTGGTCTTGACGTACGGCTTGACCCGAAGCCCGCGCTCAACGGCCCTGCGCGCCAGCAAGCCTGCGGCCACCATGACGGCGGGGTTGGAGGTGTTGGTGCAGGAGGTGATGGCGGCGATCACGACCGAACCGTGACCAAGGGTGGCGCTTTCCCCATTGGCGCCGATGGCCACCTTGCGGTCCACCGCCGCTGCCACCAGGCCGAATCCACCCTCGTTCGTTGGCGCGGTGAGAGTCCGATGAAACGTCTCCTTGACTCTGGAGAGAGATACCCGATCCTGGGGGCGCTTCGGTCCCGCCAGGCTGGGCTCGACACTCCCCAGGTCGAGCTCCAGCGTCTGACTGAACTCCGGCTCCGGCCCCCCTGGCTCCCGAAAGAGGCCCTGGGTCTTGCAGTACCGCTCGACCAGGTCCACCTGGTCCGGGTCACGGCCGGTCAGACGAAGGTAACGCAGCGTCTCGTCGTCCACCGGGAAGAAGCCGACCGTTGCGCCATACTCGGGGGCCATGTTGGCAATCGTCGCCCGGTCGGGCAGCGACATCTCCTCCAGGCCAGAACCGAAGAACTCGACGAACTTGTCGACCACGCCGTGTTGCCGAAGGATCTGGGTGACGGTGAGCGTCAGGTCGGTGGCCGTCGTGCCCTCCGGCAACCGCCCGAGCAGGCGGAAGCCCACCACCTCCGGCGCGACCATCACCAACGGCTGGCCGAGCATCGCCGCCTCCGCCTCGATCCCGCCCACCCCCCAGCCGAGAACCCCCAGGCCGTTGATCATGGTGGTGTGAGAGTCGGTGCCCACCAGGGTGTCGGGAAAGGCCAGGGTCACGTCACCCACCTGGCGGGCGAGGACCACGCCGGCCAGGTATTCCAGATTGACCTGGTGAACGATGCCGGTGGCCGGAGGCACGACGCGGAAGTGGCCAAAGGCCTCCTGGGCCCACCGCAGAAACTGGTAGCGTTCTCGATTGCGCTGAAACTCGAGCTCGGCGTTGCGGAGCAGGGCATCCGAGGAGGCAAAGAAATCGACCTGAACCGAGTGATCGATGACCAGGTCGACGGGCACGCTGGGGTTGACGCGCTTTGGGTCGCCGCCCATTCTGGCCAGAGCCGACCGCATGGCCGCCAGATCAACGACTGCCGGGACGCCGGTGAGGTCCTGCATGATCACCCGCGCAGGCAGGAAGGGTACGTCGGGTTTCGACTCCATCTGCGGCCGCCACCCCGCCAGGGCTACCACGTCCTGCTCGGTGATCCTGCGCCCATCCACCTGCCTGAGGACCGATTCCAGGAGAATGCGCACCGAGAAGGGAAGGCGCTCGAGCTCCAATAGCCCGGCCTCCTCGAGCGCGGATAGCCTGTAGTAGGCCACGTTTCCTCGAGCCGCAGTCAGGGTGGATTGGGAATCGAACGGGTTCAAGCGCATGGGTAGCTCCGTGAAAAGCCCTCAACCGCGATCCAACGAGGCAGCACGCAAAGCGGAGGAGAGTATAATCGTAACACCTCTCAGTGGGGGGTATTTCCGAAGTACAGGAACCCAAATTGCCCCGCGTGCCGAAGGTTTCCCCCCTGACGGATCCCGCTCCGGTGGAAGATGCCATCAGTCTGATGAGCGAGGTCTTCGCGCTGGTTGGCAGCACGAAGGACAGCCAGCAGATGCTCAAGGGCGCTTGCCGCCTGCTCGCAGCCGGGCGACCCTGGGAGTTGGCCTGGGTTGGGATCGTCGATCCCAATGGCCGCATCCAGCCCATTGCCCAGGCGGGCCTTCGGGACAAAGACCTCGGGTCGATCTCCCTCGCCTGGGATAGCGATTCCAGTGGTGAGGCAATTGCCCCAACGGCGGCCCGCGAGAGCCTCCCCCAGGTCATGACCGACCTGAAGGAGGACCGCCGGCCGGAGCCGTGGCGGACGCAGGCGTTGGCCCGTGGCTGCCGCGCGGCAGCCGCCTTCCCCCTCCGGTTCGGGGAGAACGTCCTTGGCGTCCTCTCTTTGTACGCTCCCAGCTCCGACGCCTTTGGCACTGCCGAACTCTCCGTGCTGCAAGGCCTGACCGACCACCTGGCTCATGGCCTCGGCCGGCTTCAGGCCGAGGAGCAGCGGGCGAAACGGATGCGCGAGTTCGAGGTCATCCGCAGCCTGACGTCTCAGATGATCTCGCGGCCCGACCACTCGACACTGCTGCACACGGTGGTGGAAGAGGCTACCGACCTGCTCGAGGGAGCATGCGGAGGGATGTATCTCTCCGAGCCCGAGGAGCAGGTCGTTCGCTGCCTCGTCAGCTACCCCACCCCGCCCGACTACACCGGAGCCGTCCTGCGCTACGGCGAGGGGGCGGCCGGCCTCGTGGCCCAGACCGGCCAGGGAATGATCATCCCCGACTACCCCCAGTGGCCCGGACGGTCCGACTTGCTTCAGGAGGGCGCGCCCCTCCAATCACTCCTGACCGTACCGATGACCCTGCAGGGGCGGGTGATCGGCGTGATCGAGATCTGGCGAACCGCCGAGCAGCCCCCCTTCACACGGGCAGATCTCGACTTGCTGACGCTGTTTGCCAATCAGGCTGCCGTCGCCTTGGAGAACGCTCGCCTCATCGAGTGGACGGCCAGCGAACGCCAGCGAGTCCAGCTTCTCTACGACGTCACCCAGGCCCTCACCCGCAGCCTCGACCCGGCAGAGATCCTGCAGCGCGCCATTGCCCTCACGACCGACAGCATCGGCGCCATGTTCGGCGAGGCCTTTCTCCTCGAACGCTCCACCGGCCGGTTGCGCCTGCGCGTCCTGGCGGGTCGAGACCCGGTCGAGATCCCCGAGATCGAATCTCGCCTGTCCGCCCGGCAGGGCAAGGGTTTGGTCGGCTGGATTGCCAAGACCCGCCAGCCGGCCCTGGTGGACGATGTCACCACCGACGACCGTTGGGAGGAGGTCGGGGGAGTTGAGGGCATCCACACCGCACTCGGGGCGCCCGTCCTGGCGGGGAACGATCTCCTGGGCGTCATCATGCTCTTCCACCGAGACCGGGCAGCCTTTCACGATGAGCACCTCCACCTGCTCACAGCCATCGCCCGCCAGGTCGGTCTGGCGCTCTCCAATGCCGAGCGCTTTCAGCAGACCAGGCGCCGCCTGGCCGAGATGAGCGCGATCCAGCAGGTGGGCCAGGTTATCAACCGCCGGTTGGAGATGCAGCCTTTGCTCGAGGAGGTCGTCCATCAGGTCGGGGAAGTACTGGGCTATCCCGTAGTCGAGATCCTCCTGGTCGACGGCCAGGAGCTGACCGTCCGGGCAAGCCGAGGCTCCAAGTACGAGGTTCCGCACCGGATCCCCCTTTCGGAAGGCCTCGTCGGACGCGCCGCCCGAACCAACGAGCCAGCCTACGCGCCGGACATCCGCCTGGATCCGGACTACGTGAACGCCTTGCCCGACACTCAGGCCGAGATCGTCGTTCCGCTCCGAGAACGCGGCGTGGTGTTTGGAGTGATGAACGTGGAGTCACCCGAGGCGGGAAGCCTGACCGAGGATGACCTCCGTCTCCTCTCCCTGCTTGCCGACCAGATCTCCGTGGCCATCGAGAACGCCGCCCTCTACGACCACCTGCGCCAGCACGCCGACGAACTCGAGCAGACGGTGGCCGAGCGCACCTCCTTGTTGGCCGAGGCCCTGGAGCAGGCGCGCCAGGCGGACCGGATCAAGTCGCAGTTCGTCTCGGACGTTTCCCACGAGCTGCGAACCCCCCTCAGCAACATCCGCCTCTACCTCGACCTGCTCACCCAGGGTAAGCCGGACCGCTTCAGCAACTACGTCGACACACTGACCCGCGAGACTGAACGCCTGATGCGACTGATCGAGGACCTGCTGGCCATCTCGCGCCTTGATGCCGGCGCCACCCCGCTGACGTCCACCCCTCTGGATCTCAACGATCTGGCCCGGACCCTGGTGCAGGACCGCCAGCGCCTGTTTGCCGCCAGGGGCTTGGTTCTCCAGTTCCAGCCGCAGGCCGCGCTGCCTCCGATCCTGGCGGACGAGCACATGCTCTCTCAAGTCGTGGCCAACCTGCTGACCAACGCCATGCAGTACACCCCCATGGGCACGGTCACGATCTCGACGGCGAGCATGTGCCAGGATGACCGGACCTGGACGACCCTTACTGTGGCCGACACCGGGTTGGGGATACCGCTCGAAGAGCAACCACGGCTCTTTGAGCGTTTCTTTCGCGGGGCAAACAGCCACACCGTGCGGGCCCCCGGAACAGGCCTGGGCCTGGCCATCTGCAAGGAGATCCTCGATCGACACGGGGGAAAGATCAGTCTCGAGAGTCAGGTGGGCAGGGGCAGCGCCTTCACGCTCTGGCTGCCAGCCTGCGAGGGCCCGCCCGTCGCCCCCTCGGCCCACGACGGGATAGAGGGCTAGCAGGGTGATGAGAAAGCCCCTTGCCCAGAGAAGAGATCCCTATATGTGGTGGTTGGGGAAGAGCCCCAACCACCACATATAGGGATCCTCTCAGGAACCAAGGCTTCTTCATCACGCTTCTAGGCTAATCCCAGCGCGGCGTAGATCGCGCCAACGTCCACGTGGTCGGACATCAACTGCATGAAGGCCTTGAGCTTCTCCGGCTCCGCCAGGCGGGTCTTGCCATAGGCATGCTCGATCCGGTTGACCGTCTCCATGGTGTTCTCCTTGACCAGGAGAATCGGCACATGGACGGTCTCCGCCTGCTGGATGACCACCGGGCTTGGCTGCAGGTTTCCGGTCAGGATGAGGGCCTCAGTCGAGGTGTCCAGGGCGGCCAACTGGATGTCGGTCCGGTCACCTCCGGTGATGACCGCCTTGTGCGGTTGGCGCCGGAACCGCGAGAGGCAGGCCTCGACGGTCATGGCGCCCACCATGAAGGCTTCGACGAGCGCCTGGGGGTTGTACTCCCGGGTCAAGACCTCCGCCTCCAGACGTTTGACCAGCTCCCCCACCGTCAGGGCGGATAGCCTGGGCACGCCGGGAAGCACCCCCAACACCCGGATCCCCTCTCGCTCGAGGTAGGGCCGGGCGTAGTCCTCAACGTACTCCATGGCCTCCTCCGGGATCTGGTTGAGGATCCCGCCCAACATCTGGTCTCCCAGGCGGGCATGGGAGGCGAGGACGTCGTCAACGAGCTGCATCTCATTGTGGAACTTCACCATCACCAGCACCGGCGCTCCCAACACCTGGGCCAGGCGCACGTTAGAGAGCCCCATGGCGTAGCCCTCCCGCAGGCTGGAGCCTCCTTCGAGCAGCAACACATCCTTGCCCTTGCTCACCCGTTCGGCCGCGCGCTGGATCCTCTCCACCAGGTTGGTCTCGCCCATTCCCTTCATACGCTGCCGAAGGGCCGAGGGCGTGACCATCACCGGCGTGAGATCCTCCAGGTCATCCTCCAGACCCAGGGCCGTCCCGGCGAAGGCAGCATCCTCGTCTCCCAACTTGCCCTCTGCCGTCCGCCAGGGGTGGATGCCCATCGGCTTGAGGTAGCCGACCTTGTAGCCATCCGCCTGCAGCCGCTTGCCAATCGCCAAGCACATGGCCGTCTTGCCGATGAAAGGCTCAACCGAGGTGACATAGAGAGCTTTCATTCCAGACTCCCTCTAACCGGGTGATGAAAAGGCGCCTTGCCTGGAGAAGAGAACCGTTCCTCTCAGAAACCAAGGCATTTCAACACGCTCCTAAGGGCTGCCCGATGGCCTACCCCACCCGAGTCTCCGCGGGCTTGATCACCAGACGCATGTCGATGGCAACGCCGCCATGGCCCTGTTCGTAGACGATGAAGGGGTTGATGTCCAGCTCTGCGATCTCCGGGAAGTCCACCACCAACTGCCCAACGCGGAGCAGGGCGTCGACGAGGGCAGCCTTGTCCACGGGAGGCTTGCCCCGTACGCCGTCCAGCAGCGCCCGCGCCCGGATCTCGCCCAGCATCCCCTCAACTTCGCGTCGAGAGAATGGCGCGATGCGGAAGGTCACGTCCTTCAACGTCTCAACGTAGATGCCACCCAGGCCAAAGGTAACCAGCGGGCCAAACTGCGGATCACGGTTCATCCCGATGAGGACTTCCAGCCCCGGGGGGGACATCTTCTGCACCAGGCATCCCCAAAGGCGGGCCTCGGGGACGTACCGCTGGGCGCGGTAGGTGATCAGGTCAAACGCATCCCGGACGTCCTCGGCCTTCTCGAGCCCGACTTTCACCCCGCCAACGTCGGTCTTGTGCAGGATGTCGGGCGAAGCCACCTTGAGCACGACCGGGTACCCCACCTTCTCGGCGACCTCGACTGCTTCCTCGGGCGTGGCCGCCAGCTCCGAGGCAGGGATCTGCAGCCCGCAGGCCACCAGGATCGAGCGGGCCTCGGCGTCGCCGATCGTCACCCTCCCCTCGGAGAGCGCCTTGGCGATCGTCCGGCGAATGCTCTCCCGGTCGAGCGGGAAGCTCTCGTACTCCGGCAGGGGTTCCTGGCGGTATTGGCGGTAGGTGCTCATGGCCTTGAGGACCATCGCCGCCCGCTCCGGGTAGGGGAAGTTGGGGACGTGGTGGGCATCGAGGATTGCCGCGCCCGCCTCCACCCGCGCCGCCCCCATGAAACACGCAAGGACCGGGATCTCGACCTTGCCCGCCACCTCCGCCACCACCCGGGCCGTCTCCTCGATCTCCGTCATCGCCTGCGGCGTGAGGATCACCAGCATGCCGTCCACGTGCGGGTCGGCGCACACCTGCTCCAATGCAAAGCGGTAGCGATCGGCCCGGGCGTCTCCCAGGACGTCCACGGGATTCGCCGCGCTGGCAGCGTCGGGCAGGAACTGTTCCAGGGCGATGATGCATTCGGGATCGAAGCGGGCCAGGGTGAGGCCGGCCCGTTCGAGGGCGTCGGTCACCAGGATCCCCGGGCCACCGGCATTCGTCACCACGGCGATACGGTCGCCCTTGAGCGGGGGCAGGTAGGCAAACCCCCGGGCGCAGTCGAACAGGTCCTCCAGGGACGTCACCCGGAGCACTCCGGCCTGCCGAAAGGCCGCCTCATAGGCCTGCTCCGAACCCGCCAGCGAGCCGGTATGGGAGCTCACCGCACGCGCCCCGGCCTGGGTGACGCCCGACTTGATCGCCACGACCGGCTTGCTCTTGACCACTTGCCGGGCGACGCGCATGAACTCCTGGCCGTCCGGAAGGCCCTCGATGTAACTCAGAACCACCCGAGAGGAAGGGTCATCACCCCAGGCCCGGAGCAGGTCGATCTCGCTGACGTCGGCCTTATTGCCCAGGGAGACAAACTTGCTCAGTCCGAGCTTGCCCGCCTGCGCCCAATCCAGAATGGCGGTCCCCAGCGCCCCCGACTGCGACATGAACGCCATCGGGCCCCCGGGCGGCATGCCCGCCGAGAAGGAGGCGTTCATGGGAGTGTTCGTATCGATCACACCCAGGCAGTTGGGCCCGATGAGGCGAATCCCGCACGTGCGCGAGATCTCCACCAACTCCCGCTCCCGCTCCAGCCCCTCCCTGCCGGCCTCGCGGAACCCGGCACTGATGATGATCGCGGCCGGGATGTCTTTCTCGCAGCACGTCCGCAACGCATCGGGGACGAGCATGTAGGGAATGACGATCACCGCCAGATCGATCGGGCAGGGCACCTCGGTCACCGAGCGGTAGGCTGCCTGGCCGAGGATCGAGCCTCCCTTCGGGTTGATCGGGAAGACCTGGCGGCTGTCCTTCAGGTACCCGCCGTTGACCAGGTTGTCGACCACGGCATACCCCAACTTCTTGGGGTCGCTGGAAGCCCCGATCACGGCCACCGATCGCGGGCGGAAAAAGGGCTCGAGGGACAGGGGGGTTTCCTGGGCGTTGATCCGAGTGCCTACAGAGAGGCGTCGTGTTCTGCGCTCCAGGCAATGATACCATGCCTTGCCACGGCCGCGGTCTGCGTGCAGGGTCGATGTCCCCGTTCCGGTCCGCGAATCGGCCCCATTACCGGCCCATCGCTTGCATCATCCACCTGGAATCTCTGCAATCCCCCAACAGCCTTCGAAGGCGCCCAACCCACGGGGGTGGGGATGTTCCACCGCTACACCTTGACGATCAGCCTCTCGACCCTCCCATTCCTGCCGACCTGCGCGCCGCAAGCCCAGGAGCAACGCTGTTCGGAGGAGGGTCCCGGCACCGATGGCGTTTTCCCCCCTTCACCCCCTCCCGCGGCGGATGGTGCCCTCCCCCTCCATTGGCCTTGCCTGCGAATCCGGGGCACTGCGCCTGTTCTTCTCCGAGTTGCCCTCTGGCCCCAACTGCGGAAACGGCCCCGCGCCGTCCTTCCGCGAGGGGAACATCGGGGGCGATCCTCTCCTGGCCGAGCCGGAGGCTCGCGATTTCCACCTGCTGCCGGGGAACCCCGCCCTGGATGCCGGTCTGCGATTCGACTTCCTGCGGTGTTCCGTCCGCAGGCCCGGGTCTACACCGTTGCCGCCTCTGGGGCTGCCTCCGCGCCGCAGCCGGCGTCGACCCGCGGCGTCACACGACGCATGTGCCGGACGTTCTATCTACAACGGGCCTGTTCGCTCGACAGAACCTCGCTGCGCCGGGTGGCGCAGATCGGAGGGGGTGGGCGATGCCCGTCCACTACGCACCCGGGGACAACCGCAGCTCTTCTTCCCGCGTCCTGGCGGGTGCCTCCCGGCGGCGGCTTGCCTTCGGCAGGCGGTCCTGTCGGAGCTCCGCTTGAGGCGCCCGAGCGGATAGTTTCTCCCGAGAAGGAACGGTCAGACCGGCCCTTGTATGGGGAGGTTCTACATGACGGCACCATCTCAGAAACGCAAGCGGATGCCGCGGTCGGGTTGTCTGGTGATCCTGGCTCTGGCTGGCGCGCTGGCGCTGTTGGCTCTGGCTCTGGTCCCCGTGCTTCAAGCCAGGGCACGGCCGATGCCCGGGCCTCGCGTCTCTATCCGTCAACCCAGGACTGGGGCGCGCCTCTCGGTGGAGGACGGCAGCCTGGTCGTGCTCTAGGCCTCCGGCCAAGAGCCCATCATCCGCTGCGAGCTCTGGGTAGACGGGGAGCGGCAGGCCATCCTGCAGCCCGCTGAAGGGGAGGAGTCACTTCCCGATTCGGCGCAGCTGCGCTGGCTGCCGCGTACGGAGGGTGTCCACGTCCTGGTGGCGCGCTCCTACGACCGGCGCGGGCTGCAAGGCATTTCGACCCCGGCCGCTGTGGAGGCGGAGGCCGGCCACGACGCGGCCGTCATCGGCGTCCGCCTCGAGGTGCTTCCGGGCGACTCAGTGGAATCCCTTGCCGCGCGATCGGGGCTGTCCCCTGATCTTCTTGCCGGTGTCTTGCCTTCGGCTGACATCGACCTTTCCGGCGGCGAAGTCATTGTCCCCGTGCCTCGCGAGCAGCTGCCGCCGCTCTACTTCGGCGAGGGCGGCGCCGAGCCGGCCGCGCCCGATCAGGCCGAGGCTGAGCCCCCGGTGTTGAGCCCACCGGCCGGCTTCCCGGACCCGGCGGCCGCGCTCACCGCCGAAAATGCCGATGGTTGTCGCGTCCGCCTGTCATGGGACGTAGACGAGCCCGGAGTGCAGGTCCGTCTCTACCGCTTCGGCGGCCAGGCCGAGGACTTCACCTCGGTGGCCGACGTTGATCCGGCCGCCTCGGAATTCCTCGACACCGTTCGCTGGGGCGGTGACTACCTCTACCTCGTGGCGACCGTCGGCCGTTCCGGCGAGACCCCGGGGCCGATGGGGCGTGTGAGCGTTCCGGCGGACGCCTGCCCGGAAGAGGAGCCTCTTCCAGAGACCGGTCTGGCCTGGCTCCAGTTCGAGGCCACGCGCTTGGTGACCGACGAGTCCTTCGACCGCCTGTACTGCTATCTCTCCCTGATGGCGAACGCTACCAGCGCATCCCGGCCGAAGAGGATTCATCTCTTCGATCTGTGGGGGATGGATGGGATTTGTCCCTCTACCTCTCCGGAATCCGCCGCCGGGTCTTCCAGCACGACGTCGGCCAACCCGTCTCGGTCGCGATGGAATGCTGGGGCTGGCGCGGCGACACACTGACACCCCTGGGAGAGATCACAGACCTCCGGCCGCTAGACGACTGGTCGGCGGATTTGCGCGGCCTGGGGCCGGGGTTCCACATGTTCTACAGCCTGTGGGCATATCACAACGACGTACCCCTGACCGTGCCAGTCGACTAGCACGAAGAACCACCTCCCCCGCCCTACGACGTGCGTTTCTCCGCCAGCCCTGTGGATTGCCTCTCGCATGTGAACTTTGGGGGAGGGAGTGAGGCCTACCCGGCTGAGGGCCTTCTCTCGCAGTGGGCGTGCCTTGAACTGGACACCATGCTCGTGTGGCGCTGGCCGCCGGTGGGGGACTTCAACCTGGAGGACATCGACGGTTTCCGCGTCGAGGTGCACGAAGACTACGAGCGACTGGATGTCCGCGACATGCGGGGTTTCCTCGTGGCGGACTGGGCCACGGCCGGGGAGACCGGCTCCGCCAACCAAGCCTCCCCGATTCCATCCCGCCCTCCCTGCACTCACGTCTTCGGCTACCGCGTGCAGGCCTACAAGGACACCCCCGCCGGACCTCTCGCCTCTGAGTGGAGCGAGGTCTACACCGATGAGAGAACAGACTGCCCCGAAGAAGCCGTGGTCGAGATCGAACTGCTGAATATCGAGGTCCACGAGCTGGACGACGGGTGCGTCGCGTGGTGCGGCGGCGAGACCCTGCAGGCCTACGGCTCAGGGGAATGGATCATCCATACACCGCGCTACGACAGTTCCGGAAGCGTCGTGGGTACGGTTGCCTATCCCAGTGCCCGGACGGACTTCTGGACGGGCGAGTGCGGCGCCGGGTTCGGCGAAGGTTGCCTCTTCACCCCGCGCACCGTCCGCAATGGGACGATCGATCTGGCGACAGAGGACCTGCGGTGCTGCCAGGGAAGTGCCTGCACCGACTTCGGCCCGGGAAACAACACAGTTCGCCTGATCCTGGGCGCAGGGGATACGGTCGAGTTCCGGTTTGTCCTCTGGGATGTCGACGACGTGGAGGACGATGTCTGGTGTGGGACGATGGAAGACATCGGCTTTGGTGACCGGCTTCGCCGGGGGGCGGGGACCCAGGAGTATGAGACCGCCCCCTGGGTGATCGGCGAGATCTTCGGGGAGAAATCGCTGCGTGGCTGGGCCGAAGCGAGTTTCGAGGATTGGTTCCCCAACACTGCATTCCCGGCCCTGTCCGATCAGGATTCCGAGTGCAGTGTCCACGTACGGGTCCGCGGGCTCGGCCTGTACCGACCCGTGTACTGAGAGAGGTACCCATGAGGAACAGGCATTTCCTGCTCGGGCTGATCCTGTTGGGGGCGGCGGCCTGCAACCTCCCTGCGCGGGATGTCCCCCGGGGTGGAGCCGGCGGTGAAGGCCCACGCGCCTGGATCGATGAGCCGCTAGAGGCCTCCGAGATTCTTCTTGGTGAAACCGTCCCCATCCGCTGGCATGCCTCCAGCGTAAACGGCGTGCAGCAGGTCGAGGTCCGCCTTAACGGCGCAAGCCTCGACGTTGCCAGCGGCCTCGACCAGGGCCTGATCCTGGTGTCAGGGGAACTGGAGGGGGATGCGGCCGAGGCAGGGGAATACCTGCTCGAAGTGATCCCCACGGACCGCAATGGAACGGTCGGGGAGGTGGCCGACAAGCATTTCACCGTCTTGGGAGGGGCAGTCATCACCGGCGCGGTCTACGCCGACCTGAACGCGGACGGCGACGCCCAGGATCCGGCCGAGGGACCGCTGGCGGGCCTCAGCGTCATCCTGGCCGAGTGCGGCGAGAAACCCAGCCAGGTGACAGATGCCAGCGGTCAGTTCCTGTTCGAAGACGTGCCGGCCGGGATCTGCACCATGGACTTCGTCCTCAGCGGATGGCGGATCAGCGGCACGTTCCCAGCCGGCCTGGACCTTCCGGTTCACGTGGACACGGCGGCCTCCGCCGAGACCTGGTTCTCTGTGTTCATGACACCGGCGCCGACGGCGACGCCGACGCCCACGTCAACGCCGACCACCATCCGAACCTCGACGCCACGGCCAGCCACCCTCACCCCCACTCCACTGCCTCCCGACGACCAGGGCCCGCCCGCCCCGCCGATCCTCGGGCCCAGGGGCGGAATTTCGCTGGCGTGCTCCACATCGGTCATCCTTGATTGGGATGCCCCGGTTGATCCAAGCGGGATCGCCAACTACCGGGTCCGTTTGCAGGTGAGCTCCGGCAGTGGCTGGTCTGACGTGATGATTTGGGATCCGGTTGTCCCCACCGAGGTGAACGCTGACGCCGAAACGACCTGCGGAGGGTTTGACCACTGGAGAGTGGTCGCACGCGACGGTGCCGGAAACACTGGCACGGTCTCGCCCTGGGCGGAGTTCTCGATCATAATGCCATGAGGTCCGAGTCCCTTGGAGATGACGGCTTCTGACCCGCGAGTCGGCGCCGGGGCTCCAATGAAGTTGCGCGTAACGCTCCCGGCAGCCTTGACGGCTCGGAGATGACCACGTTCCGCCTTGCCCTCGAATCGCCCCCCGTGATCGAGGTCGCCGGCCTTCCCTCCTGCGATGCCTGCCTCGACCCGGCCTCCGGCTCGCCGGCTGACGGCTCCGCCCTCCATCCTCCAGATACGATTGGCTTCTCCCTGAGCGCGGTCGCCGACGCGCCGGAATCCGGCCCTACGTGATTCCTGGTTTCCCTCGTCCGCCCCGCAAGAGAGGATGTCTTCCTGCCTTGGGCCTGGGGCAGCGAGAGGGTCCTGCCCGTCCTCGACCTGGCCTCGTCGACCTTCGGCGCCGGCAGTCGGGCCC
>Ga0315297_10001300_pt1 | contig 15396 bp, 16 predicted proteins | sample YL17G15_0_MG_FD_203628 | JGI IMG/M metagenome (GOLD analysis project Ga0315297, IMG submission 203628) | Sediment microbial communities from Yellowstone Lake, YNP, Wyoming, USA - YL17G15_0 | ecosystem: Environmental > Aquatic > Freshwater > Lake > Sediment | place: USA: Wyoming | collected... | reverse complement strand
TATCGGACATCGTTAGCTTCGAGGCCCTGGAGAATGCCATGCTCGAGGCGCTCCCGAAGCCGACCCACGACCTGAACAGGTCCGCCATGGCCCTGGGCAGGAAGCTCGGGCAGGAGGCCCTGCAGAACAGGGTCAAAGGCTAAGATTAAAGACCGATAACACGTTCACAAGGAATGGTATGAGCTTGATCGTCGAGTCTGTTCTGAAAGAGGGTAGGAAGGCGCTCGCGGAGAACGAGGTCAAGCAGCTCCTGAGGGACTCCGGGATACCCACCACCGACTTCCAGGTCGTGAGGAAGTTCGAGGAGATCGACCAGAAGAAGCTCAAGTTCCCGGTCGTCATGAAGGTCTGCTCGCCGAACATACTCCACAAGACGGACGTCGGCGGCGTCGTGCTGGAGGTCCCGAGGGACGACCTCGAGCGGGAGTTCGGGAAGATGAAGGAGAAGTTCCCGACCGAGCCCATCCTGGTCGAATCGATGCAGGACAGGCGCGTCGAGATCATCATCGGGCTCATCAACGACCACACTTTCGGGCTCACCATCATGTTCGGCCTCGGAGGCATCTACACCGAGGTGTACAAGGACGTGACCTTCAGGGTCGTCCCCATCAAGAAGGAGGACGCCGAGGAGATGCTGAGGGAGATCAAGGCTGCCCCCATCCTGGAGGGCTTCCGGAAGATCAAGGTCGACAGGGAGGCCATCGTCGGGCTGCTCATGAAGGTGTCCGCGCTCGGGGAGAAGTACAGGGACAAGCTGGACCAGATGGACCTCAACCCCGTTTTCGTGAAGGAGAAGGGCGTCGTGGTCGTGGACGCCAAGATGTTGCTTAAATAGTGCTTCTTTCCTGTAAGTTCTAGTATCATCATGATGAGGTGCGACTGTTGATTGCGCGGGGCGGCAGGGGTTTTGTTGCATTGAGCGCGGCTGCGGCCGCTGCCACGTTGCCGCTGCAGATACTCGCATGCGGAGCCTTCGCAGGCCTTACCGCGTTCCTCCTAGTCGTGTTCAGGGACCCGAAGCGGGACGCGGGCGAAGGGGTCGTCGCCCCGGCGGACGGCAGGGTCCGGGAGGTCGACCACGAGAAGGGGCTGGTGTCGATCTACCTCGCTCTCAGGAACGTCCACGTGACCAGGGCGCCCATCGAGGGGGTCGTCGAGAAGACCGAGAGGTTCCACGGGAAGCACGCGCCCGCTTTCTCCAAGAGGACCCCGCACAACGAGAAGCTCGCGATATCCATGAGGACCGGGATAGGGGACGTCTCCATAGTCCACATGACGGGCGCGATCGCCCGGAGGATCGTCCCGTACGTTTCCGAGGGGCAGACCCTGGGCAAGGCCGAGAAGCTCGGCCTGATAAGGTTCGGCTCACGGGTGGACATCTACCTTCCGCCTGCATCCGTCAAGCTCGTCGCCAGGAAGGGCCAGAAACTGCACGCGGGCGAGACATGCATCGCGGAGGTCCGCAATGGCAGCGCTGAGTAAGGTCTCGCCCGGAGACCTGTTCACGCTGGCCAACGGCGCCCTCGGGTTCGTCGCGATCACATACATCCTCGGGGACAACTTCCTCGCGGCCACGAGCCTTCTGTTCCTGTCGATGCTCATGGACGGCCTGGACGGATTCATGGCCAGGAAGTTCGGGAGCAAGCACTCGATGGGACAGGTCCTGGACTCCATATCCGACTCGATATCGTTCGCGTTCGCCCCCGCGTTCCTCGTTTACGCCGAGCTACACCAGTTCGCGAGCGCGTCGCCGACCTACTCTCTCGATAACCTCCTCGTGCTCGCCTGTTCCCTCGCGATGGTCTCCACAGGGCTGTTCAGGCTCGCCAGGTTCAGCGTGTCCGGCTATCAGCTGGACCACTTCATGGGCATGCCGGCGCCCGCTGCCGCCCTCGTGATGCTCCTGCTCTTACTGCTGTTCGGGGCTTCGGCAGGGACGGAGCCGTCGGAGTACTACTTCGCGGTCGCCGAGCTCCCGTGGCTCATAATCGGGTTCGGGTTCCTGATCAGCTACCTCATGGCCTCCGAGATACCCTATCCGAAGGTCAAGGGATGGATGGCGAAGGCGAGCGCACTCGGGCTGTGCCTGGCCATCCTTCCCGCGGTTGCTGGCCTGGTCCTAGTGGGCGACCAACCCTTATATACAGCATTCTCACGTACCGCCACAGGCATAGCGCTGGCATTGACTCTTGTCTACGTGTTCGGGGGGCCGGTATATGAGAAACTCCAGAGGAGAGAAGGCTGACGGCCACTTCTCGTGCAGCGACTCCGAGAGGGCTGCCTTCGAGGCGGGCATAAAGCTCGGCACCATATACCACCAGTTCGTCGGCGTGCCCCTGAGCGCGGAGAGCGTCGACACGCTCGAGAGGGCGATCGAGGCCGGGAGCAGGGTCCAGCCGTTCGTCGAGGACGTTAGGGTCAGGATCGACCGGTCGAAGCTGAAGAGGAAGAGGGGAGTGTACGACTACATCTCCCTCACGGGGGACATGCTCGACGTGACCCTCGTCGTCAGGTACAAAGGGGCGAGGGCCGAGGCGGCGATGAGGTTCGTCAAGGAGATGAACTATCCGCTCATGTACCTCAGGGAGATCAAGAAGGAGTGAAGAGAGAGGTTCCGGGCTTTTTCCGGGCAAGGGGAATTGAAGGTTCATGACATCCGCAGGATATCGGAAACACCGTTCAGGAAGCATCCATCCCACGGGCTGGTGGTTCCTTGGCTAGGGGCATCAAGATCGGCATCACTGGTCTGCCGGGCGCGGGCAAGACCCAGGCCCTCGTAAAAGTCATCGAGATGCTCGAGGAGGAAGGCCAGACCGTCGGAGGCATGGTCACCGAGCCGATCATTGAGAGCGGGAAGCGCGTCGGGTTCTACGTCATGGACTGGAAGACGAAGAAGAAGGCCGTGTTCGCGCACATAGACACCGAGTCGAAGTTCTACGTCGGCAAGTACGGCGTAAACCTCGAGAGCCTGGACACGGTCGGGGTCGAGGCGCTCGTGGACGCGAGCGCCAACGCGGACGTGATCGTGATCGACGAGGTGGGGAAGATGGAGGTCGAGTCCGACAAGTTCGTCAAGGCGGTCAAGGACGCCATGGACGTCGACAAGCCCATCATACTCACGCTGCACAAGAAGTCCAGGAACCCGCTGCTCCAGGACATACGCAGGAGGGACGACGTGCGCATACTGGAGGTCACGCCCATCAACAGGAACCTCCTGCCTTACAAGATCATCAAACTGATGAAAGGCGAGTACGTGTGACCACTCCCGGGTTCGAACGCGTGACCGAGGGCACGACCGAGCTGCTCGTGCCCGAGGGCTTCTGCAGGAAGGGCCCGGGAACGAAGACGGGGGACGTGTTCTACAACAGGCAGATGGAGTTCGGCAGGGACATGTCCGTCATGTTCGGCAGGGCCGTGTTCCAGGAGGGGCAGAAGATACTGGACGGGCTCGCCGCGTCCGGGGCCCGGGGGCTCAGGCTCGCGAACGAGTGCGGCGTGAAGGCCGATTTCACGCTCAACGACAAGAGCCTCACGGCGGCCGTGCTCATGAAGCAGAACGCGGAACTCAACAGCCTCGGCCATGTCAACATCGCCTGCAGGGACCTGCGGGGCCTCCTCGCGGACGAGTCGTTCGACTACATCGACGTCGACCCCTTCGGAACACCGGTGGACTTCATCGACTCCGCCGTCCAGAGCTGCAGGAACAAGGGCACGATCGCGATCACCGCGACCGACACCGCGCCCCTGTACGGGACTTATCCGAGGACGAGCATGAGGAGGTACGGCGCCCTCTCCGCGCGGTCGCCTTTCGCCCACGAGACGGGCCTCAGGATACTGACGGGGTTCGTCATCCGCAAGGCGGCGGAGCACGACCGCGCGTGCGAGCCGCTCCTGTGCTACCACGCGGACCACTACTTCAGATGCTACCTCAGGATCGTCAACGGCGCTGCGAAGGCCGATGCGGCCGTCAAACGCCTCGGGTACGCGCACTTCGACAGGGACACCCTGGACAGGGGCATCCTCAAGGCCCCGGCCTCCGACAAGGACGCCGGACCCCTGTGGACGGGCGAGCTGATGTCCAGCAGCCTGTTGGACGAGATGAAGGCGACCGGGGACCTGGGCACCGCGGCGAGGTGCTCGAAGCTCATGGACACGTGGAAGGAGGAGGCGAAGGCGCCCCCGCTGTTCTTCAAGATGGACGAGCTCGCACGCAAGACGAAACTCTCCCCGCCGAAGCTCGTGGAGTTCGTGTCCCTGCTCAGGGAGCAAGGCGCGAAGGCCTCGAGGACGCACTTCGACCCCAAGGGGCTCAAGACGGACATGCCCGCGCCGGAGCTGCTCGACTTCCTCAGGGCGCTCCCCGCGAGATGATCTTTTTCGCTCAGAATCGAATGTTTAAATAGCCGAGCTGGCCATGAGTGCATCGAGAACATGCCGACAGTGGCCGTGATAGGCTCCCAGTGGGGGGACGAAGGCAAGGGGAAGATCGTCGACTACCTAGCCGAAGAGGCGGACGTAGTCGTGAGGTTCCAGGGCGGGAACAACGCGGGCCACAGCGTCAAGGTCGGCGAGGAACTGTTCAAGCTGCACCACCTGCCGTCCGGCATCCTGAGGCCGGGCAAGCTCGCGGTCATAGGGAACGGGGTCGTGCTCGACCCCAAGGTCCTGATCGAGGAGCTGGACGGGCTGGAGTCCCGCAAGGTCAGCGTCAAGAACCTGAGGATCAGCGACCGCGCGCACGTCATCATGCCGTATCACAGGCTGCTGGACGGGGTCGAGGAGCGCCTGCGGAAGGGCGCCAAGGTCGGCACTACCGGCAGGGGTATCGGGCCCGCGTACTCCGACAAGGCCTCCAGGCTGGGCATCCGGATGGTGGACCTGGTCGACGAGCGCGCCCTGAGGGAGAAGCTGGAGTTCCTGGTGCCTCTGAAGCAGCGGATCCTGGACGCGTTCGGGGAGCAGGCGAAGCTCGACCTGACCGCGATCGCGAAGGAGTACACGGCGTACGGGAAGAGGCTCGGGGGGTTCGTCACCGACACCTCGGTCCTGCTCAACACGCAGCTCTCCAAGAAGAAGAAGGTGCTGTTCGAGGGCGCCCAGGGCACCATGCTGGACATAGACCACGGCACGTACCCGTTCGTCACATCATCCACGACCGTCTCCTGCAACGCCGCCTCGGGCTCCGGGGTCAACCCGCTCGCGCTCGAGGAGGTGTTCGGCGTGGTGAAGGCGTACACGACAAGGGTCGGTGAGGGGCCGTTCCCGACTGAGCTGAACGACGCGCTCGGCAAGGCGATCGCGGAGAAGGGCGGAGAGTTCGGCACCACGACCGGGAGGGCGAGGAGATGCGGATGGCTCGACCTCGTAATCACGAAGCACGCGAGCGCCCTGAGCGGCTTCACGGGCGTCGCGATGACCAAGATCGATGTGCTCGGGGGCGTCGGCGACCTCAAGGTGTGCACGCACTACTCCCTGGACGGGAAGAAGGTCTGCACGATCCCCGCAGGTTTGGAAGTGCTCGGGAGGTGCGAGCCCAGGTACAAGACCCTGAAGGGATGGGACGACCTCGAGCCCGCGAGGCTGGAAAAGATACTCTCGAAGGGGTTCTCAGCGCTGCCCGAGGACATTAGGAAGTACGTTAGATTCGTCGAGAAGGAGATGGGCGTGCCCGTCGTCCTGCTCGGGCTCGGGAGACGCAGGAACGAGATCATCGACATGAGGAGGAAGCGCTGGGGGAAGAAGTAGCGGGGCACCGCCCGCCCCGACGCCAGATGGAAGATCTGGCACGTTTTTCCGGCGACCCACCACCATTAAATAAGCCTCCAATCATCCAACCCCAAGATGCGTCGGCTAATAATCTGTGAGAAGAATATCGCCGCGCAGAGGATCGCCCTGATCCTCTCCAACAACACCCAAAAGAGGCGTTCCGTCTCGGGCACTCCGATTTTCGAGTTCACCAGAGGGGACGACGAGTACGCCGTCGCCGGGCTCAGAGGGCACATCATCGAGCTCGACTATCCAGCCAAGTACAACGAGTGGGACTCCGTCGCGCCCAAGGAACTTGTCTACGCGAAGCCGGAGAAGAAGGTGGACTCTGGCGCCAAGGGCATCATGAGCGCCCTCAGGAGCCTTGCGGAGAACGCCGACGAGATCATACTCGCGACCGACTACGACCGCGAGGGGGAGCTGATCGGGGTCGAGGTGCTCGAGCAGATCCCCGTCAAGAGGAAGCTCAGCAGGGCCAAGTTCAGCGCGCTCACCAAGGGCGAGATCGAGCGCGCGTTCTCGCAGCTCGCGGAGGTGGACTACAAGCTCGCGTCCGCCGCGGAGACGAGGCAGCTAATAGACCTCGTCTGGGGGGCGTCCCTCACGAGGTTCATATCGCTCGCGTCCGGACAGCTCGGGAAGGACTTCCTGTCCGTGGGCAGGGTGCAGAGCCCCACGCTCGCGCTGATCGTCGCGAGGGAGAAGGAGATACAGAACTTCAAGCCCATTCCGTATTGGGTCGTCTCGGCCGACCTGAAGAAGGACTCCGCGTTCAAGACTTCACACAAGCACGGCACGTTCCATGTCAAAGAGGAGGCGCAGGCCGCCCTGGCAAAAGCCAAGGCCGCGAAGACGGCGCTGGTGAAGGACGCAAAGGTCGAGGAGAAGAACGAGTACCCTCCCTCGCCCTTCAGCACGACGATATTCCTCATGGAGGCCACGAAGCTGGGCATGACCGCCTCGCAGGCCATGAAGATCGCAGAGGACCTGTACACGGAAGGTTACATCTCATACCCGCGCACGGACAACACGGTCTACCCGCCCTCGCTCAGCCTCAAGGCCATCCTCGAGAAGCTGAGGCAGTCCGAGTTCGCCAAGGAGGCGGACGAGATACTCCAGCAGGAGAGCATTCGGCCGTCCAGGGGCAAGAGGAGCACGACCGACCACCCACCGATACACCCCGTGGAAGCTGCGACCAAGGGCGAGCTCAAGGGGCACAAGTGGGAGATATACGAGCTCGTGACCAGGCGGTTCCTCGCGACGGTCGCGCCATCGTGCGTGTCGAAGAACACCACGGTCGACCTCGACGTGGGCGGAGAGCCGTTCGTGGGCGAGGGGTACAACATACTCTCCCTCGGATGGAGGAAGTACTATCCATACTACAGGTTCCAGGAGGTCACGCTCCCCGAGCTCAAGGCCGGGGATGTGGCCGATGTCCTGTCAGTGACCTCGACCGAGAAGAAGACCACGCCTCCGGCGAGGTACAGCCAGGGCTCGCTCATACAGGAGATGGAGCGCCTCGGGCTGGGCACGAAGAGCACGAGGCACGACACCATCCAGAAGCTCTACGACCGCAGGTTCGCCAAGGGCACCAGGATAGAGCCGACCGAGAGCGGCATCGCCGTGGTCTCGGCGCTCGAGGACCACGCGAAGCTGCATCACGAGTACAAGATAACCGATGTCAAGATGACCTCGCACCTGGAGAGCGAGATGGACCTGATCGCGCAGGGGGAGAGGGAGCAGGGGGATGTAGTCCAGGAGAGCCAGGACATGCTGGACGACATCCTGACGGTGCTCGAGAAGAACAAGAAGGAGATCGGGGACGACATCAGGAAGGCCCTGAGGAAGCAGCACAACATGGGCGCGTGCCCTAAGTGCGGCACGGGGCAGATAATCCAGATAAGGCTCCGGACGGGGGATAACTTCGCCGGGTGCTCCAAGTATCCCGAGTGCAGGAACAGCTATCCTCTGCCAACGGGCGTGCTCATCGTGCCCACGGAGGAGAAGTGCGCGACCTGCGGCGCGCCCAGGATCAAGCTCGTCTCGCGGGGGCAGGCCCCGACCACTGTCTGCATAGACCCGAAGTGTCCGAGCGCGATGAAGGAGAGGTACGTGGGCAAGTGCCCGACCTGCGGAGGGGACATCCTGACGATCCAGTCCAAGAAGGGCAAGCGGTTCGCGGGGTGCTCCAAGTACCCCGAGTGCAAGACGATGTATCCGCTGCCCCAGATGGGCAAGATAGTCCCGACGGACCAGGCGTGCGACGCGTGCGGCTCGCCCATAATCAAGGTGTGGAACCAGAAGGGCAGGCCCCCGTGGGTGCTCTGCATCAACATGGGCTGCCCGAAGAAGGCTGAGAAGGCGGCGAAGAAGGCCCCGAAGCCGGACGAAGCCCCTCCGAAGGAGACCTAGGACGGCTCACTTGCCCGGCGGCGGGGGCTCCTCTTCGTCGAAGGTCACCGGTGCGGGAACGCTTTCTGCCTGTTCCAGCACTTGTGGCGTTTTCGGCTTGAGCTGCGCCACCCGCTTCTCGACCATCCTCAGCCTGTCCATGACGTCCGCGAGCGTGTACGCGTCGCCCCTGAGGCTCAGGACGATGATGATGACCGCGTCGACGAGCAGCCATGCGACCAGGATCCAGAGCAGCACGGCGAGCAGGTCCCAGGTCCAGTCGAACTCGACGTTGAACTGCGAGGACGAGTTGCGCTTGAGGTCGTCCACCACGCCGCTCGAGAAGTAGAGGATGACTATCGCGAGGATGATCAGGAACGCCGCCTTCACCCACTTGCTGGCCATCTGAGGGGTTATTCTCAACATACCACCATCGTGCAATATCGCATGGGAGCGTATTTACTAATTTGCCATGAAGGGGGCGGACGTCACTTGCCGGAGAGGAGATGGCTCACGATCGGCGCGAACTCGAAGCTCCTGAGCTCCGTGCACCTCTCGAGCGAGAACACGTTAAGGTCCGGTTTCGCGTCGAACGCCTTCGCCTTGTGGTACCAGGCCATGGCGCTCTCGAGGGCCTCCGAATACTCCTGGAACCTCGGCACCATGTAGTTGCTCACCGACTCGTCCTGCTTGGAAAGGGTGAAGAACGAGAAATCCACGGGAGGTCTGGGCTGTCCCTTCAGGCGCTTCTCCCAGGACATGTCCAGGTTGAACCGCGCGTTCGCGACCGCGTATATCTCGAACCCCCACTTGTACAGCCTCGGGAGGCACTTCAGGGTCACGAACCCGTCCTCGACGAGCCTGTTCCTGACCCTCGTCACCGCCTGCCTGGAGAGCTTGACCTGGGCAGCTATCTCCCTGTCCGAGCCTCCGGGGTTCTCGACCATCGACACCAGCACACCCTTCTCGGTCTCGCCAAGATCCGGCGTCTCGACGTCCACGTGCACCGGCAGGCGAGACTTGGGCAGGGGGACCTCTAGCTTGAAGAAGTCGTGGACCAGTGGGGCGAAGTTGGTCGTGTAGGTCCCCCTGGACACGGCGTACGGGAACATGACGGTTCTGAAATCCGCCTTGGAGGGACGCCTCACGCCTGAGAAGAACTTGTTGTGCGCCAGGCTGAAGGTCTCGAGCTCGGTCGCGTTCCTGAACGCGGTGAAGAAGACTAGCGAATTGCCTCCTATGAGCCCGTTGAATATGGACGGCTGACCGTCGCAGAACTCCATGTAGTGGCCGGTCTTGACGTCCTGCGAGAGCGCAGGGTCGGTCGAGCCAAGATGGTAGCAGATCATCTCGCACCCGAGCTTGTTGAACGCCGGGATATTGGCGTAGTACAGGGCACCAGCATCGACCAAACGCCTTCTGACAGAGGCGACGGTGCCCTTGTTGAGCCCGTATATCTCGGCTATCTGGGCGTCCGTCATCGACGCGTCGTCCAGGAGGCCGAGTATGACGATCATCTCGGATTTTAGAAACTTCCACACGCTAAGGTAGTGGGCGAAATTCAAATAAAAACATTCTGATGATACATTTGCCCTATGTACATACGATGCAGTTGCATAAGTGTCGCAATTGACGGCGTGATAAGGAAAAAGGTTATAGTCTAAGAGCGCGGATTACGACATCGCCATTTTGGCACACACGCTCTTTTGTAGGAAGAGGAGAGGTGTAACCAAAGGGTGATGCCCAACTGCGGTGGAGTCCCCTCCACCCTCTTTTTCTGATTCACGGTCCAGCGAAGCTGTTGCAGGCGCGGGCACAGCAGATAGAAAAACATTGGCCACACTGCTCATGACCACGATTCGAGCGCCGTCAGAAGCAGACCATCAGGCCTTCTTCGCCTCTCTGGTCTTAACTCTCAAGCCCTTGTAGCCGCACTTCCTGCACCTGGTCGCCCTGATGGCGTTCCTGGCGTTGCAGTTCATGCAGATCTTCTTGACAAGGTTCCTGGCCTCGGCTTCCGGAAATCTAGCCATGGTCGCTCCTCTGGCGCCTCAAAGAGGCATACCATATATAACCCTTCCGAACCGAGCGAGCGCTGGCCTGACCCCTACTTCCCCTTCCTGCCCTCGTTTGCCACATGCGCAAGGAGCGCCTCGAGCTGTATCCTCTCGCTCGCGCCCGAGACCATCCTGAACTCCGCCTCGCCCACGCGGTCCACGAGCCTGATCTTGGAGTCCTCGCTCACGGGCAGGTCGAACACGGCCCTGTGTATCCCCGCGATGATGTCCTCGCCCGACAGGCCGTGCTTCACGATGAGCTCGTCCAGCTTCGACCTGGCGGATATGAAGCTCCCCTTGAGGGCGGTCGTGAGCAGGTCGTATATCTCTGCGGGCCTGACGGCGGCGGTGGACTCGTACACGGCCTCTGGGTCCACACGTTTGCCCATCGACGCGGCCACCTGGAGTATGTTCGTAGCCTTGCGCAGGTCGCCCGCGGACATGGATATGATGGACACGAACCCGTCGTCCGTGACCTCTATCTTCTCCCCGGCGGCAATCCTGGCCAGATAGGTCTTGACATCGCCCTCGACGAGCGGCCTGAACCTGAACACCGCGCACCTGGACTGGATGGGCTCGATTATCTTCGAAGAGTAGTTGCACGACAGCACGAACCTGCAGGTCTGGGTGTAGCGCTCCATCGTACGCCTGAGCGCTGCCTGCGCATCGGACGTCAGCGAGTCGGCCTCGTCGAGGAATATGATCTTGAAATCCGCCTGGCCGATGGACGCCGCCCTGGCGAAGTCCTTGATCTTGCCCCGGACGATGTCTATGCCGCGCTCGTCCGATGCGTTGAGCTCGATCAGGTTGTGCCGCCACTGTTCGCCGTAAAGCTCCTTCGCGAGGGCGATTGCGCACGTTGTCTTGCCGCAGCCCGCGGGCCCCGCGAACAGCATGTGAGGCATGCTCCTCGTCCTCACGTACGCCTCGAGCCTCTCCACGATGTGCCTCTGCCCGATGACATCGGAGAGCTTCCTCGGACGATACTTCTCTACCCAGACGTCGTGCATGCGGCTCCGAAACTCTCGAATGCGATGAACTTACTAAAAGGTATGCCAAGGCGACCGAAAGAAGCCAATAAATACATCCCGTCCGAATCCAGCGGGCATGAAGTCCTGCGACAGGTGCGAGAGGAGGTCCGTCGTCCTAGTGCGGTACAGCGGAGCGCACCTGTGCAGGGATCACTTCTGCGAGTTCGTCGAGAAGCGGGTCAAGCACGAGCTAAGGAGACAGGTCGAGCTCAGGGGAGGTGGAAGGATCGCGGTCGCGGTCTCCGGGGGCAAGGACAGCACCGTCGTGCTCCAGATGCTCGTGGACATCCTGGGCAGGAGGAAGGACCTGGAGTTCTGCGCCATCACAGTCGACGAGGGGATCGAGGGGTACAGGGACTCCAGCATACCCGTGGTCGCCGCCAACTGCAGGGAGCTTGGCGTGGAGCACATCGTCGTGTCGTTCAAGGACCTGTACGGGCTGACGATGGACGAGATCGCGAAGTCCACAAGAGAGCTCTCGACCTGCAGCTACTGCGGGGTGCTGAGGCGCGCGGCGATGAACCGGGCGGCCCGGACCTGGAACGCGACCCATCTTGCGACCGGGCTCAACCTGGACGACACCGCCCAGTCCATCCTGATGAGCTTCGCAAGGGGCGATGTCGAGAGGCTCGCCAGGCTGGGGCCGCACAGGCGTGTCCAGCCGGGGCTCGTGCCGAGGATACAGCCGCTCAGGGCGATACCAGAGAGCGAGACCACCCTCTACGCGATGGTCAGGGGCCTGAGGTTCCACGACCTCGAGTGCCCGTACGCTCCCGAAGCGCTCAGGAACTCCTATAGGGACGTGCTCGCGCAGCTCGAGGACAGGTACCCGGGCACCAGGCATTCGATGGTCAAGAGCTACGACGAGATGGTCCCGTGTCTCAAGAACACGTTCCAGCCGGCCAAACTGAGCTTCTGCGCGTGCGGCGAGCCGACCATGGGAGCCAGGTGCAAGGCGTGCGAGCTGATCAGTTCGATCAAGCGCGCGTGAGTCACTCGACGGTGTCCTTGGGGAACCAGGCGCCGCAGTTCCTGCACACATAGTCCTTCGTGGGCGCCTTCGTGCCGCATACGTCGCACACCTTCATGCCGGTCGGCACCGGCCGCGGGGCGACCCCCTGCGCGAAACCCACTGCGTCGTCGGCCGTCACCTCGAACTCCGTCTTCGACATGCCCGCGAACGAGAACGGGGACGGGGGAGGCGGTGGGGCGCGCGCCTTCGCCCTGGCCTTCTCCTGCACCCTCTTCGCCTTCGCGTGCTCGACCCTGCCCTTCCGCGCCCGCTCCTCCTCCGCGCGCCTGCTGACCGAGAACGTCTGGATGATGAGCATGCCCTTCAGGGATATGCCGAACAGGATGATGTACACGATCTTGCTCATGTCGAAGTGGACGAAGAACGGTCCGAAGTTGATCTCCGCGATACCCCCGCCGAAGATGACGAAGAACCACATGCAGAGGAAACCGATCGCCGTCAGGCCAAACAGCAGCCGCTTCCACGTTCCCTGCCGGTAGTACGCCTCGAGCGTGCTGGCCGCGACTATCATCCCGCCGAAGAACAAGACGAATGTCTCGATGTCGGCCATGAACGCGGTCGCGAGCTGAGGATAGTGCTGGCGGACGAGGTCGACGAGCACGAGCGGCACGACGACGAACCTGAGCGCCTCCGTGAACGCCGTCCAGATGGCATCCGTGGTGTGGCTCCGCTGCTTCACGGCATCGCCCCCAGAGGGAGCATGCACGTCTGCTCGAACGTGAACCCGCCTATCTGCGCCTCGAACAGCACCCTGTCGGGCGTGGAGCCAAGAGGAACATCGAAGAAGAGCGTGCCCGAGTGGCTCCCGCCGAGCGACACGGTCTCGTAGTCCTCGCTCACGAACAGCAGGCCGTTGTACAGCATCGCGTGGAGCGTGGCATCCCCGCTCAGCAGGTCGGATGTGACCAGGTGGTAACCGACCACGAGCCGCTGCGTGCCGACATCGTAGGATACGTCGTCCACGGTCACGTCCTGGATAAGCGGGTCCCAGGGCACGCCCACCGTGTACTCCGCCCTGAAGTCTATCAGCTTCATCGTGTACTTGCACGAGACTTCGACGACGAAGTCGAGGTAGTCGTAGTCGAAGACCATGGACACGAAGCCCCTGTCGTACAGGTCCTGGAGGTCTATCGTGAACTCCAGCGCGTCGTCCATCACCGAGCCGGCCGCGATGGTCCCGATCTCGATGACGTCGGAGGCGACATGGTCGCCCGTGACATTCGTCACGTCGTAGCTGATGACGAGGTCCGCGACGTCGTAGTAGCCCCCGTTCGTGATCGTGTACGGGGCGACCACGGAGACCACGCCGTCGTCGTAGCCCCACTCGACCTCACCCGCGGTGGGCAGGTCGACCTTGAAATCGCCCGCGGCGAAAGGCCACAGGCTGGTGAAGGCCAGCGCGAATATGAGCAGATTGACCAGCGCAATCGCCAGCTGTAGAATCCTGATCCGGGCAGCCATCCTAGATTCCGCATACGAGGATTATGCTGTGCGATAATAAAGGGCACATATGCGGCTATCGGCGGGACTCAACGCCGTCATAGGTCGCCGTCGTAGGCCGGATAGTCGTACGCTTCCTCGCCCTCGAAGAAGCAGTAGTGGAGCTTCGTGAACCCGTGCTTGAACTCGGTCACGTCGCCCCTGACCTTCTCGGGGTCCTCGTCGTCCTTCGCGACCCTGGCGATGAGCTTGGCGATGTGCTCCATCTCCTTCTCCCTCATGCCGAGCCTGGTGACCTCCTGGGTGCCGATCCTGATGCCCGAGGGCTTGATCGGATCGGAGTCCCACGGCAGGAGGTTCTTGTTGAGTATGATGTTCGCCTTCTCGAGCGCCTTCGCGACCCTGGCGCCTCCCCTGAACTCCTCGACGTCCACCACGAGCGTGTGCGACTCCGTGAAGCCCCTCGACTCGCACAGGACGGCCATGCCGAGCGAGTGGAGCGCCTGCGCGAGCGCCTTCGCGTTCCGGATGGTCTGATCGGCATAGGCCTCGCCGTACTCCTTCGTCTCCGCCAGGGTCACCGCGAGCGCGGCTACAGAGTGGAGGTGGTGGTTGCTCGTCACGCCCGGGAACACGCCCCGCCTGATGGCGTTCTCAAGTCCAGGCTTCGAGAGGTCGGACAGTATCATGCCATGCTGTGGTCCCGGGAGCGTCTTGTGGGTGCTCCCGGACACAAGGTCCATGCCCTCCCTCAGCGGGTCCTGGAACCTCTTGCCCGCGATGAGACCGAGGACATGCGCCCCGTCGTACCACGTGGTGCACCCGACCTCGTCGAACACGTCCCTGATCTCGTCCAGGGGCGTGGGGAACAGGAACACCGACTGGCCGAACAGCGCGACCTTCGGCTTGACCTCCCTGATGAGCCTCTTGGTGCCCTGCACGTCGAGGTTCATGATTTTCTCGTCGAACGGGTAGTTGAACGTCTTGACGCCCCGGAGGCCGGTGGCGCCTATCTTCGCGTGCGATATGTGCCCGCCGTCAGAGAGGGCGACGCAGGTCATCTTGTCCCTCGGCTTCGCGATGGCCATCAGGACCGCCAGGTTGGAAACCGTCCCCGAGGTCGCCCTGACGTCCGCGAACTTCGAGCCGAAGACCTCCTTCGCCAGGTCCTCGCAGATGGTCTCGATCTGGTCGACGTAGATGTTGCCCTGGTAGTACCTCTTGCCCGGGAGCCCCTCGGCGTACCTGTTGTGGAGGTCCGAGTTGAGGACCTCACGTGCCGCGGGGCTGAGGACGTTCTCAGAAGCGATGAGCGGGATGGAGTCCTTGAACCACTGGTTGTGCTTGCGCGTCAGGTCCCTTACGGACTGTGCGATCTCCTTTGGTGAAGGCACAATCGTGGGGAACCAATCATAGATTAAAAAAGTATCCAAGGGAACGCGGAATCGGTTCCCCGAAGTCGGGAAGGGAGCGAGCGCCCCGAGACGGGGCGAGGATCGCGGTCGCACCGGTTGCAGTGGGTTCCGTCAAGAGTCGGGTGGCAGACCTTCTGACCACTTCGACATCTGACTCGTCCCATTCGGCTCCGGCCGTGCGCCCCTCTCGGGGGCGTATAGGGCCATCATCACGTCATGCTGGGACGCGCCGGGGCTGAACCGTAAGCCCCCTGCCGCCTTGT
>Ga0315297_10001294_pt1 | contig 15421 bp, 14 predicted proteins | sample YL17G15_0_MG_FD_203628 | JGI IMG/M metagenome (GOLD analysis project Ga0315297, IMG submission 203628) | Sediment microbial communities from Yellowstone Lake, YNP, Wyoming, USA - YL17G15_0 | ecosystem: Environmental > Aquatic > Freshwater > Lake > Sediment | place: USA: Wyoming | collected... | reverse complement strand
GTGACAAAATCAATCAACATTGTTGCGCACTCCCTGATGCTTGGTCCAGGGGATGAGGTCTTGAGCACCAACCATGAGTATGGTGCGCTTGACCGGACCTGGAGGTTCCTCGCGAAAGAGCATGGTTTTAAATATATTAATCAGCCGATCAACGTTCCACTTACAACGGCAAATGCCATCGAGGAGGAATTGTGGAAAGGAGTCACAACCCACACACGGGTGATTTTCATCAGCCACATCACAAGCCCGACTGCGCTTATTTTTCCCGTGGAGCATATTGTGCGCCGCGCTCGTTCCGAAGGAATAATCACCATCGTGGATGGGGCACACGCTCCCGGTCAGATTCCTCTGCAACTGGATGCCCTCAGTGCAGATTTCTATGGGGGCAACCTGCACAAATGGCTGTGTGCCCCCAAAGGAGCAGGCTTCCTATATGCCAGACCTGAGGTGCAACATTTACTTAAACCCCTGGTGGTCTCGTGGGGGTATGAAGCCACAAACCCCAGTCCTTCAATGTTTATCGATCAACAGGAGTGGACCGGTACGCGCGACATTTCCGCTTTTCTTTCTGTTCCGGGAGCAATAGAATTTCAAAAAAACCATGATTGGGAAAAAGTCCGACATGCCTGTCATGAGTTGTTGCGGGAGGCGCAGGATCGAATTTGTGGCTTAAGTTCCTTGCCTCCACTATCTGACGAAACCTGGTTCATTCAATTTTGCTCAATTGCATTACCAGTAAATACAGACCTGGATGAAGTTAAAAACCGTCTTTACAAGGAATATCGGATTGAAGTCCCGCTGATTTTATGGAATGAACATAAATTAATTCGCGTATCCATCCAGGGGTACAATGATCGGAAAGATGTTGATAAACTGGTTAATGCATTGGGTACTTTATTGAAATGCAGGGAGAAATAATCACACATCCACCAAGATAAAACACGAGGGGTCATAACATCCCAAGAAAAAAATTAGAAAATTAATTTACAGGTGGAGAATATTTAGAAAGGGTATTAACTAACGCCATCAATTCATCTGGTTCAAGGAATGAATGGATGGGTTTCCTGTTTTGATTGACCCATTTACGGAGAGGCTCAACCCATTTGATCAAAGCGCGGGCATCCGCGGGATAATGGTTGGGACGGGTGCCAATATTCATCCATTTGAAACCTGCCAGCGCAGCTTCCCAATCCTTCCAAGGGACCATATCCGGAGTAAACGAAAAGGTAGCCAGGGGTGAAAAGAAAACCGGTTTACCCCGGGGAAATTGAGCTTGCATCCTAATTAAGTCTTCCAGACTGTCTTGCGTGTTATAAATCAACCATAACGGCAATAAGCCGGCTTGCCGGGCAGCAAATGCGTCAAACTGGCTGAACATTTCCACCAATACACCTGCAGGCTGGCGGTTTTCTTTTTCAAGAAGTTTGTTCGCAGCTGCAAAAGCCAACCGGGAGAAATCGCGCGGGTGGGGTAGTGAGAGGGGAACAAAACGATAACCTTCACGTTTGCAGAAAACCTCCAAAGCCTCCCCCAATCCAGGCTCAGTCCCCCATTCGGATTCGGGACCACTTTCCATCGGGTAATCCTTCAATTTCCAATCCATGGTTTTTAACCCGGCGCGCAATGCATACTTTTGGATGCGGTCGCTGCCGTCCAAAAATTCTTTAGCAGGAATTCCACCCCAACCTCCCACTTGAAAAACGCTGCGGGGTCCCACGCGATAACGCAACCAGGTGGCTCCACTATCCAGGTAGACCACAGCACCCCCCGGCACCAGCCTTGACTTGATGAAATCGGAGTATGGGGGGGGTAAACCCAGCAATTTGAATCGTAAATGGTTTATGAAACGAGTCATCCACCCATCGTGAACCGGGTCATAATGTTGTATGGTCATAATTTGCGGATTCTCAGCGGCAATCCGCAGCGCAGGTTGCAGGGAGCGGTGCAGGTATTCATTGACATCGCCGGTCAATGAACCCAATTTTAGGGAAAGGACGAACGCCTGGGGCAGGAACGGTCCCCCCATCGAAAGTGATAGATAAGTGGAGGCTCCACCAAGCGCGGCTCCAACAAGAACAGCCGGGAATTTCTGTTGCAAAATCGCATAGTCATTCAAGCGTTCACTTATCAACTGTTCGATGGAGAAATGCTGCAGCACATCAGGAGATAAACCCGAGAAGGATTCAAAGCGGCTTATGGCGAAACTGGCGACCCCTTGCGGGAGAGTACCAAGAATTGAGAGCAGTGTTTTTTGCCAACCGGGAAACATATAGTTGTCTGAAGAAACGCCGCATAAACCGGCAGCTACTGCACGCGTCACAAGTGGAGAAGAACTTTCAGGAGATTCCAAGGCAGGCATATAAGCTCTTGGGAAGAGTATAATCATTTTATGCCAAGAATATAAGGTGACTGCCATGGATATTACCTTGACTCTCGGTGGTGGCGGATCCAGGGGGTACGCGCACATCGGTGTTTTGCGTCGGCTGGAACAGGAAGGCTACAGGATCCGAGCACTGGCGGGTTCCAGTGCGGGTGGCATGATGGGGATTTTATATGCCGCTGGTTACTCTCCGGATGAATTGGAGACGAGGCTTTCAAACCTGGACCAATCCAAACTATTTGGACGCCCCACGGGCGATGGTCCTTCCATCCTGGGTCTGAGCGGCGCAATCAAGGTGTTGGAAGAGTTCCTGGGCAACCTGACCTTCGAAGAACTCAAACTCCCTTGTGCCGTGGTGGCGGTGGATATTAAATCAGCACAAGAGGTCGTCTTGAGCGAAGGGTGCGTGCTGGATGCGGTACTGGCAACCTGTGCCGTACCGGCCATTTTTCCACCCAGGAATATAGGCAACCACATATTGGTGGATGGAGCGGCACTGGATCCAGTTCCTGTTTCGGTTGCCAGGTCGATGGCACCAACCCTGCCGACGGTTGCCGTTGTCCTTTCGCCGCTTTTAGGACAGGAACGGGATATTTTGTCATTGCGATTCCCAACCCGCATCCCATCTCCGATTGTTGAGCGGCTGAGCCACCTGCGCCTGGCGCAGGCATTAAATATCTACATACAGGCGACCGATGTAGGGGCGCGAATGCTGACCGAACTGCATCTCAAGCTTGATGCCCCCGACGTGATCGTTCGACCGCTTGTGGATGGGATCGGACTACTCGACCGGGTGGATGTCCATAGAATTGTCAAACTGGGGGAGCAGGCCATGGATGCAGCCCTCCCGGACTTAAAGCGGGCGACTTCCTGGCCGAACCGTTTACGAAGAAAATATTACCGGTCGCGGTAGGAGGAATAAGGATTGACCCGTGACTTGCGTAAATATGTCAGACAGACCAATTTCCGCTTGATCGTTGGAGGATTGGGACTGCTATTCATCGTCGGGGATGGGCTGATCTTTTTGATTTATGGATCGAATGCCGCTTTGACAGGATTTTTATGTCTGATAGCCGGAATGACACCAGTGGCAATGGTTGTACTGGTTATGCTGCTGCTGGAATGGATCACCAAACGTGCCAACCGTGAATGAATTTGAATTGCAGGAATTCCGGGATTGGAAATTTCGCTTTCGCCCTGCGACTGCCACTCCATCCCGACTGGCGGTGTTACTCCACGGATTTACCGGAGATGAAAATTCCATGTGGATTTTTTCCCGAAAGCTTCCGGCCAGGATGGCTGTCCTGGCTCCGCGGGGAATTTATTTGCAGCAGGAAGGTGGCTACTCATGGCGCAAAAGACAACCTGGCAACTTGAGCCTTCCCACATTGGAGGATTTATGCCCGGCTGCAGAAGCGCTGATCAGGTTTATTGACGATTGGCCCGGCAGTGCCGGTGGATTTGACAATCAAATTGACCTGATCGGTTTCAGCCAAGGTGCGGCTCTCGCCTATACCCTGGCTTTATTATTTCCTGATCGGATACGAGCGCTGGCGGCACTATCCGGATTCTTACCAAGTGGAACCGAGGGATTGATAAACAGTCATATTCTAGCCGGGAAATCCATTTTTATCGCTCATGGGAGGCAGGATAATTTAGTCCCGGTTGAGAACGCGCGCAAAACCGTCACGCTTCTTGAAAGATCGGGAGCCCGGGTGAAATATTGTGAATCAAATTTGGGTCACAAAGTCAACGTGACCTGTTTTTCTGAAATGTCAGACATTTTCTGATGTCAGGCATACCAAATCAATAATCCCTCGATAGGTGTGCTAAAATCAATGAGCCATCAGATTTCATATCGAAAGGAGTAAAAAATGAAACATAAGCTTGTATTGAATATTATGGCAATCGCGCTAACCCTTTCGTTGATTGCTTGTGGAAAATCGAGTGTGACGAATGCGACGCCAACCTCGAAGTCTCCAGCCGGTAATACCCCGGTTGTTGACACACCAATAATTCCTGCCGATTCCCTGGCAATTTTAAGCACCAACTCCTTCGTGGATTCCTTTGGTACATACCACGTTGTAGGTGGTTTGATCAATAACAGTAGTAACGTATTAACTCATATAGAACTATCGATTGAAATAAAGGATGCCTCTGGAACTTCCTTAATAACAGATGATAATGGAAATGTAGTTCCCAATGCAGTAATCACCCCGATGCTGTATACACTTGCTCCCGGTGAATCATCACCCTTTGAGTATTCCTATGAGACCTCAAAAGGGACTCCGGGGTCTTATAATGTAGCCATTACGGGGCAACAAACCGGGGATGCCAATCGCGCAATTCTGAAATCTGAAAATGTGCAACTAATGGACGATGGATCAGGTTGGTATTACTTGACGGGGGAATTGGTAAACACCAGCAGTCAGTGGGCTCATATCAGAAGCCTGGCTGGTGGCGTTCTGGATGATTCTAAAAAGTTGCTTTCCGCCGATTGGACTTCCACTTATACTACTGAATTAGCTCCTGCGGGGGACGCTTCTGGACGCGATCGGACTCCGTTTGAAGTCAATTTCCCCAACCCGGGTGGTGCGACCAAGTGGCAGGTATTTCCAGATGCGGACGTTGTAAACAATGTGACCGATTATCCTATCGGGTTGTCGGTCACGAATTCTTATTTTGATCAATATGGTTCTTTCCATGTTGTAGGGTGGATTACAAATAACTATGACAAAGCCCTCGATTCCATGGTGGTTGCGGGGGTTTTTGCACAGGATAAAACCGTATTAGACTCAAGTTATGCCTTTGTTCCCATCCCGATGAAACCTGGAGTGGCAACTCCTTTCAGCGTATCATCTTTCAGCAGCATCAACTACAACCATGATCAAGCAGCCCTGGTGAGCTCATATTCTGCCCAGGCGGATCCATGGTCAACAACCCCAACATCTTTTGAATTTGTTGACCTATCTCCATCTGGGGAATCAGGGCAAAAAGATGGAGCAACCTGGACCATCGATGGCAATGTAATCAATACAAGTGGAAAGAATCTAAGCGGGGTAACCGTAGTTGTGATGATAAAGGATGCCCAGAATCAACTGGTGGCAATGGAATACACATCGATCCTGCCGGAAGGGGATGCCATTACAGAAGGTGAAACAAGCAGCTATTCAGTGCCGGTGTACCTGGATCCTGTGATTGACTCCTCTGGTTTTACGGCTAGTACCGTGATAATCGGTAGTGTAAAGTAAGCGTCCTTCTTGAATAACATCCCCACCGATCCACACGGACGGTGGGGATGTTTTTAATCAGATATTTGGAATGAAATGAAAGAATAATGGGAATAAGCAATATTCCACAGAAATTAAAGCCAATATTCAAAAATAACGATATTAAGGTTCGTTTAATGTGCCGGTTGACTTCCATTCCTTTTACGGGTATCCTTGTCCCGATGAATTCCAAGCCCCGGCAAATTTCCCGTCGCGATTTCTTAAAGTTGAGTGGTCTTGGGCTGAGTATGCTGGCTCTCCGACCCCTGACACCCAAAAATGGATTGCCAAATAATCACCCAATTGAATCATTAACCGAATTTCCATCAGCAGAACTCCTGGGGCGAAACTGCACCACCGACACGAGCCTACAGTGGGGGGGAATAATCCCCATCATGCCACGACCCAGCGTCAATGGGACCAAGGTCCGCGATGCCCGTGCTGATGAAGTATTCCCCTGGCTTAAGGAAGTAAGCGCTGAGAATGTGGATGTCAATTACCCAAACCAGCGCTGGGTGGAAACACCGGAAGGTTTCATCCGTTCTTTTAATCTCCAACCCTGCCGAAACCTGCCCAATACGCCATTATCGGTGCTGCCCGACGGGCAAACAGGTTTTTGGGGCGAAGTGACTGTTCCTTATGTAGACCTTATTCTGGGAAACTCCACCCCCATCTCCGGTTGGATGCGTGATCATGTCGCTTATGGAAGACAAGCGCGGTTGTATTACTCACAAGTGATGTGGATCGACAATATCCGAACTTCGGACGATGGGATGATCCAGTATCATATTAATGAGCGTTACGGTAACCCAGGTGATCTCTTCTGGGCTGAAGGTGCTGCATTTCGACCTCTAACCGGGGAGGATATCTCTCCGATCCACCCGGAGGTGGATTCGGGGATCAAGAAAATCATCGTCAACCTGAGTTACCAAACCTTAACGTGCAAGGAAGGTGACGAGGAAGTTTATTTTTGCAGGGTATCCACTGGGGTGCAGGAAGGCTCAACTCCGCTGGGTGAACATGCCATATGGAGGAAATTGTTATCCGTTCGCATGGCAGCCAATACCGTGGCCTCCAGTTATGACCTTCCCGGAATTTCCTGGACGACATTATTTGTAGGGGATGGTGTGGCCATCCATGGCGCAACTTCGCATAACGATTTCGGCACAGTGCGTTCGCACGGATGTGTAAACTGCAAGCCGGAAGATGCAAAGTGGATCTTCCGCTGGTCACAACCGGAGGTCTCCTTGGAAACGGGAGAAAAAACCTGGCAGGATTGGAAATCCGGCAGCACCCATGTGATCGTGGAAAATGCGTTTTGAAGGTAGACTGAATAGATGAATAATTTCAATGTGACCATCGGTCTTGCGTTCCTGGCGGGACTGGCATCATTTCTTTCCCCATGCGTATTGTCTCTTGTTCCAGCATATATTGGTTACCTGGGGGGGCGTGCCGCGGGAGGAGAAAGTTCAAATAAGAATCGCTGGATAACCTTTTCACATGGCCTGGCCTTCGTCCTTGGATTCAGCCTGGTCTTTATCCTGTTTAACATAATTGCCTCGGCGGTGGGGCTTCTGCTGTTCGACCTCCGCACCTGGCTGGCAAAAATTGGCGGACTGGTCATCATCATATTTGGCCTGCATATGATCGGCGTTTTTCGCATCCCCTTCCTAGAGTATGATGTTCGGGTCCACTCCCAGGTGGATCGTCGTTGGGGTTTATTATCTTCCGGTTTAATGGGTGTTTTTTTCTCTGCCGGCTGGTCACCTTGCATAGGTCCGGTTTTGGGTTGGATCATGACCTTTTCAATCAACGGTGGATCAGTCGTAAAAGGGACAACATTGGGAATTGCATATTCTGCTGGATTGGCAATCCCGTTCCTACTGGCGGCCTTGGGAATCGGGTGGGTGGGCACTCTCCTTCACCGGTACAATAAAATAATGCGGGTGGTCGAAATTATCATGGGGGCACTGCTGATCGTTGTCGGCATTCTTCTATTTATGGGATCATTTAGCGTGCTGGCTAATTATTTTCCGCGAATAAACTTTGGCTTGTAGGTAATTTAACGAAAATGGATTCACTAATCATCGATATAACAAAATCCCCAGGGATATTCTTCGATATTTATGACAGGTTCGCCCGGATGAACACCCTCCTTATAAACCAAATAATGACTGGCAAAATGAAATGATCACTGTAACATTATATACACGCGCAGATTGCGAATTATGCAAACATGCTGAAGAGGATATAAAGGCCCTCCAGGAGATCATCCCGCACCAGCTGGCGATCATCGATATTGACTCCGATTCTGTTCTTCGAGATAAGTTTGATCTCGAAATTCCTGTCGTGGAGGCTGGCCCTTTCAAATTGAAGGCGCCTTTCACCCGCCAGGAGCTTCAAATGACTCTCGGTGCAGCTGCTGACCGGCGAGTGCAATTGGAAAGCATTAATGACAAGACATTCCAGGTAAACACATCGAGAACCCAAACGATCCACACAGGAGATAGACTATCTTTCTGGATATCGAACCATTATCTTGCAGCATTCAACATATTTCTAATTTTGTATGTTGGAATCCCATTTCTTGCGCCAATATTTAAAAAGGCAGGTTGGAACGCTCCCGCGGAAGCGATTTATAGAATCTACCGCCCGCTATGCCACCAGTGGGCATTTCGATCATTTTTCATTTTCGGTGAACAACCCTATTATCCACACGCGGCGGCGAAAATTCCGGGGATGCTGACGTTTGAAAAAGTCAGCGGAATTTCCGACGCAACCGATCCCACCCGGCTCCAGGCACGGGTTTTCGAGGGAAACCCACTCCTGGGATTTAAAGTGGCGTTGTGCGAGAGGGATGTTGCCATTTGGGGTGCGATGGCGTTATTTGGCGTCGTCTATGCCCTTACTAAAAGAAAACTTCCAAAACTTCATTTCCTGTTCTGGGTTATTGTCGGGTTGGGGCCGATAGGGTTGGATGGTTTCTCGCAGCTTTTCAGCCAGATTCCCAACTCTTTCATCCAATCCATCCTTCCCTATCGTGAAAGCACCCCCTTCCTCCGCATACTGACCGGTTTCTTTTTTGGGATAACCACCGCCTGGTTCATGTTCCCCCTGATCGAAGAAAGCATGGTCGATACTCACCAACTTCTGGCCAAGAAGTTCGCCATCCTAAAAAATTCATAAAACCCATGCCTTTTGCATCGCACGGCAAAATTCGGTTTTTTCAATTTGAAAATTTGGGACCGGGTATTACTCATGCCATATTTACCCGTCATGGAGGAGTCAGCCCAGAACCGTGGGCAGCGCTAAACATGGGAAGCATGGTGGGGGATGAATTGCAGCGAGTGCACGAGAATCGTCGCATGGCCCTCCAGACGCTGGAGCTGGAGGTGAATTCCGTGTTTGATGTCTGGCAGGTTCACGGCATTGAGGTTGCAATAGCGGAAACACCACTCCCGCCGGAAAAGGTTCATACGCAGGCCGATATAATCCTTACAGATATTCCAGGGATTACGCTGATGATGCGGTTTGCAGATTGCGTTCCGATCATGCTCCACGACCCGGTTAAGAAAGTGATCGGGATTGCCCATGCAGGTTGGATGGGCACGGTGCGCGGTACGATCCGATTCGCGGTGGAAGCCATGCAGAATCGCTATGGATCCACCCCAGCCGACATCCAAGCAGCAATTGGTCCCTCCATTGGTCCGGATCACTACGTAGTGGGACCAGATGTAATCAACGAAGTTAAAAAAGCATTTACGGCAGCAGACACATCGAGGTTATTAACACCCAGCGCCGAATCAAACAAATTCGATTTATGGGCTGCCAATCACCTGCTCCTGGAACATGCTGGTGTGCGTAAAATTGAGGTTGCAGGGATTTGCACAGCATGTCATACCGGAGACTGGTATTCGCATAGAGCTGAAAAAGGCCGCACCGGTCGTTTTGGCGCAGTGATTGCATTGGAATAATCCAAATATGGAACCCAGGCTGTCCTCACGTATTCGAGATCGATATCAGATCGTGCTCAGGAATATTGCTGAAGCCACTGCGAGGACGGGGCGAGGGCCCGGAACGGTGAAGCTGGTGGTTGTTACAAAATCGCAACCCCTTGAAGTCGTCCGGGAAGCAATAGAAGCGGGAGCTTCCATCCTGGGTGAGAATTATGCAGAGGAAGCGGTAACAAAAATATCAGCCTTCTGCGAAACTAAAGTGGAATGGCATATGATCGGACATGTCCAAAGCCGCAAAGCGGAACCAGTCGCCACTTATTTTTCCACGCTGCATTCGCTGGATAGTGTGAAACTTGCCCGCAGGATAAATCAAAAATGTCAAGAAATGGATCGAATGTTACCGGTGCTATTAGAGATCAATGTCAGCGGAGAAAGTAGTAAATATGGCTTCCCGGGTTGGGATGCGAACGGGTGGTCGAATCTCGTAGCCGATTTCAGGCAAATTTCTGAATTTCACCATTTACACATCCATGGGCTCATGACCATGCCGCCCATATTCGACAATACAGAAGAAGTGCGCCCATATTTCCAAAAGTTATACAAACTCCAGGGATTTCTAAAAGAGCGTATTCCACACGTTGATTGGACTGAACTATCCATGGGAACCAGTATGGACTATATGACCGCAATAGAAGAAGGGGCTACCTTCGTGCGGATTGGGGAAGCAATTTTAGGACCCCGACCATTATAGAGGCAATGTGGTCATTATTATCGCTAACTTAATTCGCTTAATTACCAACCTGATCGTTTTGGCTGTGATTGTGGATTCGGTACTATCTTACTTTCTCAGCCCTTATCATCCGGTCCGCCATGCCCTGGATCGAATCCTTTCCCCTATGTTGGCACCCATTCGCCGGATCATCCCACTTGTGGGAATGTTCGACTTGAGTCCCCTTATTTTAATCATATTGGTTGAAATTTTATCAAGCGTCCTGATCAGGTTTTTATATATCCTTTGAGGTGCTCATGGGATCAAGGTCATACCTGTTACATGATGGAAAAAAAGGTGCAGCCATGGCAGTGAGGGTTTTCCCCCGTGCCAATAGGAATGAAATTGTCGATATCTTAAGCGATGGAACGATAAAAATCCAGCTTACCGCTTCGCCAGTAGAGGGACAGGCAAATGCGGCCCTGCTTAAATTCCTGGCAAAGGTGCTTGAAGTACCTCTTACCAAACTTGAGGTGGTGGCTGGAGTCCATGGACGAAATAAATTAGTGTCGGTGATTGATATGGATGCAGCCACACTCCACAAAAAGATTTTGAATCATTTTGGTTAAACAAAACGATCCCCTCAGAATTTCTGCTTAAATTGATTTCATCTGGAATTTTACGGAATCGTCGTATACAGGAACTTGTACATTGCGTATATTTCGTAGATACTGCGGATATAATTTCGCGTTTCTTCGAAACGAATGATTTCCAGAAAAAGATCAGAATCCGGACCGGAGAGATCATGCCACAGGGAGGCAGCACCCGGTCCGGCATTATATGCAGCCAAGGCAAGGACGAGGTCGCCGTTAAACCTAACACTCTGGGTCTTCAAATAGGATGAACCAAAACCAATACTAATCAATGGGCGGAATAAATCATTACGTGTAAAATTTGGAGGCCAGCCCATATTATTGGCGAGGTATTGCCCCGTATCGGGGGTTATTTGCATCAGACCGATGGCGGAACCAGAATTGGCAAGTGGGTTGAATAGACTCTCCTGACGCATCACTGATAATAGGAAGAAGGGATCAAATTCGTATTGTTGTGCGGATGACGAAACGAGATCAAAAAAATACAGCCCATAACGAACATGGTTGAAGTATGCTGGTGCAGCCAAAGTCTGGGCTTGAGAATTCATACCAGCCAGGGTTAATACCTGGCGAAAAGTAAATATTGCCGGGTAATAAAGCCCCAGATCGAGAAGATAATTTGCCAGGCGGTAGCTGTCAGCAGGATCCTTCTCAACAGCAGTCCTCAAGGAATCAAATTCTGAACGCGCTTCAGCGACCTGGCCGAGTGCCAAAAATTCAGTTCCACGAATCAGACGTGGATCTGCGAGCAGAGCACCCGGAGATCTCAGGTCTGTATCCGTGGCTAGATTGAAAGAAATGCGCAGCCAGACTTCTGTCTCGGCCCGTTCGGCGGCGAGATTGGCTTTTCGATCGGTGGCCGGAAGTGTTTGGAAGGCAGGACGATTGAGGAGAATATCCTGCGCGCGCAGGCTGTAAAAATCAGTCGAGTCAATGGCTGCTGTCTGCTGCCAGGAAGCTTGTGCCGACGCTGAATCCCCCAAGGCTACTTGGGTCTTGCCAATCCAGAAATGGGAACTGGTCAGGTCTTCCAATTTTGTGGATAAAATCGCCTCGCGCTGGAATGATACAAGGGCGTCGCTAAATTTCCCCAAACGGTATCGGGCAATCCCGGCCCAGAAAAGGGACTGGGGGACAAGTTCGCTGGTTGGGTATTCGTCAGCGACGCGATCCCAGGTTTGAGCAGCCTGGTCCAGTTTTCCGTCACGCTCCTGAATGCGACCTGCCTCGACCAGGAAAATTGGAGCATTGGGATCGGTTGGAGCCAAATTTACAAAGGTTAGCAGGGTCTGCGCAGCTTCTTCATATTTTCCAAGATTATACCATTGCGTGTAGGCACGGCCAGGAAGGGAAAGATTGCCATTCCAAGCGGAAGCCCAGTGAGGATTATTTGGATAATTCTGGATAAATGCAGTCCAGGCTTGAACGGCCTCTTCATATTGACCCAAGCCAAACAGTGTCAGAGCAAGATAATATTGGGCAGTACCGTCGTTCTTGGGGTTGGCCTCCATGAATCGCAGGAAGGCATCATGTGCATAACCGAGTTGGCCGGCGAAATAGTCCACTAGACCGCGGTTCATTTCATCAACGGGAACACCAGCATTCACCAAGGCAACCAGTGCAGAATATGAATCATATGCCAAAGGATAATTATCCACTGCGTGTATGAAACGCTCATAAGCCAGATCGGTTTGTCCGAGGGATAAGTAGATCTGACCAGAAAGAAGATCTAATTGGGCTTTCACATAATCATCAGGATTCGAATTGCGTATCGTGTCATACATTTCCATGGCTGTTGCAGTATTTCCAAGGCGAACATATGCCTGAGCAATCTTAATATTTATGGGGATTATGTCTTTGATTGTAGGAGCTGCGATTGCAGCCTGGAAAACAATAATAGCATTGCCATCATCCCCAGAAGCGGCAAAGGCGTCACCTCTTTGTTCCTGGACATAGGCATCGATCACCCCCGGGCGCAAGGACAAATAAGTTGAATATGCCTGGGCAGATTCTGTAAATCTTTGAAGCGCCATAAATATTTTTCCCATCAGAAAATAGGCGCGCACAGAACCTGGTGAAGCCGGATACTGGCTCGTTAATTGCCAGAGTATCTCCAGTGCCCGGGCATTATTACCAATTGCGTATTCAATGCGACCCAATCCCCATATTGCAGCTGCCTTCACTTCTGGGCCATCGGAATTATCAAATGCAGCCTGGTATTCCGAGCGGGCCTTGTCGTAGTCACCATTAAAAAAAGCCTGGTCACCGGCCGCGACCCGGACTTCAGGTATGGGGGTGGGCATGGATGTGACGGTCGGCAGGGATGTGGAGGAAGGTGTAATCTCAGGAGGGGGAGTGGAAATGAGATTTACGGTTGGAGGGGGGATTGCTCCGGGTGTGCAGCCGACAAAAAGCGATCCAATGCACAACCAGAGCATAATTCTTTTTAACATCGTGATAACTTTATAATTGAGAAACCAAGCCATGTCAATGCTTGCCAATCTGGGTACAGCATGATAAACTGGGCTTGGAAGTGATGACGCCCCTGCGCGGGCGTCTTTTCCTGTAAGTCAATGAGAACAGTCTTCTGGGATGAAGAAAAGCAAGCTCTTTGCATTATCAACCAGCGCAGCCTGCCTGCAAAGCTGGAAATTGTTACCATGCAAGCCCCCGAAGAAGTGAACTCTGCCATCCGAAATATGACGGTACGCGGTGCACCCGCCATAGGCGCCGCAGCGGCCTTCGGGCTGGCTTTGGCGGCAAATCAATCGCGGGCTCAATCTGCCGATCTGTTCCTTGCAGACATCGCTGCAGCCTCATCCCTTTTAAGAACCTCCCGTCCAACCGCGGTTAATTTAACGTGGGCGCTAGATAGGGTATTACAGGTTTTGAAGATAAGAATAGCCCATGGTCAACTAAAAGGCGTGGATGATTTACGCAAGGTTGTCCTTACGGAAGCTCAACGTATTGCAGACGAAGATGTTAACAAGAATAAATTAATGGGTGAAATCGGATCAAAATTGATTGATGACGGTGACACTATCATACATCACTGCAACACTGGATCACTGGCAGCGGTGGAATGGGGCACAGCCCTGGGAATAATACGGACAGCGCACGACCAGGGCAAGCGAATTCATGTGCTTGTTGATGAAACTCGCCCGCGTTTGCAAGGGTCACGTTTGACTGCCTGGGAGTTGGGCCAATATGGGATATCCTATGAAATCATCACAGATAACATGGCGGGATATTTCCTGCGCTCAGGCAATGTGCAGAAAGTCTTCTTTGGAGCAGACAGGATTGCAGCCAACGGAGACGTTGCAAATAAAATTGGGACATACATGCTGGCATTGGCTGCATACGATAACGGAGTGCCAGTATACGCTGCAGCCCCCACTTCATCCATTGATTTATCAATAAAGGATGGAAGTGAAATTCCCATCGAGGAGCGGGACCCGGAAGAAGTTTTAGGGATACAATACCACAATGAAAATGCAGCTCCGCTGGATGCCAAGGCGCGAAATCCCGCCTTTGATGTTACTCCCAATCGGTTAATCACTGCTATTATCACAGAAATAAAGATTGTGGTGCCACCGTTCGCTGTGAATTTACCGAAAATTGTGATGCCCGAATCTTTTTAGGCTATCTTTTCCCCTGGCTCAGATAAAGGGGAATATATTATGGAATAAAGATGAATATTTTACTAACTGGCTCCGTCGCTTATGACTACCTGATGACCTTTCCTGGTCTATTTAAAGAACAGATCCTTGCAGAACGCCTTGAAAAAATCAGCTTGTCATTCCTTGTAGACTCCATGTCCAGGCAGCGAGGTGGGGTGGCCCCCAACATTGCGTATACGATGGCACTTCTTGGCGAGCATCCGCGGGTTATGGCAACGGTGGGGCAGGACTTTGGTGAATATCGAAAAATCCTTGAATGCAGGGGAGTGGACACCTCCTTGATGGAAATTGTTCCAGACCTTTATACCGCTTCATTTTTTGCCACCACGGATCAATCCAACGCGCAGCTTGCGTCATTCTATCCCGGGGCAATGGGAGTCGCCTCCAGGCAAAGCATTCTCCAGGTTCACCCACGCCCTGACCTGGTGATCGTTTCACCTAATGCCCCGGAAGCGATGACCAAGTTTGCCGCAGAATGCAGGCAAATGAAAATTCCCTACCTATACGACCCATCACAACAAATCCTGCGCTTGGATGGGGTGGAGTTGGCTCGTGATATGGAAGGGGCAAAATTCCTGTTTGTCAATGATTACGAGTTCGGGCTCATCGCAAAAAAAACCGGATGGGATTTAAAGCAGATGCTCGAGCACGTGAGCGTGGTCGTGGTAACCAAGGGAAAGGATGGAGCTGACTTGTTCACATCCACTGAACAGGTCATCATCCCAACCGTACCAGAAGAACGAATCGTGGACCCTACCGGTGTCGGTGATGCCT
>Ga0315297_10001293_pt1 | contig 15422 bp, 12 predicted proteins | sample YL17G15_0_MG_FD_203628 | JGI IMG/M metagenome (GOLD analysis project Ga0315297, IMG submission 203628) | Sediment microbial communities from Yellowstone Lake, YNP, Wyoming, USA - YL17G15_0 | ecosystem: Environmental > Aquatic > Freshwater > Lake > Sediment | place: USA: Wyoming | collected... | reverse complement strand
TTTGCATACCTCTTTCATCGACGGAAACGATCTCTCCTGGTGGTTTGTACACTGGTACGAGATCCATCTTGGCATCATATAACCTTATCCTCTTCCCTTTTAAGGTAGTATAGGCACCCGGTTGCGGGTCACATCCTCGAATCAAATTATAAATATCCTCGACCGCTTTTTCAAAATCCACAGAGGCCACTCGATCATCACAGGGAGGCTCATATGTCGCTCTGGATTCATCCTGGGGAATTCGAGGCGCCTTTCCCCCTTTTATCATTCCGACAGCCTCCACCATGGCATCCACTCCCCGGGGAAAGAGGGTATTGAAATAAAGCAACCCTGCGGTATCTTCCGGGCCGATCTCCACCTCTTTTTGGAGCAGGATCGGACCCGTATCGAGGCCTTTTTCAACCCAAAAAATGGTCAAACCCGTACGGGCATCCCCCTGGATGATGGCCCAGTTGATGGCACTGGCCCCACGATGTCTGGGCAAGAGGGAAGGATGGTAACATATGGTTCCGAGGGAAGGAACACTGAGCAACCTTTCAGGGATGATATCGGTAACGTATGCCAGCAGGACAAGATCCGGTCGCAACTTCACATACCCATCATACACCTGGGAATCCTTCATCCGGATTGGCCGAAAAAGGGGAACTCTTTTCCGCTCGGCCAGTTCCTTCATCGCCTCTCCCCTTTTATCAGGAGGGCAGAACACTCCGACCACATCCTCCCCCTTTTGGACCAGGGCCTGCAATACTCTCTCCCCAAAAGGACCTTGGCCAATCAAAATAATTCGCATTTCTAAGCCCCGAGCAAAATCCCCCCTCTCCCCTTTTAAAAGGGGGGGGTTGTGAAAAAATCCTTGCCGCATCCCACCATTATCGTGGTTCGGGAGCCGGGTGGCGATGAGCGCGGGCAGCATCGGCGGGAGAAAACGCTGGAAGAAGATGCAACCCTGTTTCCGCGAAGGGGGGCGGGGTGCTTCTTCCCGCCTTAGCCATGGAAGTAGAACTGCCTCATGATGCCAAGCGAATTGCCACCCGGCTCCCGAACCGGGGAAGGCCATGAAATGTTGTCCCAAGTCCTGCAATTGGTTACTCGCACAATTTTTTCGCACCTTCAGGGAATGAAGGGGGATTCTTGCTTTTCATCGTCATTCGGGACTGCCGACCTTTCCTGTGAGAGGCCGGCAGAGGGGATGGAGGCATCAGGGAAAGCGGTTCTGCTTCCACCGCTGCGGGATATGAGGGAACAGGGATCCCCGGTCGAGCTTTTTCGGGAATGAGGTGATTCTAGCCCTTCTTGCGTTTGGCATCGAAGGCGGCGATCTCCTTTATGGTGGCCAGGATCGTCCTGGCATTATCATAGACCGGGGTGTCCACCATTTTGCCCATATAGGTGACTGCCGCCATCCCCTTGGCGATGCCCTCTTCCTCGAAGACCTTGACGACTCCATTGGCCCATTCCACATCCTCGGGAGCCGGCGTATAGATCCTGTGAGACGGTTCGATCTGGCTGGGATGGATCAGCATCCGCCCTTCATATCCCATCTGCCGGCCTTCGCGGGTGCTCCTCTCGAAAGCCTCAGTATCCTTGAAAGCTACGAAGGGGCAGTCGATGGCAATGCATCCCGCTGCTCTGGCGGCAACCGCCGCGTGCCTGCGGGCGTATCGCTGCTCCTCGCCTTCGCTCGTGAGCTTCACCCGCATGTCCTTCGTGTAATCCACCGCGCCGAAGATCAGCGAGTTCACCCGCTTGCTGGCGATGGCCGAAGGATAAGCGTTTATGACCCCCTTGGCCGTCTCGATGAGGAGCTGAATGGCAATGCTCCCCACCGGCAGGTTCCGCCGCCGCTCCAGCTCCTCCAGCTTCCAGTCGAGGCGCTGCACGTGGTCGGGCCCGCCGCACTTGGCCAGGCATACGCCGGCGAGCCCCGGATGGACGATGGCTTCGAGGTCGTCGTTGGTCATGAGCGTCTCCCAGTTGTTGATCCGGGAGTAGATCGTGGAGCCACCCGATCCCGCCAATTTCAAGTTCTCTCGGGTCATCTCACGGGCTCTTGGTTTTTCGGCCGGGGGAACGGAATCCTCGAGATCCAGGGTAATGATGTCTGCGGGGAACTCCGGAGACTTGGCAATCATCTTTTCATTGTTTCCCGGAACGTAAAATACAGATCGCATTACAGGCATTTTCGTACCTCCTATTTGATTTGGACGTATTGTGAAAATATAACCACAGAGGACACCGAGAAGATATTAACCTTCAGGGAATATAAAAAAATTGTTATTCCCTCCCCCTCTGTGCCCTCTAAAGGATTAACCTCTTTATCCCTTCTTTTAACCGACCTCTACCTCGCCCCTATCAATAAATTCCTGCTTGGGCCTCATCCTGGGCATTTCCCTACAGCTTTCCGTTCAATAATAACTCCATCCTCCACCGACTAGTCTATCCTCCCACAGACACCCCTGTCGTTCGCTCATCTCTTTGGAAAAAACTCTTTTGGAGGACACTGAGTATTGCTCTGCGACCTCTGTGGTTCCGTATGTTCTCCTCTTTTTTATATCGCTCCTTCGGTTTTCATCTTGGCCACCTCTTCAGGTGAATAGCCCAGCAGATCCTCCAGAACAAATTCATTGGCGGCACCCATGGCAAGGCCGGGGAACTGGATCTCTGGTGAAACCGGATGTAAACGGATGGGGTTGGACGGGAATAAAAGGGTCTTTCCGGTTACCGGATCTTGTACAGCGCCAATGGTCCCCCGCTCCTTCACATGGGGATCCTGGGAAATCTCTTCCATGTTGTAAACGGGCCCGATCGTCACCCCCGCTTTTTCGCATTCTTCGATTACTTCCTTTCGCGTCTTGGACTGAATCCAGTCCCCAATAACCTGGTTGAGGACTTTGCGGCTCTCCGTTTGGACCCGCTCGAGGTTGTTCCGAAACCCGGGTTTGGTCTTCAGCTCCGAATGGCCGACCAGATCCATCATGCGCTCGAAGGGAGCCTGGGCGCTGCCCGAGAGCGCCACCCATTTTCCGTCGCGGGTCTGAAAGTTGTTGCGCGGGGCGGCAAAAGCCGCCTCGTTTCCCATGGGCTCGGGTATGTTTCCCGATAGAGAATAATAGAGATATTCGGGCCCCAAAAGGCTAAGCAAGGGCTCGTAAAGGGAGAGATCGATTTCCTGCCCCCCTTCCACTCCGCGCTTTTGCCGGCGCAGGGCAACCATGACCCCCAAGGCCAAATGCAACCCGGTCACCATGTCCGCCAGCGGCAGAGGAGGGCTGGTGGGCGGCTGCCCGGGATGCGTATTCAGGTGGGCGAACCCGCTCATCGATTCGGCCAGCGTGCCGAAACCGGGCTTCGCAGCATACGGGCCGGTCTGCCCGTAGCCCGAGATGCGCCCGATCACCAACCCTTTATTGATATTCCAGAGCTCCTTTGAGGGAAACCCCAGGCGGTCCAAGGTTCCCGGCCGCATGTTTTCCAGCAGTACATCCGCCCTCTCCACCAACTGACGTAGAATTTTCTGCCCCTTCGGGTTCTTCAGGTTGAGGGTAATGGGGAGCTTGTTTCTGGAATTGAACAGCCAATAAGGCTGGTATTTCCCATCCACAACGCTCCAGAAACGGATGGCATCCGGGACATCGCGGGGCTCGATTTTGATCACCTCGGCGCCGAAGTCCCCGAGCATCGTGGCCGCAAAGGGGGCCGCTACAACCGCCCCGAGGTCGATGACCCGGATATCCTTCAGTGGGAGTTTGGAATTCTCAACCCGTTTCCTCTGCTCCCGAATGAATGTCCTCATTTTTTCGGAATCCATAATGTTCTCCTTCCATGGTCACCCCACTGGGGGGAAAGTTCTGAGTTGAGAGGCCTGATCTTTATAAGATATGATGGGGATGAGGGCAGATCTTTCCCTGTCTACTAACCCTTCCCTTTTCTTTCATCCCTCAGGCTTTGAGATAACCTATACGACAAATGGACGATTTATGCAAGCTCTTTTAAAGTATAATCGGCCGTGATAAAGGGGTGCAGAATGGGGCCTTTTCAGACTTTCCTCCCTCAATTCTTCACTTGCGACTCATCGAATTTTTGAATTCTGTAATGGAAAAGTACCAGTAAAAAGCGGCCACCACCAAGGCATGGGAGATCTTGCCGTCGTGGATGAGCCGGGGAATCTCGGAAAGGGGAAAGCGTAGAACTTCGATATCCTCGGTTGAGTCCTGTTTAGGGGGACTCTTGTAAGTGGCATTCTTAACCAGATAGGTATAACAACGGTTGGTGTGGATGGCCGGGTTGGGGTGAACCACGCCCAAAAGGATGGGTTCGTCCCCTGTGCAACCCGTTTCTTCGAGAAGTTCGCGACTGGCCGCGCTCGCCGGGGTGTCCCCCGGGTCGAGCATCCCGCCGGGAATCTCCAGGGAAAATTCTTTCGTTCCAAAACGATACTGTCTAACCAGGATGACCTTTCCGTCGCCGGTGAGGGGGATGACATTGACCCAGTCGGGGGAATCGATGAGGTAAAAGTCATGGACCTGGCCGGTTCGGGGAGAGCGGTAGTGCTCAATTTTCGTGGTGAATACAGGACCGGATTGCAATACCTTAGAATGGAGGTACGTCCAGGGCTGAGCCATGAATATATCCTTGGACAATATTGGCCATGACGTCGGCGAAATTTTTTGTTCGGGTTTGCGCTCCGCGGGTAGATGATTTTTTACTGGGCCCGGGAGTACACCTCTTTAGCCGCTGTGATCCCCGCTCCTCTGGCAACCTCGAAACCCTGCTCGCGTAGAGCTTGTTCCAGGGCCGTTAAGAAGTACAGTACATTCGTCTCGCTCGAAGAGTACCCCATCAATCCCACGCGCCAGATTTTGCCCGTCAAGAGGCCCAGCCCGCCGCCAATCTCCAGGTTATACTCTTCCAAAAGCCTCCGGCGCACCTTGGCGTCGTCGATCCCTTCGGGAATGCGCACGGCGTTCAGGGACCACAGCCGATAAGGTTTTTCTACAAACATGCTAAGCCGCATGGCCTCGATTCCTGCAACCAGCGCCAGGTGATTGCGGCGATGTCGTTCGTAGCGGCTCTCCAGGCCTTCCTCGCGGACGATGCGCAACGCCTCCAGAAGGGCGTAGTTCATGCTGACGGGGGCGGTATGATGGTACTTGCGTTCGCTTGCCCAATACTTACCCAGCATATTCATGTCCAGGTACAAGCTCTGCACTTTTTTGGCTCGACCCTCGATCTTGGCCATGGCCCTTGGCGAGAAAGTAATCGGCGCCAGGCCCGGCGGGCAGCTCAGGCATTTTTGCGTACCGCTGTAGCATATGTCGATCCCCCATTCATCCACCTTCACGGGATGCCCCCCGAGCGAAGTCACGGCATCTACCAGGAGGAGGGTATCCGGATGTTTCTTCAGGATTTTGGGAAATTCTTCCAGGGGCTGGAGGACCCCGGTCGATGTTTCAGCGTGGACGATGGCCAACACTTTGGGCTGGAATGTGCGCAGCTCTTCCTCAATGACGGCGGGGTCAAAAGGCTGCCCCCAGGCGCCGGACAGGGTTCGCAGATTGGCGCCGCAACGTTCGGCCACGTCAACCATCCGTTCCCCGAATACACCATTGGCACAGACCAGGACGCGGTCCCCGGGTTCGACCACATTGACAAAGGCCGCTTCCATTCCCGCGCTCCCCGTACCGGAGATCGGAAGAGTTTGGACATTCTGGGTGGCGAAGACATACTCCAATAGACCTTTAATATTGTCCATGATCTTGATGAATTCCGGGTCCAGATGGCCCACCAAGGGCTTGGCCATGGCCAGCAGAACCCGCGGGTCTGCATTGGACGGTCCGGGGCCCATCAGAATGCGGGCCGGTGGATGAAACTCGCCAGTCATACAACCTCCTCAAATTAAAAGATCCAAACCAAAGGAATATTCGGTTCCATGGAAAATTATCACAGCAAACATTTTAAATCAAGAAATTTTGGGCTACCCCTCTTTGATGAACTCGTAAAAAGGCTGCCAATTCGTTTTTGCGTCATTCCCGTGAAAACGGGAATCCAGTCTTTTCAAAGAGTTTCCTGGGACCTGGATTCCCGCCTACGCGGGAATGACGACTTTTTACGATTCCATCCTCTTTCATTGCCGTCAATATTTCACTTGAACCCTTGACCCCTGCCCCGCGAAGCGCGGGGTCGAACCCTTTTCGCCAATTTATGGGAGGGAATGGAATTTAAATTTTCTTGCAGATTATTATTTGACAAGTTTTAAATTTCATTTAGAATAAGAGTTGCCTTTTTATTACTCCAGGATGAAAGGGGGTGAAGTGGGGTGAACAAGGCGGATCTAGTGGCGGAAGTGGCCAAACTGGTGGGGAGCAAGAGAAAGGCGGAAGACGCTGTCTCTTGCGTTTTCGACACCATCACGAAGGTGCTGAAGAAGGGGCAGGCGATGACGCTGGTGGGCTTCGGAACATTTCGCACCGGCAAACGGAAAGCCCGCGTGGGCCGGAATCCCCAGACCGGCAAAGAGATCAAGATCCCGGCGAAGAAGGTACCAAAATTCTCAGCAGGTAAAGCGCTAAAAAATGCCGTGAAATAATCATGAACTTTCTTGGCGGGGCGGGAGCGATGAACGTGCCGAGCTTCCGCTTCGCTCATCCTTACTCTCCCACCGTTCCTTTCGAGACCTCTACCCCGAACTCCAATGAATGGGGACAGGCGTGGAATTCTTCCACCATGGTCCCATCGCTCCGGAATATCCGCACGATCGGTTCCTAATTTCGCAATGGCTCGGGTAGCCTAGGTTTTGACCTGGGCAACATTTTTTGCTATGATGCTATAAATTTTGATTCCCCCTAAAACCTTTTCTCTGACTCTAAATCTAGGCAGTATGGGCGAGAATAGTGCTGATCTCCTGAAACTCTATTTTGATAGCGGAGCAGAGGGGTAATCCATTGGCCAAGCTCACTCTGCCAAAACTCGAACGACACCTTTACGGCGCTGCCGACATTCTGTGCGGCAAGATGGACCATGCCGAATTCCGCGACTTCATATTTGGTATGCTCTTCATCAAGCGCTGCTCGGACGTGTTCGAGGAGGAGAAGGAAACGGTCATACGGAAAGAGCGGGAAGCGGGGGTCTCGGAGCATGAGATACGGGAAGCCGCGGCGGACTACCGCTACTATGATGACTTTTTCGTGCCCGAAAAGGCGCAGTGGAAATACATCCTCAACGAACTCCATACCAACGTGGGGGACGGCCTTAACAAGGCACTGGGAGCGCTTGCGGAGCGAAACTCTGGCCTGAGCGGGGTGATGGATCACATCGACTTCACCCGGAAGGTCGGGGACAGCTCGTTACCGGACAGCAAGCTCCGAGCACTTATCAAGCATTTCAACAAGTACCGCCTGCGTAACACCGATTTCGAGCACACGGACCTGCTCGGGTCGGCTTATGAGTACCTCATTTATATGTTCGCCGAATCTGGCGGTCGAAAAGGCGGCGACTTTTACACCCTTCTCCATCGAATAGGCGCCGAAGGAAGCAAGCAAGGGCCCCCCGCCTGGCAGGATACCCAGGGCGGATCCAAGAATCGTCCCGCGGAGGATGGGCGCGATCATCCGTTTCCAGTCTTCCCGCGTCGGCATAAGACTCGTGATTTTGCTTACGATCCTCCTGCCCGTGCCCTCGCGCTCGAGGTTCACGATAATTTCTCCGAGCCCGAACATCCCCATGGCGACCGTGATGAAACCGATCCCGTCCATCCGCTCATTCACCCCGAAAGTATACCGCTGGGACCCTGAGCTCACGTCTGTGCCGACCAGGCCAAGGATCAGGCCCACCACGATCATGCCGATGGCCTTGAGCAGGGAACCGCGGGCGAGGACTACGGAGGCGACCAGGCCCAGGACGGACGAGGGCGCGCAAGACCACGGCGAGGCCGATCAGCGCCAGGATCAGCCCGAGCATCGTGGGGAAGTACGCAGGCCCCATGCGCATCGCGGTTCCCATCGGATGGTCGCGCCCCAGGGCGACGGCTGTGCACCCCAGCGCGAGAAAGATGATACCGGACCATAAATCCTTCGAGCGACCAAAGGCCTTCCAGTCGGCCATTCCGTTTCAACCCCGCTATCATAGGAGTGGGCGAACTCCCGAGTTGATGCTGCCTTCCCCCGTCATTTGCCCCGTTGCTGGCTTCATAAGGCGTTCCTGACGTGGAAGGTTCTTCAAGCCTGTTGAGCCGAATCCCGATCCCTCGGGCCCTTATTTTTTTCCGGTCAAACGGATATTCACCCTTTTTTAACGAAGTGCCCGATACTGAGCCATGGCATCGTAGCCGTAATCGGCCGCGGAACGGATCGTGTATTTATCGGGCAGAGTAACGGGAGGCTCCCCCTTCACCGACTTGGCAATTTCAAAAGCCCTCTCCACTTTATCCTCTTCCCCCTCGACGGCCAGGGAGACGCACCCTTCGGACCCGCCCACGCCTCCGGAGGCGATAGGGTAAGCCTTAACCCCCGCCAGGATGGCCAAGGCCTGTATCTCGGTTACGACTTTGCTCGTGGTGACGGGAATGATTCTACCCGGGAGACCCATGCTGTACTTGAAATGGTAAATGCCGGAATGATTGGCCGCTTCCGTTACGGAGGGCACCAGTTTTTCCAGGCCCACGGGCTGAATCAGGTGGGATCCTCTGGGCGTGACGATGGGCCAGCACATGCCGATGGTCCCTCCCTTGGCCCCCGTAGTCCAGATCCCTACGTTGCCTTGCATATCCACGGCATTGCCCCCCTTGATCATTACGTCTTCGGGGCCGAATTTCTGGATTTCCACCGTCGAGTCGGCATTCTCAACCGGGGTCCCCTTATGGATGACGTGCCAGGTGCAAACGGGTGGACCGCCATGGTTGTTCGCGATGCCGTTGCAGATCAAGCCGGCGGTCTGTCCGGCTTTGGGCTCGACGGAAATCTTGAAGAATTCCTCGGTCACGTAGGCATTGGTGATGCCTCTCGCAATAATAATCATACCGTTCTTCCAGGCATTCTGAACTTCGGGTAGGGCCACGGTGGCTTTGGCTAGAAGACGGCGGGACTCAGAGGGATTCAAAATGACCAGGGCGGCGATCCTTTTCTTGTCCGTACTGGGCTCAGGGACTCTGACTTCGTAGAACATAAAAACCTCCTGCAAAATTTTTCAAAAATAGAAATTGTTTAGCCACAGAGGTCACAGAGAGCACAGAGGCATAAGAACTGAAAACAGAAAAGCAATCTCTTCTAAGCACGGGATGGCCCCGCCCCTTGGGCGAAGAATCCATGCTTTCTTGAGTTTTAAGAACTCTGTGGCCTCCGTGTCCTCTGTGGCTAAATTGTTTCCAAAAATATTTGAACCCAAACTCCAGACCTTGGCGACGAACCGGGGTCAGATGCTAGCCTTCATCGCAGGGAGAGTTAATTCCTCTTTAGGCCCAGCCCGGGGACAATCTTTTCAAAGTCCTTTTCATCCTGGGCCATGGTCGCGGCTGATTCCGCCGGTGGCTGGTACGCTTGGCCAAAGCCATTCTTCGTCATGAAATCTCTAAATTTCGGATCATTTACTACCTTTCGGACCGAGTTTTCCAGCTTGGCAACGATTTCTTTCGGAGTATTCTTGGGGGCCACAAGGCAGCGCCAAACCCCGAAAACGAAATCGATCCCACCCTCTTTAAATGTGGGTACATCTGGGAATAGCGCATCGCGCTTATTGGAAGCAATCGCCAATATACGGAGTTTTCCCCCCCTTACCAGCGTCCCCACCTCCGCTGGGCTTGCGGTGGTAGCCTCTACGTGGCCTCCGGCTACGGCTACGGCAGCCGGGTTGGCACCCCCATAAGGAACATGGGTGAACTGAACCCCGGTCTTGCTTCCCAATAAAGCAGCGGCTACGTGCCAAATCGCCCCGGGGCCTGAATTGGATATACGCATTTTGCCAGGGTTCGCTTTGGCGAAATCCAAGGCCTCTTTTAATACCTTCCAAGGGGAATCTATGTTGACCGTAAATCCAGCGGGATCATAGTTGAATAAACCGATCGGGGCGAATACCCTCCAATCCACAAAGCTCGACGCCGAATATTTCTGCAATATCTGGGAATTGGTCGTCACCCCCACCGTGTAACCATCCGCTTTGGCGGCGGCGATTTGATTGAAGCCCACCAAGCCACCTCCGCCAGGCTTATTGACCACCACGACCGGCTTTCCCAGATCTTTCTCCATTAAATCCCCCATGAAGCGGGCGATTAAATCCGTACCGCCTCCCGCGGCCCAAGGGACAATAATGGTGATCTCTTTTTCTGGATATTCCGCCAGGGCCAGTGGCGTGCCCACCGTCAGGGAAAAGCCAATCGCCCAAAAAAGAATCATGAGGGATCGGACGAAGTGAGTTGGGGACTGGCCTTTTTTTCTCTGGATCATTTTCCACCTCCTCTATTGGGTTCGATCATCTTTTGCAAGGGGTTTCTTTCTTCTGATAAACGCCGGCAGCAGGGAAAGGAATAACAATAGAATCGCCAACCCCAGGAATATGGCCGATATCGGTCTTTCAAAAAATATGCGAAAGGACCCAAAAGATAGAACCAAGGACCGCCGAAAATGCTCTTCAAACATTGGGCCCAAGATGAAGGCCAGGATTAGAGGAGTGGATTCATACGAATATTTTCTCATCAGAAAACCAACGATTCCGAAAAAGATCATGACCCCAATATCAAAAACCGTGGTGCCGATGCTATAACTGCCCAATAAGCAAAATAAGAAGATAATGGGGAAAAAGTAGGCATAGGGTATTTTTAATACTTGGACCCAAAACCCAACGAGAGGGAGGTTCAGGGCTAAAAGCATCATATTCCCGATATACATGCTCGCGATCACGCTCCAGAAGATATCCGGATGTTGATTGATCAAGAAGGGGCCGGGGGAAACGCCGTGAATCATCAGGGAGGCTAATAATAAGGCCATCGTTGCGTTCGTCGGGATTCCCAAGGACAGAAGGGGAATAAAGGACCCCGAGGGACCGGCATTATTCGCGGATTCAGGCGCGGCCACACCCTCGATGACTCCCGTGCCGAATTTTTCAGGGTGTCTCGAGATCTTTTTTTCCAGGGCATAAGCCATCGTGCTGGAGATGACCGTATTCCCCCCCGGGATGATTCCGACAAAGAATCCGAGCAATGTTCCCCGAACGATGGGCCAGGCCGAATCGACCCAATCTTTTAAGGTGGGAAATAGATTTTTGATCTTCTCCGTCAGGATACCACGAAACTCCTCTTCTTCCAAATTGCTGAGAATTTCCGAAATCCCAAAAAGGCCCATGATCACCGGGATCAATCCCACCCCATCCATCAAATAAGGAATCCCGAAGGAAAAGCGTTCCATCCCTTCTATGGGATCGGTGCCGACGGTCCCTAATAATAGACCAAACGTTCCCATCATAAAGGCCTTGAGCCTGGATCCGGCCCCCAAAAAACTCACCAGGATTAAGCCGCAGATGATGAGAGATACATATTTGGGTGAAGAAAATTTCAGGGCAAAATTTGCAAAAGGAGGGGCCAGGAACATTAATCCGAACAAGCTAATCGTCCCGGCAATAAAAGAAGCGATGGCCGCCATTCCCAAAGCCGGGCCGGCGCGCCCTTTGCGGGCCATTTGATAGCCATCTAAACAGGTGACGACACTCGCAGCCTCGCCCGGAATGTTGATGAGGATGGAGGTCGTCGAGCCACCGTACATGGCTCCATAGTAAATCCCGGAGAGCATGATGATGGCCGTGGAAGGAGGAAGGGCAAAAGTGACCGGCAAAAGCAATGCTAAGGCGCCACTGGGACCCAAGCCCGGCAATACCCCAACCAGAGTTCCGACAAAGCAACCCACAAAACAGAAGAATAAATTTTGAGGTTGAAAGGCAATGCCTAATCCATAAAATAAGCCGGTTAAGGATTCCATTCCATGGCCCGCTCTAAATCATACCCTTTCTATGCCGCCTAGATTTTGATCAACCCTTTCGGGAGGGAGACTCCCAGGCCGGTTTTAAAAACGGCATAGCTTGCCCAAGATACAAGCAGGGCGATCAAAATCGAGGAACCCCATCTCCTTTTACCCACGAATTTCAGTAAGAAGAGGATAAAGAGAAACGTGGTGATTCGGTATCCCAAATAATCTAAAGAAATTAGATAAAAAACCAAGGAAAGCAGGGAGAGTAAAACTTTTCTCCAGCTTTTCTTCTCTTTCCAAAAACTTCTTTCCTCCGACGGCTGGCCCTTGGCCAGGAAGGTGGTTATAAATAAGGCCATCGACAATAAAGAAAAGACGCCTCCAATAAGGGCAGGGAAAAAACCAGGGCCTGGGGCGTTCAGTGGGCCAATCCCCATTCTTAGCCCTCCCGCGATGAACCCCAGGCCGACTAAAAGCCAAACCAGGCTGCTCCTTGAATCGCTGTTGCGCACGCACGCACTCCTTGACCCAAAAACGGCCTATCCAGCCAGGATTTAGAGATCACCCCCGGAATGGAGTTGAGTCGTGTTTTTCTCTTCCTTTGGGGGTTGTTTCAGGGTTGTTCTCTGAATCGGTCCGCAACAGGCTTACCAGCTCGGACACACTCTTTAATTCTTCCAGTTTGCACCGCCTTGACCATCAACCCCAGAGCTTCCTCGACGGCCTGCGCCGCCTCAAGATCCCCGCACATTATTTACCCCTTTTCACAATATTAGTTCCTCTAAAGATGGATGGAACTAATAGAACAAGGGGATCTGGACGACCAGAAAAAAGCCCTTTTGGGCAAACCGGGGTCCCTGGACGGCGGAGATGACGGCGAAATAGAAAACCCGGTGCGAACTAGCCCGGATTGAAATGAAAGACATAACCATAATGGCCAGAATGACCGCTAAAATAGCGGGGATCGGGGCCACGCGCTTCGTAAAGCCTTTTCCCTTCAACTCGTACAGCTCTTCGGGGTTCGGAAGTTCGACTCCGGATATCACCGGAGTCCTCCGGCAAATTTTTATAACCGTCTTCTCTTTTTTTCTGTCGAGGTTTCATGGGACAAAGAGTCCGCTCTGGGCCGGTGGTAGGCGATGAAATGGCTCAAGGCGCGAGCGGCCCGGTCCAATGTTTTAAAGACCGGAAATCCGGCAGCCTGGTAGTTATCCCTCTCGCGGCGCCATTCGATTTCTAGGTCTATCATGCAGGTATCCGTGGTGATGTCCGGCAGGACCAAAATGATGGCCTTACCATATTTCTCCCTGACCTCCTGGCAGGCCGTAAGCAGTTCTGGCTGGGAGCTGAATTGGGAGAGCGGCCGGTTATCCATCCCCAGCCGATGGCGTACCTGGAAGAGGATATAGTAGAGAATCTGAATGATGATGAGGGTGTCAATTCCTCGGTCTTCCCCGGCGGCTTCCATTACCTTTCCTAACAGGGAGGGGGGGATCATGGGATTCCCCAAGTCTATCGGATTTTTCAGGCTGTTGCCCACCGGAGGAAAGGAAGGCCTAAGTTTCTCCAGAATGGTCGGGGAAAAGACGGGAACAGAGAGGCCCAGACGCTCCAGCGAATCGGAGGCGGCGACGCTGATGGCGCCCCCCCCTCCCATAACGCCCACTCTCGGGCCGGCCCCGGAAGGCAAATAGAGAAAGGCGTAGATCGCGTCGAATAACTCCTCGGCGCTATGAACCTGGATTACTCCCGCCTGCTTGAAAGCTGCATTCCAAACCGCACTCGACCCGCCCAGTGATCCCGTGTGGCTCATCACCGCGCGGCTTCCGGTGGTGGTTAGCCCCGCCTTCCATAGGATTACGGGTTTTTTCCCTCTATTTTCTTCGAGAACCCGCAGGAACCTGGGCCCATCCTCCAGCCCTTCCACGTAGCCGGCGATGATTGAGGCCTTCTCATCGGCCATGAAATATTCTAAAAGATCGCAGGCGGCTACATCGCAGCCATTGCCGTAGCTGACCATTTTACTGAAACGAATGCCCAGTCCTTTGGCGGTCTGGCCGAGGTCGGCGCAAAGGCCCCCGCTCTGGGAGAGAAAGCCCACCGGCCCGGTTTCCCGGGAAAAGTTTTGCCCGGGAAGGATGGTCAACCCGCTTTCCGGACAATAAATTCCGAAGCAATTAGGGCCCAGAATACGGAGCCCCCGCCTCGCGATCTGCGATAGCTCTTGCTCCATCTGGATTCCCTCCGGAGATCCGGTTTCTTTGAAGCCGGAGGTCAGGATCTCGACCCCTTTGACTCCTTTCCGGAGGCATTCTTCCAACGCGCCGCGGACGGAAGGGGCAGGGATAGTCAATATGGCCAAATCGATATCTCCGGGGATCTCCTGTAGAGAACCATAAACCTTCAACCCATTGATCACTCCACCCTCCGGGTTGACGGGATAAATCTTTTCCCTGTATCCGATCTCCATGATCGCGCTGAGAATGATATTGCCGAACTTGGCGGGGTCGGCCGAAGCGCCAATGATGGCCAGGGATTTGGGATAAAAAAGAGGCTCAAAGGCCTCCACGATAGACCGGCTCACAGCTCATCCTTTCTCCTAAGTACCTTCATCAATCCCCCCCACCCTGCGCCCTCCCCCTCGAGGGGGGAGGGTAGGGAGGGGGTGAAGGGCAAGTTTCTTCCACAGATGACGTGGCAGCGCAGCAGGGAGGTCAATTGCTCCTAAGGAAAACTTGGAGCAGAGCTTTTGGTTGAATCGCACACTTGGCCCGAAGCCGGTTACCCGCCCTTTAAAACCCGGCGCAAAATCTTTCCTGAGAAATTCTTGGGGATCTCGGGGATGAAGGCCACATCGCGAATTTTTTTGTAGGGGGCTACCCGGTCGGCGACGAAAGCCATTAACTCGGCGGGCCCTGCGGTCATTCCCTCGCGGAGAACGATGAAGGCTTTCGGAATCTCCCCAGAATCCTGATCGGGTATCCCGACGACCGCACAATCCTGCACGGCCGGGTGCTCCATAAGAATGGCCTCCAGCTCGGCTGGGGCAATCTGATATCCCCGGTATTTGATCATCTCTTTTTTGCGGTCTAATATGTAAACATAACCGTCCTCATCCATCCGGGCGATGTCTCCGGTATATAACCAGCCATCCCGGAGGGCCAGTTTGGTATCCTCCGGATGTTTCCAGTATCCCCGGAAGATATTGGGCCCGCGAACCGCCAGCTCACCGGGCTCTCCCACAAGCATTTTTGTCCTGCCGGTTTCCCAGTCCATGATCCGATCTTGGCAATCGCTGACGGCAATGCCTACGGAACCTTCTTTGATCCTCGCTAGAGGGTTTGCATGAGTGGTCGGGGAAGCTTCGGTTAACCCATAATGCCGGGCCAGAGGCACACGGAACTTCTCCTGGACCGCCCGGGAGATCGCCGGAGCTAGGGGGGCCGCCCCTACCCAGATCACCCGCAGGGAAGAGAG
>Ga0315297_10001292_pt1 | contig 15425 bp, 11 predicted proteins | sample YL17G15_0_MG_FD_203628 | JGI IMG/M metagenome (GOLD analysis project Ga0315297, IMG submission 203628) | Sediment microbial communities from Yellowstone Lake, YNP, Wyoming, USA - YL17G15_0 | ecosystem: Environmental > Aquatic > Freshwater > Lake > Sediment | place: USA: Wyoming | collected... | reverse complement strand
AACGGACTCTTCTCGTCCACAACCAGCGAGTCGACGAACCGATCCACGGGAAGGAATGGGCGGCGATGACGTCGCAGTGGAGGCTGATCGGCGGCCGGGAGCTCTATGACATCCGCGAGGATCCGGAGCAGCGCCGGGACGTGGCGGCCGCCCATCCCGACATCGTTCAGAAGCTACGCCTGGAATATGACCGCTGGTGGGCCGACACATCCGGCCGTTTCAAGGACTACGTCTGGATCCCGGTCGGCACCGACGCCGAGAACCCGGCCCGGTTGACGAGCCATGACATCCATGGCCAGGTCTGCTGGGATCACGTCCATGTCAGGCGCAATCAGCGCTGCGATGGATTCTGGACGATCGAGGTCGCCCGCGAGGGGACCTATCAGTTTGGCGTACGGCGCTGGCCCGAAGAGTGCGGTATTGCCATCCGGGATGCTCCCGACGGCTTGAAGCCCTTCAAGCCGACCCATGCTCGGCTCAAGGTGGCGGGGTTCGACGCGACGCTGCCGATTCACGACGGCGACAAGGCCGCGACGTTCTCCGTACGGCTCGCGCCGCAGCGGACGCGACTCCAGGCGTGGCTCATCAACGACATTGAGAACGGAGAGACGAACGGCGCGTTCTATGTCGATGTCCATCGTGTGAGTTGAGACGGACGTCGCCTGGAACGTACATAGGGGTGAGTCCATGGATCGACGCGGTTTTCTGAGAGCTCTCGGCCTTGGCGCGCCCGCGCTGACCCTCCCTTTCACCAGGGCTGTCCGGGGAGATCCTGCGCGGCCGGAGAAGCTGCCGAACATCGTCATCATCATGGCCGACGACATGGGCCTTGGGGATCCCGGATGCTACAACCCCGGGTCTCTGATACCTACGCCCCATATGGATAGGATAGCGACTGAGGGCACCAAGTACACGGACGCGCACTCGGCCGCGGCGCTGTGCTCGCCGACGCGCTACAGCCTTCTCACGGGGCGGTATCCGTGGAGAACTCGCCTGAAGAAGGGCGTCCTGATGCCGTACTGGCTTCCCTTGATCGAGCCAACGCGGCCGACCATCGCCTCGCTCCTCCGGAGCCGCGGATACGGAACGGCCTACATCGGGAAATGGCATCTCGGGTTGGAATGGACGACGAAGGACGGAAGCAGGGCGGAAGAGTTTTACTCCCGTGACCAGCCTTTCCAGGCGGACGAGACGCGTCAGTGGCGCATCGATTTCAGCCGGCCGGTCGGGGGCGGACCCACCCGCCTCGGCTTCGATTATTTCTACGGCAACGCCGGCTGCCCCAGCAACGATCCGCCGTACGTCTTCATCGAGAACGATCGGCCGGTCGCGGTCCCGACCCAGATGAGCAAGGACAAATGGCGCGGGCTCCCGGGATTCCTGCCGGGGCCGATGGCCGACGATTGGTCCGAGGAGGACATCGACGTCGTCCTCGCCGGCAAGGCTCAGGCCGCCATCGACCGCCATCTTCAGCAGAAGCCGAACGATCCCTTCTTCCTCGTCGTTTCACCCAACTCCCCCCATGTCCCATGGCTCGTGCCGGAATTCATGAAGGGCAGGAGCAAGGAAGGTCCGCGAGGGGACCTCGTCGCCTTGTTCGACTGGGTGGTCGGGGAGGTCGATGCCCACCTCAAGAAACGCGGGATCTCCGATAACACGCTCCTCATTGTCACGAGCGACAACGGGGGCCAGAAAGGCGCGAACGGGCACAAATCCCAAATGGACTTCCGCGGATACAAGAGCGATATCTGGGAGGGGGGCCACCGGGTGCCGTTCATCGTCCGCTGGCCGGGCAAGGTCAAGCCGGGAGCGGTATCCGGCGAACTCGTCAGCCTGGGCGACCTCTTTGCAACTTTCGCCGACCTGGTCGGTGCGCCTCTTCCGGACAATGCCGCCGAGGACAGCAGGAGCGTCCTCCCGGCGCTCCTCGGAACGTCCCAGGGCAAGCCCCTTCATGAAGCGCTCATCTTCCAGGCGGGGAGCGGCGACCTGGCGATCCGCCAGGGACGATGGAAATACATCGCCGCCAAACAAGAGGGAGGGAGCGGCCAGCTCTATGACTTGGACGCGGACCCGGGAGAGACGCGAGATCTCGCCGCCGATAATCCGCCGGTCGTGGAGGCGCTTTCGGCCTTGTTGGACAAATACCGCCGCCAGGGCTTCAGCCGGCCGATGAGAGGAAGAGGTGTCCACCGTCCCTGAGTTCATGTAGCGGCGCTATTGCCCCCAGACACGGATTGCCCGCCGTCGACGCCTCGTGCGACGGCGGGCGCGGGAGGTTCCATGCGGCGAACGTTGCTTCACATTCTGTTGTTGCTGCTGGCGTCGGTGCCGCTTGGCGCACAACGGGCGCCGGTCGCGAACTGGTCGTTCGAGCAGGGCGGGGACGGCGACGAGATCCTGGGCTTCCGCAGCTTCGTTCCCGGGGTTGCCGGCACCGGCCTTCGTTTCGACGGGCAGACCACGACGGTGATTCGCAAGGCCGCGAGCATGGGCCGGCTCGGCCCGGCTTTCTGGGTCGAGGCCTGGGTCGCGATCCAGGAATACCCGTGGACCTGGTGCGCCATCGCCAACCAGGAGCGCGGGCACAAGGCGGGCTACTTCTTCGGGATCGATCCCGAAGGCCGATTCGGCCTCCATCTCGCCGTGAACGGCCGGTGGCTGGAAAGCCAGTCCGACATCACGCTGCCGCTTTACGCGTGGAACCACCTGGCGGCGGCGTTCGACCCAACCACCGGCGTCAAGCTGTACTGGAACGGCAAGCTGGTGGGGGCCAAGGCCGCCAAGGGGCGTCCGGCCTTTGCGCCGGCGGTGGACGCATGGGTCGGGCGCAACCACACGCCGCTCGGCCTCAGCCACGAGGTCAAGATCGTCGCGCCGGTGGCGTTCTCCTTCAACGGCATCATCGACGAGTTGATCGTCCACGACGGCGCGGCGGCGGCGTCCGCTATCGGCGCGGCGTTCGCGAGGGCCACACCGGCCGGCTCCGCCCCGCTGGCGCCGCCGGTCATGCCGGCCGGGCCCACAGGGCCGGGCCGCTTCGGCGCCTACTACACGCGCCTGAAGTACGCCGACGAATGGGAAAGACCCTGGCGTGTCGGCGACGCCGCGGACGTCGTCGTCAGGTTCGACGAGACGCCGACCAGGCTGGTCTTCTGGCGCGGCACCAGCTACATCCCGGCGTGGGTGACCGACACCGGGATCTGGTACACGAACGAGTTCTACGAGACCCAGAGCGACCCGATGGAGATTAGCTCCGAGCCGATGGCCGACAAGCGGACCCATTTCTCCTCGGTGAAGATCCTCGAGAGCACCGACGCGCGCGTGGTCGTGCTGTGGCGCTACGCGCCGGTGACGGTGAACTACGAGCTCGTGCACGCCGATCCGCTGACGGGGTGGGGCGACTGGGTCGAGGAGTCCTTCACCGTGTACCCGGACGGCACGTCGGTCAGGAAGATCAAGGTCTGGTCGTCCAGCCCGCGGGTGGTTCCCGGCAAGGGGCCCGGCACGAATGGATTCCGCCAGTTCCACGAGGCGATCATCATCAACCCGCCGGGCACCCGGCCCGAGGACAACATCAAGCCCGACGCGCTCACGCTCACCAACATGCAGGGAGCCTCGCACACGTATTCGTGGGCGACGGAGGCGCCCGGCGAGAAGGCGAACTTCGACGCGGAGACGATGGCGCTGCTCCGGCGCATTTCGGACCTCGTCCCGGACACGCACAAGTGGCTGATGCAGCCGCCCGGCGGCAACATCCTGCAGGTGAACCTCAAGGCGAAGTACAGCCCCTACGTCGTCGTCGACCCGCGGCACGTGGCGATCGACTGCTACGCGGGCGAGATCATCCGCGAGCGGTCGATGTTCCCGTGGTGGAACCACTGGCCCGTCTCGCAGCAGATCCGGTCGAACGGCCGCTGGGCGGTGGCGCCCGACCGCGTGTCGCACAGCTCGCTGGCGCACATCCAGTCGTGGCAGCCGTTCGAGGAGACCGACGCCGGGATCACGATGCTGATGCTGAACGGCCTGACGGACAAGTCGGGTGCCGAGTTGCTGCCGCTCGCCAGGTCGTGGCTGTCGCCGCCGGCGCTGGAGATCGCCGGCGACGGGTTCCGCGGCGAGGGCTTCGATGCGACGCAGAGGGCGTTCGTCGTGTCGCGCGAGGGCGCCGTCGCCTCGCAGCCGCTCCAGGTCACACTTCGAGCCAGCGGCGAGTCTCCCCTGGTCAACCCGGCGCTCGTGATTCGAAACTGGGGGCTCTCGCCGGCGCGCGTCGAGATCGACGGCCAGCCGGTGCCGGCCGGCAACGACTTGCGGATGGGTTCCGTGCACCGGCTGGAGGGCGACGACCTCGTCGTGTGGATCAGGAAAGACGCGACGTCGCCGCTGCGCATTACGGTCGCGCCGGCCGGCGCGGATCCGGCGCGCTAGGGGGACTCAGACGAAGCAGTAGAGCGGTCTCCGCTATCGTCCGCGCGACACTGTATATTACGCACGGCGTGGCTGTCCCGCCGCTGCCGTTTCTTGTCGAGCCCCTGGCGGCTGGTCACGGAAACCGCTTCCGTACAATTGGGCCTTCGCAGAAGAATGCACGCATGATCCAGGCCCGCATCCTGGCCCCCCTCGCGTCCGCGCTGCCGCCCGGTTCCACTGCCGTCGATCGGTGGCTGCTGGCCGTGTCCGTCGTCGCGAGCGGCCTCTTCTTCGTGACGCGCGGCGGACCGTCATGTCCCCTCGGCGTGGTGCTGAAGGGCCTGGCCGTGGCGACGCTGGCCGTGATCGCGTTCCGGCTGCTGCGCGGCCGCGACCGGTGGCTGCTCGGCGGCGCGCTGGCCTGCTCGACGCTGGGTGATGTGCTGCTCGAGCTGAATGGACTGTTCGTGCCAGGACTCGGCGCGTTCCTCGGCGCTCACCTGTGCTACGCCACGTTGTTTGCGCGCGACTGGCCGGGGCTCGCCCGGCTGACGGTCCGCCAGCGCGTACTCCTGGGTGTCCTCTTCGTCGCCAGCGCGACGTTGACCGCCTGGCTGTGGCCCGGGCTCGGCCATCTCGCCGTGCCGGTCCTCCTGTACATCTCAGCCCTGACGACGATGGCGGCACTGGCCATCGCCGCTGATACGCAGTATCCCGGAATCGCGTGGGGCGCGCTGCTCTTCGTCGTCTCGGACTCGCTCATCGGGGTCACCCGATTTCGGGCGCCGGTGCCGCCAGGCGACTACCTCGTCTGGGGGACCTACTACATTGCTCAGTGCAGTCTTGTGCTGGGGTTCCTCAGCGGCCGGTCTGCGCTCTGCGACGCGCCGCACGGTCGGCAGGGCGGCGCACGTGATTCTCGCCTCTCCTGACAGTTTGCGGGCGCGGTTTACGCCATTGTCGGTAGAGGCACGGCTCGGCAAAGGCCCCCGAGGGCGATTTCAGTCGTGCAGGCGGCTCGCATCCCGCCGCGTCGGCGCCGGGCGGCGCCTCGAACGCCATCGTGTGACGCCGGCCAGGTTGGCGCGTCACCGGCGTTCGCCGTGCCGACGGGAAGTCGGGACACAGACACGCCTGGCGACAGTTGCAGGAGGATCCTATGCGTGCGCTGCTCATCGTGGTTTTGGCCGCAGGTCTGTTCCTGGCCGGGTGCGGACAGGCCGCCGACAGTCCAAGCGTGCTCACCAGCCTGACTGGCCCCACGACCGTCGTGACATCCGGCACCCAGGCCGCAGCGGCACCCGCCGCTGACCCCGTCGCGTTGCCCTTCCATTCTGAGGTCATCTGGGAGAAGACCATGAATCAGGTGCCGGCCGGCCACTGCGCCCGCACGCTGCCCGCCGGGCTCGTCTACAAGTGGTTGACCCACAACGAGGGCACCCACGTCAGCACGCATCTCGGCAGCGGCGCGTATGAGAACTACCTCTGTGTGTTCGGCACGGCACAGGCACCCACGGGTTGGTACGCCGAGGTGATTCGCTGGACGGCCGCCAACGGAGACCTGCTGCTCGGCACGAGCGAGTTCCAGCATTGGACCGGCGCACCCGGCAGGTCCATTGCCGTCGAGACCGTGACGTTCCACGATGGAGGCACCGGGCGCTTCCGGTTCGCCGAGGGCGACGGCATGTCGGGCATCAACGCCCCGGAACGGACGGCCGTCTATGACGGGACGCTGAGATACGGTAAGAAGAACAAGTAGACTGGGTCATCCCGGCGACGGACGCACCCGACGCGCGATCAAGGCCGCGTCGGGTGATGTCTGTACACTCGCAGCCGCCTGGTCGGCACGCGGATCCTCGACCGGCCCGCGCAACCCGGGATGGGGCATCGTCGGACTGCCGTCGTGGCCCCTACTGAACCACAGGGGGGTTCAACTACCGCGCGGAAGCCCGGAGCGAGTAGAATCTCGGCAGCGCAGCCCCCCGGCGAGGAGAGGACGTGCCGCTGCCCGCGTCCGCCGACGTGACGTCGCTGCTGGTCGCCTGGAGCGAGGGCGACGACGCGGCGCTGGCCCAGCTGATTCCGCGGGTCTACGCCGAGTTGCATCGCCTTGCTCATCGCCAGATGCGCGCCGAACGGTCCGGCCGCACCCTGCAGACCACCGCCCTCGTCAACGAAGCCTACCTGCGCCTGGTGGACACGCGCCGGATCCGATGGGAGAGCCGCGCGCACTTCCTCGGCGTCGCGGCTCAGGCGATGCGGCGTGTCCTCGTCGATGCCGCCCGGGCGCGCCGGGCGCGCAAGCGCGGAGGCGCCGAGTCGCCGGTCGTGCTGGACGAGGCGTTGCTGGCCGAGCCCGGGCGAAGCGCGTCTCTCGTGGCGCTCGACGATGCGTTGACGGCATTGGCGGATGTCGACCCGCGCAAGAGCCAGGTGGTGGAGTTGCGGTACTTCGCGGGGCTGAGCGTGGCGGAGACGGCGGCGGTGCTCGGTGTGTCTGCGGAGACCGTGCAGCGGGACTGGCGCGTGGCCAAGGCCTGGCTCCTCCGCGAGTTGTCGGGAGGAGGGGCGCCGCGGTGAATGCCGAACGCTGGCAGCAGATCGAGCGCGTGTACCTCGCCGCGATGGCGTGCGACGGGGCGCGGCGCTCGGCGTTGCTGGACGAGCTGTGCGCCAACGACCCGGAACTCCGGCGCGAGGTCGAGGCCCTGCTCGCGCAGGAACCGCACGTTGAGCGTTTCCTGGAGTCGCGTCGAGGGTTAGCTGACTCGGCGTCCGAACGAGGCGGCGCAGACCCCGGTGAAGATGCCGAGCATGTTCCGCCGCCGGTCGACGCGGCGGGCCTCTTCGCCGGCCGGTACCGGATCGTGCGCACGCTCGGCCGCGGCGGGATGGGCGTCGTCTACCAGGCGGAAGACATGCGGTTGAAGCGGTTCGTGGCCCTGAAGTTCCTGGCCGCGACCGTCTCGGCGCACGCGCAGGCGCGGTCGCGGTTCCTGCGTGAGGCGCAATCGGCCGCCGCGATCGACGACCCGCGCGTGTGCACCGTCTACGAAGCCGGGGAGGATCAGGGCCGCGCCTACATCGCCATGGCGTTCATCGACGGTCCGACGCTGAAGGACCGGATCGCGCAGGGCCCGCTGACGATGGACGAGACCGTCTCCATTGCCCGTGACGTCGCCGCCGGGCTCGCGGCGGCGCACGCCCGCGGCGTCGTGCATCGGGACGTCAAGCCCGGTAACGTGATGCTCGCCGGGCCGCGGCTCGCGAAGATCACTGACTTCGGCCTGGCACGCATGGAGAGCGCGAGCCAGTCCACGAAGACGGCCGGCGTCGCCGGCACACCGGCGTACATGTCGCCTGAGCAGGCGCAGGGCTTGCCGACGGACCAGCGGACGGATATCTGGTCATTCGGCTGCGTGCTCCACGAGATGCTGACCGGGCGCTCGCCGTTTGCCACGGCCAGCGGCCAGGTGGATGTCTTTGCGATCGTGCACGGACCGGCGCCCGCCATGACGGCGTTCCGGCCCGATGCGCCGGCCTCGCTCGCGGCCATTCTCGAGCGCTGTCTCCAGCCGGACCTCCGCCGACGTTATCAGAGCGCGTCGGCCCTGCTTGCGGACCTGGAGGCCATGAACGCCGGCGGGCCTGCCCCCGTCGTGCGCCCTTCTCGCGAGGACATGCCCTCCATTGCGGTCCTGCCGTTCGCCGACATGAGCCCCGACCGGACGCAGGAGTACTTCGGCGAGGGGATGGCCGAGGAAATCATCCACGCGCTGGCCCGCATCGAGGGCGTCCGCGTGGTCGCCCGCACCTCGTCGTTCGCGGTCAAGGGCAAGGGACTCGACGTGCGCGAGATCGGGCGCGTGCTGAATGTCGGCACGGTGCTCGAAGGCAGCGTGCGCGCCTCCGACAGCCGCTTGCGCATCACGGCGCAGCTCATCACCGTTGACGACGGGTTTCATTTGTGGTCCGAACGCTACGATCGCGAGGCGGGAGACGTCTTCGCGATCCAGGACGGCATCACCGCCGCGATCGTCGATCGCCTTGCGGCGGCGCTGCATCTCAGCGAGCGCGCCGCGCTCAGGGAGCGCGCGCCAGTCAACCCCGAGGCGTACGCGCTCTACCTGAAGGGCCGCTACTTCCACCATCGGATGGCTGCCGATACGGTGGAGCCCGCCCTGCGCTGCTTCGGCGAGGCCGTCGCCAAAGACCCGACCTTCGCGCGCGCTCACGCCGGGATCGCGGCCGTGTGGGGCGACCTTGCGGCCTTCAATCTGGCCCCGCCGGCCGAGGCCTGGCCGAAGGCGCGGGAGGCGGCTGACAGGGCGCTGGCGCTGGATCGGGACGTCTCGGACGCGCACCTCGTCGCGGCCGGGATGGCGCTCTGGTACGAGTGGGACTGGACGGCCGCGGAAGCCGGCATGAAGCGTACGATCGCGCTGAATCCCGGCGATGCGTTGGCGCGAGGCCGCTACGGGTGGTTCCTGCTGAACCGGCGCCGGTTCGACGAGTGCGGCGCCGCGATCCGGCAGGCGCTCGCCTACGATCCGCTCTCGCCCCTGCTCTACGGGTTCGCCGTCGGCCTTCACGCGGCCTGCGGGCGCGGCAACGAGGCCCTCGGGGACTTCCGCCGCGCCGTGGAACTGGCCCCGAACTTCGGCCTGCCGTATTTCCATGCAGCCGTTGCGTACACGTCGCTTGGACGCCTCGACGAAGCAGCCGACGTGGTGGAAGCCGGCATGCGGCGGGGGCTGACCATCTTCTGGGCCGACTGCATCCTCGGGATCGTCCGCGCGAAGCAGGGCCGCCGCGACGAGGCCGCGACGATTCTCGCGCGGATGATTGAACAGCACCAGCGGCTCGACGTTTCGTGCGCCTCGATCGCGTGGGTGGCGGCCTGTCTCGGGGACTTCGACACGGCGTTCGCATGGCTCGACCGCGGTTACGATGACCGCGACGGCCTGATGGCCTGGGTACACGTTTACACGGACATCTTCGTGCCGGCCCTCGCCAGCGATCCGCGGTTCCACGCGCTGCTCGACCGGCTGCACCTGACCGACGTCGCGAGGTAGACAGGCGCGCGCCATGTCCAACACTCGGTGGCCGTGTCCGTCGTGGCGAGCGGCCTCTTCTTCGTCACGTGCGACGGACCGTCATCTCCCCTCGGCGTAGTGCTGAAGCGCTTGTCCGTGTCGCCGCTGGCGTGCTTGGGCGAGCGTCTGTCCGGGCGGCGTCTGATAACGGGCGTTGCGTTGACCTGGCGAGCGGAAGGCGAGCGGAAACCGCTCTAATGCGTCGGCACGTCCTCGGCGGTGAGAATCGCGCGAACGCCTGGCAGCGCCATCGCGCGGCTCAGATCCTTGCTGAGCACTCGCGCGTGCGGACGTTCGCTGCCCATCAACTTGCAGAACAACATCCCGTCGGCGCGAAAATCCTCGGCGTACTTCGCGCGGCCGGTGACTTTGGCCACGATATCCGGGGTGATGTAGTTGCTGCCGACTAATCGTTCCGCCATGTGACAGCCTCGCCGGTAGAGAGTAGCATGACCCGTAGCATCGAAAAGAGAGGCTCAGCCCATGGACAACGTCCCCTCGGAGCGCAAGCGTTTCCCGCACCTTCAAGCGATCGAGATTGCCGCGGCCGCCGTAATCGTGCTGGCGATGATCGTGCAGGGTTTGTTTCTTTACCGGCTCGTGCCCCCCCTGGTCTCCATGTACGCGACTATCGGCCTGGTACTGTCGTTGCCGCTACGGACGTATATTGGACTCTCCAACCAGGCGTTGATCGCGGTGCCGGCGCTGCTGCTGCTCTGGGGAGGCTTCCACTTGTCGGGGCGTCCGCTGGCTCCGAAGATCCGCCGCTGGTTCCTCGTGACGACCGCCGGGCTCGCCGTTTCCGTGGCAGTGCTTGGCCTGTACTTCATCGCCGAAGACAGCCTGCGGCAAGCGATGAGGCTGAGCTTCTTCGTCGGGGCGTCGGCGCCGATCCTCGAGCGCGATCTCGGTGCGCTGTACCTCGCGTCCGGAGAACCAGGTCAGGTCATCGCGCTCATCGACCCGAAGGGCACCCGGGACGACTTCGCGAGCAGGCCCAGGTGGAGCTCACCCGGACAGGCGTTTCAACTCGCCGAGGCCTACAGGACACAGGGGAACGTCGAGGCCGCGCGGCGCCTCTATCGGAGATCACAGGAAGCGGCGGTGGCGTTCGACGAAGTGTTGACTCCAGGACTATTGGCCCGGCAGGTCCGGTGGCAGTCGCAGTTCGACGTCGACCTCGAGCTGTGGATGCCCGACAAGACCCACGTGCGCAAACTGCCCGAGCTGATCCGGACCGTGGCGCAACAACGACTGGATCAGCTCCCGCCCGCACCTCCGCGCTGATCGCACCAGCCGCGTGATGTGCCCGCCTCGCTGTGTCTGGGCTCGGAGGGGGCGCCCGATAGCGGGGGTTACGTTAACTCGCGAAGCGACCTCTGGGGTTCAAGAACGTATCGCGCGGGGTAGACGTCGCCCATCCCGCCCTCTCCAATCTTTGCGCGGATTTCGCAACGGCCCACACGTCTGCCCGCAGTAATCGTCAAAGGGTTTTCTCCAACATCAAATCATTGCGGCAGACCGAGGCGCCGCATCAAGTCCGCAAATCGCGAGTCTGAGCGCAGGCTGTCGAATCTCTGCTCGACCTTGAGGTTCACCAGCCCGTCTGAGCGTTCCTCATGAGCTTTTTCAAGCCATGCGAAAGCCTGATCCTTTTCGCCAAGGCCGGCATAGATCGCGGCGATCTGGTAGGACGAGACATACTTGCTCTTAGCCAGTTCCTGCAACTCGGCGATTATTTTCTGCGCCCCCTCTCGATTCCCCGACACCGCATAGGCATGTGCGAGTTCTGCTTCGGCGATCGAGCTTCCCCCCGGGAACAGTCTTATTGCCGATTGGAAGGCGGCGATGGCCTCGGCATACCTGCCCTTTTGCTCAAGGATCAACCCCAGCCAGGGATAAGTCTGCGCGAAATTCTTATCCATCTCGGCAGTCTTTTCCATTTGATCGAGGGCCTGGTCGTATTGGCGCGCGTTCAGGTAATGCCAACCCAGGTGGATGTTAAAGAGGATGTCGACCGGACTCAGTTCCAGGGCGCGCTTGCTCTGGGTCAGGGATTCTTCGATCCGCCCCTGCGCCATCAGATAGTGCGAATACCAGTGGTGCGCGTCAGCGTTGTTGGGGTTCAGCTCGATGGCTCGCTTGAATTCTCTCTCAGCCGCCGGCCAATCCCAATCGTAGAAGAATGTCGTGTAAGCCAGCGACGCGTGAGCCTCGCCGAGCGCATTATCAAGCGCGAGCGCATGCATCGCCGCCTCCTTCGCCCTGGGCATGGCTTCTCGCGGGGCTGCCACGCCCAGAGGGAAGATGAGCGAAGAGTAGGAGTCAGACAATCCCGCGTAAGCCAGCGCGTCATTCGGATCTTTAGCAAGAGCCTGCTGGAAGTAATCAATGGCTCTCTTCGTGTCCGCTTCGGTCTTCCGGTGCAAGAAATAATTGCCTTTCAGGTACAACTGATAAGCCGCGGCGTTCTCGGTATAGCGTTTCGTGAGGAGTTTCTGCTCCGCGCCGCCCAAGCGCAACCGCAGATTCTCGGAGATTTGCCGCGCGATCTCTTCCTGCAAGGTAAGAATGTCTACCAACTTCCGGTTGTAATGATCTCCCCAGAGTTGCTTGTTGTCTCTGACATCCACCAACTCAGCGCTCACCAATAGATTATCACCACGTTGCAGCAACCTGCCGGTCAAGACAGCGCGCACCCCGAGCTCTTTGCCAACCGTGAATGGATCGGCCTCTTTGCCTTTGTAGTGGAAGGCAGAACTGCGCGCGATGACTTTCAGATTCGGAAGCTGCGTCAAACTGTTGATGATGCTTTCGGTCAAGCCGTCGGAGAGGTACTCGGTGTTCGGATCATCGTTCTGATTGACAAAGGGCAAGACCGCAATCGATTCGATCGCGACTTCAGTGTTCCGGGCGTGCAAGTAAAGGCCGAGCCCTGTGGCGACGGCCGCTACCACCAGAAGAGCAACGAGCGCGGCAAGTTTGTGGCGCTTGATTTCATTGACGACATATCCGGCGCTTGTGGCTGGATGTGCGGCACTTTCCTCTGCCGTGTGCGGAACCGATCCGCTGACCGTCGTGTCAACTGTTTGCTCGCCATCGGCCGGTACAGGCCACACATGGCGCCGCGCATCCGGCGTGGCGGAACGCTCCAGTTTGGCTTCAAACTCCAACTGCTGTTTGAGACTCTGCAAGTCAAGCAGCAGGTCTTTTGTAGTCTGATATCTCTGCTCCCGCTCTTTGCGCAACGCTTTCGAGACAATCCGTTCCAGTTCGGTTGGCACTTCTCTGGAATAACGCGCCAGTGGCTGCGGCTCTTTTTCGCCGAGAATAGAAGCCAGCACTTCGCTCGATGTCGATCCTGCAAATGGTAAGCATCCGGTCACCATCTCATACACCACCACACCAAGGCTAAAGATATCTGTCCGCGCATCGACGGGCATCCCTCGCGCCTGCTCCGGCGACATGTAGTTCGCCGTGCCCATCACCATACCCGGCTCGGTATGTGTCAGCGCTCGCGTTGCCGCCTCGGCGTCGATGCCGGGCCCGCCCGCTACCGCAGGCGGTTCTGACAATTTAGCCAGGCCAAAATCCAGCAACTTAACGATACCGTCGCTCCGCAGCATGATGTTCTCGGGCTTGATATCGCGATGAATGATGCTGGCCCTGTGCGCCGCTGATAAGGCATTGGCGCTCTGCACAGCGACATCGAGCACTTCGCGCAGCTGCAGCGGCGCACCCTTCATTCGTTGGCGCAGAGTCTCGCCATCAATGAACTCAGTGGCAATGAAATTCACCGAATCGATCTGCTCGATCTCGTAAATCGTGATGATGTTGGGATGATTCAGCCCGGAGGCAGCCTTCGCTTCCTGCACAAAGCGCCGCATTCGGTCCTGATTCGCCGCAACTTCTGCGGGCAGAATCTTCAACGCGACTTTGCGATCGAGCCTTGTATCCTGCGCCAGGTACACCTCGCCCATCCCGCCCGCGCCGAGTTGCGAGCGGATTTCGTAGCGGCCTAGTTTTGTGCCCATCGCAATCACCATCAATCCATTCTGCTCTCAGTGCGGTCTAATCCGGTGGAAAATTCATGCGACGCAGCAACTCCTTTCAGCGCGGATCGGAATGCAGATTGTCAAAGAGGGGGTCTTCCTGAAAAAAGACAATCAGACAGTCGCGTGCCGCAACCGCTGGCTCCAGAATTCTGAATGCCTCATCCAAGTCGCCGAGAGCCACGTAAACAGCGGCGATATCAAAAGCTCCTGCCTTCGCCCCGCTGAGCATCTGCCGCGCTTCGCGCTGCCTTCCCATCAACGCATCGACGCGCGCGATTCTGGCCGCGTGGTGCATTCCATCAGACCGCAGTTGTTCGGCCTTCTCGAACACAGCGATAGCTTCATCATATCTGCCCAGTTTCGCATAAACATCGCCCAGGCGGACATACGCGGAATGGTTTCCCGGCTCCAGCTCGAGCGCCCGCTTCAGATGCAAGATAGCCACCGGATACGCCGAGACGCTCGTCGTTGTCATCCTTGTTGTCGCCGCGGCGTGTGCCATCAAGGTGCCGGCGCTGTTCGGTCTTCGGATCGACACTGGGGAAGAGTCGTTCTATCTCCGGAACGCCAGCCTGTTCGTGTTCCCACTGCTCGCGGCCTATTTTGTGTGGACGCGTGGCTCACGCGTTGCGAGCGGCCTCTGGCTCGCGCTGCCCTTCGCGGCCGGGGCCGTGTTCGCCAACGTCTTCCCCTTCCCCAAGGGCGCCCGAGGGTGCTGCCGCAGTGACACTGAGGTGCTGGCCATTCTGCGCCTGCCAATCGCCCTGTGGATGGCCGTCGGCTTCGCGTACGTCCGAGGCCGCTGGTTCGACGATGGTGGGCGCATGAACTTCGTCCGGTTCTCGGGCGAGCTGGCGATCTGCTACGCGCTCATCGCGCTCGGCGGCGGTGTCCTCACCGGCTTTACGGTGATGATGTTCAAGGCCATCGGGATGAACCCTGAGTGGTTCATAGGGGGCTGGCTGATTCCGTGCGGGGCGGCGGGAGCCGTCATCATCGGATCCTGGCTGGTGGAGGCGAAGCAAACCGTCATCGAGAACATGGCACCGGTGCTGACCAGGCTGTTCACGCCGCTGTTCACCATTCTGCTCCTGGTGTTTCTGGCGACGATGGCTCCGACCTCAGCCCTGTCAGCGACGTACGGATAATTGGACGTCTGACATCCAGATTTCATGGTATCATTCGTGGCGTGATTGACCGTCGGAGACACGCGGAGGCCGTGCGGCGTCTGCTGGCCCGCAACCCGGTGGTGGCGCTCCTCGGCGCGCGCCAGGTCGGCAAGACGACCCTCGCGAGGCAAGTCGCCGCAGCCGCGCCTCGCTCCGCCTTCTTCGATCTCGAACGGGCGGCCGACCTCGCCCGTCTTGCCGACCCGGAGCTCGCCCTGGGCGAACTCCGGGGCCTCGTGGTGCTCGACGAGGTCCAGCGCCGGGCCAACCTGTTTCCTGCGCTGCGCGTCCTCGCGGACCGGCCGCGTACACCCGCCAGATTCCTGGTGCTGGGCAGCGCCGCGCCTGCACTGCTTCGGCAGAGTGCAGAGTCACTGGCGGGCCGGATCGCCTTCCACGAACTGCCGGGCCTGTCGGTCGACGAGGTCGGCGCTGCCGCCTTGGACCGGGCCTGGCTGCGGGGCGGCTTCCCGCGCTCGTTCACGGCGCGTTCGACGACCGAGAGCGCGGCGTGGCGAAGGGAGTTTCTGCGCACCTTCCTCGAGCGGGACGTGCCGCAGTTGGGCATCGGGATCCCCTCGCCGACCCTCGAACGGTTCTGGACGATGCTGGCCCATTACCACGGTCAGATCTGGAATGCCTCGGAGTTCGGACGAGCATTCGGGGTGTCGCACCACGCAGTGGGGCGATAC
>Ga0315297_10001291_pt1 | contig 15429 bp, 10 predicted proteins | sample YL17G15_0_MG_FD_203628 | JGI IMG/M metagenome (GOLD analysis project Ga0315297, IMG submission 203628) | Sediment microbial communities from Yellowstone Lake, YNP, Wyoming, USA - YL17G15_0 | ecosystem: Environmental > Aquatic > Freshwater > Lake > Sediment | place: USA: Wyoming | collected... | reverse complement strand
AGAGACCAAGAGGTCGAAGCGCGGATTCACCCGACGATGATCCCCTTCGATCACCTGCTTGCCAATGTCAACGGGAATTTCAACGCCTTTCACATCATTGGCGACGCAGCGGATTCGGTGTTCCTCTATGGCCAGGGCGCGGGCATGATGCCCACGGCCAGCGCTGTGGTTTCTGATATCGTCGATATTGCACGCGATGTACTCAAAGGGATCTCCGGTCGCATTCCCCCGCGGGTACTCCATGAAGAGATTATCGAGGACATCAGGCTGCTGCCTTTCGATCAGATCAGGACGAATTATTATTTCCGTTTCTCCGCAGTCGACCGCCCCGGCGTCCTTTCCAGGATCTCCGGCATCCTGGGTGAAAACAACATCAGTATCGCCGCCGTCATTCAGAAGGGGCGGAAACAGGGTGGCGCCGTTCCCGTTGTCATGACCACCTACAAAGCCCGGGAACTGGACGTCCGCAGGGCCATGGAGGACATCGACCGGCTCGATGTGGTCATGGGCAAAACTATGTTGATACGAATCGAGGACGATAAACGCTGACGGCTCCGTTAAAAAGTTTATATGCTGCGCTGCGCTTCCTCCTTCGTCACTGCGGCGTACGAATAAGTATGCCTCACTCCTTAGGGGTCGCGCGCCTTGCCTCTGGAGCTTTTTACGGAGCCGCCCTGGATGTCATGATTTAAGAAATTTTTTCGAGGAAACCAGCTCTGATGAAATACGTGATCTTGCTTGGCGACGGGATGGCCGATTATCCGCTTGCGCTCCTTGACGGGAAGACCCCCCTGGAGTATGCGCGTACCCCCCATATGGACCGGATGTCCGGCCAGGGGACGCTGGGCCGGATCGACACCATTCCCCACGGCCTCCAGCCAGGAAGCGACGTGGCCAACCTCGCGGTTCTCGGTTACGATCCCCGCGTCTGCTACACGGGAAGAGGCCCCCTTGAGGCGGCAAATATGGGGATCGCCCTTTCGCCGGAGGATGTAGCCTTTCGCTGCAATCTTGTCACCCTCAGTGACAGTGCGGACCCTGTGATGGACGATTTCACGGCCGGTCATATCTCATCCGCCGAGGCGAGAAGAATCATCATTGATCTCGATAAGGGGATCGGATCGGAAACCTTCCGCTTTCACCCCGGCGTCGGCTACCGGCATCTGCTGGTTTGGAAAGGGGGAAAAGCGGATCTGGTCACGATACCGCCCCATGATATTACCGGCAAGGCCGCCGGCCTGCATCTTCCGCAGGGTGAGGGAGCCGGGGAGATCAACCGCCTCATGGAGCTCTCCCGCGAGGTCCTCGCCGACCATCCGGTCAACCGGGAAAGGAGGGACAGGGGCCTCAAACAGGCGACCTCCATCTGGCTGTGGGGACAGGGAAGGACGCCGCGCCTGCAAAGGCTTACGGAGCGGCATCGCCTCCGCGGCGGCATGATCTCGGCCGTGGACCTCCTCAACGGCATCGGCGTTTACGCCGGACTGGACATCCTCCGTGTCGAGGGGGCCACCGGATACACGGACACCAACTATCGGGGCAAGGCCCAAAAGGCCCTTTCTGCCCTGAAGGAGCTCGATCTGGTTTTTGTCCATGTCGAGGCCCCCGACGAGATGGGCCATGAGGGAAATGTGGAAGGAAAGATAAAGGCCATCGAGGATTTCGACGAAAAGGTCGTCGGGACCGTCCTGGAAGGCATAGGAAGTCTCGGGGACTTCCGGGTGGTCGTTTTAAGCGATCATCCCACGCCGCTCAGCCTGAAAACGCACACGGGGGACCCCAGCCCCTTTGCCGTCCTGTCGTCTTCAAGCGGGGAGAACCAGGCCAGGGGGATCGCCTTCGGGGAAAGGGAGGCGGGCCTGACAGGCAATCTCATTTCGCCGGGATATCTTTTCATGGAAACTTTCATCGGCAACTGGAGGGGTTTTCTTGAAAAGAACACCCGTTAAGATCAGGGTCATCTATGCGGATACCGATGCCATGGGCATCGTCTATCACACCAATTATATCCGCTGGTTCGAGATCGGACGTACCGAGCTTTTCCGGGAGACGGAAATCCTCTATGCGGAGATGGAGGCTTCCGGTTTCAATCTTCCCCTCACACAGGCGTACTGCCACTATTTTCTTCCGGCGTACTACGATGATATCGTCCTGCTGGAAACGGACATCCAGTACATAAAGCGGGCCAGCATTAAGTTCACTTATCGCATCTGGGACGAAAATCGGTGCAATCTCCTTGCGGAAGGATACACCGTTCACGCCTGTACAGACCGGAACGGAAAGGTCCTTCGCATCCCGGCGACAACGGCAGATAAGATGAATCAATTTATAAGAAAATCTAAGGAGCAGAGGGAAACCAATGGCGGCAAAGATCGATAAGAAAGAGCTCACGGAGCCGGACAAGCTGCAACTTTTCTTCTACCGCGTCCGGATGTTTGCAAAAAAAAACAGGAACCGGATCTACGCTGGGGCAGGGCTTTTCCTCCTGATTGCCGTGGTTGCCGGCGGATGGCACCTCTACCGGCTCAACTATGAAACCAGCGCAGACAATACCTACGCCCGTGTTTTTGAAAGCGCTATGAAGACCGGCTCTCCTGCGGGTGATGCGGAGACGATCAAGGGGTATAAGGATCTTATCGCCCGGTATCCGCGGAGCCGGGCAGCGATCACAGCCTACTACCGGCTCGGAAATCTCTATTTCGGCCGTCAGGAGGTTGATGCGGCGATCAGTGCCTATCACGATTTTCTGGACAGGGCGGGGGAGGGAAGTGATCTCATTACCCTGGCCCATAACAGCCTGGGTTCCTGTTATGAACTGAAAAATGACTTTAATAAAGCGCTGGATTCGTATGAAAAGGCAATGAAAACAAAAACGGCGCTCTCGTTTGAGCTGCTCAACTACCGCAATATCGCCAGGGTCTATGAAGCCATGAACAATGCGGCCAAAGCCGCAGAATACTACCGAAAGGCGCTGGAAAAGACAACTGATCCCCTGATGACGCTTTACCTGAAGAGGAAGATCTCCCTGCTGGGTTGATTAAATTGAGATTCTGCATACACGATTGGGGATGGATAAAAAGAAGGGGTGTTTTTTGAAAGAACTGCTGTCAGGAAATGAGGCGATCGCCCGCGGTGCTTATGAATGCGGGGTGAGATTCGCCGCCGGTTATCCCGGGACCCCGAGTACGGAAATCATGGAGGCTTTTGCCACCTACAAGGGGGTCTATGCGGAATGGGCGCCCAATGAAAAGGTGGCGATGGAGGTCGGAATCGGCGCTGCTCTGGCGGGCGCCCGGGCGATGGTGGTCATGAAACACGTGGGGGTCAATGTCGCCGCGGACCCCCTGTTTACAGTAAGCTATACCGGAATCAGCGGAGCCCTAGTCGTCGTCAGCGCCGACGACCCTTCGCTGCACAGTTCCCAGAACGAACAGGACAATCGCAACTATGCTAAATTTATGAAGATCCCCATGCTCGAACCATCCGACAGCCAGGAAGCAAAGGAATTTATCAAGCTCGCTTTCGAAATCAGCGAGAGGTTCGATACCCCCGTCTTTCTCCGTTCGACCACGCGCGTGTCTCATTCAAAATCGGTCGTGACGCTTGAGGCGCCTAAAACTATGGAAGACCGCACCGCGATCCGTTTCGACGCGGAGAAATATGTCATGGTCCCGATGAATGCCCGCAAGCGCCGGGTCGAAGTCGAAAAGCGGATGCGCCTGTTGGAGGCCTTCGCCGAAAGCTTTCCCGAAAATCGCATGGAGATCAATGATCCGGAAGTAGGTATCATCACGGCGGGGATGCCCTACCATTACGCCAAAGATGTCTTTCCTAACTACTCCTACATGAAACTGGGGATGGTACACCCCCTGCCTGTCGGCCTGATCAGGGAGTTCGCCTCGCGCGTCAGAAAACTCTATGCGCTTGAAGAGCTGGACCCCTTCATCGAGGAACAGGTTCGCGCCCTGGGGATCGAGGTGACCGGCAAGGCGATTTTTCCCTACACAAGCGAGTTCGATCCGGGAATCGTCGAACGGGCAATTATCGGTCACGACAAGATTTTGCGGACTCTTCCGGAACGCCAGCTTCCCCTGCGTCCGCCTAATCTCTGCCCCGGCTGCCCGCACCGCGGCCTCTTTTACGTCCTCGGCCGCCTGAAAGTTTTCATTTCCGGAGACATCGGTTGCTATACCCTCGCCTTTATGAAGCCTCTCGAAGGTCTCCATTCCTGCATCTGCATGGGGGCCAGTATCGGCATGGCCCACGGGATGAGCAAGGCCCTGGGAGAAAAGGGGAGGGGAAAGGTGGTCGGTGTGATCGGGGATTCGACTTTTCTCCATTCGGGGATTACGCCCCTGCTCAATATGGCCTATAATCATAGCGACGCGCTCATCGTCATCTGCGACAACCTGACCACCGCCATGACGGGCATGCAGGAACACCCCGCCACCGGTTTCACCCTCCAGGGGGAAAAGACGATGGGGGTTGATCTGGCCAAACTGGTCAGGGCTCTTGGAATCAAAAGCGTCCGCCTGGTTGACCCCTACGATCTGAAGAAAACCCGAACCGTACTGAAAGAGGAACTGGCCAAACCCGGTCCCTCCGTGGTGATCTCCAGACGCGCCTGTGTCCTGTTCAAAAGGGAGAAATTGTCGCCGGGGAAACCGCTTCGGATCGATCCGGAGAAGTGCACCGGATGCATGCTCTGCCTCGGTCTTGGCTGTCCTCCCATCGCTTGGAAGAAACTCGTTGATCCCTCAGGTGATCAGAAGAAAGAGGGGAAAAAACAGCAGGGGATCGCCGTCATTGACCTGAATATCTGTAGCGGCTGCGGCCTCTGCCAGCAGTTATGCAAATCCGGCGCGATTGTGGAGCAGATGTAGATCTATGGATACCAAGGGAATATTGATCGCTGGCGTTGGCGGGCAGGGTATCCTCCTTGCCAGCGACATCCTCTGCCGGGTCATGATGGCCGCAGACCTTGATGTAAAGAAAAGCGAGGTGCACGGAATGGCCCAACGGGGGGGCTGCGTCACGAGCCATGTCCGTTACGGACAGAAGGTCTATTCGCCGATTGCCAGAAAAAATGATGTAGATATCCTCGTTTCTTTTGAAAAAATGGATACCTTGCGTTATTTGGACTTTCTGAAACCGGAAGGAACGATCATCATCAACACGGAGGAACTCTATCCGCCGGCCGTTAATCTCGGCGATGCGGTATATCCGGAGGATATAATCGAGTCCGTAAGGCAGCTGTTCGGGATTGTCAAGGTGGTCGACGCCACGGGTCTTGCAGTCCGGGCCGGCAATATCCGGGCCGTCAATACGGTCCTGCTGGGCACACTCTCATCATGTCTGCCGCTGCCGCTTGAACTGTGGGAAACGGTGCTGAGGAACGCCTTCTCACCGAAACTTCTCGAAGCAAATCTTAAAGCCTTCCAATTGGGAAGGGCTGTCTGATGACTTCCCATTGACAAATGGCATTCAGTGCATAAGGTATCATTGATTTCATCTAAATACGATCGGGTGATTTATGGCTGAGGATTACTATCAGATCCTGGGAGTGGAAAAAGGCGCCGGCCCTGAGGATATCAAGAAGGCCTACCGGAAGCTGGCCCTGAAATATCATCCCGACCGCAACCCGAACAACCGGGAAGCAGAAGAGAAGTTCAAGAAAATCAGCGAAGCCTATGCCGTTCTGAGCGATTCGGAGAAACGAAAACAGTACGACAGTTTCGGCTCGGATCAGTTCAGCCAGCGTTTCAGCCAAGAGGAGATCTTCCGAAACTTCGACTTCAGCCAGATCCTCCGCGACCTCGGATTCGGCGGCCCAGGAAAGGATGATGCACGGTTTCGCGGCGCCGGTAGACAAGGAACCTATACATTCCGCGGCGGCGATCCCTTCGCAGACCTCTTCGGCCAGAGGCGTCAGGAGTACTACCAGATGCCCCAGAAGGGGGAGGATCTGCATTACAATCTTTCCATTACCCTGGAGGAGTCCGTTTTCGGAGCGGACAAGAAGCTGGCGCTCCAGCGCGATCAGCAGGTAGATGAGATCAGCGTCAAGATCCCCGCGGGGATCAATACCGGGAAGAAACTGCGATTGTCAGGCAAGGGAAATACTGGACTCCGCGGGGGTCCCGGAGGCGATCTCTATCTGAACATCATCGTCCAGTCCCATCCGGTCTTCGCCAGGGACGGAAACGACATCTATATTGAGAAATCAATCTCCTTCACGCAAGCCGTACTGGGGACCAGTATCGATGTCTCGACCCTGGACGGGACGATCAAGAGGATTAAAATTCCCGCCGGAACGCAAAACAATACCAAAATCCGGATGAAGGGTTACGGTGTCCCCGCGATGAAAGGTTCCGGCACCGCGAAGGGGGACCAGTATGTGAAGATCAGCATTGCGGTCCCGCGAAAAATCACGGATAAACAGCTGCAGTTAGTCAAAAAACTGGCCGATGAGGGCATTTAGAAAAGGTCTGCGGACGCGGAGTCATTGTCTCATAAGATATGTTATGTAAACTTACACGTATGGTCTTTTTAATATTCTCTCCCCGTAGGTCCTTTCGGAATAATCTCCTGGATTCGGTCCCAGATTATCAAAACAACCCCCGGTTTACAAAAACTGAGCCGCTCCGCTTCCGATAATCCGTTCCGTCTCCTTTTTCAGCGGCCACGAAAGATCCAGTTTTATATCCTCTCCAAGGTAGATGACCGTTTCGCACCTCTCTTCCATAAGCCTGATGAATCCGTCCTGCGTTCCGGGAAACTGCTTCAGGCTTCGTCTTAGAAGTTCGATATCCTCTGCGGATGTTTTCTTCACGTCGATCGTAAAATATGCGGTCTGATATGGTTTTTCAGCCGCAGACGCCAGGAGCGTTGCCTCCGTTGCGATGACCTTAATGCTGTCTTCCGCAATATCGAGAGTTCCCCTGATCAGCAGAGGATCGTCGCCATGGAGTAAATCGTATGCGGACCGATAGACATCGGAAAAAAAGATGACGGTAACGGACCCCTTCAGATCCTCAAGCGTAACATAAGCCATGGTCTCTTTTCGCTTGGTGATCACCTCGCGGATGCTGCTGACAACGCCTGCCACTGACACCGTTTCGCGATCTGATTTCTTGGAAATGGTAGAAGAATCGGCATTCGCGATCATGCCCAGGCGATCGGAAAATCGGGAAAGCGGGTGGCCGGTAATATAAAATCCGATGGTCTCTTTCTCGTTAGCTAATAACTCCTTATGATCCCACTCGGGAAAATCGGGTAGAAGCGAATTGCCTGTATCCAAGAGCGGTTTGCCGCCATGATCATCGAAGATGTTGACCTGGCCGCTGGATCTTTCGCGCTGGCGTCTCTGGGCCTGATCCATGATATCTTCGTAACAGGCCATCAACTGACACCGGTTGTTGCCCGTGGAATCGAACGCACCGCACTTGATCAGACTTTCGATAACCCTTTTGTTGACCTTCCGCTGATCGACGCGATCGCAAAAATCCAGAAGGGAAACGAATCGTCCCCCCTCCTCCCGCACGGATATGATCGAATCAATCGCGCCGACGCCTACATTTTTTACTGCGGCAAGCCCAAAACGGATATTCTCGTCCACTACGCTGAAATCACTCTTGGACTCATTGATATCGGGCGGAAGCACATTGATCCCCATCTCTCTGCAGCTGGTGATATGGCTGATGATTTTGTCCCGGTTGTCCTTTTCGCTGGTCAGCAGTGCGGCCATGAATTCGGCAGGATAGTGGGCCTTTAGATAGGCCGTCTGGTAGGAAATGACCGCATAAGCGGTACTGTGAGATTTGTTGAAGCCATATTTTCCGAAGGTTTCCATCTGTTCCCATATTCTTGTGGCCTTGGCTTCAGGGATCTTCTTTTTCCGCGCCCCTTCGAGAAACTTCGGTTTCTCCTTGCTCTCCATCTCCTCAGATTTCTTTTTGCTCATGACCTTGCGGAGGGTATCGGCTTCGGACAGAGTATAGTTGCCGATGGCCACGGCAATCTGCATGACCTGTTCCTGATAGACGATGATCCCGTAAGTCTCCTTCAGGATCGCCTGCAATTCTGGGATTTCATAGACAATCTTTGTTTTGCCCTGTTTTCTCGAAATGAATTCGGGAACATTCTCCATGGGGCCGGGACGATAAAGGGCGATCAGAGCGATCACATCCTCGATGCAATCCGGTTTCATTCGCACTAAGATATCCTTCATGCCGGCGCTTTCCAACTGGAAGATTCCGTCGGTGTTGCTCCTCATGAGCAATTCGTAGGCCGGTCGGTCATCGAGGGGAAGGGAATCGATGTCAACCTCAATTCCCCGCCCTTCGCGGATAAATCTGAGGGTATTCTTGATGACGGTCAGGGTCTTCAATCCGAGAAAATCGAATTTCGTCAACCCCACCTCCTGGATATCATTCATGGAAAATTGCGTCACGACGTCATCCTTGGGACTCTTGCACAGCGGAATCCTCTCCACCAGCGGCAGATCAGAGATCACGACGCCCGCCGCGTGCGTCGACGAATGACGGTTCAGACCTTCCAGCGCCCGTGACAGGTCAAGGAGTTTCTTGATCCGTGGATTGTTCTTCGCCTCTTCCTGAAGCCGGGGTTCCCGCTTAATGGCATCATCCAATTTGATGTTGAGTACATTGGGAATCAACTTGGCGATGCGATCCACCTCGCCATAGGAAATATTCAGCGCCCGTCCCACATCGCGAATGACGGCCCTCGCCTGCATTTTTCCGAAGGTGATGATCTGGGACACCTTGTCGCTCCCGTATTTTTCCGTCACATAGCGGATGATCTCCTCCCTCCCCTCCGGGCAGAAGTCTGTATCGATATCCGGCATGCTGATCCGGTCAGGATTGAGAAATCTTTCAAAGAAGAGGTTGTACCGGATGGGATCGATATTGGTAATCCCTGTGGCATAGGCCACGAGACTGCCGGCGGCGGAACCCCTTCCCGGTCCTACCGGGATATTCTTTTTCTTGGCATAATTGATGAAGTCGGAAACGATGAGAAAATATCCGGCAAAACCCATGGACCGGATTATTTCCAGTTCGTGCCGGAGCCTTTTTACATACTGTTCCCGAAGATTTCCATTCTCACCCTTCAAAATTTTCGGCAAAAGAGCCGCAAACCCTTCTGTTGCCTCCCGTTTCAGGCGTTCATCCAGTGTTTCATCAGGATTGATCTCGAAGTGGGGCAGGAGAATGCTGCCGAACTCAAAGGTGAGATTGCACTTTTCAGCAATATTGATCGTGTTGTCGATCGCTTCCGGGCAATCGGAAAACAAGCGTTTCATTTCCTCGGGAGAGCGGAAATAAAATTGATCGGTTCCAAATTTCATCCGCTCGGAATCCTCCATTGTTTTCCCTGTTTGAATACAGAGAAGAACCTCATGGGCCTCGGCATCATCCTGATTCAGGTAATGGCAATCGTTGGTAGCGACCAGCGGAAAGTCATGCCGGCGACTCAGTTCGATCAACGCCTGATTGGCCGCCTTCTGTTCGGGCAGGCCATTATCCATGATTTCGATGAAAAAATTTCCCTCTCCAAAAATCTCCTGGTATTGATTTGCAGCACGGATGGCTTCATCGGGATTTCCCCGGAGCAGATGCCCGGAGATCTCACCATGGAGACAGCCGCTCATTCCGATCAGTCCCTCGTGATACTGGGCCAGGATCTCCTTGTCGATGCGCGGCCGGTAGTAAAAGCCGTCCAGAAAGCCTGCGGTAGATAATTTCATGAGATTCCTGTATCCTTGCTTATTCCGGGCAAGGAGAACGAGATGGTTTGCCGTCTCGCCGATTCCGTATCCCGCCTTGTCAAAGCGGCTTTTGGGGGCGACATACATTTCGCAGCCGATAATGGGCTTGATTCCGTATTTATAGGCATGCTTATAAAAATCAATCGTCCCGTAAAGATTGCCGTGATCCGTCATCGCAACGGCAGGCATCTGATATTCTTTTGCCTTCTGAAAAAGGTCATCGAGACGAATGGTGCCATCGAGGAGGCTGTACTGGGTATGAACGTGAAGATGAACAAAATCGGCGTGTTTCATAATCTAATCCAGCCAGTAGTTTGGCGCTTCTTTTGTGATGATTACGTCATGCACATGGCTTTCCCTGAGTCCTGCTGAAGTAATCCTGATGAATCGCGCTTTTTCTCTCAACTCACCCGTGGTCCTGCATCCGACATAGCCCATGCCTGCCTTCAGACCGCCAAGCAACTGTTGGATACTGGCCGATAGAGACCCCCGGTAGGGGACCCGTCCTTCTATTCCCTCCGGAACCAGTTTCAGGTTGCTTTCCATGTCATCCTGATAATAACGGTCCTTGCTGCCCATCTTCATGGCCTCCAGCGATCCCATTCCGCGATAGACCTTGTATGACCTTCCCTGGAAGAGGATGCTCTCCCCCGGACTCTCTTCTGTTCCCGCAAACAGACCGCCGATCATGACCGTATTTGCGCCTGCGGCCAGTGCTTTGACGATATCCCCCGAATACTTAATCCCGCCGTCGGCAATGATGGGGATATCGTATTTCGCACCTATCTTATAGGCATCGCGAATCGCGCTCATTTGCGGTACACCCACCCCGGCGATGATTCTCGTTGTGCAGATCGATCCCGGTCCGACACCCACTTTGACGGCATCGACGCCCGCATCGATCAGTGCCTTGGCGCCTTCTGTCGTCGCCACATTTCCGGCAATCAGTTCGCATTTGGTAAAATTGGCTTTCGTGGTGCGGACGGCATCCAGCACCCCTGCGGAATGTCCATGCGACGTGTCGATCACAACGACATCGGCGCCGGCCGCGAGCAACGCATCGATCCTCGCCTCCCTATCGACGATTCCAACCGCTGCTCCAACCCTCAACCTCCCCAGGGAGTCTTTGCTGGCAAGAGGGTATTTTTTTATTTTTTCGATGTCTTTGATCGTGATCAAGCCGGTGAGATTATAGTTTTCATCCACAACGAGGAGCTTTTCGATCCGGTGTTTGTGGAGCAGTTTCTTGGAGTCTTCGAGAGAAATTTGAGTAGAAGAGACCGTGATCAGGTTTTCATGGGTCATGACATTGGCTACCGGCTGTTCGAGATCGGTTTCAAAGCGGAGATCGCGGTTGGTCAGAATACCGACGAGCTTCTTATTCTTGACCACCGGAACACCGGATATCCGGTAACGGTTCATCAGTTCAAGCGCTTCGTAAACTCTCTGTTCCGGTTCAATGGTAATGGGATCCACGATCATTCCGCTTTCCGACTTCTTGACCTTATCGACTTCAATGGCCTGCCTTTCGATACCCATGTTCCGATGAATGATACCCACCCCGCCTTCCTGGGCAAGACAGATGGCTGTTCGGGACTCGGTCACCGTATCCATAGCCGCACTGATTATGGGGATATTCAGGCTGATATTTTTAGTCAGCCGCGCAGAGGTATCCACATCCCGCGGCAGAATACTGGATTCTGCGGGAACTAAAAGCAGGTCATCAAAGGTCAGCGATTCCGCAACACGATCATCTAACATGGGGGCCTCCGTTTACGATTTATGATCTTTTTCAATGGTATAAGAACGATATTTTAATCTGATGTGATGATGATTTTTCTGGGGAGCATAATCCAGAAATTTGCAGGACAGGCGCCCCTTCTTCCTTTCCTTGTGTATCCGGATCTCGATTTGATCATCCTGTGACGACATAACGCGCTTTCCTTAAAAGTTTCTTCGGCTGTCCAAAAGCATCGTGACGGGTCCATTATTGACAAGTTCGATCAACATCATGGTCTGAAAATAACCCTGAGCCACATGCTTTACTTTTTTCTTTACCAGACTGAGGAAGTGATCGTAAAGCTTTCGTGCATCATCTGGATTTTCTGCCCTCGTGAAAGAAGGTCTTCTGCCTTTCCGGCAATCACCCAGAAGAGTGAATTGGGAAACAACAAGCATCTCCCCCTGTATATCAAGAAGGGAGAGATTCATCTTTCCAGCCTCATCCTCAAAGATCCTGAGATTGATGATCTTATTGGACAGATAATCGGCGTCGCTTTCCCGATCACCATGTTCGATCCCGAGAAATACGAGAACACCCCTTTCTATGCTGGAAATATACCTGTCGCCGATACGGATATCGGCTCTATCAACCCTCTGCACCACCGAACGCATTACATACACCTTTTATAAGTACTAATGATAGCAACAAACATCTTTTGCTTCAAGTCTTTTCTGGTGTTTATTCTACGAAGGCAGGCAGTTCGGGCGTTTATACGGGGAAGCTCCCCGCCGGCAGGGCAGAGCATTCCGGCAAGAAAGAGATATTAGATTGCGCCCCTAATCCCCAACTCTTCAAGGCTCTGCATAAGGATCCATCAGCGGATGTTGTGGATTTCTGTCACGGCTAAGGTTGCAATATCCATGTATTTACTGTATTTGGGACTGTCCGGAGGCATAAGGTCGACCACGCGTGAAAAGATATTTTCAATCAGGAAATCACGGTTCTGCTCCTTCTTTCTGATGCCGTAGCAAATTTGTTTTCTTTCCTCATCGCTTAACCGGTTCATAAGATTCTTTGTCGTCCAGATTGAACCGTAACGGGCAAAGTCAGATAATCGGCCCGCATAATTGACCGAATCGCCAAGTGCCGTAAATTCGATTGTCGGCGATGCCGGAATCGTTCCGAAATATTCCTGGCCTTCGTTGATTCCAATGTTTAAATAGAGCTCGTTAAACCATCCCTTGGTCATTTTCCACTTATTACTCAAATTTTTCATGCTTTCCCTCAACTCAAGCGAACAGAGAATGGCATTCATGAGATAATTGGAATCGCGCTCCTTGAGGAAGTAGTAGACCATGCCGTCACCGGCATGTTTTCCGTATGTGCCGTAATATTTTTTGAATGAACCTTCCATGCACTTCCAGATCTCATTGATCAGCCGGAAATATTCTTCCGGAGGGAGTTCGGCACAAATCCTGATTGAGTCTTGAAGATCTGCAACCAGAACGGAGAAAGATACCAGTGTCGGCATGCGTTGTTTGAGAAGATCCTGAATGATTCTGCCTCTTCTGGACAGCAGCTCGACAATTCCCTGCATCATCTTGTCTGCCGGGACGTATACACATAAAATCCCTTCCCGGAATTTGATATTGTTCACTCGATAAACCATTTCAGAATCTTGGTGAAAATTGAGGTTCAGATATGTCTCAGGAAGGGCTGGAGAGGAAGTAACATCTATACTATTATAGATGTCGGACAGTATTTTGACATCTCTCTTTGTGATGCCCAGAAAGAGCTTTTCCAGCTCCTCTTTTGAAGATCTCTGCTTAAACAGCGACATGTGGAAATCGAGGATCGCATGACGGGACTCGACCGACTGCATGAGACCCATACCGATAAACAGTCTGAATATATTCCTGGATTCCGCTAGTGTTATCGAATGTATGTTTTGACCAAAAATAGCTTCCTCCGCCTCTGTATTGATCCAGTCAATTTCGAAATTGTTACTAATCAGATATGCAGGGCATTGAAGATCATTAATCGTCAATTTTACTTCATTCGTTTTAACAGCTATTATTATGTCACTCATTTCCTGACTTGTTTCCTGATCTGTCCTGCGTTCCTCGTCCAATATCAGACCGTCATCTCTGTCTTGTTCATCGGTGTCAGAGGTTACAGAATCAGTGGTTATAGACGAATCATTTGCGTTCAACCTTATGTGATCGCATATCTCGGCCATTGAATACCCCTCCAATTTATACTGTATAATTTTATTTATAGTGTCCAATACAGAGCCGGGGAAATAGCCGATCTGTCTTGCCTTGATCGAAGCTTTCTCTGGTTTTCGGACAATTGGACGGGGAATGATTCCCATTTTTATATAATTGTTCAAGGTGGCTCGGGAAAGCCCGGTTCTGTCAAGGATATCGATGCTGCTGATCAAACCGTTTTTCGTTCTTCCAAGTTCAGCCATAATAACCCCTCCCCTACTATATTGAACAGTCCATTATCCATTATATCAATAATATATGACAGTGACAGGTATTTCGGTTTCTGTTTATACGCTTCATATCGATTTGTCAAGAAATATTTATACTGTATTATTATAATGTCTAACAGGTTACAAATGATCTTGATTATTAAATAATTACAATATAATGGACAATATAATATTATTATATGCATTACCATAGATCATCGGTTTCTGCAGAAATTGTCGGAATAAAGAATATGTGCTATTGATTTATTTATGAAGCGGAGAATAATACTTCTCATCAATCCCTGGATCTATGATTTTGCAGCCTATGATTTCTGGAATATACCGATAGGACTACTCTCTCTGGCTTCATTACTCAGAATGAATGGGGCGGATGTCATTTTTCTGGATTGTCTTGACCCGTATCATCCGGATATGTCTGCCGAGGCATCTCTTATCCGAATGCCAAAAAGAAAAACATCCGGAGAGGGAACATATGCAAAGGCGCGAATTCCTAAACCGGACCCTCTGAAGCGCTTTCCCCGACATTACAACCGATACGGCATCACACCGGGAATCTTTCTGAAGTCTCTGAATTCGATACCCAGACCGGAGCTCATCATGATTACTTCAATGATGACATATTGGTATCCGGCGGTATTCGACATCATCACTATCGTGCGTACGATGTTTCCAGGCGTACCTGTCGTCCTGGGAGGAAATTATGTCACCCTCTGTCCGCGCCATGCATCAAGGTCCGGGGCTGATTTCTGTTTGCCCGGCCCTGCGGAAGCATCTATTCCCGTTCTGCTGAAGGATCTCTTCAACCATGAGATGATCTTCCTTCCTGACAATAATGATCTCGATTCTTACCCCTACCCTGCCTTTGATCTCATCCGTCGCCCTGATCAGCTTCCTGTTATGACCTCAAGAGGCTGTCCTTACCGCTGCAGCTATTGCGCATCCAGTCTTCTCTACGACCGGTTTCGCAGGCGGGATCCGGTCCGGGTCGCCGATGAAATCGAATTCTGGCATACGCATATGGGAATCAAACATTTTTCATTTTATGACGACGCCCTTTTTGTTGATCCCCGGGATATGGCGATTCGGCTTCTGAAAGAGATCATCCGGAGGAAATTGCCGATTCAGTTTCACTGTCCGAACGGCCTTCATCTGCGTGACATTTCTTCAGAGCTCAGCACGCTCATATTTAAGGCGGGCTTTAAAACTCTGCGTTTTGGCTTGGAATCATCAGACGCCGCCCGGCAGATAATGACTGGCGGCAAAGTCTGCAATGAAGAATTTACAGAAGCCCTCATCTGTTTGAGGCGCGCCGGTTATCGGGATCAAGACATCGGGATATATCTTCTCTGCGGTCTCCCCGGACAAACCGCGGAAGAGGTAAGGGAGAGCATCCGTTTTGTCCGGTCCTGTGGGGCGCGT
>Ga0315297_10001288_pt1 | contig 15455 bp, 13 predicted proteins | sample YL17G15_0_MG_FD_203628 | JGI IMG/M metagenome (GOLD analysis project Ga0315297, IMG submission 203628) | Sediment microbial communities from Yellowstone Lake, YNP, Wyoming, USA - YL17G15_0 | ecosystem: Environmental > Aquatic > Freshwater > Lake > Sediment | place: USA: Wyoming | collected... | reverse complement strand
GCAAAACCACCCTCTTTAACATGGTGGCCTGTTTTTACTCCCCTGATTCCGGCCGGGTGGTATTTGAAGGAAGAGATATGTCGGGGATGAGGCCCTATCAGGTTTGTGCCTTGGGCATCGCTCGCACCTTTCAGGTGACCAAGCCTTTCGTGAATAATACGGTGCTGGAGAACGTTATGGTGGGGGCTTTCTCCCGGACCCGGAATGCTCGGGAGGCCCGAAGCAGGGCGTTGGAGGTCCTGGAATTGGTTGAGTTCGAGCAATATAAAGATGCTTTAGGGAGTGAACTGACCACAGCAGACCACAAACGGTTGGAGCTGGCCCGGGCTTTAGCCACCCATCCCAAGCTTTTGTTGCTGGATGAAACCATGGCCGGCCTCAATCCAGCGGAAAAACTTCATTTACTCACCCTTTTGCGGCGGATTCGAGACCGGGGAATGACCCTGGTGGTAGTGGAGCATGACATGAAGGCCGTGATGATTCTCTGTGAGCGGATCATCCTGATGAATCGGGGGGAGAAGCTGGTGGAAGGGACCCCTCAACAAGTGGCCAATAACCAACAGGCCATTGCCGCTTACCTGGGAGAAGATTATGCCACTACTTGAGATCAAGAATCTCATGTCTGGGTACAAAAAAGTGACGGTTCTGCATGGCCTTTCCTTTCAGGTAGAAGGGAAGGAGATTCTGGCCGTGGTAGGATCGAATGGGGCTGGAAAGACGACCCTCCTCAAGACCATCTCGGGACTGCTTCATCCTTTCTCCGGGGAAATTGTCTTGGAAGGCACGCCCATTCAGGGGTTGGAACCTCACCAGGTCGTGGAGCGGGGTATCGTTCAGGTGCCGGAGGGAAGGCAGCTTTTTAGCTACATGTCCGTGGTGCAGAATTTACAGGTCGGCTCCCATATCCAAGAGGCCCGCAATCGCCGACAGGATACTTTAAAAATGATCTTCACCTTGTTCCCGGTACTAGAAGAACGCCAGCAGCAAATGGCTGGCACTCTATCTGGCGGGGAACAGCAGATGCTGGCCACGGCCAGGGCGCTGATGGCCCGGCCCAAGTTGCTCATGATGGACGAACCCTCCTGGGGCCTGGCCCCTTTCCTGGTCCGCCGTCTCTTTGAGACCATCTGCCAGATCAACCAGCAAGGCTGCACCATTCTGCTGGTGGAGCAGCATGTTCACCAGGCCCTGTCCATTGCCACTCGGGGTTATGTGCTGGAGCGCGGGAATGTGGTGATGCAGGGAGGGGGCAAGGAACTCTTGAAAGATGAACGTCTGAAAGAAAGCTATTTGGGTATGTAAGGGAGGGAGAAGAAAAGGATGGAAAAGAAATATACGGAAAAAGATCTGATCGAAAAAGTTTCTGAGGCCCATAAACAGCGGGGAAAATATCTGGCTTATATCGTGGGAGAGCTGGAGCGAGCAGGGTTCAAGGGTTTCGATGAAGCCCTCAAAAAGGCCATTTTCCGTTTTGGCCGGGATAAGGCGGCCAAGTGGGGAAGGATGAGCGCCCGGGATTTCATGAACCGGATGATGGGCGATGAGATTGGAAAGGGAACCTTTGGATTCGAAGAGGTCGGCGCCGGTACGGAAGAACGGGCGGAATTTATTTTCCGGCGCTGTCCCCTGGAAGAGGGGTGGAAGGAGATGGGATTATCCGCCCTGGAACGTCATCGCCTCTGTTCCATCGCCAGGGAACATGACTTTGGGCTCGTAGAAAACAAAGCCAACCAGGATCTAAGGCTGGAAATGCCGGAGTCCATCGGCCTGGGAAACCCGCTTTGCCGCATCATCCTCAGCAAGAAAAAATAATATCCCTTCTATCCGGTCCCGGGCCTCAGGCTCTCCCGGCCTGGGGCTCGAGTTTTTCATTGACTTTTCCCTCCCGATTCTCAGGGATGATCTTCCCTTTCGTTCCGAGCCGACCGGGTCAGGGGGTAATGACGACCTTTCCTGCCCCTTCTGTCCTGATTAAGTCCATCGCTCGGGGCAACTCCTTGAGGGGCACCTTGTGGGTCACGACCTCCCCCACGGGCAAGGTCGTCTTGGAAAGGACCGCCAGGGCATCCTTAAAGATGATCGGGGGATAAGCCCAGGAACCGTGTATATCCAGATCCTTGTTGCAGATCATCCAGGGGTTGATTTCGATAGAGCCGGGATCCGTGTAATGGCCTACCTCAACCAGCTTTCCTCCCCGGCGCACAAATTTTAAAGCCTCCTGGAAAGCGATCGGTACCCCGGCGGCTTCAATCACCACATCGGGACCAAACCCATCGGTCACCTCTTGAACCTGCTTCAGCCTCTGCTCAAAGGGTAATTTTCCGTTGATGGTCATATCCGCACCCATCCGTTTGGCCATGGCCAGACGACTGTCCAGGATATCCTGGGCGATGATCAGGTTCGCCCCGCTGAACCGCAGGGCGATGATCACCATAAGGCCGATGGGCCCCGTTCCCAGTACCATCGTGCTGCTTCCCACTCCATACCCCTGGCCGGAGAATGCCTCGCCCGGGTTATAAGCCCGCTCGACCGCGCGAAGCCCCGTGGCCATGGGTTCCGCCTGGACGGCTTTCTCCGCAGAGATTCCGGGGGACAATTTGAAGACCCACGTCCGGGGGTGAAGATAGATATACTCTGCAAAGCCACCCCATAAGCTCGGGGGGTTCTTCGTGGAGTTGAAGCCATAGATCGTCCGGGTCGTACATAGAGATGGGCGGTGGGGCATATGCAAACAAAACCAGCATCGGCCGCAGGGCAGGGAGCTCGGGGCGATGGCTACCCGGTCCCCTTCCTTCAGGGGACCCCCACCCACGATGGCCATCTTTGAGCTGGCCGATTTTCCGACCTCTGCGATCGTCCCGATGAATTCATGGCCGGGAATCATCGGGAAGGGAGCCGTGCGAATATGGCCGAGGTAGGCATGAACGTCGCTGCCGCAGATTCCGCAGGCATCCACTTTCAACAAGACCCCATCCTCTTCGATTTTGGGGATGTCGAAGGTTTGCAACTCCATCTTCCCCGGTTCCAGCATTACCCAACCTTGTACTTTAGCCATCTTTCTCCTCCTTTCCTTTTTGCCCGAAGATTGGCTAAATACCCTGATCCTTCTTCTCAGGTGATAACAAGCACCCCTCTTCCAAACAATTCGATTGATTTAAGAAATCAATACACGAGATCAGGTTTATCAATTAGAAGTTGAAGTCTACAATATCATTCATGACAAAATGATTTGCTAGCGATTTTGAACAGGATGAAGTTGTTAAAGAAACCCCATTCCTCTTCCTGCAAGATAATCTCCAGGTCCATAGGACCCCCTCCAGGTTCATGGTTTATGAACGATTGGCGAGGTTGGATTTCTGAGCGGATACTATCAAATCAGAGAAAATTGTCAACTTCGATTTATGGGAGGGGAATGGGTCAATCAGACACCCCCTAAGCCCCTTCAATGGGGCTTTTCTTGTTTTGGGAAATGTGGACTTTACAAGTCTTCACTCCAGCCAGGATAAATTCAAAAGTCACAATTGTGGCTAGAAATGCACATAAAAAAGGCAGAGCCACTTCTGACCCCGCCTTCCCTGTATTTCCCGCTTTGAAAATTTCGACCTGCTTACATTTTGTACTTTCTTCTAAAACCGGCAACACCCATCAGCCCCACTCCCTCACAAAAGAGTCTAATAAGCGGCCACAGCAGTTATTTCAATCAGCGCATCAGGTTCTACGAAATCGGTTACTCGTACCAAAGTGCTGGTCGGATAGGGTTCCTTAAAATATTTTAAACGGATATTGTGAATGTCCCTCAATCCAGTCATATCTTTAACAAAAACGAATACCTGGACAACATCTCCCATTGAACCCCCGAGTTTTTTTAATGCCGCCTGGATATTTTTTAGGCATTGTTCGGTCTGAACCCGGATGTTTCCCTTCCCGATAAATTTTTCGTTCTCATCAAATGCAATTTGCCCAGACACCCAAATTATTCTTTTAGCCTTGGAGAGATCGACCGCCATGGCATTGCAAAAAGCTACTTTCATTCCCATTGCCCCACCGAAAGGTATACTTTCTTTTTGCATAAATTACCCCCTTCTCATTTAAATATCTAACCCGGCATAGCCGGAACCAAACAGGTTTACTTTTTAATGATATTCGTTTATATCCATAGGCTAGACTTTGCCAACTTTCCTCCGAGGTCAAAGCCATGACTTTGTTGACTGAGCGGTATGTCGGTTGCCTGCATCCAGCCGACTACAGCGGTGAAGCCAGACGGCGGGGTCGAATATCGGTAATACGCTGATTTATGGGGAGACTCGGCGGGGGCAAAAGGTGTAGGTACAGAAGGAGAACTGTTGGAAGACCCCCCTCCATCGCAACCTTGGATTAAGACAATAACCGATAAAGACAAAAGGGAAACTTTTCTTTTCAATTGCATTAATAAGGTACACATCCTTTTGCAATGTCAGGCGTTTAGTGCTTCTTATGTGCTCTTAATCATGATCTTCTTTCCCCAGGCATAACAGTTGATCCGCATAAAACACCGCGCACTCGTTAGAGGCCCGTATAAACCCTTGTTAGAGTGGCGGAAAATTCTGCGATAAACCATGCATAATCAGCCAATTGCATCTCCTGACCTTGCTTATTATGGCATCTTTTGTGGATCCGCATAAAAAGCAAGCTGCCGAACCCGGAAGATAGCAAAAAAATACCCCATTCTGTTGATTACGGCTTGAAACCTACATCCTTTGGCGGATTATGTCAACCATTTAGTACAGGAATTAATTCTTCCCTGTCCGTCTTTACACATGCTGTCAAGAAAAATTCCTCTTATGGCAAGTTAGATTGCACCGCAGTCCAAGAGCATTTGGGACATACCTCATTGACGATGACCCAAAGGTACGCCCACCTGAGTCCTGAGTTTCAGAGAGTCGAAGAAGAGAAATTAAATGGGGTTTTTACGAATCAGATTGCTGACCGTAAGAAATTCGTAAGACATGACGAAGTTGCTTTTGGGAATGAAAATTCGGCTGCGGGGAATTCTTGAAATTATTAATTAAATTGTATAGGAATTTCCTTTTTTATCCTTCCCCCCTCACCCCCGCCCTCTCCCCCGTTTGCGGGGAAGAGGGGAAGGGTGAGGGGGTTTAACTTGAAAATGGTAAAAATATGATATATTCTCCCTTCGACATATGTTTACCTAAACGTTGTAAAAGAAGCATCAAAAGCATCACCCCCACCCTCCCCTCCCCCTCCGAGGGGGAGGGTTAGGGTGGGGGGGCAAAGAGCACCGGCGGTGAGGCCCCGTAACCATCGCAAAAATCGGTTTTCCCCTTTGCCTGCGAGGACCCAAGCAATATTTCAGGAAATTCTTTTGCACCTGTTGAGTTTACATCAGGAGGAAGCATAAATGCGCAGAATCGGACGATTCGGGGGGATAATCCTCGTCATCGCTGTTCTCGTCATGGGCATCGAGGCTGGAGTCGCCAGCGGCCAATCGGCATCTCAGGCCGACATCTCGAAGAGATTTATCGGGACCTGGCGGCTCGTTTCGATTGAGGTGAACGGCCAAGCGGATCCCAACCGGGGCGCGCACCCGACGGGACTGATCTACTATGACGCCGCCGGGTACATGGCCGCTCAGATCATGCCCGACCGACCGCGCCCGAAATACGCCGGCTCGCAGCCCACTCCCGAAGAGGCAAAGACGGCCCTCATCGGGTACACGGCCTACTTCGGCACGTACAGCATCGACGAGCGCACGCGTACCGTCACGCACCATCGCAAGGGCTGCATCAATCCCGGGCTGGTCGGTGTCGACGCCGTGCGCCGGTACGAGTTCGCCGCGGCTGACCGCCTGATCCTGACGCCGGTCGAGAACCCGTCGAGCCGTTTGACATGGGAGCGCATCAAATGAGATGTTGTCGTAAAAAGTCTGAAAAGAGGAATTTCCGTTATTCCGACGAACCCCGGATCGGGTTCGGGGCAGGGGCCGGAATCCACTTATTTCAAATACTTAAAAATCCTCTGGACTCCGGTTTCCACCGGAGTGACGACTTTTTACGAGAACATCAGGTTTGAATAAGAGAACAATGTTTTCGGTGTTGACAAGGTTGACTAGTTCTTTTCGCTTCGGCCAAAGGTCTGAGAGATGGCCGAAGTCGGCCCGCCTTTTCCCCTGGCCTCTGGGATCGGACGAATGCTGGATTCGGAATATTTGCATCCCGCCGGTCCTCGCAGTTCAGCGCCCGAGGGCGGCAACATTTTTCTTGACAAGCACCGGTAATTTTTGGTAATGAGGTTGTTTAAAGAAACGCAGAAGGTTGCTTCTGCGCTGCTTGAAAAGCCCATCCAGTGCCCCCCATCAAGGTATCCGGGAAGTGGCTTTTAGGTCTAATCGCGTCTTGGAATTCCAGAAAAGGAGGTTGCCTAATGAGCGATCCGCAAAAGCTGGGTATGAGTCAAGTCTTCGCCGAACTCCAAAAGCAAGGGGACCTCATCGTCATCGACAAGGAAGTCGACCCGGAAACGGAAATTTCCGGCGTGATCGTGGCGATGGAAAAACTCGAGGGCGTCCCCCCGCTCCTGTTCACCAAGGTGCGGGGATATGATTTCAAGGTGGGCGCCAACCTGTTCATCGACCGGAACCGCTTGTGCCGCATCCTCCATCTCCCGCAGGACCCCATCGAATTCAAGGAAAAGGTTCTCCAGGCGATCGCCAACCCCATTGCGCCGGTTATGGTGCCGAACGGACCATGCCAGGAAGTCGTGCAAACCACGGGGTTCGATATCTTCAATTTGATCCCCAGCATCAAGGCCGGCCTGGACGACGGAGGGCGTTATCTGCAGCCGGCCATCATATCCAAGGATCCCGAAAGCGGCATCCGGAACATGGGGATGTACCGGGTCATGATGAAGGGGAAAGACGACCTCATCGTGAACATCCGGAAGGAAGCCCATATCGGCTTGCAGTTCGAGCGGGCCAAGAAGCAGGGGCGCCCCTTCCCGGTGGCCATCGTGCTCAGCCCCCACCCGGACATCTACATCGCTTCCTGCACCAAGCTTCCCATTTTCAAGGATGAATTGGGACTGGCCGGAGCCCTGCGGGGCAAACCGGTCGAGCTGGTGAAGTGCAAGACCGTCGATCTGGAAGTCCCGGCCGATGCCGACCTGGTGATCGAAGGCGAGATCCGCCCCCCCTATGGGGAGGTCGTTGAGGGTCCGTGGCCGGAGTACCTGAAGTACTTGAGCCTTCCGGCCAAAAGGCCCGTGATGACCGTGACGGCGGTCACCTACCGCAAAGAAAAATTCACCTACGTTTGCGTCGCGGGGACAAAGGAGAACTACGCTCTGAGGATTACCAATGCCCCCATGTTCTACGGCTACCTCAAGAACCAGTTCCCCGATTTCGTGGTCGACGCCACGCTGACCGCCGGCAGCGCCTACTGGCACCATGCCGTTATCAAGGTGAACAAGAGCCATTACGAGCTGGAAGGGATGCAGTACAACCTGGCCATGTACGCCTACGCCTTCTCGACCCACGTGGACACCGTCATCCTGGTGGACCCGGACATCGACATCTACGACATCAACGAGGTGGAGTGGGCGATCGCCACCCGGTGCAACCCCAAGGAACAGGTCCACATCCTGCCGGAGGGCCGAGGCTACCGCATCCCCCCGATCGTCGGAGTGCGGGATCTGGACGCGATTCCCCGCCTGACCAAGGCCAAGATGATCATCGACGCCACCGTGCCCTTCCATCTGAAGGTCAAGGAAATATCGGGCGTCAAGGTCTTTGAAAAAGCCCGGATCCGGCAGGTGAATTTGAAGGACTACCTGCGATCCGAGGATGCCAAAAAGTATCTTCGCTAGGGATGAAAAGGCCTCGGGAGCAATCGAGAGTTTTTACGGAGATTCCGTTTCCCCATCCATTGCCCGCAACCGAACGGAGTCGAACTCTTCACCCTTACAGACAGGAGTGAAAAATGAAAACCAGAAATGTTGGGATCATGCTGGTCTTGGGCGGTCTTCTGTTTTCGCTCCCGGACCGGGGCCTCGCCTCCGAAAAGGAATACCCCAACCGGCCGATTGAAATGGTCGTGGTGATGCCCCCCGGGGGGCCCACGGACATTGCCGCCCGGATCATCCAATCGCCCCTCCAGGCTGCCCTGGGTGTCCCGGTCGTCATCTCCAACAAGGGGGGCGGGGGAGGAGCAATGGGGGCGAAGTACGTAGCGGCGGCCAAACCGGACGGCTATACGATTCTGGCGCACACGAATGCGACCCTGGCGATGGTTCCGGTCGTAAACCCCGCCGTAAACTACAAATACACTGACTTTTCGCCCATCTGCTTCTACGCGATCGATCCGGTGCTGATCTGCAACAGACCGGATGCGCCATGGAAGAACCTGGATGAACTGATCGCCTACGCGAAGAAGAACCCCGGAAAATTGAATTACGGGTCGTCGGGGATGGGAACGGCGTCTTTCTTTGTAATGGAAGCTTTTAAGGCTTCCTACGGGTTGGATATCGTCCCCGTTCACTTTCAAGGCAGCGGCCCGGTGAAGACGGCCATTCTAGGGGGGCATGTGAATCTGGCCGCCCTGGGCCTGGGCGCTCTGGTCCCCTTGATCAAAGCCGGGAGCGTGGTCGCCATATTGACGACCTCGGACAGGCGCATGCCCCCTATCGATCGGGTCCCCACAATGATCGAAAAGGGAATCCCGGAAGCGTCCCTGAGCATCTGCATGGGCCTTTCGCTTCCCGCGAATTGCCCGAAGCCCATTGTCGACAAGCTGGCCCAGGCGATGGAAAAGGTGATGAAGGATCCGGCGGTCGCCCATCAGCTCGAGAAGGCCGATTTGAATGTTTATTACAAAACCAGCGCCGAATCACTAACCTTGCTGGCCAATGAGCTGAAAACGGTCACGAAGATTAATCAAACAATGTCCATCAGCAAATAACGGGCAGGCGGTCACGGGTTTTTCGCCGGAAGCCCGCCTGGGCCAATCCCAGGCCAAGGTGGGACTTCGTCCGCCCAAGTTCCGCTTTGAGCGGGACAGGCCTTCCTCCCGGCTCCAGCACATTGCCGACGGCTTTTGGCGACTCTAGCCGTTCAGACTGGGCTGGTAGTGAAGGGAAGGAAAGCATTTTCTCAACCTTAAAGCCAGAGGGGGGTATGGTTTAAGGGAAATAAAAACCTGTGCGGATAAGAAAATGAAAAGATTTGCCGAAATGCTGGGCAGACTATTTGCGCAGATCAAGGTCATAAATCGACGCGAGAGAATCCTCCAATTTATTACCAAGGAACAGGTGGGCATCGAAGTGGGCCCTTGGTTTGCTCCGATTGCTCCGAAAAAAGAGGGGTACAAGTGCTGGTCACTGGATTTGTTTGACGCCGAAACGCTTCGGCGTAGAGCGCAGTCCGATCCGGATGTTCCTAAGGAGCGAATTCCTGAGATCGAGGAGGTCGATTTAATCGGTTCGGCCACCGCAATCGCAGATCTGGTAGCCGAAAGGGGAGCGCTGGGTACATTTGACTATATCATTTCTTCCCACAATTTGGAGCATTTACCCGATCCGATCCGGTTCCTGCAGGGCTGCGAAAAGGTATTGAAGCGTGGGGGTATTTTGTCAATGGCCATCCCGGATCGGCGCGCCTGCTTTGACTACTTTAGACCCCATACGACCCTCTCGGCATGGCTGCAAGCTTATTTTGAGTCCAGAGTCCGTCCAACGTTCGCTCAGGTATTTGAACAAAATAGCCTGCGTTCATGTATGGACCGCGATCGGAAATTGGTGACGAGTTGGTCATTATTCGATGATCCGCATTGTGTGGCGCCTTACCGTAGACTTCAGGAGGCTTTTGACTCTTGGAAAGCATCTATAGCAGCGGCCGACTTAGAGTATCGCGATGTACATTGCTGGGCATTTACCCCGGCATCCTTTGAGCTTGTAATCCGCGACCTTCAGTTTCTAACCCTTGTGAATTTTGACATCTTAGGTGTATCTCAACCGATCGGAAACGAATTCGTTGCACATCTACGAAAGAAAGGTGGCGGCGTCGAAGGCACGGTTGACCCAGAGCGGTTTTATGAAGCGAGAAAGGGCCTTCTTCATCGCGTGAACGACGAAGCGGGTTTCAATGCCCAAAAATATTTCCCTCGCGCCATGGTCGCGTTGAGAACCTGGCGGATTACCGTACCTCTTCGGTTTATGGGAAGAGCGCTACGTAAGTTGAGAGCCAGAGCGATGAGGCGGCAAAGACCCCCCAGATAATCTCCAACTCCGTCGCCTCGGTTTTCATTTATGGAAAAGGCTATTGCGTTTTTGAATCCTGCTCCTCGTCTAAGGAAATGCCGTAAAGGCTCTTCAGGCAGTCCGGACAAGAACCGTGAGTGAATTCCGCTTCCGAATGCTCTAAAAGATAGGTTTCAAGTTGGTTCCAATGCCCTTGGTCATCCCGGATCTTTTTGCATGAGGAGCAAATCGGGAGCAGACCGCTCAAGGTCCTTACCGTAGCTAGCGCCTCTTGCAGCTTGCCAATCAGTTCCTCCCGTTCGTCTTCCGTTCTCTTCCGTTCAATGAGTCTTCTTTTTCCTTTAACAACATTGAGGGCCGATAGTATCAAAACGGATAACGCCAAGAAGATTACAATGACAAAAGAAATTCGTAACAATCTTTCCAGGTTTTGTTTTTTCTCGGTGATGTCGTAATAGATTTCAAAGGCGCCCAGAAAAACTCCATCTTTCACCATGGGGTCGAAGAGGTGGGCGAGGGGGATTCAACGATTTACCGAGATCCGGCGGGCGTTTTCGATGCTCATGCGGGTGCACCGGTTCCTTCCGCGCCCCCGGGGCGTCAATTCGTGAGCTTCTCGGGGTGCGGAAGAAACCTCGCAATTCCATTCTCGAGGAAACTGCAAAAGTCAGGGGAGCTCCCGATTTTACATACCTGTAAAGTGTTCATTTTAAACTATGTCCCTCTTGTACGTCCCTGGCCTCCAATCTTTTATACTTCCGCGACCACTCTTTCGGGGTTCATTCCATGTCGAGATTCTTCAGATAATTGGCCAGGGCCCTCTGCTGCTCCTCGGTTTTATTCCGGGTCTCCTGAATCACCTTATTCAGCTGTTCAATCTGATCCTCTTCTTCGCTGAGCTTCTTGAGATAACGCCTGCCCAGCTCGCTATCCCGGGCGACCGTTTGGATATTCTTTCTCAGCCGGTCCTGACCGGACTTGATCGACTCAAGCTGGCCGGTCAGGCTGGCCAGTTTGTTCTGCGAGCCCGTCATCTCCTGCTTGATCCGGATGGCCTCGATCAGGGCATCGCGGACCTTCTTGGTTATCTTTTCGTTCTTACTGTATACGATCAGGGAATCCGTCGAGCCGCTGAGGATGGCGATCTCCTCGGAGGTGACCTTCTCCTCCTTGGCGAGAAGCTCTTCGGTGGAATCCTTTTTTACCGGCAGGCGAAAGCGATACAGGGCGGAGGTCTTTTCTTCGAACTTGGCCGGCTCGACGAGAGTTCGGTCCGGGCGAAACGGGTGCTCGATGATGACGTGCCGCTGCTCGTCGGCCTTGTTCTTGACCGCGTATTTCTGGGTCCAGGTGGATAAGCGTTTCACTTGCAGCACTCCCTGAACGATCTTCAAGGCAGTGATCCGGGTCGTGTCCTGGGAAGTGGAATCAACGGTCACGTCGAGGTCGATGGCGTAACTGACCAGCCGTTTGTCTTTCGGAGAGAAGTTGTCGATCGTGGCGTCTCCGGCATACATGCCTCCGTCAAAGAGGGTGAGGGGGCCGCCGAGCATTTTGAGGCCCGTGTCGTTGGTGAGGTAGGCTCCGTTCAGGGGGTTTTTGGCCAGGATGCTGGCGTTGTAGATGCTGACCTTTTCTGTCTGAATCGTCGAGTTGATGATCGGCAGCATCGCCGAATGTCGTCGCGGCAGGTCTACCGGTTTACCGATGGTGAAGTGGAAAAGCTCGCCCATCTTGGCGGCCGTGGCGACCGACTGTACTCCCCTGGCCAACTCCACTTCTCCGGCAAGTTTTTCTTTCTGGGCGAAAGGGGCCGGGGCCAAGGCCATCGGGGCTGCTTTTCGCATCGCATCCATACGGGATGATCGTTCCTCCCTGGGAGCGGCCATCTCCTCTTTGGATATCCCGGGCGCCGCTTCCAGTCCTTCTTCATACTTTTGCGGCCTAAGCGAGGAATACAGCTCCGGCTGGACGACCGGTCGGGGCAGGTACAGGGGCGTGTAAAGGTCCTGGATGAAGGATATCGGCCGGCCGCTTACCAGAGCCAGGTTCACCTGGGTCCAGTCATTATCGGAAATGTTTTCGACGATGGCCCAGCCTTGAATGAAGCCGGTCTCCTTCTTTTCCTTTCCCTTGCGGAATTCCAGCCGGTAGGATGTCTTCCAGATCGGGGTCTCGGAAATATAACCGATGCGGATCGCCCGATTTCCCTGGCCGGAGAAGTTTATGTCTACCGCTCTACGCTGCGTGTCGTGGGAAGCGATCAGTAAATCCAACGCTTTGTTCAGCTCGCCCGTCAGCTTCTCATCGGTCAAAGTCAGGCTCTGAACGGTACTCATCGAAAGGGACTTGATGCCTCGCGCAGTTGCCAGGGTTAACAGGGTCTCCGGGAGGATCGTCCGGATCGGGCCGACGATCTCCTTCGGGGTTGTCTCGATGCTGATGATTTTCCCCGTCAATTTTTCCGGGGCCTCGACGGTGACTTCAGCTCCGCGGAGCTGGCGGAGCAGGTCGGCGATCTTGGGATCGCCGCTCAGATCGATGGCGAAACTTCGCAACGCCCGAATCAGCGGCTCTTGGGAGGCATAGCGGACACCGCTGACCGTCCCTTCAGGGTCCATTACCACCATGGACTTCAGGACATCGTTAATCTGTTCGATCTTGAACATCAGACGACAGCTCGCATTGCCCTCTACCGGGCCGTTGTGTTCGAAGTAGCCCACCCCGCTGCTGAACAGCACGACCCGGGTAATCGGAATTTCGACCGGTCCACCGTTGCTTGGCGACGGGACCAACACCCACAAGATCAGTACTACTGCCGCTGCCAATTTCATACGATACCTCCTGGCAAATCCATTTGATAGATGCTCCAGAAGTTTAAGGTCGCCCTTTAGGGACAATACAGCTAAGAAAAAAACCAATCGGCCACTTTTTTTCTGCATGAGGGTCGCGGTTCAAACGAGAGAGGATAAACTCCTGTCCTACGCCAACCGGAGAATATGCATTGAGGACCCCGCATAGCCCTCTCAGCCTTTCGTCGGCATGAAGTACTTGGTCACCAGCTCCTTTGCACGCTCTTCGCTCAGCCCATATGACCCCCACATGGGATGGGACAGAGCCACGATGGCACCCGGCGTACTCAGTTTCTTAAATTCCTGGGAGTAGTCCCGGTGAGCGCAGCCCAGGGCCTCGGCCACTATGGACACGTAGTTTCGAACCAATAGTCCCGTTCCCCCGACCTCACACCACTCCCGATGGCAGGAGTGGTATAGGGTCACGACCTCATCTGCCCCCAAGTCCCTGGCTTGGCGGGCCAATCCGTCCCGGATCGATCGAAACCGCTCGGGGCCGAGTTGGAGCAGTAGACTCGGGGCGCATTGATATCCCAGGTCGGGGGAAGAGAGGAGTCCCGCCACTTCCACCCCAGGAACACTCTGCAGTACTTTGATAACGCTTTTTGCATCCAGCTCTCGCTGGGGTGCCCCAACGTGGGTGTGAACGGCGACCCGGGTGCGCAGGTCACGACGGAATTCGAACTGGTCTGCTTTTTCGGCCAGGAACGCCGAGATATGGGTCATCGGAAAACGGGGCATTATCCCCCCCTGAATCAGCTCCCCAAAATGAAGCTGGCAGGTGGGACACCATATGACGACCTGCTTCGCCCCGTACGATTCGAACTTCGCCACAGTCGCTCGCGAAAACTTAGCGGCACTTTCGACGTCGCCACTCCGGTGATGCACGATGCCGCAGCAGAACTGCGGGCCAGCGACCGCTAGGAAGTTTACTCCGAGAATTTGAAACAGGTCGACAACCTCGAAAGCCAGATGAGCGGTACGAAGAATGTTGCATCCCAGGTATAGGACCACGTCCACCGGATGAGTGGGTTTAGTATACTGCTTGACCCATGGGGTCTTTCCCGCGGGAATCATCAGGTGCTCGAAATCCCGAATTTGGCCGATGAGCTGGGTAAAATCAGGGTTGGACATTTTAATAGGACCTTGTTTTTAATAGAGAAATTATACTGGGAAGACGGTTATACGTCAAGGGGATTTGAGTACAGGATAGGTGTTTACCCTCTGGGGAGAAACAATTACCCAATTGTCCCTGGAGTTTGTACCGGCATAATTTGCAAAACCCGGAAATAAATTTAATAGGACGCAGATTTTCGCAGGTGAACTCAGATAATCATTTTCTTTCGCCCATCCTGATAATCCGAGTTCATCCGTGTCCAAAAAGCAATTTCCTATGCAATCAAGTTAAGCCCCCTCACCCTTCCCCTCTCCCCCGCAAACGGGGGAGAGGGGAAGGGTGAGGGGGAAAATAAAAAAGGAAATTCCTATACTATTCAATTATTTAGGGGCGTCCCCGATTTTCACAGAGAGATTTGGGTTCAAAAAGTAAAAGAAAAAAGCTAACACCTGAAGAATCTGTTTTGAGTATACGGGGTCAAATTCTTTTCCATTTTCGGCCCTTATATCTCTGGACTCTCTGTGACCTCGGTGGCTAAATAGTTTCGAAATTTGACATTTAAACAAACAAGCCTTCACGCGGGTATCATTCTGAAGAGTAACCATTTCTCGCTCCCCCGAGCGATGATGTGATGCAAAGCCCCGGGGGCATCAATGGGTGATCTTCTTGGCATGCGGAATAAATCTCACAAATCCGTTTTTGAAGGAACTGCAAAAAAAAGGGGCGTCTGCTACCTCAATTTATAATTTTATGATGTCCCCCATTTCCCCCCAGCGTCCCCACTCCCCTATTTTTCAAATTTCAAGGGCTGACTCCATTGCCATTCACTCGCATTCCTATTAAAGTCAATAATCAAATCTGCCCCCCAATCTTTTGCTCCCGTTCTTAGAAAATAGCACGAGTAAAGGCCTGCCCCCGCATTCTCTCTCTTTTACGGATATTGCTTAGGAGTCTGGCTCAGACCCAGCATTTCTCGGGCTTGGACAGGCGTGGCGACTTCCCGGTTCAGCTCGTGAATGATCCGGACAGCCCTCTCTACCTGCTGGGCATTGCTTTTGGCCAACTCGCCTCTACGGTAGTAAACATTGTCTTCCATTCCCACACGGATGTGTCCTCCCATAATCAAGCTGAGAGTTGTTATCGGGAGTTGCAGCGGGCCTATCCCGATGGCCGAAAACAAAGATTTTGGTGGCATGTTATCAATCATCTCAAGAGCCGTCATAACCGAAGGAGGGCTA
>Ga0315297_10001287_pt1 | contig 15455 bp, 14 predicted proteins | sample YL17G15_0_MG_FD_203628 | JGI IMG/M metagenome (GOLD analysis project Ga0315297, IMG submission 203628) | Sediment microbial communities from Yellowstone Lake, YNP, Wyoming, USA - YL17G15_0 | ecosystem: Environmental > Aquatic > Freshwater > Lake > Sediment | place: USA: Wyoming | collected... | reverse complement strand
GCAGGCGGCCGAGGATAAAGCCCGCCGTGAATGCCACCGCGGGAGGCATGGGCAAGATCGGGCGTTTTATCCCCAGGATTCCTGCAATCCCTGATACCAGGTTCCGGTAAGTAAAGGTTTCCGGACCGGTGGCGTTTATGGTTGCATTCTCATCAAGCCTGCCCTGGTCCACTGCCAGCGCGGCAAGGTCGTCAACATATATGGGCTGGACATGGTAACTGCCATCGCCGAACATGCCAAACACGGGCGGGTGTCTCAAAGCCCAGGCGATGTTGTTGATCAGGATGTCTTCCTTGCCAAACAATACGGTTGGACGGAGTATGGAGTGGGATAGCCCCATTTCCTTCAGGGCGCGTTCCAACCGGGCTTTACCCGAGAAATATTCAAGCGGTGAATCTTCAGATGGATTGGTGATGCTAATATGCACGATGCGTTTCACCCCGGCCTGGCGGGCGGCTTCAAACAGGACCAGCGAATTTTTTACTGCAGCCTCATGTTTGAAAAAGGAATAATTGAAGCGCACCCAATAGGTGTTGTAAAGGACATCTGCGCCGCGCATGGATTCAACCAGTTCATCCGGGCGGTCGAAGTTGAACGGAATTGCTTCTACCCGGCCAGCGAATGGATTGGCGCGCTGCATCGAGTTGGTCAGGGTGCGAACCCGGCAACCCTCTGCCAGCAACCGGGAGGCAATGTATTTACCTGAGTAACCAAAGGCACCGGTCACAATATGAAGGTTCTGGGGCATTTTTTAAGATGTGTTCTTGATTAGACTATAAAAAAGGAGGTTTGACCAAGATCAGGCAAGGGTTTTTGCCAGGGCCAACGCTCCCAACACGCCCGAGCGTTTACCCAAAGCCGGTGGGACGATAAATTCTTCCAATGTCCCGGAAAAAACCGGCGAAGCAATATATCCATTAAGGAGTCCCTGGACCTTGCCCCGGATGGATGGGAAGAGGGATCGATGCTCCATCACCCCTCCGCCGAGTATGATTCGCCGCGGGGAAAGAAGCAAGATGGTGTTAACCAGGGCATAAGCGATATACATGGCTTCCATGTCCCAGGCAGGGTGTTTGTCGGGGAGCATTTCGGCGGGTTTTCTCCACCGACTGGCGAGTGCAGGTCCGCTGGCCATCCCCTCGAAACAATCCCCATGAAAAGGGCAAATGCCCGGGAAAGGATCTTTTTTATGGTTGTGGGGCAGGCGCATGTGTCCTGCTTCCGGATGAGTCAGTCCATGAATGATTTTTCCATTGAGAATGATTCCTGCACCGATGCCGGTCCCGATGGTGAAGTAAACCAGCGAATCCAGCTCCCGGTTCTCCGGGACCCAGGAGTACTCGCCATAGGCTGCAGCGTTCACGTCCATGTCGATCGCCAGGGGTATCCCAAACTCACGTTGAAATGCTGCCAGGACCCCGGCACCAGACCACCCCGGCTTGGGTGTTGCTGCTACGGAACCGTAGACAGGAGAGGCCGGGTCCAGGTTCAAAGGCCCAAACGGGGCCAATCCGATCGCGGAAAGGTCGAATTTCTTGAAGAAAGCAACAGCCGTTTCAAGCGTTTCGGCAGGAGAAGTGGTCGGGAAGCGCGTTTCTTCGACAATATCTTCGGGTCCGCCCCCCACCGCACAGGCAAACTTTGTACCGCCACCTTCCATGCCGCCGTAAAGTTTTGTCATTTTGGCCTCCAATTGCTGTGCGCTGCGTAGAAACGTTCAGGATTCGACAGGAAGACACTCAGGCAGGCTTCAGTGCAGAAGAATATGGTTCGCCCGTGAAATTCTGCCTGAGGATAGCGTGCAGGTTCCCCGGTGATGGTACGATGACAGACGGTTTCAGGGAAGGCGATGTTTTCCGCGGGTGGGTGATTGGGGATGATGTTTTCCATTAATTTGTAGGATATCCCAGCGTTTGAGCCAGGGTGATGTGCTGGTTTTTCTGTAATTCCATTCGTCGGCTCAATTCAGAACGGTTGATGGTCGACCGGACCACTGTGACCAGCCCGAGGGCTGCGCAGGCGAGGTAGAGATTTTGAGCGATGAACCCGGTGTGAGCCCATGACCATTGCATCCGTTCTTCATCATTTGCATTCATTTTACTGTAATCTGAAACATAGACAAGATCAAGCGGGGCTGAGGCTGCGAATCCCTGTGATCCCGTAAATATGCGCAGGTCAGCCGGAAGGATGCCGGTCAGGCTGTGGTCATCGGCTTTATACTGGTAAAGACCCTTGCCTGTCACGAGGAAGATGTCAATATCCCGCACATTATATGCCGAAGGTGCTGTCCGCTTGCCGTCCGGACGGTTGACCCCGAAACCGGACCACAGGAGGGTGGACAGAACCTGCAGCGATAATTCCTCCAGGCGGAAATTTCGGCTGGAATGGCGCTGCTGCAGGGCATTGAAGAGCGGCATGGAACCAGGGAATTGCGGAGGCGGAAGAGTTAAATTTTTTATCATGCTATCCGCTGCAGGAAGATATCCGGGGGCTGGCTCAAAGGTCTGGGAAGAGGTGAAGGTCGGCGAAGGGTGGGGTGGGAAAGTCCGCGTGGAAACGGGGGAAATTGGTGTGTTGGAAGGCATGGAGATGGAATATGTTGGGGAAACGGATGGTTGCGGGCGTACTCCACAACCAGCCAACAAGACAGTGCCGCCCCCCACGGATAAGATCTTCAAGAAATCCCGGCGAGAAAGTCCAACCATAGAAGGGGAGGTCTGTTTATGCTCCATGGCACTTTCCTTTCAATCGAAATGAGTTACTTCAATTCCGCAATCCAGATGCCAAATGGCTCCAGGGATACATTCCCTAGAGACTGATGGGAGGAGGCCAGCGTGCTGAACACGGTCCGGGCGGAGTGGAAACCCATGTCCGTGAAATCCAGGGAAAACCGTCTTCCTGAATAATTCAGCACCACAAGAATCACCTGGGATCGGGTGGATCGCAGGAATGCAAGGTATTTTTCCTCTTTTTGATGGATGGGTCGATAATCGCCCTCCTTCAAGGCGGGGTTTTCTTTTCGAACGCGGAGCAGACGTCGGTAAAAATTGAGCAGGGACACCGGGTCTTCTTCCTGTTGCTGGACATTGACACCCCCGGCATAGTCCGGGTTAACCGGCAGCCACGGGGTTGCCTGCGGAGGGCAGAATCCCCCATTGGGAGCATTACGCCACTGCATGGGGGTGCGATTTTTATCGCGGGACATGGCAGCCGCGAGCCTCCCCGCTTGGAGGCTATCCATGGTCATGTCGTTCACCAGGCGGTCATAATACCAGGTTGCCATGGTATCGCGCAGCCTGGAGGCATCCTGAATAAGATAATCTGTCATACCGAGCTCTTCCCCGTTGTACAGAAAGGGTGTACCACGCAGGGTCAGGATGACTGCCAGGTTAAGTCGGGCCAGGTGAGTGCCAAGGGATGTCTTTCCCCCCGGCTGCGCAGCAGAATATCGAGTATACACGCGTGAGCAGTCATGATTACCCAGGGTGTTACATGCCCATGCCCCGGGCGAGATCTTTCCCAGCGCGGCCAGACGCTCTTCCTGGTTTTTGCGAATCCACCCGGGGGTGAGGAGGTCAGTACGCATCAGGGGGAAGTTAAATACCAGACTTAATTCATCATCCCCATCCCCTTGGTAAGTCACATCATCGTCCTCACCAACCAACACCCGGTCGCCGTCATATTCGTTGAGGATCGAACGGAGTTCTTTCATAAGTTCATGGATACCGGGCTGCCCCAGCTGGTATTTGAACATTTCACGCCAGTACTGCTCAACCAACGACCGTTCTGCAGGTGACCTGGCAGTGTCCGAAAAATGCCGCAGTCCTGTCAGGTCCATGGGCACCGGGTGGGGAGTCAACATAGGGTTCTCGAAAATTGTCCCAATGGCATCCAAACGAAAACCATCCACCCCCATATCCAGCCAGAAACGGGCAGCGCCCCACATGGCTTGATGAACCGCCGGGTTATGCCAGTTCAAATCGGGTTGTTGTTTCATAAAGTAGTGGTAATAATACTGGGCACGCTCCGGATCATAGGTCCACGCCGGGCCGTCAAAGCAGGACTGCCAGTTATTGAGCGGTGTGTCCACCCAAACATACCAATCCGCTTTTGGGTTGTTTCTGCTGGACCTTGATTCCAGGAACCAGGGATGCTGGTCAGATGTATGGTTCAACACCAAGTCCAAAATGACATGCAGCCCCAGGGCATGAGCGCCATCCAAAAAAGTTTTAAACTCACCCAAAGTCCCATATTCGGGAGCCACATTTTCATAATCTGATATGTCGTATCCGCAGTCGAACATGGGGGAGGGAAAGTGAGGCGAGATCCAGAGTGCATCCACCCCCAGGTCCTTGAGATAGGTGAGCTTTTCGTTCATGCCCTTGAAATCACCGATGCCATCCCCATTACCGTCGGCGAATGAACGCGGGTAAATTTGATAAAACACGGCTTTCTGCCACCACTTGAAACCAGTCACTTATTGCTCCGTAATAAATATAACTGCCTGGGAATTTTCACACCACGAGGAGGATTGACAGTTTTCGGATAAAGAAACCCATCCCTGCTTTAATAATGGTTGTCAGGGCGCACCATCGGCGTGATTATAACCTTAGCCGGGTGACTGCAATACGGGAAGGAAACTGCAGATTTGGTATAAAAGGCAGTAAAATCATCCAATGTTTCGGAAACGGCTGTTGGGAGTTGGACTAATCATTTTGCTGGGAGCCTGTTCCCGACCTTGGACAGACAGGAGTGCCATTACACCGGCTTCGATATGGACCTCGGGAGAGGCTCCCACCAATGCCGGAGTTCCCACCCGGACAAATTCATACATTCTCCCGTCGCCGCGGTCACCTGGAGTTCCGGCGGTAACACCCACCCCGGACAATCCACACTATCAGACCGGGGGAGTGCGCGGTCCTCGGACATATGTGGTTAGATCCGGGGATATGCTCAGTGCCATTGCCGAACGCTTCAGCGTAACCATCGAGGCGTTAATTGCAGCCAACCACATTCCCAACCCGGAGTTCCTCGAACTGGGGCAGACATTGGTCATCCCCGAGGTAACGCCTGAGGCACCTGGCCCGGCTTACAAGATCATCCCGGATTCAGAAATAGTGTATGGTCCCTCGAGCGATGCGTTCGATATTGCGGGATTCATCCGCGACAAGAATGGGTACCTGGCAACCTACAACCAGGTGGTTGACGGGGAAAACATGGATGCTGCACATGTCATCCAACTCATCGCCAAGGACTATTCGATCAATCCCCGCCTCTTGCTGGCAGTGCTGGAATACCGCTCGGGATGGGTTACCAACGCGAGTCCTGATCCGTCCTTGGGGGATACTCCCTTTGGTTTCAATGATGGCTGGTACGTTGGCTTGTACCGTCAACTGGCGTGGGCATCAATACAACTTAATAGTGGTTTTTACCGCTGGAGCTCCAACAATGTAACCGATTGGGTGCTAGAGGATGGCTCCGTCGTCCCAATTGATCCAACCATAAACCCCGGTACGGCCGGAGTGCAGAATTTCTTCGCCCATTTGGACGATCATGCCGCATGGCTGGGGGATGTTTCTCCCGGCGGATTTTTCGACACTTATTATCTGCTCTTTGGATACTCTTTTGATACTGCCATTGAACCACTTGTCCCGGCGACCCTGGCACAACCGCTGCTACTCCTGCCCTTTGGGACGGGGGAAACCTGGGCTTTCACCGGAGGACCGCACCTTGCCTGGGATGCCGGGACCCCCTTTGGTGCCCTGGATTTTGCTCCACCCGGTGAGGCGTTGGGATGTGTCGAGACAAATGCCTGGGTGACCGCGGTGGGGGACGGACTGGTCACCCGGACAGGCAACGGCGTGGTTATGCTTGATTTGGATGGGGATAATAATGAGGGAACCGGTTGGGTGATTCTTTACATGCATATCGAGAGCCGTGACAGGGTCCAACCGGGGACCTATTTGCGTGCCGGAGAAGCGGTGGGACATCCTTCATGCGAAGGTGGGGTATCCAGCGGAACGCACGTTCACTTGGCGCGCAAGTTCAACGGGGTTTGGGTATCCGCGGATGGACAGGTTCCCTTCAATCTCAGCGGGTGGGTTGCTTCGGGGACGGGGGAGGAATATGTCGGTACGTTGACCCGCTTTGGAGTGATGGTCACTTCTTTTGAGGGGAATAATCCCATCAATCAGATCCAGCGGTAGTTCTCGTCTAATTATTACGAAGGGTGATCACAATTATTTTCGCATAGCCATCACATCCGTGCGGGATACCATGCAAACAGTTGTTGCAGAGACAGGTGGGGTATAATCTGCCCGATGAATTCATTAAGGTATAAGGCCGGCATCATACTCGTCCTTATCGGTATGCTTCTTTCTGCTTGCGGCACAAACCTATGGGGGACATATGATCCAACCTTGGAACCCACATCCACATCCACTGTTATCGTGCCCACATTCCCGGATCCCACTTCGACGAAAAAGGTGGTGCCACTTTCAACCACCCAGGCCCCCACAATCCAAGCGTCGCCCACGGTTATTCCCACCATAGAGACGGTCACCCCCGGAACGCCGCGCCCTGAAATGATATATTATTCTCAATCGGGTGACAGCCTGGAAGCGGTAGCCCTTCATTTTGGAGTTGAAACCTCAGAGATCACCTCCATGGAGAATCTACCGTCCACGGGGTTGATCAATCCGGGTACAACCCTCTTGATTCCAAACCGCCTTTCGCAAACAGCGACGACGCCTTCCAGGCAAATATTCCCCGACAGCGAACTGGTGTTTGGCCCAAGTGCGCAAAGTTTTGATATTGCAGAATTTATCAGCGCTGCGGGGGGAAAATTGGCTGCATTCCGTGAACCCAGGGGGAATGTCGTTATTAGCGGAGCGGATTTGGTAAAGCTGATGGCATTTGGGAGTTCCATCAGCCCGCGCATGTTACTGGCAATAATTCAATATTATACCGGCTGGGTGCAAGGTCAGCCCAATTCTGGTGTGGACGACTCATATCCGCTGGGATACCGGGACCCTCTCTATACGGGCTTGTACCAGCAGTTGAGGCTGGTCGTCAGGGAACTGCTGGCAGGGTATTACGGCTGGCGTGATGGTTCATTGACAGAAATAACCTTCCCGGATGGAACCACCATGCGTCTCGATCCAATACTGAACGCCGGCAGCGTTGCCCTGCAATACATGTTTTCCAAGCACCTTAATTATATAGATTGGCTGCAGGCAATTGATTCGGAGACTGGCTTTCCAGCCCTCTTTACGGGCATGTTCGGAGATCCCTGGATCCGTGCCCAGGAGACAGGACCGCTGTTCCCTCCCGACATGAAACAGCCAACTTTCACCCTGCCTTTTGAAGTGGGAGTCTTGTGGAGCCTCACCAGCGGTCCGCACCCTGCCTGGGAGCAGGAAAGCGCGTTGGCCGCGTTGGACTTTGCCCCGGCAATGGATAAACCGGGTTGCGGAGAGTCTGGGACCTGGGTGGTGGCAATTGCCTCCGGACTGATTGTGCGCTCCGCAGACGGGTATGTAGTCCTTGACCTGGATGGAGATGGCTTTGAACAAACCGGCTGGGTGGTGCTTTACCAGCATGTTTCCACCAAGAACCGCGTCTCGGTTGGATTGTGGGTTAATGCCGGCGATCATATCGGTCACCCCTCCTGTGAAGGAGGCATGGCCACTGGAACGCATGTGCATATTGCCCGTAAATATAATGGTGAGTGGGTATCGGCTGGCGATCCGCTCCCATTCATATTAAGTGGTTGGACTGCCCATGCTGGAGATCAATTGCGCGCAGGTACGTTAACAAAAGGAAATAAAACGATCACTGCCAGCTCGGTGGGATCACACGAATCGCAAATCATCCGCAGACCGGGTGAATAATCAAGAAATCCCGTGACTCGACATTCGAAATACTCCGTATTCATCCTTGCTCTTCTATTGGCGTCTTGTGCTCCGCCCACAGGATATTTGACTCCTGCCCAACCTGTCACCACGCTGACCCCGGTTATGCCCTCGACGCCATCGCCATCGCGCCCGGAATACAATCCTGGAGAACTGGTTGATTACACCGCCCAAAGCGGGGATACCCTCCTGGCGTTGGCAGCCCGGTTTAATACCACTGTCCTGGAAATCAGGAACGCCAATCCAGGTATCCCCAACGATGCCACCACCATGCCCCCCGGCATGCCGATGAAAATCCCGATTTATTACCGGCCGTTCTGGGGGTCCACTTTCCAGATCTTGCCTGACAGTCAGTTTGTCAATGGGCCGGATGCCTCCGGTTTCAATACGGAAGATTTTGTCAGCAGTCATCCCGGGTGGCTGAAGGATTTCAGTGACTATATTGCGGATGGCAGACATACCGGAGCTGAGTTCGTGGATCTCGTGGCAACCAATTACAGCATCAGCCCGCGCGTACTGCTGACAATCCTGGAGTACCAGACCGGGGCATTATCCCAGCCTGTACCACCCAGCGGGAGATACCCGCTCGGCGAAGCGGATTACATGCATTCCGGCCTTTACCTGCAGCTCATCTGGGCTGCGGATGAACTAAACAATGGATATTACGGCTGGCGCACGGGGACGCTGACCGAGATCGAGCACCTTGACGAAAGAATAGAACGTCCTGATCCGTGGCAAACAGCAGCCTCGGTGGCAATTCAATATTATTTTTCCCTGCACCATTCCGAAACTGATTACAACCTCGCGGTGGGACCCGATGGTTGGGCGCATACCTACCAATCTCTTTTTGGCGACCCCTGGGAGGCTGATCAGCCGCACATCCCGGTCAGCCTTCAACAACCTGGTATAGAATTCCCGTTCCCGGCAGGGGATACTTGGAGTTTCACGAGCGGCCCGCACACCGGATGGGGGAGTCTGCTTCCTCTGGCTGCCCTGGATTTTGCACCACCGGATATTCACGGCTGTGAAACGACGACTGAAATTGCCACTGCAGTGGCTGAAGGTGTGGTGGTTCGTTCGGAACCGGGGGTGGTGATGCTGGATTTGGACGGGGATGGCAATGAACACACCGGGTGGGATGTTCTCTACCTGCACCTGGCGACAAATGGGCGTGCCCAGGTGGGACAGAGACTGAAGACAGGCGACCCGGTCGGTTATCCCTCCTGCGAAGGGGGAACAGCCACGGGGACGCATATCCACATTGCCCGCAAATACAACGGTGAATGGATCCCCGTCGACAGCCCGATGGCCTTCAACCTGGAAGGATGGATCGCCCATGTTGGGTCCATTACCCGCCAGGGAACACTGACCCGCGGCAACCAGGAAATCATTGCCTGCGATTGTTCAGACGCCACCAGTCACGTCACGGCGGGTAGGTAGTACGAACAGGTTTGCCTCGCGGTAAAAATATCCCCTCGACCAGTTTCCCACAACTAAATGGTTAATTGAATTGGGTGAACTTCCGAAACCGCCTTCATCCAGTGGTTATGTCTCGTGGGCCAGGTCTCTTATCTCGCGGCGCGGACGCACCGAGGGCACCTTCCCGGCATACCCTATCGGCAGCATTACGATTGGTCTCAGGTTCGCGGGTAGATGTAAGATTTCACTCACCGCTTTTTCATCAAAGGCACCCACCCAAACCGAGTCCAATCCAAGTGCCTTGGCCGCAAGCTGGGAATAGGCGCAGGCAATCGTGGCATCCTGGATGGAATAAAGGCTTGCACCTCGATCCCCATATTTCACAGAAGAGCGGTCCGGATTGGAGCAGAATATGAGCACCACCGGTGCCTCGGAAAGGAATTCTTGATCCCAGGCAGCCTTGACCAGTGCCTGGCGCTGCTTTAGATTTCGCACGATGTATATCTCATAACCCTGCAGGTTGCCTGCAGAAGGTGCCTTGTTGGCCGTCTCAAATATTTTATGCAATTTTTCTTCCTCGACCGGTGTGCCTGCGTATTTGCGCATTGAGTGGCGATCTTCGACTGTTTTGAAAAATTCCATGGTTCCTCCTGCCTGAACTTTACCATGGTCTTCTCGTTTGACGCAAGACATATTTTGCTATAAACTTTGAGAATAAAGTTCCAGACCCGGTGATCGCCGGTGGATTGGCATGGTGATGGGAGGGGTGGGCGGGGGAGGCTGACCCGGCTCTCCCGGAATTTAAATATCCACCGGACCACCCTGTGTTGGTTTTTGGAATGAGGCCAGATGGAAGGATTGATGCAGGGAAAAACTGTGCTACTGACAGGGGGGACTAACGGCATCGGGTTGGTAACAGCCCGTGAATTAGCACGCATGGGCGCGCAGGTGACCATCGTCGGGCGGAACCTGCAAAAATGCCGCGCGGTGGTGGAGGCGATCGATGCCGAAACTGGGAGCCCGGTGGAGTTCATCTGCGCAGATTTGTCCACGCTGGCTGGCATCAAGCATACCGCGTCCAGTTATGTACGGAGCCATCCTAAGCTGAATGTACTGGTCAATAATGCGGGCGGGGTTTTTCTCAAGCGCCGGATCACTGCGGATGGATTTGAAATGACCTTCGCCCTTAATCACCTAAACTATTTCCTCCTGACCAACCTCCTGATTGACCTTCTGAAAGTCAGTGCCCCCGCTCGAGTGGTCAATGTTGCCTCGGGACTTCACCGGGGCGCAACACTGGATTTTGACAATTTACAGGGAGAACAAAACTATGCCGGGTTCCGCGCGTACGGACAGTCCAAGCTGGCGAACATATTATTTACCTATGAACTGGCCCGCCGCCTGGAAAAGAGCGGCGTAACTGTAAATGCGGTGCATCCCGGGTATGTGAACACTGGCTTGTCGCTCAACAACGGCTTCTTCTTTCGGGTCTTTGCCAAATTATCAGCCCGATTGTTTGGGCGGAAACCAGAAATGGGTGCCCTGACCAGCATTTACCTGGCCTCCTCTCCCGAAGTTGAGGGAGTGACCGGGAAATATTTTTCGGACTGCAAACCAGAAGATTCCAGCATTGAATCTTACGATAAAACTACTGCTGAAAGACTTTGGCGGACAAGCCTGGAATTAATCGGGAAAGCCGGCTAACCAGAAATGTCCCTGGCGGTATTCAATTTCATGGGATTAAAAAGATGATAAAAGCGAAAACCAAATGACACGACCATATTGGATTGGGAGGAATATAATAAACATCATCCTCCAGGATATATTGATGCCAGCACCTTGGGTAGACGGATCCACGCGGGGGGATCAATAACTTGTCGAAATACTTCGCTTACGATTACACGGGTGCGCCTTTTGTCATGTTCGGGACCTGGCATCTGGCTGCCCTGCTGGTCATTGTACTGTTGAATTTTGGTATGCTTGGGTTCCGTAAATCCAGCGCGAAAACCCGTACTGCCCTACGCTGGACAATGGCCATCGTGCTGTGGGTGGATGAAAGCTCATGGCACATCTGGAACCTGTATTGGGGACACTGGACTGTCCAGACCATGCTGCCCCTGCATATTTGCAGTATTTTGATCTGGCTGGCCGGATTTATGCTGATCTTCAAGATCCGCCCGATCTATGAGTTCGAATACTTCATTGGCATCGGTGGTGCCATGCAAGCCCTGCTGACTCCCGATGCAGGGATCTACGGCTTCCCTCATTACCGCATCTTTCAGACCATAATCTCGCATGGATTGTTGATCACCTCGGGGATTTATATGACCACGGTGGAAGGATTCCGCCCAACTTGGAAATCCTTCTGGAGGGTTGTGATCGGTGTGAATATCTATGCAGCGGTAATTTTTCCGATCAATTTGCTCCTGGGTACGGATTTCCTGTACATTAACGGGAAACCCGCAACTGCCAGCATACTTGACTTTTTACCCCCCTGGCCTTATTACCTGGTATATATGGAATTAATCGGGCTTGCGGTCTTCCTGCTCCTTTATTTGCCATTTATCATCAGGGATATGCATGCAAAAAACATTAACCGGAGACAACTTTAATAGGAACGTTGATATCATTATTACAAATAACACGATCCAATTATTAATGAGCTCCCTGGCGTGACCTGCCATTTGTCATCTGAATGGATAGAGCGACGGTTCTACAATTCAAGAACAATCCAGGGAAAGATTAAACTAAAAATGAACAGGCTTTTCGAGTAACTTTTTTCACGCTTCGGCGTACATATTCTAGAAACCCTAATATCATCAAGGAGAATGCCCATGGAAAAGAAAAATCGCACCCAACTGGCCCTTGGCCTGCTGCTCATCGCGGCTGCAGGCTGGTTAATCGCCACCCGCATTAACCCCGACCTGGCCAAAATCCTCCATTTGCAATTTAATTGGCCCGTGTGGGTCATATTTGCCGGAGCAGTCATTTTTATCATCGGCCTGCTGGTCGGGGCGTCAGACATGGTAATTCCTGCATGTATTGTCGCCGGGATCGGAGGTATTCTTTATTATCAAAATGCCACCGGAAACTGGCAGTCATGGTCTTACCTGTGGACGTTGATCCCGGGGTTTGCCGGCGTGGGTCAAATCCTGTCCGGAGTCATCGGCGGTGATTTCACGGCGAGGCTGCGTGAGGGGATGAAAGCGGTATTAACCAGTGCCATCCTATTCACCATATTTGCCACCATCTTTAATGCCTGGACCATTTTTGGCAAATACAGCACGTATGTCCCGATTGCCCTGCTTTTCCTGCTCGGTGCCTGGCTAATCGTGCGCGGCGTGTTGAAACGAAAATAAGAGAGGAGAGAAAATGCACAGACGAGGAAGTCTCTTTTGGGGCATAGTCCTGATTTTCCTGGCTGGATTGCTGTTGTTGCGGCAAATGGGATATATCGTCGGCGATATCTTTGGATATTTCTGGCCGCTCCTGGTAATCGCTTTTGGTGCCTGGTTGATCATTGGATACTTTGCAGGCTATCGTTCCGTTGAAGGTGAAAAGGCATCCATACCGCTCGAGGGCGCTTCAAGCGCATACATAAAACTTGATCATGGTGCGGGCAAGCTCACGCTAAGCCCAGGTGCCGGGCCCGATGAAATCCTCAACGGCACGTTCGGCAACGGGCTTAGCTACAAGAGCCACGTGGAGGCAGGCAGGTTGGAGGTAAAAATCCGCTCCTCGCAGCAGCCTTGGGCCTGGTGGCCGGGTGAAAGCCTGGATTGGGACATTCATCTCAATCGCGATATCCCGATAAGTTTGAAAATCGACAGCGGAGCGAGTGCCTCTTTCCTCGACCTGAGCGATCTGAAAGTGACCGAACTGGATATTGACACCGGGGTAAGCAGCACCGAATTGAGGCTCCCATCCAATGCCGGCAGCACGCATGTGGATATTGACACCGGCGCTTCCTCGTTCAAGGTTGCCATTCCCGAAGCGGTTGCAGCCAATATCCGGGTAAAAAGCGGCATTGCCTCGGTCAATATTAACCCACGTTTCAAACGCCTCGATGGAGGCTTGTATCAATCACCTGACTACAGTTCGGCAGCCAACCGCGTTGACATGACCATTAATACCGGCGTCGGTTCGATTGAAGTTAAATAGAGGAGAAAAAAAATGAAACGCTTCGATTACCGCATTTTAATCGGTGCTGCTTTGATCCTGGGGGGTGTCCTCATGCTGCTGGATACAACGGGTGTGATCAAAGGTGCCTCCGATTTCTTCTGGGCCGGCGTGCTGGCAATTGGCGCGGGAATCTTCCTGTTCTGGTTTTTCAGCGACCCCTCGAAATGGTGGGCTGCCATCCCAGGGTTCACCCTGGCAGGTATGGCTGGTTCGGCGCTCCTGCTGGATAGACTCGGCTGGGGAGGACTAGCATTCCTGGGAGGGATTGGAGTGGGTTTCTGGGCTGTTTACATCCGCCAACCGGCAAAGTGGTGGGCGATCATCCCTGGCGGAGTTTTACTCACCCTGGGATTCACATCCGCCCTTACCGACGCTTTTAACATCATTGAGACCGGGGGGGTGTTCTTTGTTGGCCTGGGGCTTACCTTCCTGCTGGTCGCCTTGCTGGCAAAGATGAAATGGGGTTACATCCCCGCGGCGGTACTGCTGATGCTGGGATTCTTCCTTGGGACACCTTTTGCGGGACTCCTCCAGTATGCCTGGATCGGAATTTTATTGATCGCAGGTGTTGTGCTGGTGATCAGCGCCGCCAGATCGAAGTAGCACTTCCCTGGTTAAAGCAACAACCCCTTGTCCGCCCGGCAAGGGGTTGTATATTTTCCAAATCATAAATGGGGATTATACCGATTCAACCCCTTTAATATCCGGGAAGAACTGACGCACCGTCCCTTCCACCCAACCATGAAGCGTGGAAGGAGAAAGCGGACAACCGAGGCAGGAACCACCCAGGCGTACCTTCAGAACCTGTCCATCAAATGAGACGTATTCAGCGGATCCACCGTGGAAGGTCTCTATATATGCACTCAATTGCTCGACCAGAGCTTTCATTTGAATTTCTGCCTTGGGATCAACCTTACTTTCCAGCATGCTTCGCTCCTCAATTGTTTGTCTGCTGGCGCATCCCGTCTGTCAGCAAGGAATTCACTTGACTCTGCTGTGCCTGCTGGCGTTCGGCAATGATGGCAGACAACCGGTTCAGAATGACCGTCCCCAGTTCAGGGTGTTTCTCGAACAATTTTCGCAGATTCACACTACGGATGGCGAGGACCTCGCTATCCAGCGTACAAACCGCCGCGGAGGTATAGGTGGGATTGCCCATTGCCGCCGACCAGCCAAAGATGCCTCCCGGCTGTATGCGGGCCACGTTCATCACCGGACCGTCATGAGGCTTAAAACGGATGGTCAGTTCCCCTGAGACGACCAGGTAGAAATATTCCGCACAATCCCCCTGTTCAAATACAACCGTGCCCGCCACCCAGGATTGATGGGAGAAAAATGGGGCCAGCAGTTGAATATCTCCGTCCTGAAGATCGCTGAAAAAAGCAAGGTGCTGATATTTATCGAGATTCATAATTGTTTTATATATTAATCATTGCAACCAATCTTTTCCAGTGGCAAATATCCTAAAAGACCTGACATTTGTCCGTGTGTTATATCATAAACCAGTACCGATTCGAGTATACTCTGACCAGCAACTTTATTATCCAGGATATCATCTAATGAGTGAGAATAAAGTCGAATTATCTGTCGAGGCATTGCGTGCCGGAGACCGGGGAGAATTTTCCAAGCTGGTTGACACATACTCGGGACCGATCTACCGGATGGCTTTAAAAATGCTTGGCATTTCGACAGATGCAGAAGATGTACTTCAAAACACTTTCTTAAAAGCCTTCCAGCATCTGAAAGATTTTGAGGGTCGTTCCAGCCTTTCCACCTGGCTCTACCGGATCGCATCCAACGAAGCATTGATGCTGCTGCGCAAACACCGTTTCGAGATATCGCTCACCGATACCGCTCCTGAAGATGATGACCCCAGTGACTTTTTTCCAACCCAATTCACAGACTGGTGTTGTCTGCCGGAGGATGAATTCCTGTCAGTTG
>Ga0315297_10001286_pt1 | contig 15458 bp, 15 predicted proteins | sample YL17G15_0_MG_FD_203628 | JGI IMG/M metagenome (GOLD analysis project Ga0315297, IMG submission 203628) | Sediment microbial communities from Yellowstone Lake, YNP, Wyoming, USA - YL17G15_0 | ecosystem: Environmental > Aquatic > Freshwater > Lake > Sediment | place: USA: Wyoming | collected... | reverse complement strand
TGATATCCACCGAGAGCGCGAAACGGTCGAGCAGTTGCGGACGCAAGTCCCCTTCTTCGGGGTTCATTGTGCCGACCAGGATGAAACGCGCTGGATGGGTGAAAGATATGCCTTCGCGTTCCACAATGTTCATGCCCATGGCGGCGGAATCGAGCAAAACATCCACCACATGGTCGTCGAGCAGGTTGACTTCATCAATGTACAAAAGACCGCGGTTGGCGGCTGCCAGCACGCCGGGTTCAAAATGGCGTTCACCCTTTTGAATGGCCTGTTCAATATCAAGGGTGCCCACCACACGGTCCTCGGTGGCCGAGACTGGCAGGTTGATGAAAGGAATGGGCTTTTCTTCGATGGGCAGCGGTTCACCGGAAGCGGCCCTCTCACGACACTCGGTACACCACGAAGCGGGTTGGTCTGGGTCGCAGCCGAAACGGCAGCTTTGCACGGCGCGCACTTTTGGCAGGAGGGCTGCCAGCCCGCGCGCAGCTGTTGATTTGGCTGTACCGCGCTCGCCGCGAATTAACACGCCGCCGATACGGGGGTCAACGGCATTCAGAATCAGGGCGCGTCGCATGCGCGTCTGTCCAACGATGGCAGTGAAGGGATAAATGGTGGGCATGAATTACTCCGGCGAAATTATACTGCGATTCTAAAGATATAATTAAATAAAGCATTGGAAAGGAGAACTCATGCCCGACCTAGCCCTACACCTGTCTGCTGAATTCAAACACAAAGTGACCGAAGTTGACACTGCTGCTCATTGGGGCAGCGGCGGCTTGCCTGTTTTCTCGACTCCAGCCCTGGTTGGCCTGATGGAAAGCGCGGCTGTCATCGCATTGACCGGATCCCTGCCTTCCGGACAGACAACTGTGGGAGGGCATATAGATGTTCACCACCTCGCGGCGACACCGGTGGGGCTGACGGTCTATGCCAGGGCGGAGTTGATCAAGATCGAGGGACGGAAATTGGTCTTCAAGATTCAAGCCTGGGACGATAGGGAATTGATCGGCGAGGCTGACCACGACAGGTTTTTGGTTGACGAAACAAAATTCTTAAAGAAAACAGCCGAAAAGAACCGGGGATAAAAAACAGGGATGGCGGAAAACCATCCCTGTTTAATATGGCTCACCCACCTAGTGGACCGTCAACACCACCGATCCAAGTGCCAGAATAGAGCCATCAGCCGCGCTGAGGTCTTTAAACTGGAAAATTACAAAACCGGTCACACCAGCGCTGCTCAGGTTGAAATTCCTGGTGAAAGTTCCCGGGGTGCCCATACCGGAAGAAGTGACCAACAGGGAGGATTCATTGATCTTTGTGCCATCCAGGAGATAGATACCGTAACTCAAGTTGTTCTCGAAAGGAGAGATGGAAACGCTGCCGTTGATTGTAAATGGATTGGTGACACCCAACCAATTTCCAGGATATGTGATATTGATATAGCGCTCGACACCCGTGGGACCAGAAGTCACCCTCATCAGCCAAAGCTTGTTACCCAGCAACCAGAATGAATGCGCCTGGGTTTGAGTGGGGCAGCATGCCGGGTCACTTGGTCCATGCACCGTCATATTCAAATGGATTACACCCCTTGCAATATCGGCACTATTTATCATTACCCGGTCACCCAGCTTTACCTGGCTGATCTGATGCGGAATACCGTTCTGGTTGAGAACTGCCACCACAGATTCGAAAACTCCGGTGCCGCCACCATTCTCCGCCAGTATCACTGCTGCGTCGACCTTTTTATCTCCGTCCAGATCACCGTATGCATAAGTATCCAACATCTGCACCGAATAATATGTCGCCCCGGACCCTTCAGAATAAAACCCATTATCCAGTTTTATGGTCTTCCCGTAGTACGGAGCGTAATAGATGGCGTTACGCAAATTGTCCACCGAGAATTCCGGGACAGAAGATGGAACACTGGAAGGGCTGGGGGTTGGAAGTTGAGGCGTCTCACTGGAGGTGATTGTGGGAGCGAGCGTGTCGGTTATTGTCGGGAGAATTGTCTCGGTAAAGGTGGGGATGCTTGTGTCGGTCACTGATGTTGGAGGGATAGGTGTGTCGGTGGCAAGTGTTGGAGGCACCAATGTGTCCGTAGGCAACACAGGCGGTGGATTGGTTGCATTGATCTGAACACTGCAGGCAAGCATCGCCAAAACCAGCACCAAGGCAGGGAAAATTAATTTGCGATCCATTTCATTCTCCTTCATTTCTATCAGGAAGCCGAGAGATCCATTATCAATATTCTCGAAAGGTGGTTATGGGTTTAAGAGCAGCCAGGTACCACCATTGTCAGTGGTTTTATAAAGCTGAGAGTGACCGTTAGCATCCTGGGAGGAGAGCGCCCAACCGGTGAATTGGTCTGAGGGTCCGGGTACAAATAATAACTGTGCCAGGCGCCCGCTCAGGTCCAGGCTCGTGGCTATTCCTGCCCAATTTTTCGTCCCATCCAAAGTGAAATATAAGTTATTTTCACCATTCCAACTCCATCCATGCAGAGAATCAGCGAAGCTGTAAAAACCAGGCATGATTACCTGGGGGCCATTCAGGGGATTTCCCGTCCAGGTGGTGCCCCCATCTTGTGTTGCATAGAATGTGAAAATGGGGGTATTCGTCAAGTAAATCATCAATGGAAGAAATCCATCACCACCAAAAAAGACGGGTTTCTGAGGCATGTATTGGTAGGTTGCATAACTTGCCGGCAGGGGAATGCCCTGCTGTTCCCAGGAGACTCCTCCGTCATGGGTTACAAACAGATAAATATCCCCATCCATCGGACGTGTTCCCGTGACCCACCCGATATCAGCATCCATGAATTTCATCCCGTTTTTTATGCCACTCAAGGGGAGAGTGTTTGATGCATCCGGCCTGGTGGGATCGTTATTAAATACACTGAGCCAAGATGCTCCCCCGTCTGAAGACTGAAACATCTCGACCGATTGCGATCCTGCTCCCGCTCCCCGGTCTGCGAGGACACGACCGGTTTCAGCATCCAGGAACTGCATGCTGCCTCCTCCAAAGGGGGCAGAGTATGAAGTCCAGCTCTGCCCGCCATCGGTAGTACGATAAAGCATCCCGGTGAAAAAGTCTGCGTTGGGTATCAACACCCAGGCGGTGTTAACGTCCAGGACGCTGAGGTTGGTGGAATAACCAATTCCAGTCAAGCCAGCAGGGGTGGCATTCAACCAGGTTGCACCGCCATCCACGGTCCGCAGGATCGACCCACCATCGTTGGATGCAATCGCCCAGCCATTGAGTGGATCCAAAAAGTCGAGTTGAGTTATGGCTGGAGAGGGGGAAACTGGAAGATTCAACCGGGTTTGGGTTGGAATATTCCCGATCGTGACACTTGGAGTAGGAAGATTACCAATGGTTGCAGTTGGGAGGGGAGTATCCGTAATGCTCGTTTGGATTCTTGCAGCCGTCGGGACCTGCGAAGAAAGGGTGCAAGCAAGCATGACGAAAACAAGCACAGAGATACTGATCCTCATCTTGGAAGGCATGCCTTATTCCTTAGGTTATTTTGGTGAAAATAATAAAATCGAATATCAACACTTCCCGATACCCTGGAAAAGCTGGTGGTATCAGGAGTGCATCCCTTAACAGACGTTACAATGCCATGGAAGTTCCGCCGTGCTGATCCCTTATAGATCAAGATTCGCCGATCCATTCGACCACGGTGGCTTCTCCCTGCCCCACACCAACGCAAAGGGTTGCCAATCCATAAAAAGGTCGTTCATGGGAAGGTGCGCGACGTTTCATTTCATGGATGAGTGTGGTTAAAATTCTTGCCCCCGAACAGCCCAACGGGTGTCCAAGGGCAATTGCGCCTCCATTAACATTGGTAATTTCCAGGTCCAGTTGTAATTCTTCGATCACAGCAAGAGACTGGACCGCAAAAGCTTCATTCAATTCTATCAGGCCAATATCCTGCAGTGATATACCAGCACGTTCGAGAACTTTTTTTACAGCAGGTACGGGACCCAGGCCCATCGTCCGTGGGGGGACCCCTGCAGCAGCAGAGGAAAGAATCCGAACCATGGGTTTCAGACCAAGCGCCTGCGCCTTTTCAACGCTCATCACAAGGAGGGCTGCCGCACCGTCGTTCAAACCGGAGGAATTCCCTGCCGTGACTGTTCCTCCCTCTTTTCGGAAAGCGGGTTTCAATTTTCCAAGAGTCTCAAGGGTTGTATCCCTGCGGGGACGTTCGTCGGTATCCACCACCTTCGCATCCCCTTTTCGCTGGGGAATGATCACTGGGAGGATTTCGTCCCTGAATTTTCCCGAGTCAATTGCAGCAATGGCACGCTGGTGGGATAAAACGGAAAACTCGTCCTGCTTCTGGCGGGAGATATGAGGTTTTATCTGGGCAATATTTTCTGCGGTTTCCCCCATTTGTTCGGTGCCGTATTTCTCCTGCATGATGGGATTGGGGTAGCGCCAACCCAGGGCGGTATCATAGGCGGTCAAGTTCCCGAAGGGGAATCCTGCTTCAGCCTTGGGTAGGGAATATGGAGCCCGGCTCATGGATTCCACCCCCCCGGCAATGAAAACATCCCCTTCCCCTGCCTTGATGGCACGCGCAGCCTGGTTGACTGCATTTAACCCAGAGGCACACAACCGGTTGATGGTGACCCCCGTCACTTCGACTGGCAATCCGGCCAGCAGGAGCGCCATACGCGCCACATTGCGGTTATCTTCCCCCGCCTGGTTGGCACACCCTAGATAAACTTCTTCCACCAATGCCGGGTCCAGGTGGTTGCGTTCCAAAAGTGCTTTAAGGACACTGGCTGCCAGGTCATCAGGGCGGACGGCAGAAAGCGAACCCCCCAGCGCCCCGATTGGTGTGCGGATGGAGTCGATGATGACCGGTATTGACATGGAACCTCCTGGAAAATAGGCTGGGCTTATTCCTTCGGCGCCAAGGGAATGGTCGGCGATTTGATATCCAACTTGCCCACGAAGCGCACCCGGTGGGTGTTAATCAGGATGGCCTCTTGATGAATTCTATCTTCCGGGTTGGCTTCCAGGCGAATGGTCGCCTGGGTTATGGGAAGGAAGGCGTCTGGAGAATTAACCAACACGACCCTGAAATCTGGATTGGGTTGGGTGTGAAGGATGCCGCGGACTTCCATGCCATCCAGGATGAGGAAAACCTCATATTTCTCTTTCTTAATATATCCAAAAAACCGGGTTGGGGTCGGAATGACTTTCTGCGGTGGTTCATAGATCAACACGATTCCAGACTTGGGAACCACGGCTGTTTGCATGATATGCAAATCCTGGGTGGGGTTATCCAGCCGGGCAATCGTCACATTGCGCAAGGCGAGCATGGTTTCAACCCGCTCATTAATATGATCGGAGAGGCGCTTGTCTTTCAACACCAGTTCGCCGGTGATGGAATGACGGTTTGTGAAGATGACGATCTGGTAATCGAATGAACTTTCATTCATATGCGAATATTCTCCGATGCAGTCAACCTGATCATTATGAAATAAGGGTATAGGCGAAGTTCATTCTACCCACCTTGGAGATCATTGTCAACAGGGGTCAACCTTTATCATAAAAAAATTCCGACGGTTCTTTCCAACAGACGGAAATGTGGATTAATTACAAATATCCAAATATTAACAAGTCCCCGGGCGGCAATTGAAGGTGCGAACTTTCGGATTTCTCCGCAGTGATATATTTGTCGGGATCACGGGAATTTTAATGCCATCCCTTGCACACGATTTCCAATTATTATCCTAGAGCCTTGAAATGAGAGGAAGATTGTACTGTTTCTAAATGACGCAATGCACTACCTTTCAACATGAGGAAACGCCATAATAAGCAAATCGAATTTTCGACTATAATTGTCCTAATTTAGAAATGAGGAGGCCGGGTCAATGCCTGCCAAAGGTTGGATAGAAGTCAATGAACTCCACTGCAAAGGCTGTGAGTTATGCATTTCTGCCTGCCCGCCAAAAGTCTTGGAATTGGACAACGAAAAAATCACCTCCAAAGGTTACCACCCAACGCATATATTCAAGGATGGCTGTACGGGATGTGCCATTTGCGCCCTAGTATGTCCGGATGCGGCGATCACAGTTTATCGTGAAGTGACCAAAACAACTGCCCAGGCGGCAAAGGGAGGTGATTGAAATGCCCCGGGAAATGTGGAAAGGTAACGAGGCCATCGGCGAAGCAGCCGTACGTTCTGGAGTGGAAGCCTATTTCGGATACCCCATCACTCCACAAAACGAAATACTCGAATATCTCTCCCATCGCATGCCCGAGTTGGGACGCGCATTTGTCCAGGCAGAAAGCGAACCAGCGGCGATCAATATGGTTTATGGGGCGGCATGTACGGGAGCGCGAGTGATGACTTCATCCTCCAGCCCGGGTATCAGCCTGATGCAGGAAGGACTATCCTATATCGCCGGGACCGAGGTGCCAATGGTTCTGGTGAGTGTAATGCGGGGCGGACCCGGCCTGGGGAATATCGCTCCTTCACAGGGGGATTACAACCAGATATGCAAGGGTGGCGGTCATGGAGATTACCATCCCATCGTGTTGGCTCCTGCCTCGATCCAGGAAGCGGTGGATTTGATGCCCGTTGCCTTTGAAATATCCCATAAATACAAGAATATTTGTGTCATCCTGATCGATGGATCCATTGGACAGATGATGGAACCGATCCAGCTGCCCGAGATGCAGCCGGTGTCCCGGAAAGTGTACGATTGGGCTGTGAGCGGTGCCATGGGGCGCGAACGCCACGTGCTGAGTTCCATTTACCTCGACGTGCCAACCGAAGAAAGAACCAACCTTAGAATCCTCGGCCGCTGGCGCGAGGCTCAAACCAACGAAATCCGGTACAAAGAGTATTACCTGGAGGATGCTGATTACATTCTCATCGGTTTTGGAACCGCAGGACGGATCGCGCTATCAGCGGTGCGTATTGCACGGTCCCTGGGAATTAAAGTTGGTTTATTCCGCCCCATCAGTGTTAATCCCTTTCCCAACAAGCGGGTGGAGGAATTGAGCAAACGGGCAAAATCCATCCTTGTAGTGGAAATGAACACCGGGCAGATGCTCAAAGATGTGGAGTCAGCAGTCAGGAACAGGGTTCCCATTCGCTTTTATGGGCGACTGGGAGGTGTGATGCCATTCCCTGATGAATTTGTGATGGAAATGCAGGAAATGATCAAGAATCCTGGCAAGCCGGAAGATGATCCTGCCGACCTGTGGTATCAACGGATGATGGCACGGTGAGATGAGAGGTATCCATGGCTGTAACTGTTATTAATCCCGAAAACCTGGTCTATGCCCGTCCAAAAGGATTAACCGGCACCCCCACTCACTATTGTCCTGGCTGTACACACGGTACCGCTCATAGACTGGTGGCCGAGGTGCTTGAGGAAATGAACATCCTGGATAAAACTATCGGTGTGGCACCCGTGGGATGCGCAGTTTTTGCTTACAACTATATAAATACTGATTTCGTCGAGGCAGCCCACGGTCGCGCCCCGGCAATGGCAACCGGCATAAAGCGCGTCCTGCCGGACCGGATTGTATTCACCTACCAGGGAGATGGGGACCTGGCGTCGATTGGAATGGCTGAAACTGTCCATGCAGCCGCGCGCGGTGAAAACATTACCGTCATCTTCATAAATAACGCTATTTATGGGATGACCGGCGGACAGATGGCTCCCACCACTCTTCCCGGAATGAAAACCACTTCCTCACCCAACGGTCGGGATGTGGAAACCCAGGGGTATCCCATCCGCCTCTCCGAGATGCTTGCCACGCTGGATGGCACCGGGTACGTTGTCCGCCGCAGTTTGCACGATCCGAAGAATATCCGCCTTGCCAAGAAAGCCATCCGTCTCGCCTTCGAAACGCAGGTGCACGGTTTGGGTTTCTCGATGGTGGAACTGCTGTCCACCTGTAATACTGGTTGGGGAGTAACTCCATTAGAGTCACTCAAATGGCTGGAAGAACATATGATCCCGGCTTTCCCGCTGGGCGACTATAAAATTGCACCTTCCGTCGCAGCGCTAAAATTTTGATTTCGTATTATTGATCAGCCTGGTAAATGGAGAACCACAATGCAAACTGAAGTGTTACTGGCTGGTTTTGGCGGACAGGGTGTCATGTTCGCCGGCCAGGTGCTTTCTTATGCTGCAATGGATACCGGCAAAGAAGTGACCTGGATCCCATCGTATGGCCCCGAAATGCGCGGAGGAACTGCCAATTGCACCGTGGTCATCGCGGATGAAGAAATTGGATCTCCGCTTGTCCAGAATCCACCCGCGGTCATCGTAATGAACCTTCCCTCACTGGATAAGTATGAACCGATGGTAAAACCAGGCGGAGTACTGGTTGTCAATTCCTCCATGGTGGATCGTGATGTGAGCCGCAACGACATTACGTGGGTCTCCCTCCCCTGCAATGAGATTGCCGAGGAAGCTGGTGACCGACGCATGGCCAATATTGTCGCCACCGGTGCATTGCTCGCACTATTGCCCGTATTGTCATTGGCTGATATCGAGGCTGCACTGAAGGCGCATATGCCCGGCCGTCATAAAGCCTTGCTGCCGAAAAACGTTGAAGCGTTGAACCGGGGGGCAGATTTTTCAAACTTGCATGCTCATAAAGCGAAGTTACCAGGAATGTAACAATTAACAAATTGATATAACAACTAAAAAACGGAGGCTGTAAATTATCAGCCTCCGAGGCATTCATTGATATTTCCCTCATGCCATGATCATTGATTTTTGTTCCCTGTTACAGCTTCGCGCCCAGAAATGAATGCCATGCGATTGAGTTCCACGTGCTTGGGGGGAACGCGCCCGGTGATGACCTTCAACCATGCCTCGGGGGGGATTTCCCCAGCATCCAGTATGCCATTTTCAAGCAGCGCAGAAAGCGCTCCCACCAGGACCACATTGGTAACCTTCACATTTCCCAATTCCCCGGCAATCTTTTCTCCATTTATATATGCTACATTAGAGGTAAGTTGGGAGAAGACCTGGCGTAAACTATCGTCGGTTGGATAGGTTTGTTCACCAGAGATGACAGCCAGGGGTAGGATGGCTTGCATATTGATCAATGCCATCGCTCCGGGACGCATCCATTTCACGCTGCGCAGGGCTTCAAGTTTTTCAAATGCCAGGAGAACATCCACCTCTCCTAGCCCGATGAGGGGGGAAAATATTTCCTTGCCCCAGCGAACATGACTGGTCACACTCCCCCCTCGCTGCGACATTCCGTGCACTTCTGCCTGCTTGGCATGAAATCCTGCTGCAAGACCCACATTTACCAATACATCGCTAGCCAGGATCGTCCCCTGCCCTCCAACCCCTGCCAGAAGGAAGTTAACCTGGGTTTTCATGATTCGTTGATCTCGACCAAGGCATGGCGAAAGGGGATTGCTTCGCGAGGACAGATTTGAGCGCAAACCTCACATCCGGTACAACCTGTGGGGTCGATCAAAGCCTTTGGTCGTTGAGTTGCCTGGTCCAATTGTTCGCTCTTAAGAATAGCCGGGCAACCAATGCGGAAGCAAAATGTACAGCCGTTGCACTTATCTTCCAACACCTCAAGTGGAATCCAGCGTTTTCGCACATCTGGCAGCAACACGCAGGGTTCCACTACAATTAATACGGACGGCTCCCCCAATTTCACAAACGTCTTGAGAGCTTTTTCGATGGCTTTAACATCATATCCGGCAACTGTCTGCACATTTCGAACACCCAAAGATCGCACAAGGAGTTCGAGCTCAACCTGGACCGTTTCCTGCCCAAGAAGGGTGCGACCAGTCCCGGGGTTTTGCTGGTGACCGGTCATTCCCGTAATGCGGTTGTCAAGGATGATGGTTGTAACCGGGCTCTGGTTATATACAACATTCACCAACGCAGGGATACCGGAGTGGAAAAAAGTTGAATCCCCTATCACTGCAACATGATGCTCCGGGCTCCTGGCTTTTGCCGCCCCGTGCGCCACGCCGATCCCGGCTCCCATGCAGCCGCAAGTGTGGATCGCGCTCAGCGGCGGGGTCATCGCCAAAGTGTAGCACCCGATGTCTCCATTGACCGGGACTTTGAGTTTGTTCAAAATAAAAAAGGTGGGACGGTGAGGACATCCGGAACATAATACCGGGGGTCTTCCTGGCAGGGAATTTGGTACCAGTTCCAACGGTGGGATATGCGCTGATTCAGGCAACAAGCCTGACTTGATAGCTGCTTCCCTCACGATCCCGGGGTCAAACTCCCCATTGATCGGGAAGATGCTTTTCCCTTCCACCTCAATTCCCATCAAGCGCACCCCTTCTTCAAGGAATGGATCGAGTTCCTCGATGATGACCAGCCGTTTAACAGATTCTGCGAATTCTCGGATCAACCGTTCCGGAAGGGGCCAGGTCATTCCCAGGCGAAGGATGGAAGCCCCAGGGAATATTTCTTTAGCATATTGGTATGCGACTCCACAGGTGATGATCCCCAGAGCCTGATCTCCCGGCTCAACGTGGTTGTAAGGGAAGGTTTCAGAAAACCTGGCGATGTCAAGGATTCGCTGCTCAATGATCGGGTGGCGCTTGATGGCGTTGCCCGGGACCATGACATATTTCCCCGGATTGCGCGGAAAAGGTTTTTGTTCGAAGTTGGAGACTGCCTTTTCCCCCAATTCCACAGCACTGGTGGAGTGGCAGATGCGGGTGGTCAAACGCAGCAAGACCGGTGTGTCGAAGCGTTCGCTTAGTTCAAAAGCCGTGCTGACCATGTCCTTCGCTACCTGGCTGTCCGAAGGTTCAAGGCATGGGACACGCCCGAACTTGGCAAAAACACGGTTATCCTGTTCGTTCTGGCTGGAATGCATACCAGGGTCATCTGCGGTGACGATGACCAGGCCCCCCTCCATGCCAGTCATCGAAGCATACATGAATGAGTCAGCAGCCACGTTCAACCCAACGTGCTTCATGATCGCCATTCCACGGTGTCCGGCATAGGCTGCCCCAATGGCAACATCAACGGCTACTTTTTCGTTGGATGCCCATTCAGCGTAAACATTGGGGAAAAGGGCAAAGTTTTCCAGGATCTCCGTGCTTGGCGTGCCTGGATACGCAGATGCCACTTGCACGCCTGCCTCCCACATTCCCCGGGCGACGGCTTCGTTACCGGAGAGCATTTTGATCATGCTTTTATCTCCATTTGCGAATATATGAAAAGATCGGATGTACCAATTTATTGTAATTCATATCCCATTGCAGGGTACATGCATTTCTTCCCTGGAAGCGGTAATATTCAACACTCCCGGCGATTTCAGGGATAACAGGTTCGAATCGTCCAAGAAAACTCGCGGTTACGAACTTATTATCGGCGAAAATGGTTAAATTTGACGCCAAAGGATGCAGGAGGAAGAAATGGAGGGCTTGAGGGTATAATCCAAGGTATGAATTTCCTTATCACCGGTGCAGCTGGTTTCCTCGGTTCATCCATTGCCAATCAACTTGCCCGTGAGGGTCACCAAGTACGGGGTATCGATGACCTATCCACCGGAGACCCGCAAGCACTTTCAGCAGATGTCCACTTTACTCGCGGAGATGTGAATGACCGTCCCAAGCTGTGGACCCTGCTCCAGGAAGTGGATTGCGTTTATCACCTGGCAGCTCGGGTATCTGTGCCGGAATCCATCCTGTACCCGCGGGAATACAATGCAGTAAATGTCGGCGGGACAGTGAGCCTGATGGAAGCAATGCGGGATGTGGGCGTAAAGCGGGTTGTCTTTGCATCTTCAGGTGCAATTTATGGCAACCAGGATATCCAACCATTAATGGAGGGACAAACCCCGCGTCCGACTTCGCCTTATGCGGTCTCGAAACTGGCAGCAGAATATTATATTCGCACCATTGGAAGCCTTTGGGGGATTGAGACTGTCTGCCTGAGAATATTCAATGCCTATGGTCCCGGTCAACATATGCCAGCCTCAAACCCGCCTGTCGTGCCGTATTTCCTTCGACAGGCAGTGAGAAATGGTACGCTTGTCATCAACGGGGATGGCAACCAGACCAGGGATTACGTTTATGTAGACGATGTCGTGTCAGCAATGGTAGCCGCGGCAACAGCCCCCAATCTCAATGGGATGGTTATTAATATTGGTTCCGGGGAAGAGACGAGCATCCGTTCGCTGGCGAACCTGGTGCTTAAAGTCACCGGCAGCCAGACGAACACAATTTATAATGCCCAGACCTCCGGCGGTGTTTCACGTCTTTGTGCAAACATTTCCCTGGCAGCTCAAAAATTAAATTATGGCCCCTCCGTATCTCTTGAGGATGGATTGCGTTTGTGTTTACAAATGGATGTACGTTATAAAGTAACCAAAGAATTACCTCCGAAACGAACGAAATAATCAGCCTTTTCGAATCGATAATATTTTGTGAATATCCTGCCATACGAATTCTATAATCGCCCGACGGTGACCGTTGCCAAGGACCTCCTCGGTGCCCGGCTGGTAAGAGTGACGGACTCGATGCGTCTCTCAGGAATCATTCTCGAGGCTGAAGTCTATGTAGGTGAAGAAGACCTAGGGTGCCATGCCAAATCCGGGAAGACGGCACGAAATTCAGCCATGTATGGTCCCCCGGGACATGCCTATGTCTACTTCACTTATGGACAGCATTGGATGTTGAATGCCGTAACAGAACGCGAAGGGTTCCCAGCCGCGGTATTAATTCGGGCAATAGAACCAGATGAAGGGGCAAGCATCATTTCAGCCAGACGCCAGGGACGTGATACCAACGGACCCGCTAAATTAACCAGCGCATTGGATATAGATGGTGGGTTAAATAATGCTGACCTGTGTGACCCGCGCTCGGGTTTGTGGATCGAAAATGGAATCCCGGTTGACCCGGATGATATAATCAGTCGCCCACGGGTAGGGTTGAATACCGTCCCCGAGCCGTGGAAATCAAAACCTTGGGGCTTTCATATTAAATGGAATATAAAAAAGTAACAACCCATTTGGTGGAGATGTATGTTTAAACGCAACAACCAGCCAACCCCCGCAGGTACGGTGCAAACCGTCGAACGAATCACATCCGTGCTCGGAGCGGGCGTAATTTGGCAGGGAAGCATTGTTGGTTCGGGGGGTGTACGCATCGAGGGGAGTTTTGAGGGGCAAATTGCCTTGAAAGGCCTCCTTGTTGTAGGCGAAACTGGAAAGGTAACCTGCGAAAACGTCAAGGCAGCCAATGTCATTGTGGCGGGAGTAATAAAAGGCAACATTACCGCTCAGAAAGTGGAAATCCGTTCAAGCGGACGGGTTTGGGGAAATATTGTCACAACAGCCTTCGCCACCGAAGAAGGTGCCTTTTTACGCGGCCAGATTAGGATGGAAGATGCAGTGGATCTGGGGATGGATTCTGTAACCGATACACCGACTACCGAGGAACCAAATCCGCAAGCCTAGGTATGACTCACTGTGGACAAGAAAAGGCATATTGAATTTGACATGTCAAGCCCCGACCTTACGGAGGCTGAACGCAAGGCAGTATTAGATGTGCTTAATACTCCCATTCTCAGCATGGGACCGCATCTCCAGGCGTTTGAGAAGGCTTTTACCGCCTATACTGGCCTGGGATACGCAGTAGGAGTTAATTCCGGGACTGCCGGACTACATCTATGCGTGCGATCTGCAGGCATTGGTCCCGGAGATGTAGTTCTCACCACCCCGTTCTCATTCGTTGCATCAACCAACGTTTTACTTTTCGAGAATGCCGTCCCTGTTTTTGTGGATGTGGATCCGCAAAGCGGAAATATTAACCCGAAATTTCTCGCTGAAGCTGCTGCAGATCTAAATTCGGGAGGTGAAAGGGCTCAAAAATGGCTGCCGCGAAAGGGATCGGCTTCCCGGCGTTCTTTAAAGGCCATCCTGGGAGTCGATGTTTTTGGACAACCGGCTGATTGGGATCCGATCCGTAAAATCTCAGACGAGTTTGGACTGAAAGTCATTGAGGATTCGTGCGAGGCACTGGGTGCCGGGTACAAGAACCGAAAAGCGGGCTCACTGGGTGATTATGGGGTATTTGCCTTTTACCCAAATAAGCAGGTTACAACCGGGGAAGGCGGCGTTATTGTAACCAATGATGGAAAGGCTGCTGACTTGATGTTGGCCCTGCGCAACCAGGGTCGAGCTCCTGGAGACACATGGCTTTCCCATACATACCTGGGCTACAACTACCGCCTGGACGAGATGTCGGCTGCTTTAGGTGAAGTCCAGATGCACCGGCTGGAAGAGCTTTTACGAAAGCGGGAAAAAGTGGCAGGCTGGTATGATGAGCGACTGACTGAAATTCCAGGCGTGGAAATCCCGATGATCGAGACGTTTACCACCCGGAAGACCTGGTTCGTCTATGTTGTTCGCTTTGACCCGGCAATTGACCGGGATGCCGTTGCCAGGCGTCTTGAAAAGATGGGTGTCCCGGTTCGGCCGTATTTCCTCCCCATTCACTTGCAGCCATACATGGTCGACCGATTTGGATACCGCCCCGGTGATTTTCCTGTTACCGAAGACCTGGGACGTCGCGGGCTGGCGCTGCCATTTTCAGGAGTTATGACGGAAGACCAGGTTGATCATATCTGCTGGAACCTGAGCAAAGTTTTGGAACCAACCAAATAGGTAATGATGGATTTTCCACCCCCGCATCGTGGATTAACCTTGCAGGTATTGTTTATCATTTTGTTGACCCTCCTGTCAGCAACCTTCATCGTACTCGCTTCCCAGCAACCCATCGGATTGCGCTTCACCATATATGTTTTAATAGCGGGATTTAGTTTCTTTCCCTTGCCTTTTTTAACCTATTGGTTGTACTCCCTGAACCGTGCCAACTATAATCTTGATCGGGAAACGCTTACCCTCACTTGGGGATTGCGAATGGAAAAGATTCCGGTGTCAGAAATTGAGTGGGTACGTCCGGTGCAAGCCATGGAAACGCAAATCCATTTGCCCTTCCTTCACCCACCAGGAGCGATAACGGGTACCCGGCATCACCGGGATTTCGGAACAGTGGAATTTCTTGCCTCCGACAGGAATGCACTGCTCGTGGTTGCCACTTCCAGGCGGATATATGTAATTTCACCAGAGGATGCCATTGGATTCATGCAGAACATCCAGCGAGTTATTGAACAGGGCAGTCTTTCCCCTGTAGCGCCGCAATCGTTGTATCCAACTTTTATCGTTGGACAGGCATGGGAAAGTAAGCTGACCCGGTATTTCTGGCTCTCAGGATTGTTTCTCAATATTGGCTTATTGATCTGGGTAACCCTGCTTATTCCAACGTTGGAAACCATACCGCTTGGATTTTTACCTTCCGGATATCCTGGCGATCCAGTCCCAGGAGCAGGTTTGATCTTGCTGCCAATTGTCAGTCTATTAATCTATATGACAAGCTGGGTAGCGGGATTATCCTTTTACCGTCG
>Ga0315297_10001280_pt1 | contig 15474 bp, 13 predicted proteins | sample YL17G15_0_MG_FD_203628 | JGI IMG/M metagenome (GOLD analysis project Ga0315297, IMG submission 203628) | Sediment microbial communities from Yellowstone Lake, YNP, Wyoming, USA - YL17G15_0 | ecosystem: Environmental > Aquatic > Freshwater > Lake > Sediment | place: USA: Wyoming | collected... | reverse complement strand
GTCCGCGAAACGCACGCCCTCCATCAGTTCCAATATGTCGGATTCGGTGGCTGTAAAAAGGACTCCCTTTTCTTTGAGCTTATTGATTGTATTGCGGGCACTCTTCGCACTGCTTTGCGCGGTCTGGAGGCAGAACATGAGCTCGCCTAATATGTGCTTGTCATCGGAATTACTTGTCTTGGAAAGAAACTCCTTAATTATACGGCTATTTCTAGCATGGACGGCAAGCAGTTTTTCCTTTTCCTGCGGGTTTATCACAGAAAGTATTCCGCAGCAAAGGATAAAAATGAGAAAATGGTCCCGGGGGAGAGATTTATCCAACGCTTTGAACTCCCAGCCTCCTGATTTCTGAACGAAGACTAAGCGAACAATGCTGAACGCAAAGTTCTACAGTCAGGCGCTCCACCAGGTTGAGCTACCCCGGGTTCATCCAGAATTGACGGCGGAGATTATTTAAGGTTTATCTAACGAGGGCGTCGGCCATGCTTTCCAATTCCTTCTCAATGCCCGGGTTCAAGCCGCCCTCAAAAATATCATTGTAGTTGCCTTTCAGTTCGCTGTGCGCGCGGAAGCTCTTCGCAGCGACCACAGCTATGCCAAGGGTCTTACAAAAGTTATCAGTAACGTTCTTCAGGCAAACGTCTATTGCCTTAACCTCATCCGCACCAACAACAATCACCACTGCCTGTTTTGCAGAAAAGTCAGTCTTGGCCGTATAAAGTATGCTGCAACGATCCATGAAATTCTTGAATATCCCTGGCGGCATCTTGAAATAGTTCGGACAAATGAGCACATAGCCGTCGGCCTTCCGCATCTTGTCTAATATCTCCCTCATGTCGTCCTTCTTGTGGCAATCGAGGTTCTTGTTGCAGAACTCCACACAACCGTCGCACCTCTGGATGTTCTTTTCCCGCAACAAAACAATCTCGTTCTCAACGCCCAGCTTCCCGAAAATCTGCTTAAGTTTGTTGAGCACGGCTTCTGAGTTCCCTTTCCTCGGGCTTCCGCATACGCTCAGTATTTTCATAATACCGCCTCATCTGACCAAAACCTTAACAAGTTTCTGCATTGCGTCCAGAAAGACTGCGCACTCCTCTTTCGTGTTGTAAGCGTAGAGCGAGGCGCGCACGCTGCCTTTCAGCCCGTGCGCGTTGAACCAACTGTGGACGCAATGAGCTCCAGAACGCACGGCTATGTTATAGTTCTTGTCAAGCATGAGCGCCACTTCATGCGAACCTGCTTTCCCTACGTTGAAGCTTATTATGCCCGAGCGCAACGCAGGATCGGTGGGGCCTATCATGGAAATGCCGTTTATCTTGGAGAGACCGTTTGATACTATTTTGTTCAGCTCGATCTCGTGCTTTTCGATATTGGCTTTCCCTATCTTGCTGAGGTAGCGCGCGGCTTCCGCAAGACCCATGATTCCCGCGTAGTCCTGCAGCCCTGCCTCGAACTTCTCGGGCGGCTTCTCAAAGCTTGCCGTCGAATAAGTCGAATCGCTGACTGTCCCGCCGCCCACCAGGAACGGGTTCATTTTCTCGAGCAAATCATATTTGCCGTACAGGACTCCGGTCCCGCTGGGCCCCATCATCTTGTGGCCGGAGCAGGCCAGAAAGTCCACGCCCAACTTGCTTACATTTACATCTTTGTGGGGCACGGACTGCGCGGCGTCCAAGAGTGTCAGCGCGCCCCAGTCGTGCGCGGCCTTGATTATCTTCTCGGCCGGCGTCGTGTAGCCGTCAAGGTTCGAGGTGTGGACCATTGAAACAAGCTTGACCGATTTGTCCATGCGCTTCTCAAAGGCTTCCAGGTCGAACGTTCCGTCCGCCTTTGATTTGATTATTTCGTGCCTGACCCCGATTTTCGCGAGCTGCTGCCAAGGGAGAAGATTGCTGTTATGTTCTCTGTCCGTCGTCAAAACGACGTCGCCGGCCTTGAGGCCGAGCGAATGGGCGACAAGGTTTATTCCTTCGGTCGTGTTCTTCGTGAAAATGATCTCCCTCTCATTTTTTGCGCCCAGGAAGTCCTTCATGGTTCTCCGCGCGGCATCGACCTCCTCCGTCACTTTTGCGCCGAGCCTGTGCTTTGAGCGCTCGCCGCAGGCCGGGAACTCCTCATAATATCTTATGATGGCGTTGATTACTTGCACGGGCCGCAGCGTCATGCAGGCGTTGTCAAAGTAAATGAGCGGCTTTCCGTCATATTTTTTCTGAAGGACGGGAAAGTCCTTGCGAATTTCCTCCATATTATCACTTGTAGCTGTCGAGCAGCGAGCGGAGCGGCATGTATTCCAGGTAGCCTATCACTTTCTTGCCGTCCGGGCCTATGAACGTGGGCGTGACCTGTATGCCGTACTGGTCCCAAAATTCAGGATGCACGCCAAGGTGCATCGGCTTTACCATATAGCCGTCCTTTGCCAACAGTTCCAACACCTGCTTTTCCTTCTCGCACCAGATGCAGCCGTCCCTGTAAAAGAACATCACCTTTGCTTTGGTGTCAAAGTAAGCCGGTGCCGCGGCAGGCGCATCGGCCTGCACGCAGGTCTTAGACTGTTCGACCGTCGCATTCGTCCCGTCGGGCGGAACAAAGATGCACTGCCCGTTCACGGGGTCGCAGGTGCCGTGGACCGCGATGTTGTAAACGCTGATTCCCGTGTAAATCGTGCTCGCGAAGAAAACTATCGTGAAAGCCCAGGAGAAGAGCTTGAAATTATGGTAAACGGCAGATGCCAAGCGCTCGCTCCTCGTCATAAGATGGCTCGTTATGTGCGCCCGCATCCTTTCCTCGAGATGGACATCGCACTTCCTGAACGTCAGCATGTTGAAGGCGCAGCGGAAGCCTTCCCTTGCCCAGGGCCTGTACTTCGCACTAAAAATCGACATCACGCCAAATACCACGGCCGCGACTATGCACAGCACCATAAAACCACTTAAAAATAGAACAGGCTCCACCGTTTAAATGCTTGCCAGAACCCTTCAGCCGGTATCGCAACTTCCGCTTGCCGCGCTCGCGTTGCCGCTCAGCGTCTGCGAACACTCGGCAGGCGCGGTCGTGAAGGCAGCGCACACGGCCGCCTTGAAGTTCTCGGCCGCCCTTCCGCCGCTGTACGGTATGTCGTTCACGAATATGGTCGGCGAGCCCTGCACGCCGAGTTCCTCGCCCAATGCCTGCTCGGCAGCAGCGTACTTCCCGGCGTTCGCCTTGGCGCCGTTTTCTATCGCCGTCGCGTCCAGGCCGACGGCCTTGGCGGCGTCCTTCCAGCAGGTCTCGACGGTGGAGACACTGCATTTGGTGTTAATGTAGTTCACATAAGACCAGAACTTGTCCGGGTAATTTTTGTAAATGTAAAGCTGGCGGATGCCCTCGTTAAGCTCCGCTATTCCGTGCATTGAACAGTACTTTGGTGAAGTTTCGGCGGCATCAAGGCAGAAGTTCTTTCTTTCATCAGGATAGGTCGTACAAGGTTTGTTGTAACCGCAATAATTTGGATATATCACGAAGTGCGGCTCGAACACGGCCTTGCCTTTCAGTAGTTCGGCCACGGGCTTCAGCCCCGTCTCGGCCTGCTGGCCGTACGGGCAGAACGTCATGACGAAGAACTGCACCACGGGCTTGTCGGACTTCTCGGCCTCGAGCTCGGCCGCGGGTTCGGAAACTTCGCTCATTTCCACGACCTGCGGGAAGAGCAGCTTGCCGTCCTTGCTCACATAAGTGGAATACACCTTGCCTTCGACGTCGAACGTGACGAAGTAAAGGCCGTTCTTCTCGGTTATGTTCACGAAGGTCGCGGTGGTCTGGCCGCCCATTATATCGTTGGTGATGAAGTCAACGGCCTTCTGGCCGACCTCCTGGGCGGGAACGGTCGCGAACGCGGCGCCCGTCAAGCCGGAGCCGCTCTGGGTCACGAACATGGACACGGCAAATATCGCCAGAACTGCAAAGGTGGTCATCATCCAGACGTTCGGCCCAGGCTTTGTTTTCTCCCGGGGATTTTCCGGTTTCGGCCCTTCGGGCGGATTCGGCTCTGCCATAATCATCTTTTCTTAACTACAAGTCAAAGCTATTTAAAGATGCCGCAATTCGTTCGGACTCTTCAAAGAACCTTTAAATACCTTCGGCTGCGAAAATCTGATTGGTCGCCGGCCATAGAGCGCTGGCAAGACCCGTTCCCGTTCCGAACACGGTAGTGAATCGGCGCATCGATTTGGGCTGTACTGCTGAAAAAGCGGGAACCCCATGACGCTGGCGACCACTATAATATTTTTATCTTTTTCATGGCCCCAAAAACCTTTTTATTCGGGCGCGGCAATTCTAATCAGGTGATAATGATGGCAAAGAGAAAAGCGGCGAAGGTTGCCAAAGAAAAAGCGGTAAAGGTCGCCAAATTGAAACCGGTGAAGGTCGCCAAAGTGAAAGCGGTCAAAGGGAAGGCCGTGAAAGCCGTGAAGGCGCCCAAGGAAGGACTGTCCGAGTTCAAGCTTGCGCTGGTGGTCCTGATATTCGGCGCGGCGACCGCGTTCAGCTCGGTCTACAAGCTGGGCAACATAACCATACTTTTCGGGCTCGTGGCGGCGGCAGCGGCGCTCGCGATGACCGTGAAGAAGAAATGAGGTGACAACGCATGCTATCGACGATACCTACAGACCTGAAGAAGGTCAAGAAGGAAGACATAGACAAATCGATATGCAGGGTCGGGATGATCGCGGAACTCGACGCCTCGAGCTTCTACGAGCAACTGGCGGCGATGGCGGACAGCAACGACATAAAGAAAACGCTCCTTGACATATCGAAGGAAGAAAAGACGCACATGGCCGAGTTCGAGACGCTCCTTTTGAGGCTGGACAAGGAGCTTGCCCCGGAGATGGAGCACGGAAAAGAGGAAGTCCGCAAGAACACGGGGAAATAATTAAGCCTTAGCCGGTGCTTCCGTTTTTACTTTGCACGCCTCCTTGTAGGAGCGGTAAACTTCCCTGAAGGTCGCGTTAAGGGCTATGCTGGGAGCCAACTTCTTCAGGTGCTTTTCCGTATCGTGGGCTCCGCCGACTATCAGAACCGCTTTCTCGCCGTCCTCAAGGGTGTTGGCTATGTTACGGGCTATGCAGTAGTCTCTCCACCTCATTAACCATTCATCCGTATCATCTTTTTTGCTGGGTGTGTAGTACAGCCGGTGAAGGTTGTACCAGACCACGTTTTCCGTGTGGCGGACATCGGCACCGTCCGATATCCACTTGCGGACGTAGCGGCGGTAATAATTGTCGCGCGACTTCTCAGTGTGTTTCATCATTCTTTTAACACGCCAGGCTTCCAGCGGCGAGCACACGCCTTCGAGGTAAACGGCATCAAAGGTTTTTTTGCCGAGGCCGGCGGCGCCGATGAATTCCCAGCACATGTCGGACGTGTAATTCAATGTGGCATCATAAAAGAAGTCCAAAAAAAGATTGTCCGCTTCCCTGCTCCCGGAGCCGCCCGCCAATTTACGCCATGCCGATGCCACCGTTTCCCTGTGTTCCCTTGCGCTTTCGGACAAGGGGTGGCGGTAATGGGTTTCCGGCACCACGGTTAGTTCCCTGGACATATACAAGGAATGACATAATAAAAAGATTTAAGCGCGTTTGAGCGGAAACGAGGAACGTTTAAATAATCTTCGCGATAAAACCGTTCTTAACCAGATGTGCCCGGGTAGTATAGTCTGGCCTAGTATGCGGGCTTGTCAAGCCTGTAACCGGGGTTCAAACCTCGTGGAACATGGTTCCACGGAGCGAAAATCCCCGCCCGGGCGCCACTCAAAATATCAATGGGCCCGTAACTCAGTCTGGTAGAGTAGCCGGCTTTTATCGCAAGATAAAAGCGATGAGGGGCGCAAGCCCCTGTGAAAGAAACCGGCAAGCCGAGGGTTCGAAAGAAATCGAAAATCCCTCCGGGCCCACCAAATTCACCTTTTAAACGCTAACGGACGGAAATTCGGCAATCAACGATATCTTTATAAAGTATTCTTCGCAATAGGAAGACAACGTTTTCACAAAAATTTACTCCCTACATAGAGTGCTCGATTCCATGTCGGCAACTCAGGAGTGGTGCCTGTGGCAAAAGTGAAAGAAGAAGAAAAAGAGTATGATATTCTGAAGCATAGCCTCGTGCCCAAGCACGAGATTATGACAGCCGAGGAAGTGAAGGAGGTCCTCGTAAGGTACAACATAACCACGGCGCAGCTGCCGCGGATACTTTCTACGGACGCGGCAGTGAAGGCACTGGGCGCGAAGGAAGGGACCGTACTGAGGATAACCAGGCCGAGCCCGACGGCCGGCGTTACCACTTATTACAGGATAGTCCAGAAGGAATGATAGATTGAACGAAAACTCCGCGACACTGATAAAGTCCTTTGCGGACGAGAACGGATGGGTCCGCTTCCAAATCGAAAGTTTCAACGATTTCGTGGAGCGAAGGCTCCAAAAGATAGTGGACGAGATAGCGCAGATAGCGCCCGAGGTCCCTGAGATAGGGGAACTCGTGATAAAGTTCGGGAAGGTAACGGTCGGCGAGCCCGGCGTGGCCGAAGCGGACGGTACCGTAAGGAAAATACTTCCGGGCGAGGCGCGCATAAGGGACCTGACCTACTCCGCGCCCGTAGTGGTTGAAATGACGCCCATAGTCAACAAGGTCGAGCAGGAGACCGTACCGGTCACCATCGGCAAGCTCCCCATAATGACCAAGTCCAGGTTCTGCCCGCTGGCGAAGATGAACAACCAGGAGCTGGAAGAGCACGCCGAAGACCCGAGCGACCCGGGCGGATATTTCATAGTCAACGGCACGGAGCGGGCGCTCATCCTCATAGAGGAGATAGCGCCGAACCGCATGATTGCCGAGAAACAAAAGGTGGGCAACTACACGGAGGCCATCCGCATCAATTCGGAAAGGAGCGGATACGTGCAGCGCCATCTCGTGGAAAGGAAGAACGACGGCTCAATCTCAATATCGTTCGCGAACATACGGCGCCTACCAATAGTCATACTCCTCAAGGCGCTGGGCCTCGAGAAGGACAAGGACATAGTTGCGGCGCTCAACGCGGAAGAGAAAGTAACGGCCGACTTCTACGGCAACCTTTACGAGACGGAGGCGGCCAGCTCGAAGGAGGCGTTCGAGCACATAGCCAACAACATGAAGATAGTCCAGAAGGAGTACCAGAAACAGCGCGTTGAGCAAATCATCGACCGCTACCTCCTGCCGCACCTGGGGCAGGACGCGAAGATGAGGAAGGCAAAAGCGGAATACCTTTGCGCGGCCATCCGCAAGATAATCACGCTCGGACTGGGCATCATTCCCGAAGACGACCTGGACCACTACGCGAACAAGCGCGTAAGGATGAGCGGCGACCTGCTGGAACTTCTGTTCCGTTCCATCCTTGTCGGCCGCTGGGGACTCATCACGAGGGTCAAATACAATTACCAGAAGATGGCCAAGCGCGGCAAGCTCCCGCCCATACAGACCATCGTTGAAGCGAACGTGGTCTCGAACCAGCTCGTGTCCGCGATGGCCACGGGCGCGTGGACGGGCGGCCGAACGGGCGTGTCGCAGCGCCTTGACCGCGCGAACTACATCAAAACATTGTCGCATCTCCGCATGGTGCTGTCGCCGCTAACTTCGACGCAGGAGCATTTCGAGGCGCGAGAACTGCACCCGACCAACTGGGGAAGGTTCTGCCCCGCAGAGACGCCCGAAGGGCCGACCATCGGACTGCGTAAGCACCTGGCGCTAATGGCGGAGGTCACCAAGGGCATATCCGACACGGAGAAGGAAAAACTGCTCAAGCTCATCAAAGTCAAGGAAAAGGGAAAGCACCTCGTAGTGGTGGACGGGACGCCCGCAGGGTACGCGGACGACACCTCCATATTGGAGGAGCTGAGGAAGAAGAGGAGGAACGACATAATATCGAACCAGATAAACGTCACCTACCTGCCCACGATAAACGAGCTGAGGATAAACACGGACACGGGCCGCGTCAGGAGGCCGCTGATAATCATGGACGGCGGAAAGCACAAGCTGACCCCCGAAGCGTTCGAAAAGATGGCGAACGGCGAACTGAAGTGGAGCGACCTGCTCAAGACGGGCGTGATAGAATTCCTGGACGCGGACGAGGAGGACGGCTCGCTCATCGCGCTCACCGAAAAATTCCTGGAGGACGGGAACGCGTACACGCACCTCGAGCTCACGCCCATGATAATGCTCGGCATATCCGCGAGCCTGCTGCCCTTTTCAAACCACAACCGAGGAGACCGTGTCAACTTCGGCGCCAAGATGATAGGGCAGGCGATCGGCGTGTACCAATCTAACTATCTCGTCAGGACGGACACCAAATCGAACATCCTCGTCTATCCGCAACTGCCCCTCGTCGACACCATAACCACTCCGATAAGCGGGCTCACGGGCCACCCGTCCGGCCAGAACGTCGTCATTGCGGTGATGACCCACCACGGCTACAACATGTCGGACTCCATAGTGTTCAACAAGGCATCGATAGACCGCGGCATGTTCCGCTCGGTGTTCTACAGGATCTATACCGGCGAAGAGCGCAGGTATTGGGGAGGGCAGGAGGACGCCATAGGGATACCCGAGAAAGACGTCAGGGGCTACAAGAGCGAGGCGGACTACGCCAGGCTCAACGAGGACGGCATACTCGCACCCGAGACGCAGGTGACGGGCGGGGACGTGCTGCTGGGAAAGACCTCGCCCATGAGGTTCTTGTCGGCGACGGAGCTGATGGGCGGCATAGCGAACATGCGCGACACTTCCCTTTGCATGAGGTCGTCCGAACGCGGCGTGGTGGACAGGGTGTTCGGAACGGAAACGATCAACGGGACAAAGCTCATCAAGATGGCCGTGCGCGACCTGAGGATACCGGAGCTCGGGGACAAGTTCGCCTCGCGCCACGGACAAAAATCGGTGGTCGGGCTCATCACGAGCGAGGAGGACATGCCGTTCACGGCAAGCGGCCACATACCGGACGTGGTGTTCAACCCGCACAGCGTACCGAGCCGTCAGACGATCGGGCAGATGCTGGAGATACTGGCCGGCAAGACCACCGCCCTGAACGGAAGGAAAATGGACGCCACGGCGTTCGCATGCATGCCGGAACATGACATACGGGCAATGCTGCACAGCCTGGGCTTCAGGAACGACGGCAAAGAGACGATGTACAACGGCCATACCGGCGAGAAATACGAGGCGGAAATCTTCATCGGGGAGAACTACTACCAGAAGCTGGACCATATGGTGGCGAACAAGCTGCAGGCGCGCTCGCGCGGGCCCGTCACCCTCCTTACAAGACAGCCCACGGAAGGCAAGGCCAAGGAAGGCGGCCTCAGGCTGGGGGAGATGGAAAAGGACTGCCTCATCGCGCACGGCGCCGTGCTGACGCTCAAAGAACGGTTCGATTCGGACAAAGTGACCATACCAATATGCAGGAAATGCGGCGTGACGGCCGTGTGGGACAAGGCGAAGAACGTGAACGTGTGCCCGCTTTGCAAGGACAATGACGTCGTGGAAGTGGACATGAGCTACGCGTTCAAGCTGCTGCTTGACGAGCTGAAGACGATGCTGATATATCCGAAGCTGGAAGTGAGTGGATAAAATATGGATTGGAAAACGTTCGTGAAACCTGACTGGAAAAAAGTATTATTGACTGTTATATTATTTGGTGCTTCAAGCTTGTATGTCTTTTCAGCTGGCATACCACTGCTGGGTAAAGGTCTTCCGTTAGGCTTTTACTTCTTTTGTTCAAGTGCAATGGAATGTGTTCTCGCTGATTTCCCGTTCATAGTACCGCATTTGGATTATCTTGCATTAATTATTGATTTGATATTTTGGTACCTGATTGCATCCGTAATTGTCTTTGCTTACGCCAAGCTTCAAGGCAAACCGAAATCAAGAGGTCGTAAGAAATGATAGAGGCAATCGATTTCAAAATGCTGTCCCCGACGGACGTGAAGAAACTCGCAGTCACGGAAGTCACAAAGGCAGACTTATACGACAACGACGGCTTCCCAGTGGAAGGCGGCGTGATGGACCCGCGCTTGGGCGTTATAGACCCGGGCCTGAGGTGCAGGACGTGCGGCCAGATGATGGGCCAGTGCTTCGGCCACTTCGGCTACATCGAGCTCATACGCCCCATTGCTCACGTGCTTTACGGGAAGCTCATCTACAAGCTGCTCAAGGTCACGTGCAGGAAGTGCGGCAGGATAACATCGTCAATGGCCTCGACCGCGCCCAAGAAATGCCCGCACTGCGGCGAAGAGCAGATCCAGATCAAGTTCGAGAAACCCTACACGTTCATGGAAGGGGAGAAGACGCTCAACCCGCTCGAGATAAGGGCGCGGTTCGAGAAGATACCCGAAGAGGACATCGAGCTGCTCAATTTCAGGGGCGGCAGGCCCGAGTGGCTCATCCTGACGCTGATGCCCGTGCCGCCGGTGATAATGAGGCCGAGCATCACGCTCGAGACCGGAGAAAGGAGCGAAGACGATCTGACGCACAAGCTCGTGGACATAATAAGAATCAACCAGCGCCTAAGGGAAAACATCGACATAGGCGCGCCGGACTTCATCATAGAGGACCTTTGGGAGCTCCTGCAGTACCATACGGCCACGTTCTTCGACAACGAGCTGGCTGGGATACCCGCGGCGCGCCACCGAAGCGGCCGCCCGCTCAAGACGCTCGCCGACCGCCTCAAGAGCAAGGAAGGGCGGTTCAGGCAGAACTTGGCCGGCAAACGCGTCAATTTCTCGGCGCGAACGGTCATCTCGCCCGACCCGTGCATATCGATAAACGAAGTGGGCGTGCCGCTCGCCATCGCAAAGGAGCTGACGATACCTGTGGTCGTGCAGGAACACAACCTGGAATTCATGCGCGCGCTGCTTTCACACGCCCCCGCCTGGCCGAGCGCGAACTACGTGGTTAGGCCCGACGGACGGAAGAAGAAGATAACGGACGAGAACCGCGAGGAAGTGGTCAAGGAAATAATGCCAGGCTACATAATAGAACGCCATATTCAGAACGGCGACATCGTCCTTTTCAACCGGCAGCCGTCGCTGCACAGGATGTCCATAATGGCACACAAGGTAAGGGTGACGCCGTGGCGCACGTTCACGATGAACACGCCGGTCTGCCCCCCGTACAACGCGGACTTCGACGGGGACGAAATGAACCTCCACGTCCTGCAGACAGAGGAGGCACGCGCCGAAGCCGAACTGTTGATGAGCGTGCAATACCACATCCGTTCGCCCAGGTTCGGCGGCCCGATAATCGGCTGCCTGGAAGACCACATCTCCGGCAACTACATGCTCACGCGCGACGGCACGGAGCTGCCGCGCGAAGCGGCCTTCAGGCTGCTCGCGGAAGTCGGGCTGGAGCCGGACCTGCCGCAGAGGAAGCTGATAAGCGGCAAGGAAATATTCTCAAAGCTGCTTCCAAAGGACCTCAACATATCCTTCACCGCGCAGGCCGGGATGAAGGTCGTGATAGAGAACGGCGTGCTGAAGGAAGGCGTGATAGACAAGAAGGCCATCGGCAGGGAAAGCGGCAAGCTCCTGGACAGGATAGAGCGCGAGTACGGCAGCGCGGAAGCGCACAAGTTCATAGACAGGGTATCCACGCTCGGAATAAAGTTCATGGAATACACCGGCTTCACGGTAGGCCTTGACGACCTGGAGCCGTCGCCCGCCACGATGGAAAAGATAAAGGCGGAACTGGCAGGGGGCGAGGTGAAGGCGCAGGAACTCATAAAGCAGTACCATGACGGGGCGATAGACATACTGCCCGGACGGACGGCATACTCGAGCTTCGAGTCGCACATGCTCAAACACTTGTCCAACGTCACGGACGCGGTGGGCAAGATAATCTCCGCGAACATCGTGGAGAACAACGCGGTAATCATGGCCCGCTCGGGAGCGAGGGGCTCGCTCACGCACTTGTCGCAACTAGCGGGGTGCGTCGGGCAGGAAAGAGTGCTGGGCGAGCGCATTAAGCGCGGCTACAGGGGAAGGACGCTGCCGCACTTCCTTGTCGGGGACCTGAGCCCGATGGCGCACGGCTTCGTGTCAAACGCCTTCAAGCGCGGGCTCACGCCGTTCGAGTTCTTCTTCGACTCGCTGTCAGGGCGAGAAGGCCTCATGGACAAGTCGCTGAGGACGAGGCACAGCGGTTATCTCGAAAGAAGGCTCATGAACGCCATGCAGGACCTCAAGGTAGAATACGACGGCACCGTGCGCGACAACAGGAAGATGATAGTGCAGTTCAAGCCGGGGGAGGACGGCATCGACCCGGCGAAGTCGGACTGGGGAAAACTGGACGTGAAGAGCATAGTCGCGTCCGTCGCGGCAACTTAGGTGACTCTGACAAGGTGAAATGGATGACAATTGAAGAACTCAAGGACCTGCCTCCGAAGATACAGGAGGACGTCAAGGAGGCGTTCAAGCAGTTCAAGCTCACGGACTCGCAGAAGAAGAAGGCTACAGCCAAGATAATCGAAAGGTACAAGAAGAGCCTTTTCGAGGCGGGCGAGGCGATGGGCATGATAGCCGCGCAGTCGCTGTCAGAACCCGCTACTCAGATGACGATGCGCACCTACCACGTGGCGGGCGCCGCGCAAATAGAGGTGACGCTCGGCCTGCCGCGCCTGGTCGAGATATTCGACGCGAGGCGCATACCGAAGACGCCGACCATGCTGGTCTACCTGAAGAAGGGCGCGAGCAGGGACAAGGCCGTGGAGATAGCCGCGGCCATACGCGAGGTGAAGCTCGGCAACGTGGCCAGCGCGGCGAACATAAACCTGCTGAACTCCCAAATCGAGGTGGAGACGGACCCGAAAATAATGAAAGAAAACGGCGTGAGGCCGAACATGATAGCGACCGCGCTCAAGGACACGCTGAAAGCCGTGGAAGTGAGGCCGCGCAGCGACGGGGTCACGATAAAGCCGAAGGCGGACGTCACGGTCAAGGAGCTCCAAAAGCTCAAGAGCAAGGCGCTGGACACGCACATAAAGGGGCTGAAGGCCGTGTCGCAGACCGTGGTGAACCAGAAGGAAGGGGAATGGATCATCACGACGCTGGGCAGCAACTTAGCGAAGGTGCTGATAACGGACGGCGTGGACGCGGACCGCACGACCACGAACAACATACACGAGATAGCGAAAGTGCTGGGGATAGAGGCCGCGCGCATCGCGATAATAAACGAGGCCGCGCACACGCTGCGCGACCAGGGCCTGGACGTGGACGTCAGGCACATAATGCTTGTCAGCGACATAATGACAGTCGACGGGGAGATAAGGGCCATCGGACGCTACGGGATATCGGGCATGAAGGGCTCCGTCCTGGCGAGGGCGAACTTCGAGGAGACCATCAAGCACCTGACGAAGGCGGCGGTGACCAACGAGAAGGACAGGCTCGAATCGATAGTCGAAAACGTCATGATAAACCAGGTGGTGCCTGCTGGCACGGGCATGTTCGACCTCGTGTTCAGGCCGCCAAAAAAGAAGTGATTGGAAAAGAAACTGTGGTGTAGCATATGATGACAATTGAAGATGAAATCAAGGCCGCGCTCGCGAAGGGCGCGATAATAATAGGGACGCGCGGCGCGGTGAAGGCCGTGAAAGCGGGAGAAGCCAAGGCCGTCGTTCTTGCAAGCAACGCGCCCGAAGCGGTGCGCAAGGACTTCGAGCACTATGCGAAGGCCGCGGGGACCAATGTGCAGAAGTTCAACGGAACGGGGAAGCAGCTGGGCGTGTTCCTGGGAAAGCCGTTCCCTGTGGCCGCGCTGGCCATCAAGCCGGAAAGCAAAAAGTGAGAGCATGCGCGAGATAGACCAGGAATCGATGCAACTCATTGCCGCCTTCGAGAAGCTCTCCCATACGGAAGTGCGCGACTGCCTGAGGAACGACGTCATCTATTTTCTCGTAAACCCGGGCAAGGCCGCAATAGCGATAGGCAAGGGCGGCGAGACCGTAAAGAACGCGGAGAGCCTGTTCAAGAAGCAGATAAAGATCTACGAATGGGCCGAGAACGACGAGCAGTTCCTCAGGAACATGATACCCGGAATAAAGAAGCTGGAGATAAACGCCGAAAAAGCGGTCGTAACGGTCGACTCTAAGGAGCGCGGCGGCGTGATAGGGAAGGGAGGGTCGAACATAAACGCCATCCGCGAACTCCTGAGCAGAAATAGCAACATAAAGGAATTGAAAGTTCTATGAGTTCGCTGAGCCGTCGAAGCCGGCCATCCGCGAACTTCTTGCGCGGAACAGCAACATCAAGGAACTGAAAGTGCTTTGATTCTCAGGGAAAGAACGGCCTCACAGCAGGGCTAGCAGCCACGGCCCGACGAAGTCGAACAGCAGCACCAGTATGAGGAAGTAGGTCACAACATGGATTATGGTCTGTGCGCGGCGGCCCTTCACGTATTTCTTCACGACGGCATCGAACATCAGGCCTCCGTCGAGCGGGTAGATCGGGAGAATGTTCACCATGCCCACGGCCAGCGAGAACTGGGCGATCAAAAGGAGCAGGTTGACGGCGGTCAGGAACGGCTGGAACGGGACCTTCATGACAGGCTGATAGTTTATCCCGACATAGGGCGCGCCCGTTTCGGGGTTGGAGGCGACCGTCATCGCGTAATCCTCCCCGTCCGCAACGAACGTCAGCTCATCGCCCACGGATATCGCGCCCACCTCCTCCATAAGGTAGCCGCGGCCGGCGGCGTATTCCCCGTACGTAGATGCTATGGGCCTGCCGTTGACGGACGTCAACAGTTGCCCTGAGTGGAGGCCCGCAAGGGCGGCAGGGCCGTTCTCGGCCACGCTCTCAAGGACCACGCCCGTGCCCGAGGCGAGGGGCCATATCGCGAAGGACAGCAGCCCCACTATTATCAGCGCCATGGAAAAGTTGGCGAAAGAGCCCGCCGCAAACACGCGCAGCCGCGTGAGCAACCTTGATTTTTGGAGCTGCTTCTCGTCGGGCTCCACGAAAGCGCCCGGGAAGATTATCAGCAGGAGCAGGCCGACTGAACGGAGCCGTATCTTTTCGGCGCGGGCTATGATCCCGTGCATCATTTCATGCGGGACCAGTATCGCGCCTATGATTATCATCCAGAACCAGAAGGGTATGAGGAAGTAGCCCGGGCCGGCCGCGCCGGTCGCCGAAGGGCTGGGCAGGACGAGCTGCAGGGCGGGCTGCTTTATGGCGCCAGATATTATCATGCCGCTCGTTCTCAGCAGAAGGTAAATGCCGTAGACCATCACGTAGACGGCCATAAGTATTCCGAGCGTGGCGGCAATCCGCCAGAAGCGCGGCGAGATGTTCGCTATCCTGTCAATAAGGTTGCGGAAGCGCTCGGTGCGGCGCATCACCACGACCGTGTGGAACTCGACGTTCTTCCTGTCGCGGTATATCACGACGCCCAGTACCGCAAAAAAGAGCACGACCGACATGAAGT
>Ga0315297_10001274_pt1 | contig 15491 bp, 13 predicted proteins | sample YL17G15_0_MG_FD_203628 | JGI IMG/M metagenome (GOLD analysis project Ga0315297, IMG submission 203628) | Sediment microbial communities from Yellowstone Lake, YNP, Wyoming, USA - YL17G15_0 | ecosystem: Environmental > Aquatic > Freshwater > Lake > Sediment | place: USA: Wyoming | collected... | reverse complement strand
GCGCGCCGCCTCGTCCCCGGGAGCGGCCTTCGAAAGCTCCCGGATACAGTCGAACGGACAGATGGTCGGGTGCCGGAGCGCCCAGATGTCATAATACTTGCCCGCCTTGGTCGCGGTCAGCATCGCCCAGCCTTCCGGGGCGGTAAGTCGTGCATCCAGGATCGCGGGATCGAGCGGTGACGCGACAACGTCGTCCATGTCCATCCAGACCATGAAGTCGAAGGGCTTACCGCGTACCAGTGAATACGCATGGTTCCTGGCACGCGCCAGTCGCGCCATGCGTCCCCCCCACACCCGCCACCGGAGCCGACCGAGGCTGTGGACGTGCAGTCCCGGGAAGTTCCTGGCGTGGGCCCTCAGCATCCGCAGGCACCGGTCACTGCTGTCGCTCTCGACAACGAAGAACTCGCTCTCCGGAAACCGGGAGCGAATGGCGCGGAAGTTCTGGATGACCGACTCGACGTACGGCTCGATGTTCCGCGCCGCGCCGAGCACCGCGATTCTCGCACTCACGCCCGGCTCCGGCCTACCTCGCCCACCCGAACAGCACCGCCAGGTCCGTTGCCGCCCACGCCCCCAGCGCCAAGTACATCCCCCGCTGGTGCCGAGCCGGACTCCACGACTCGACCGCCCGGTGCCAAGGCACCAGGAGCGCCATCCACACGACAAACGCCACCGCCAGCGCCGCCCACTTCGCCACATCTCCCGCCGTCCACCCCGCCGCCCGCGCCGCCGCCAGGAACAGCCCGAACGCCACCGTCACACATCCGATCGACACCGCCAGGCTCCGCCGCTTCCCCAGCCGGAGCGCAAACGTGCGGTCGCCCCGCCGTTCGTCTTCGTCGAACTGGTACAGCTGCGTCAGCGGATAGAGCCCCGCGAATAGCGCCCCGAAGCCCCACACCACGAACCAACCCCACGCCGTCAGCACCTCACCCGTGCTCGCCCACCCTGCCAGCGGTGTCAGCGTCCCGAAGCCCAGGAGGTTGATGGTCCAGTCCGCACCCGCCACCGCCTTGAGCCGCGCGGGCGGCACCGAGTACAGCGCCGACATGACCAGGCAGGTGAGGTAGAGCCAGGTGTACATCCTCGGCAGTAGCAGGGAGACGAGCAGCCCCGCAACCATGAGCCCCAGGCCGAACGCGAACAATCCCGGCGGAGGTGTCGGCGGGCGCCTGAGGTACGCGACGTCCCCCTCATCCCTGTCGAACGCGCTGTTGATCGCAAGCGTGCCGCCATTGAGCGCCACCACCCACAGCACCAAGCCAAGCAGCACCGCGCCGAGCCGCTCGCCCGATGCCGCGCGCGCCAGTCCCAGCGCCAGCAGGGCGCCCAGCAGCGTATGCCCAGCCATGATCGGCCACTCGGCGGGACGCAAATGCAGCAGGTAATCGAAGCGGGGGCCCAGCAGCTTGTATCCCAGCGCGCGCGCGGGATGGCCCGCAGGGCTCACCAGCGGAGTCCGACGTGGCGCGCGGCGAGCTTGAGGCCGTGCAGTGTCAGGTCGCCGTCCACTACGTCCACCGTGGCACAGAGCGGCGCCACCACCACCGAGAGCCCGCCCGTCGCCACCGCCTTCGGCACCGCGCTACCCGGCCACTCCGCGCGAAGGCGCCGGATCATTCCGTCCACCGAATCGGCGGCGCCGAAGAGCACGCCTCCCTGGATGTGCTCCTCCGTCGTGCGACCGATGGCGCGCTCCGGCGGCCGCAGTTCCGTCGCCGTCAGTTTCGCCGCCTTCCGCACCAGCTCGTCCGCCGACGTGCGCAGCCCCGGCATGATCGACCCGCCGATGAAGCGCCGGTCGGCCGTCACGCAGTCGAACGTCGTCGCGGTGCCGAAGTCCACCACGATGCAGTCACCCGGATAGCGGTCGATCGCGCCCAGGATATTCACGATCCGGTCGGCACCCACCGCGAACGGCTCATCCACATCCAGCGTCAGCGGCAGCGGCGTCCGCGCGTTGATCGAATGGGGACGCTGCCCCGTCGCACTTTCCACCCCATCCGCCACGCTGCGCGTCACCGGCGGCACCACCGACGCCAGGCACGCCGCCCGCACCTCGCTCGGCGAGTGGCCGCGCTGCGTCAGGAACGATCCCAGGTCCGCGCTCCATTCATCCGGCGTGCGATCCGGCGTCGTCGTGAGTCGCCAATGCGAAACAAGGTCGTCGCCCCGGTAGAGGCCGACCGTGATCTCCGTGTTGCCGATATCGAGGACTAGGAGCATGGCGGCAAGCTATACCTCGATACCGTCGCTCGCCACGAGCTCGAGCCGGCCAGCATCGGTATCCACAAGGAGACGACCCGTGGCACTCATTCCCCCGATCACCCCCGTCACCGGTGCGCGCAGCCGCCGCCCCGCGAGCCAGTCCCGCTCCCTCCACGCCTCCAGCTCTTCGCTCGAGAGCACCGGGTCCGCCGGCAGCCGGCTCAGCGCCGCGACCACGGGCCCCGCCATGGCCGCCGCATCGAGGTCCGGCCTCCAGTGCGCCAGCGACGCCGGCCGGAATCGCGCATCCGACGGAACCGGGTTGGTCACGTTGAGGCCCAGCCCCACTGCCACCCATCCGTTCGCGGCACCCCAGCGCCCCTCGCACAGGATCCCGCCCACCTTCGCATCATCCACGATGATGTCGTTCGGCCACTTGAGGCGCGCAGGCGGCAACCCACCCAGCAAGTCGAGCAACGCTGCCACCGCGAGACCGGCCCGGATGCTCAGCAGTTGCGCCACGTCCGGCTGCCCCCGCCACAGCACGCTCAGCCACAGTCCCCCCGGCGCCGAGACCCATCCCCGCCCTCGGCTCCCTCGTCCCGCCTGCTGGGTCTCCGCCACTACCGCCGTCCCCGCCGGCGCGCCCTCCCCCGCGAGGCGGTGCAGTTCGTCCTGCGTCGACGCCGTTACCCGGAGCCGCACCAGCGACGGGGTCACGCGCCGCGCGACGAGAAGAACAGGATCAATGCGCCGAGCGCCAGCCGATACCAGGCAAACGGCACGAAACTGCGGCTGGAGACGAACCGGATGAACGCCTTGAGCGCCAGCAGCGCACTGATGAACGACACCACCATCCCCACCCCGAATACCGGCAGGTCAGCGGCCGTCAGCAGGTCGCGGCTCTTGTACAGGTCAAGCGCCGACGCGGCAAAGATCACGGGAACCGCCAGGAAGAACGAGAACTCCGCCGCCGCTTTCCGCGAACACCCCAGCGCGTACGCGCCCATGATCGTGGCGCCACTGCGGGAGATCCCCGGATAGAGCGCCAGCACCTGCGCCAGGCCCACCCCGGACGCCGTCTTGAGCGGCAACTCCTCAGCGCTCTCGATGTGCGGCTTTGGCGCGAACCGCTCGACGATCAGGATACCGAACGCTCCGATGATGAGCCCCCACGCCACCGTGTTGCCCTGGAAGAGGTGCGCCTTGATGAAGTCTCGCGCCGCCAGACCTGCCACCGCGGCCGGAAGGAATCCGGCGAGCAGGTTGCGGACGAACTTGCGGCTCGCCGGTGTGCGCCCGAGCCCGCGCGCGACCTCGACGAACAGCCCGCGGTACATCCATACCACGGCGAGTATGGCGCCCAGTTGGATCACCACCTCGAACGTCTTCCACGTCTCGGTCGTTCGACCGAGCCACTCGGCGACGACGATGAGATGCCCCGTCGAAGACACCGGAATGAACTCGGTGACCCCCTCGACCAGTCCCAGTATTCCTGCCGCGACGAGATCGCTCACCCCGGCAGCTTCCATCATCGAACCGCTTCGGCGTAGAGCGCCTCATACATCGGGACGATCTTGTCCGCCGAAAACACCCGCGCCCGCTCGATCGCCGCCGCCCGCATCACCGCCAGGCTCTCCGGCACCCGCAGCAGGTCCACCGACCGCCGGCCCATCGCCTCCACCGAGCCCACCGGCTCGAGAATGCCACTGACACCATCACCGATCACCTCGGGGAGCCCACCCACCCGCGTCGCCACCACCACCGCCCCGCACGCCATCGCCTCCAGCGCCGCAAGCCCGAAGCTCTCCGCCGTCGACGGCAGCACGAACAGCTCGCATCCCTGCAGCAGCGTCGCCACCGAGTCGAGACGGCCGAGGAACTTCACGTCCTCCGCCACGCCCAGCTCCTGCGCCTCCGCCTCCGCATCCATCCGCTCCGGACCGTCACCCACCATCGCCAGCGTCGCCGGCATCGCCCGCCGTATCCGGGCGAAGACGCGGATGACGTCCTTGACTCGCTTGACCTCGCGGAAGTTGGAGACGTGCATGATCCGCCGGTGCCCCGCCGGCGCCAGCCCCTCCCAGCGCCTCTCCGGATCCGGGTGATACTCGGCGAGGTTGACGAAGTTGGGGATCACCTTCACGTCGCAACTCACGCACCCGAACGCGCGATACGTCTCGTCCCTGAGATACGCCGAAACGGCGGTGACCAGGTCCGACTGCTCGATCGAGAACTTGGTGATGGCATAGAAGCTCGCCTCCTGCCCGACGAGCGTGATGTCCGTCCCATGCAGCGTCGTGATCACCTTGAGCTGCCGCCCCTCACCCTGCAGCATCGACCGCGCCAGCCACGCCGTCGTGGCATGCGGAATCGCGTAGTGAACGTGCAGGACCTCCAGGTTCTCCCGCAGGGCGACTTCGTGCTGTTTGGACGCGAGCGCGAGGGTATACGGATAGTGCTCAAACAGCGGATACCGGCCGATGGTGGTGTCCACTTCGTGGAAGTACACCCGCTCTGCGTATCCCCGCAGCCGGAAGGGGGACGCATATGTGATGAAGTGCACCTCGTGCCCCCGCCGCGCGAGCTCGAGACCCAGCTCGGTCGCGAGGGCGCCGGAGCCGCCGTATGTGGGGTAGCAGGTAATTCCGATCTTCACGCGCTGGGTTCTCCTCTTGTCACATGTCTTCAGTCGGCAGTCGGCAGTCAGTCGTCAGTGGTCAGTTGCTCCGGACAAATCAGCTGCCAACTGCGGACTTACTGCCGCCGGACGACTGCCGACTGAAGACTCCACAAAGCCGCTATCTCCGCCGCGACCGCGGCTGCAGGCCGGGTCGCGTCCACGGCGATTGCCTCGGCAGGGAGCTGGTGTCTGAACCACGTCTCCTGCCGCTTCGCATACTGCCGCGTGCTGATCGTGATCGCCTCCGCCACCGCCGTCCGGTCCCCGCCGCACGTGAGATACGCCACCGCCTCGCGGAGCCCCACCCCATCCAGTCCCGGCGACCCCGCTACGGCTCCGTCCGCCAGCACCGCCGCCACCTCCTCGATCATACCCGCCTGGATCATCTGTGCCGCCCGGTGGCGGATCCGCTGGTGCAGCACCTGCCGCGGCACGGTGAGCCGCACATACCATGGCACGATCGCCCCGGCACTCTTCGCCGCCCGCTGCCAGGCCGAGAGGGACTGCCCCGTGAGGAGTGCCACCTCGATGGCTCGCACCGCGCGCTGTCGACCACCGCCTGCAAAGCCGGCGTCGAGCCGACCGGCCCAGCGCACCAGTTCCAGGGGCTCCAGCGCTGAGGCCCACGCCTCGATGCCGCGCCGCCGGTCCGCGTCCATGGCCGGTTGCTCGAACAGCCCCTCGGCGAGGGCCCGCACATAGAGCCCGGTACCACCGACCACGACCGGCAGCTTGCCCCGTGACCGCAGATCCCGGATCCACTCCGCCGCCGCCCGCGCAAACCGACCCGCGCTGTACCGCTCTCCCGGAGGAATCAGGTCGAGCCCATGATGCGGTACTGCCGCGCGTTCCTTCCTGGTCGGCTTCGCCGTGCCGATATCGAGGTGCCGGTACACCTGCCGCGAGTCGGCGGAAATGACCTCGATCGGCAGCAGCGAAGCCAGCGCCACGGCAACCGCCGTCTTCCCGACTGCGGTTGGGCCGACGATCACCGGCGTAAGGCGGCTACGCTGTTCCTCCTCACTCCTCACGCTGTCGCTGTTCCTCCTCACACAGTTCAGCCGCGCCGCCCAAATCGTCGTTCAAGCTCCTCAACCGGCAACTGCACAATCGTCGACCGTCCATGTACGTCGTGCGGCGGCAGCGTGGTCAAGAAGAGACGGAGCAGCAACTCCCGTATCTCTCGCTCGCTCAATCGATCCCCCGCCATCACCGCCGCTCGGCAGGCATACGTCGCCGCGAACCGCTCCATCCGGTTGGCCCATCCGCCGAAACGCCCGCGCGCCAGGTCGGCCACCATCTCCCGGAAGCAACGCGCCGCGTCGAACCGCGGATGCGGGTTGGGCACCGCGCTGAGCGCCACCGTGCGCCCGCCGAAAGGCACCACATCGAACCCGACCCGGTCGAGCACGTCGCGATGCGCCTCCACCGCGTCCAGCTCCTCGTCGGTCAGCTCGATCGTCACGGGGATGAGCAGATGCTGAGCGCTGCCCTTCCCCTCCGCGAGCTGCTTCAGGACTTCCTCGTAAAGTACCCGCTCATGCGCCGAGTGCTGGTCCACGATGACGATCCCGTCTTCCGACGCATAGACGAGGTAGGTGTCGAAGATCTGCATGACGGGCATCGTCGCGGCCGATGGCCGCTCGTCAGTCGGCAGTCGTGAGTCGTCAGTGGGCAGGCAGTCGTCAGTAGACCCAGTGTTCCACAACCCGGCCTGCGAAATGCCAGCGGCCGACTGCCAACTTTCTGACGACTGTCGACTGCCGACGGCTGACTCTACGCTTCCAGAGGCGGCGCTCATGGATCCCAACGCATGCCGCACCGCATCCTCCACCACCCGCTCGATCCCGATGCGATCCCGGAACCGCACCTCGAGCTTGGCTGGATGCACGTTCACGTCCACGTCGCCTGGCTGCACCTGCACGTCGAGATAGAGCGAGGGGCGGTCACCCGGATGGATCGCGGAGCGGTACCCCGCCTCCGCAGCGCGCACCAGGAAGTTGTCGCGGAACGGCCGTCCGTTCACGAACAGTTGCGCGCGCCGCCCCGTTGGCCCGGCATCGGCGGGACGTTGGGCGAAGCCCTGCACCCGGAAGCCACCCGCAGCGAACGCCACCGGGATGAGCGTGTCGGACAGTTCCCGTCCCCAGGTGGTGCGCAGGCGCTCCGCCAGCGACTGGCCCGCCGGGGCGTGGAACCGGTTCACCTGGTCGGCATGGAACTCGAACCCGACGCCCGGATGCGCCAGCGCCAGCGTCAGCACGGCCTCGTGACAGGCGCGCGTCTCGCTCGCCGTGGACCGGAGGAATTTCCGCCGTGCGGGCGTATTGAAGAAGAGGGTTCGCACGGCCACGGTGGTGCCGCGCTGGCGCGCAAGCGGTTCCACCCGCTCCATCCGTCCGCCATTGACCGTCACCTCGGCGCCGGCGCCGTCCTGGTCGGCCGTGGACAGCGTGAAGCGTGACACCGACGCAATCGCGGGCAGCGCTTCTCCCCTGAAGCCAAACGTGGCGATCCCGACCAGGTCCGCCGCGGTGGTGAGCTTGCTGGTGGCATGACGATCCAGCGCCAGGACGGCATCGTCACGCCCCATCCCATGGCCGTCGTCACTCACCCGCACCAGCGTCTTGCCACCGGTCTCGATCTCGACGCGCACGTGCCGCGCACCGGCATCGATGCTGTTCTCCACCAGCTCCTTCACCACCGATGCCGGGCGCTCCACCACCTCGCCCGCTGCGATCTGGTCGGCGACCGCATCGGGCAGGATGGCAATTCGGCGTGCCGATGTCGTGGGAAACGTCACCCGGAGAATCTACTGCCCGGCTGGGGCGATGGCGCTCCGCGGGAGCCAGCCGAGCTCCTTGCCCGCCCCGCGCACCAGGACCCACCCCGGCTGCTCCCGTTCCAGCACGACCGCCGATCCCGACGGGAGCATCCGGATCATGGTGGCGCGGCCATGCGGCGACGTACGGAGCGGCGTGTCCGCGACCGCGAGCGCGAGCGGGCGGCGGTCCCACCAGTGGGTGGCGACGGCGATGGCACCCGTCACCACCCCGAACACCACCAGCACCGGTGCGAAGCGGCGGGTTCGGCGCTCCTGCCCGAGGTAGAGTCCCCACCCCGCCACCCAGCAGAGCGCGGCAATCAGCAGCGATTCCGCCGCGGTGAACGGCGGCACGCTCCGTCTCGCCGCACTCGTCTGGTCGGGCGGTGGCGTCAGCAGCAGGGCGCGCCGGATCGTCCCCTCGCGCGGGGCCAGCCGCAGTGCCGCGAGCCACGCCGCCGCCGCCGCACCGTCCTCACCCTGCCGGTACCGCGCCGCACCCAGTCCGTACCAGAGCGCGGGGTCGCGTGGCGACCTCGTGATCGCTTTCTGGAAACCCTCCTCAGCCCGGCTCAGCGCGCCCGCCGCATACAGGCTGTCGGGCGGCACCTGGGCCGCGCTCACCGACACCACGCCAAAAAGCAGCAGCGCCACGAGGCCCGCGGGACGGCTCGCCATCGCGTCACGCAGCCAGCCCAGGGCCGCATCGAGGGCCCGCGCATCGGGCGCCCTGCCACGCCCCGGCGGCCCATAGCGATGGCCCTGCACCGCATCCCTGAGCGACGCGATCGCCTCCGCCGTCGGCACGTCGAAGCCCGCCGCGCGCAGGGCCGGCACCAGCCGCGCCGAGGTCGCGATGTCCTCCCGCGGCAGCAGTTGCATGAGCGCCCGGTCCAGCGCCAGCGACGGATCATCCGACTTTCTGCGCGTCGGCACCGGCCGCGGCCGCCGCCGACGGCGCAGCGACACGCCCAGCACCACCAGCGGCGGGAGCAGCAGCACCGCCGCCCAGCCCCAGACCGTCAGTCCCTCGCTCACACGGTCGGCTACCGGCGCACCGCGCGCCGCCAGCAGCGGCGGTGGCATCGAGCGCGCCGCCGTTGCCTCCTTCCCCACCGCCACCGCCACACCGATCGCCGGCAGGGTCGGCACGGCGTAGCCCCGGCGCGCGAAGTCGTAGTACGGATAGGTGATCGCCGGCACCGACAGCACCCCGGCCTGCGTCGGCACCACCACGAACCGGAATCGCTTGACGCCCGCCAGTCGCCCCGCCACCGGCTGCATCTCCTCGCTCGAGCCTTCCGCGTACGCCCGGGTGCCGGCCGGCCACGTAACGTCCGGCGACGGCCACAGCGCCACGTTGCCCTCGCCCCGCACCGCGATTTCGACGTTGACCGCCTCGTTCGCCCGCGCCGCCGTCGGTGTGATCCGCCGCTCGAGTCTCAGGCTGACGCCGGTGGCGCCCGCAAACCCCGGCGGCTGGCCCGCCGCCGGGAGCGGCAGCACCGTCAGCCTGCGCGCCGGGCTCGACACCGTGTAGCGCTCGTCCTGGCTGAAGAACTGCATCGCCACCGGGATCTCGTAGGTGAGCGTCACCGGCGGGATCGCCACCGCGCCCGGCGCCAGCGGAAACACCACCTGGTGCAGCACGAAGAGATCGTACCACTTGTCGCCCACCCGCTTACTCGCGGCGATGCCCGGCAGCGCCGTCTGGGGGAAGGCCCACACGCCCGCGAGCACCGGCGGCTCGAACCGCGGCTGCCGCCGCAGCCGGCCACGCAGGTCGCGCGAGAACCACGCCGCCGTGAGCACATCCACCTGCTCACCCACCAGCACCGAGTCGCGCGACAGCACCACCTGCACGCTCGCCCCCGATCCCACCGGGGGCGGCGGCGCCCGCGCCACCAGGTCGCGCACCCGCGGATTGAGCGCCACCATCCCCGCTGCCGCGTTCTCCGTCACCTCAACATCCGGGCCGTCGATGGTCGCCTGCGTCGTGCCCTGCTGCACCCGGATCGGCCCGAACGCGTAACTCCCCGCCCGCACCGCGCGGAGCCGCAACTCGAGCGTGCTGATCCGCGCCCGCTCCACCCCGAGCGTCACCTCGCTGCTCTCGCTCCGCGAGATGAGCGCGAACCCGCTGAATGCCGGCAGGTCGAACTGCACCGCGTCCGCCGTGCGACCGCCCGCCACGATGGTCAGCACCACGTCCTCGCCCACGTTGAGGCGGGGTCGGTCCACCGTGGCCGTGAGCGTGAGCCCCGGTCCCTGGTGCAGCAGCAACAGCAGTGCGAGCATCACCAGTCCTTCCCCGGCGGCGGTGCCGCGCGGAGCTTCCGCTGCCGCGCCACCTGGGTGCCCAGCTCTTCCCGCTCCATCGAGCTCAGGATCTGTTCCGCCTGGCTCTTGTTGAGCCCGCCGCTCGCCGGTGTGGGCGCCGCCTGCTGTGGCTGGGGCTTGGACGGGCCCCCGCTCTGCCCGCCGCCGCCACCACCCGTTGGTGGCGGACGCATCCGCTCCGCCAGCTCGAGGTTCCACTTGGCCCGCTTCGAGCTGGGCGCCAGCAGCAGCGCCTCGCGCAGCTGGGTGACCGCCTCGTCCATGAGCGCGTCACGCTTCGCCGTATCGGCGCGCGAGGCCATGAGCGACGCGACGCCCAGGTTGTACAGCGCCCGATAGCGGAGTTCCGGATCCACCGATTTCGCCGCGAGGGTGAGCGCCGAGCGCGCGCCCTCGAAATCGCCCGCCGCGAGTGCCGCGGTGCCGGCGTCATACAGCGCCGTATCGCTGGCGGCGCGGCCCGCCTCCTTCAGGAACGCCGAGGCCGCCGCCGAGTGCTCGCCCGTCGCGAGCTTGCGCTCTCCCGGCGACGGGCGCTGCGCCGATGCCGCCGCCGCCGTGAGCGTGAGCAGCAACCCCACCAGCGCCCCCGCCCGCTGGCGCCAGGTATCGAGCAGCAGCAGCCCCACGGCGATCAGCATCGGGATCCACGCCAGCGGCTCGAGGTCGGCCGTCCGGCTCTCCCGCGATGCACTCCGCCTGAGCGTCGCCACCAGCTCACGCGTCGCCCCCGCCTGGTCCGGCAGTTCCGACGCCACCACCGAGCCTTTCGCGGCTTCGGCGATCGCGCGCAACGCCTCATCGCTTCGCTTGGTGCGTACCACCTCGCCATTCTCGTCCAGCTTGTACTCCAGCAGCGCGCCGCTCTGGTCGCGGATCGGGATCCGCACTGGCTCAACGCCGCCTTCGGCTACGAGTATGAGCGTGATCCCCTGCCGCGCCAGCGCGCGTGCCGCCACCAGCGCATCATCCAGTGAGTCGTGGGCTTCACCGTCGGTGAACACCACCAGCACCCGGTCCGCACCGTCCCGCGTGGCGGTGAGCAGTTCCCCCCCCTGACGCAGCACTGCCGAGAGGCTCGTCCCCCCCTCCGACGCGATATCGGGATCGAGCGCATCGAGGTACATCTCCACCGCGCCGCCATCCACCGTGAGCGGCGAGAGGATGTAGCTCTTGCCCGCAAACGCGATGAGACCCAGCCGGTCGCCCGGCAGGTCCTCCACCAGCCGCCGCGCTTCCCGCACCGCCCGCTCCAGCCGGCTCGGCGCCACATCCTCCGCCAGCATCGACCGGCTCACGTCCACCGCGATCACCAGGTCGAGCGCGCGGCTCTCCGATACCACGCGGCGCGGCCCGCCCCGGGGTCCCGCGAACGTGACCGCCGCCAGCGCGCCACCCACCGCCAGCACCGCTGGTGTCCAGCGCGCCCGCCGGCGGGCCAGCGAGCCCAGCGCGGTTGACCACGCCGTCGCCGCCGCCACCCGGCGGCGACGCGCGAGCCACGCCCCCGCGAGGAGTAGTCCGCCCAGGATCGGCGCGGCCGCGAGCAGCAGCGGGGTTTCAAAGGTCATGGAACGCGCACCGCGACCGTCGCCGAAAGCGCCAGCTCGAGCAGGAGGGCCACCAGTCCCGCGATCACGAACGGCTGGATCACTTCATCGTACCGGGCATACCGCGTCACGGTCACCGGCGTCTTCTCCAGCGCATCGATCTGGTGAAAGATCCGGCTCAGCGCCTCGCTGTCCCGCGCCCGGAAGTACTTGCCACCCGTCTTGCCCGCGATCTCGCGCAGCAAATCCTCGTCAATGTTCACCCGCAGCACCTCATAGCGCAGCCCGCCGATGCCGCGCCCCGTGGGAATGCGCGCCTCGCCATCGGTCCCGACCCCGATGGTATACACCTTGATCCCGTACGCCTCCGCGGTCGCCGCGGCGGTACGCGGATCGATCCGTCCCCGGTTGTTCTCGCCGTCGGTGAGCAGCAGCACTACCTTCGACTTCCCCGGTGCGCGGCGCAGCCGGTTGACCGCCGTCGCGAGCCCGCTGCCGATCGCCGTGCCGTCCTCCAGGCTCCCGATGCGCAGCCCCTCGATCGCCTGCACCACCACCGCGTAGTCGAGGGTCACCGGGACCTGCGTCAGCGCTTCGCCCGCGAACGCCACCAGGCCGATCCGGTCGGCCGTGCGCCCCCGCACGAACTCGATCGCCTGCTGCTTCGCCACCTCCATCCGGTTGGACGGCGCGAAGTCCTCCGCCAGCATGCTGCTCGAGATGTCGACCGCGATCGCGATCGCGATCCCCTCGCGCTTCTCCTCCACCGTGCTGCCACCTACCTGCGGGCCCGCCGCCGCCACGATCCAGGCGATGAGCGCCACCGACCGCAGCACCGGCGGCAGCCGCGTCCACCAGGGCGGACGCGCATCTGACGCCACCATCCCCACGTCGCTGAAGGCGACCGTCACCCGTCGCTTGCGGCGCTGCCACCACCAGAGCGGCAGGATGAGCAGGAGGAGGAGCAGGAAGGGGCGCGCGAAGCTCACGCGGCCGCCTTGGTGAGCTGGGTGGCGAGGGTCTGGGCCCTGATGGCCAGCCCGGCCGCGTCGGGAAACGCCTCCGAGGTGAAGCGCGCTTCCTCCAGCGCACCAAGCACCTCGGCGATCTCGTCATGCGGCCAGTCGGGCCGCGACGCACGCACCACCGCCAGCACCTGCGGCACGTCCACCGCCGGCGTGGCCTCCGGCACCGCCCGGGCAATCGCGTCGCGCAACGCGGCCGTGGCCGCGGCGAGCACCACCCGGACCTCGCCCGCGTCGGCCCAGCGTCCCAGTGGCAGCGCTGCTGCCTGGCGCGCGGGCACCCGCGGCAGTGGCGCCCCGCGGCGGCGCCACAGGAGATGAATCGGCACAAGCAGCAGCACCGTGAGCAGCAGCACCGCGAGCAGCGAACGCAGCGTCCGCTCGCCGCGCACCACCGCCTGCGCCGGCGGCTGGATCTTGAGCAGGGACTCGGGCACACCCGCCGGGAGGACGCTGGCGACGGTGACCGTCATGCGCTCGGCGGGAATCGAGTCCACCCCGCCACCGGCGAGGAGCAGCAGGGGGCCGGGCACATCCACCGTGCGCGATCCCGCCAGCCACACCACCACCGGATACGCGATCTCCACCGAATCGCCCCGGGTCGTGACCCGCGGCGGCCCCAGCGTCTCCAGGTCGCCGGTCGGGTTCCACGAGGCCGGACGCACCGCGCTCCCGCCGGGCACGGCCACGGTGCGCACGAGCCAGATCGTGTCACCCACCGTCGGCGCGCCCTGCTGCAGCAGGGCCAGGAGCAGCAGCATCACCCGCGATGCAGCCGGCGCGCCCGCGCCGCGAACGCGCGCCGCAGCACCGGCGCATAGTCCTGCCCCGCCACCAATGCCACCTGGTCCACGCCCGCCGACGTGATCACGCGCGCCCGCTCGAGCCGGCGCCGCTCCGTGTGCCGCGCCAGCGCATCCCGCGTGCGCCGCGCCGTCGTGTCCACCTGCACCAGCCGGCCCGTCTCGGCGTCTTCCAGCCACAGCACACCCGCATCCGGCAGCGTGCGCTCCCGCGGATCGTCCACTGTCACGGCGACGACCTCATGCCGCGCCGCAAGCTGGCGCAGCGGACGTTCCCAGTCAGTGGCGAGGAAATCGGAGAGCACGACCACGATGCTGCGGTGTCGCAGCAGTCGGCCAGTGTAGGTGAGACTGGCGCCGAGGTTGGTCTTCTTCGACGCCGGTGAAAACGCGATCAGGTCGCGAATGCAGCGCAGCGCATGCCGGCGGCCCTTCCGCGGCGGCACCACATGCTCCACTGCTTCCGCGAAGAGCAGCGCGCCCACCCGGTCGTTCTGGTACGCCGCCGCGAGCGCCAGCACGGCGGCCACTTCCACCTCGAGCCCCACCTTGCTGATCGGGTCGCCCACCCGGGTGGAACCCGACTGGTCCACCACCAGCATCAGCGTGAGCTCGCGCTCCTCGGTGTAGGTCTTGACGAACGGGCTCGCCAGTCGCGCCGAGACGTTCCAGTCGATGCTCCGGAAATCGTCGCCCGGCTCGTACGCCCGCACCTCGGCGAACTCCATCCCCTGCCCCCGGAACACCGAGCGGTACTCGCCCGCGAACAGGGCCGACACCAGCCCCCGCGTGCGGAGCTCGATGCCCTTGACCTGCTTGAGGATCTCTGGGGAGACAGCGGTCATCCGGTAACCACGTGAGGTGTGAGGAGTGAGAAGGAGCCAAGCGAGCGGGAGAGGAGGCTTGAGCGTTTCGGAGCGCGCCCTCACTCCTCACGCCTCACGCCGTCAGGGCGCCCGCACCGCGCCCAGCACTCGCTGAACGACGTCGTCGCTGGTCGTGTCCTCCGCCTCCGCCTCGAACGTCAGCACCACCCGGTGCCGCAGCACGTCCGGCGCGAGCGCGCGCACATCCTCAGGAATGACATACGCCCGGCCCCGCAGGAACGCGTGCGCCCGCGCCGCCGAGGCAAGCGCGAGAGTGGCGCGCGGCGAGGCGCCAAATGCGACCAGCGGCTTCAGGTCCTGCAGTCCCACCGACCCCGGCTCGCGCGTCGCGCGCACCAGGTCCACGATGTAGTCCACCAGCTTCTGGTCCATATACACATCCGAGATCTGCGAGCGGAACCTGAGGATCTCCGCCGGCTCGAGGATCCGTGCCACCGGGATATCATGCCCGGTGCCCATCCGCGTCAGCACCTCGCGCTCCTCGTCCCGGCTCGGATACCCCACATGCACCTTGAGCATGAACCGGTCGAGTTGGGCCTCGGGCAGCGGATAGGTGCCCTCGTTCTCGATCGGGTTCTGCGTCGCCAGCACCAGGAATGGCTCCTCCAGCTTGAACGAAGTGCCCCCGATCGTCACCTGCCGCTCCTGCATCGCCTCCAGCAACGCCGCCTGCACCTTGGCCGGTGCCCGGTTGATCTCGTCCGCCAGCACGATCTGCGCGAAGAGGGGGCCCTTCTTCACGTAGAAGTCCTGGTTCTTCTGGTCGTAGATCATCGTGCCGATGACGTCGGCCGGCAGCAGGTCGGGCGTGAACTGGATGCGGGAGAAGCTGGCGTGGATGATCTCCGCCAGGGTGCGGACGGCCAGCGTCTTCGCCAGCCCCGGCACACCCTCGAGCAGGATGTGTCCGCCCGTCAGCATGCCGATCAGCAGCCGCTCCACCATGAGGTCCTGCCCCACGATGCGCTTCGACACCTCGTCGAGCGCCAGGCGGAGTCGCGCACTCTCGGCGGCAAGATCGGCGCGCGCCACCGCCGGGCGGCTCGGCTCAGCAGGACGACGTTGTGGCTGCGGTGCGGTCATGACTTCTCCATGGCTGACGACTGGCGACTCACTGCCGACTGCCGACTCACGACTGATGACTCTCCAAACCAATCGCTCGATACAA
>Ga0315297_10001272_pt1 | contig 15499 bp, 12 predicted proteins | sample YL17G15_0_MG_FD_203628 | JGI IMG/M metagenome (GOLD analysis project Ga0315297, IMG submission 203628) | Sediment microbial communities from Yellowstone Lake, YNP, Wyoming, USA - YL17G15_0 | ecosystem: Environmental > Aquatic > Freshwater > Lake > Sediment | place: USA: Wyoming | collected... | reverse complement strand
TGCAAACAGGCGATGCTTTGAACAATATTCTACTAACTCTTTTCCTGTTTTTTCTTATTGTGCCGATGCGCGCTCGGACTCAGAATATCGATTGGGTTGAAGCGACCCTCAAGGCGATGACGCTGGAGGAGAAAGTCGGGCAGCTCTTCGTCGCCGTGTATTCGCATAGAGAGAGTCCAGCGTACAAACTAGCCGAGAAGTTCGTGCGGGACTATCACGTCGGAGGATTCATCCTCGCCGGTGGAACGGTGACAGATATTGCTGTTATGACGAACCGGCTCCAGCGTGAATCAAAAATACCGTTGATTATCAGTGGCGATTTGGAGGGCGGACTTTGGTACAATCATCCATACCGATGGATGCAAGGAAGGGGGCCCGAGCTTCCTCGATTCATTGGCGGCGGAGGTACGTCGCTGCCGTCACTCATGGCAATTGGCGCGACCGGAAATCCACACTTCGCCTACGAGTTTGGAAGAATAACCGCCCGGGAGGGGCGCGCCGTTGGTATTCACTGGACAAACTCGCCGGTTGCCGATGTGAACATCAACCCAAAGAACCCAATCGTCAACACCAGGTCTTTTGGAGAAGATCCAGCGCAGGTGGCGGTGATGGTTGAGGCATATATTCAAGGGTTGCAAAGCGAGAAGATGATTGCCACGCCGAAGCACTTTCCCGGACACGGCGATACGGAAGAAGATTCGCACATGAAATTGCCGTCCCTTTCGTTCGATCGATCAAGGCTCGACTCGGTTGAATTTGTCCCGTTCAAAGCCGCGATCAGGGCGGGAGCTGGTGCCGTCATGACGGCGCACATTGCGATGCCGAAAATCGATCCCGTACGCCGTCCGGCTACCCTCTCACCGGTTTTGATCACCGATATTCTGCGGGGCCATCTTGGATTCAAAGGGATTGTCGTGACGGATGGGATGACCATGCAAGGCGTGACGGATCACTATTCTGCCGCGGAAGCGGCGGTGAAATCTCTTGAAGCAGGCATCGATGCTATTCTTGTCCCGGCGGACTTCACTGCTGCCTATGAAGGCGTGCTGAAGGCGGTGAAGTCAGGAAGACTCACTGAGCAACGCATCGAAGAATCGGTACGGCGAATTCTCTCCGCCAAGCATTGGGTTGGTCTTGATCGTGAGCGAACGGTAAACGTTGAGCGCATTGCTGAAGTCGTTGGATCGCCGGCATCGGAGCTGATTGCAGACTCAATGTTTCGTGCCGCAGTAACGCTCCTGAAGAATGATGGAAATATTGTGCCCTTTGCGACGAAGACACGCATCGAGGTTGTCACCCTTACCGATGAGCCAGATATTCATGCGGGTGAAGCGCTTTGCGATGCTCTCCGGCCGGGTGTAGCGTTGGTTGGTCTTTCGCGCATTTGGAGTGAATCTGGCAAACGCACGACAGACCAAGCTCTCGCAAGGATTCAAGAAGCAGATGTGATGGTGATTGGTGTCTATTTGTCTATTGGAGCATGGAAGGGGGGGCTGGGTCCCTCTCCCGAAATGCAAGAATTCCTGGATCAAGTCCTTGCCACGGGGAGGCCTGCTGTTACCATTGCATTTGGCGATCCCTACGTGCTGGGGAAAATTCCAACAAGCTCTGGTGTGGTTGCAGCGTACACAGGTCTCAGAAAAGCAGAAGAAGCCGTTGGCAAAGCTCTGGTCGGAGCAACCGGAATTCATGGAATACTTCCGGTGACGATCCCCGGCAAGTACAAGCGCGGCACGGGTATTCAACTTTCTCCCCCGCGGTAATCAGGAAACTCATAATGTCACTTTCAACGACTTTTCTTGGCCTCACTCTTCAAAGTCCGGTTCTTATCGCCTCGGGTCCAGCCAGCCACGATGTGAATCAGGTTCGGCTTGCTGAAGAACAGAAGGCTGGAGCCATTGTGCTGAAGACTGCATGCTCTAACAAGTTCGCACATATGCGCTCGTGGCCGAGGCCGCGCTATAAGCTGCTCGACTGGGACAAGCAAATCGAAGGCCGGTCGAAGATGTTCAGCCTCTATTCCTATGAGCAGGGATATAGCGGAACGCTGGATGACTATTGGGAATTTATCCGGATCTCGAAAGAACACGCAACCATTCCGGTGATTGGAAGCATATTTGCCGATGAGGCGAAGGATTGGATCGAAATGGCAACGCACATCGAGCAATGTGGCGCCGATGCCATCGAGCTCGATATTTCTTCTCCGCATCGACCAGGGAGTCTAGCATTCGAAACGACGTTCGTCGCGGCAATAAAGGGCGTTGTTGGCGCCGTGAAGATTCCAGTGCTCGTGAAGCTCGGTCCGGGTCCGGAAGTGCTCCCTCAATGTCTTATCGCGCAAGAGAACGGAGCTTCCGCAGTAACACTCTGCAATCGTCTCCGCGGGTTTGATGTTGATATTGAAAGCCGGCGCCCCATTCTTCACGGATATTTTGCCGGCATTGGAGGTCCATGGGCAAAGTACTACACGATGCGTCACGTAGCCGAGGCCGCACAAGCAATCACTATTCCGATCAGTGCGACGGGGGGAGTGCTTTCAGGCGAAGACGTCATCAAGTATGTCCTGCTGGGAGCTACAACGGTGCAGATCTTGTCGGTCATTATGATCAACGGCTGGGACTCCGTTAAACGAATCAATGGCGAGATCGAGGAGTACCTGCAGCGAAAAGGCGTCCTGTCCCTTGAGCAAATACGGGGCGAAGCGTTGAGGAGCATGACGTCACCGGATGAGATTGTCCGCTGGTCGGGGGAATCAAAGCGCGGAGCAAGAAATCTTTGGAAGGAAAGCTCGGACGAGTGAGAAACCGACCGGGCAAACGAGTCTATGAATACTGAAGGATCAAAATACCCAGGCCTTCGTCCTTTTCCACCGGACTTTGTGCGGGACTATCCCCCGCTCGCACTGGTAGTGGAGGAAAAATGCATCGCCTGCGATCGATGTCCTCCGCTTTGTTTCTTTGACGCGATTGTCATGGAGGACCGGCCGCTGCATAAGTTTCATCGAACCGCTGCGGTGATTCCTGATAATTGCACGGGGTGTGGGCTTTGTTTCGAAGCCTGTCCCGTTGATGCGTTTGTGTGGGAGCCGGACAAGAATATGGGGAAAGGTCCTTCGAAAGCTGCAGAAAAAACTGAAAGGGATTTGGGAGTATGAAGGTCGTCGACCTGACGCACCCGATCACGGAAAAAACGCCCGTCTATTTTCCCTGGCATCCAAGGACCGAGGTTGAGCGAACAGCGACATTCGATGCGAATAAGTGCGAGGTGCGGCGTCTGAGCATCGGAACCCACAGCGGCACACACATCGATGCGCCCAGCCATGTGTATGCCGGCCAGCCGACGCTTGATCAGTATGATCCCGGCTTGTGGTACACGGAAACGCAGGTCCTTGATTTTACTCCCCGACAACCGAAGAAGGAAATCACGAAGGATGAAATAAAAGCCAAACTCAAACGGCATGGTATTGGCGTCCTGGTGAAAACAGGGTGGGATGTTCGTTTCGGTGAGCCCGACTACTATGCAACATATCCGCCCATTTCACGCGAGGCTGCCGAGTACTTTGTGGAAATGAAGGTTCTGGTTGTTGCGGCGGATACGCCGTTTTCACTGGATGTCCACTATATCCTCCTGAAGCATGGAATACCGCTGGTCACGAACGTGAACAATACCCGCCAACTGAAAGAGGGTATGATCACACTTATTGCGGCTCCGCTGCTCATTCAGGGAAGCGACGGCGCGCCGGCGCGTGTACTCGCGGTGGTTGACTGAAGAACGCCATGAAACCAGTCGAATCTCTCCTTGCTGATCTCGTGGCGATCCCGAGCATGAATCCGATGGGCCGCGGTCGCACGGGGAAGGAATATGCCGAACAGGCGATCGCCGAATACGTTGTCGGCTTTCTCAGGAAACACTCCGTTGACGTTGAGCTCCAGGAGCATTTGCCGGGCCGTCCAAACGTTCTTGCGACGATTTCAACCGGCGCTCCGGGAACAGTACTACTGGAAGCGCATCTCGATACGGTGCAGGCCGACTCGATGACGATTGATCCATTCAACCCCGTCATTCGTGATGGAAAACTCTTTGGCCGCGGGTCGTGCGACACAAAAGGCTCATTGACAGCGTTTCTTCAGGCAGCAATTGAAGCTGCAGAGGCGCCACAGAAACTTCGTCATAATATCCTTTTGCTTTTTGTCTCAGACGAGGAATACAAGTTTGCCGGGGCACAATTTGCTGCCCGCAGTGGTTTAAGGGCGAGTTTTGGAGTGGCAGGCGAGCCGACGCAATTGAGAATTGTGCGGGCGCACAAAGGGGTGACGCGATGGAGAATCGTCACCCGCGGTGTCGCGGCGCATTCGGCGTACCCCGATCGCGGGAAAAATGCAATTTATACGATGTCTAAAGTGATCAACCGTCTGGAAGAGTATGCAACAACGTTGCACGCCGGCAAGCCACATCCCATGCTGGGAGCGCCCTCGTTGAGCGTTGGAGTTATTGAGGGGGGGCAGGCAGTAAATATTGTTCCTGACCGCTGTTGGATAGAAATCGACCGGCGCACACTGCCGCACGAGACCACTGGGAGCGTGCTCACGCCTGTGAAGTCGGTTCTGAATGATCTCACAGACTGGGAGATGAAGGAACCTCACATCTCCGTTGCGGGAATGGAAGTGGCGGAAAGCGCACCGATTGTTCAATCCCTCGCGCGATCAGTGACAGAGGTCTGCGGAGATGTGACCGTCGAGGGAGCACAATATGCCACAGATGCCGGTATCTACAATGCAGTTGGAATTCCTACGGTGGTGTTCGGACCGGGGGATATTGCGCAGGCGCACACAGAATCAGAGTATATCGAACTCCGGCAACTGCATCAGGCGGTAGACATCATCAGGAGATTTCTGACGACATGATCCTTGGGCTTGATATCGGTGGAACAAAGACAGCTGCCGTCCTCGGAACGCAGCGCGGTGACATTCGGTGGAGAAAACAACTCGCTACCAAACCGGACTGCGGGTTCGAGAGTACCTTCTCGAAAATCACAGCAATGGCTCGCGAAGCGCTTGCCTCGTCACCCGAGCGTGTTGAGGCAATCAGTGTTTCTATCGGTGGCCCGCTCGATGTCTTGAATGGGATTGTGAAATCGCCGCCGAACCTGCCAGGCTGGAATAAAATTCCACTGAAACGTCTTCTGAAGGAACAGTTTTCGCTCCCTGTCTACGTTGAGCACGACGGCAACGCGGGGGCGCTCGCGGAGTTCTATTTTGGTGCCGGCCGAGGTTCTCGCAATATCGTATTTCTTACCATGGGGACCGGCTTTGGAGCAGGATTGATTCTGGATGGGAAGCTTTATCGCGGAACCAGCGACACAGCGGGAGAGATCGGACATATCCGAATAGCCGAGGATGGTCCGTATTGCTACGGAAAGGCAGGATCTCTCGAAGGATTTTGCAGTGGAACCGGCATGGCAAAGCTCGCGCGGTCAATGTTCCCATCTTTGTGGAACGAATCATCGACAGTGTCCGATCTCTACAACGTTTACCAAAGCGGTTCGCCAGAAGCGCGTCAAGTTTTTGAGAAAGCCGGTCTATATCTAGGAAGGGCGTTCGCGATGATTGGTGATCTCTTGAACCCCGAACGTATAATCCTGGGCGGGCTAGGCATGCGCATCGGCGATGCGTTTCTTCCCATGGCTCAGCGAGTATTCCGCGAGGAAGCGTTGCCGCAGGTTGCTGCCGTGTGCACCGTCGTGCCGGCACAGCTTGGCGAGACCATTGGCGACATTGCGTCGCTCTGCGCAGCTATTGATCAGGGGAAAATCACAGGAGGTACTCCATGATGAGAAAACTGGGCATAGCACTCTTCCTCGTCTTCACGACGAGCGCCGCGCTGTGTCAGAAGTCCACCTATCTCAATGTGATCAAAGAGGCGGCAGATCGCGGCTGGCGAGAGAATCCACAGGTCTTGGAACAATGGAAAAGAACCACCAGACCCAATATCTTGTGGGGATATGATTCACCAGCCCACCCCGTGTACCTGGCGGGCACGCTTGCTTTCCTGTACGAAGAGACAAAGAACAAGGATTATGCGAAAAAGGCCGCAGACCTCCTGACCACTTACGGTGATTTGCGGCAATTCTATCCCAAGGAAAATGTCAAAGCGCGGATCGAATATGAAGATGGACTCCCGGCGCTGGGCAATTTCTTCTTCATGCCGCCCTATGTGCGGGCATATCTCAGAATTCGTGACAGCGGCGTCCTCGATGAGGCTGCCCGAAAGAAAATTGAGACAGATCTTGCCGGAAGCGCTGACTTTGTCTTTCGTTTTCCGGAATGGGGGACACACAACAGGGCGATGCTGCGCGCTGAAGCTCTCCAGTATGCAGCCCTCGCAATGCCCAATCATCCTCACGCGGCACGATGGAAACAACTCGCTGACGTAATTGCTGGTGACAACCTGAAGCAATGGGAAGCAGAAGATGCTTCGACCTATCATCCTGTGTGGCTTGAAGCGCTCTATTCCTATGCTGATGCAGGAGGAAGACGGGAGTTGTTTGAATCGCCTTTGACAAGGTACTACCAGCAGTACTTTCTCAAACTTATCGGGCCGCTAGGAACGATACCGGAATTTGGTGATGCTCGCTGGACGTCCGGCTGGGAGGCCTTGCGCCTTGTTCCGTTTTTTGAGAAGGGCGCGGCGGTCTATAAAGATCCTCAACTCAAGTGGGCCGCGCGAACAATCTTTGAATCATTCAAAAACTTGAACAGACCTATTGGAGTTGGAGAGGCGTATCACCTCTGTGATGCATACCGATGGGCCGATGAATCGATCAAACCTCAACAGCCCACCTCATTGTCACAAGAGATTCTTGAGGATCTCGTGGGTAAGAAAGTTGTGTTTCGTGATGGATGGAAGCCGACCAGCACCTACATGCTCCTGAACTACCGGGACGAGGGAGATGGCGGCTGGTTGAGCCGTGAGTATCTCCGGCAATCCATTTCGGTGGAAGAAGAGAAGATGCATCACGGTCATGCCGACGAGAACAGCATACCGCTGCTGATGAGCAACGGCTCTGTTCTCCTGCATGATGCCGACTATCGCAGCGACCTCCCGAGCGGGCCGTACGGCGCCTGGCGGCAGGATTATTTTCACAACCGGCTCATCGCCCGGCTGGGGAAACGGGATAAACGTCAGTCCTTATTGGAATATGTTCGGAATTCCGGTGCTTATCGGGCAGTCAGAACCCAAAAAATCGACTTCTTGAACCTTCATGACGTCGATATGAGCAGGACGAGACTCATTGATCAAGACATGGGATATCAATCAGACCGTGTCATCACATTTATCAAAGCGGACGGATGGTTTATTGTCGTTGATGCCATCAAGATCCTTCGCACGGGTTATTACACGTTCGCCAACCTTTGGCACGCCCAGCATATCCTCAGCAAAGGGAAAGATTACGTTGATGTGGCAACCGATTCCATCCAGGCGATCAAATTCCCCACAGATCGATCGCTCTTGCTGATTTTTCCGGAAACATATGCAAAAACGTTGGGTGACGAGCCCATCAGCCGGAGCTATCAACAAGAGAACGTGATCTTCCAGACCATCTCGGGCCAATACAAAGCTGGCGACACTGAGCTTTTCGTTACAGTCCTCGTCCCGCACAGCCGCGATCAGAACATTGACGATCTGAAGTCTAAAATAAAGCTCATGGATGTAAGTGTCCCGTACAAAGCAGTGGGGGTGCAGATTGCGCGCGGTGATCGAGCCTCGATACTGGGTGTCAAAATCGATCTGGAAATGGACATCGCCCGGGAGAATATTCGTCCGCGGTATCTTTATTCCCTTGGCAAGGTCACCTACGGCGATTTTGAAACCGATGCACATTATCTCTTTGCCAGCATAAGCAATCAGGATGTGAAGTACTCAGCATCCAACGTTTTGAAAGTTCTCTTCAAAGGGAAGCCGCTGATGGAGGCCCTGCCGAATACCCACGGGTTACAACTTGACGGAGCGCCCGACAGGATTGGATATACAAAGTGGCGGTACTGGGAAGATGCCGTTCGGAACAAGTGACCGCCTGAGGAACGAACCGCGATGGTGACGACGATTACACTGAATCCCATGCTCGACAAGTCCGTAACCATCAATCGTCTTGAGCGGGGAGCGATTCACCGCGCAACCAAGATGGAGATGGTCGCAGGAGGGAAGGGGATCAATGTTTCACGACAGCTGAGACACTTGGGAATTGACACCGTCGCGACAGGATTTCTCGGCGGCGAAGTTGGCTCGATCATGACGCGGCTCCTGACGGCAGAGGCCATCAACCACGATTTTGTCTTGACGGCCGCAATGACGCGTGAAGGTGTAACGTATCATGAGCCCAGCGGGGTTTGGACGGCGTTGTTTGAACCGCCGCTTCGAATCGACATTGAGGCGGTCCACAAACTGAGCAAGAAGATAGAATTCCTTGCATCGAAAAGCTCATGGCTCGTATGCGGAGGGAGCTCGCCCGGAAACGAAGCCGACGATGTATTCTATGAGGCAATTCTCAGCGCGCATCGCCATGGCATCACCAGTGTTCTTGATTCATACGGATACGCATTGGAATTGGGCCTGAAAGCGCAGCCGACAATGGTAAAGCCGAACAAGCGCGAATTTGAACTGACATTCGGGCAATCGCTGAAAACAGATCACGAGTACGTTGAGGCCATCAACGTTCTCCTGAAAGGAGGGGCGCGTTACTGCATAATCTCTGATGGCTCGAACCCCCTCTATGCAGGCATTCAAGGGCACTACTGGAAGGTGATCCCCCCAGCCGTTCCCGCTGTAAACCCAACAGGGTCGGGCGACGCGATGGTTGGTGGAATACTCTATGGATTTCACCAAGGGTGGAAATTCGAGCGATCCCTGGCCTTTGGAGCCGCGGCAGGCGCCGCAAATGCGCGCAAGTGGGAAGTCGCAAACTCAAGCCTTGCGGAGATAGCGACGCTCGAGCCTGATGTCAAGCTTCAACGACTCTAGAGGACTCTTTCCGGAGCAGGTGAGCGATGAACAACCGATACACACAAGCACTGAATGGCCAAAAGCCTGACCGCGTGCCCTTTCTTCCGGCGATCTATGAGCACAAGGCATGGTTTGTTGGCGAGACGCCATCGAAGGTTAGCCGCGACTCGCATCTCTTGATTGGTGCGCTCACCGCAGAATATGAGCGGGTAAGGCCTGATGCACTCACGATCGGTGTGGATGTGTATAACGTTGAGGCGGAAGCTGTCGGATGTAAAGTGACCTACTATGACGATGGCGATAACTCCGTACCGGCCATAAGCCCCCAAGCCGCTATCTTTCATGGGCCGGAAGACATTTCCTCTCTTACGATTCCCGATCCCAGAAAAGCTGGCCGGATGCCAATGCTCATTGATGTCGCAAGGACGATGGCAAGAACTCTGGGCAAAGAAATTCCTCTCAGGGGTGCGGTGTCAGGGCCGTTCTCGCTTGCAGCGCATCTCGCCGGACCGCAGCAACTTTTCCTGCTTACGATGATGCAACCGGGAATTGTCAAAGAACTCCTTGGTTTTGCGGCGGAAGTTATCAAGCTCTATGGAAGTGCATTTATTGAGGCAGGATGCGGTGTGGTGATGTTTGACTCCTATGCCTCGTCCGATCTGCTCCCCCCGGAGATGTACCAGAAGCTTGTGCTCCCCCCAACGCGACGCATCGTGGATCACTTTCATGAAATGGGGGCACGCGATATACCTTTGATTATCGGTGGCAACACTACGCCATTGCTCGATGCATATCTTGACACCGGTGCAAACAACATTCTCTGTGATGCAAAAGCGGATCCTCAGAAATTCCTGGAAAAGTGCTCGGCACAGAAACGGGCGTTTCGCCGGAATCTTGACTCAGCTCATTTCGAGGACTCTACACCGGCTGAAACAAAGGACCGCGCACTCAAGAGTCTCATGGCCTCGAATGGCTATCCTGGATTCATCCTCGGGACTGGTGTATTGCCGTATGGGACCCCGCTGACGCATCTAATCGCAATTCGTGAAGCGATTGATGAATTTTGCCGGTGATCAATCAATCTCGGCTCAGGGCGGCAGACGAATCGCAGCTGGAGACAACGTAAGTACTGGAGCAATCTATGCAGGAACTACGTGATCTTGCTTCGTTCTTGGAGCAGGGTGAAACACAGAGAGTCACAAGTCTCACTCAACAATTGCTCGACGCAGGGATTTCCCCGCAGCTCATTCTGAATGATGGTCTCATTGCCGGTATGGCCGTTGTGGGAGAGAAGATGCGGAACGGAGATATGTACCTGCCGGAGGTTCTTCAATCGGCAGGCGCGATGCAGGCTTCACTGAAGCTCCTGAGGCCTCACCTGGCCAGAGAGGGTGTGCAGTCCCGCGGTAAAGTCCTCATGGGAACTGTCAGGGGAGATATGCACGATATCGGGAAGAATCTGGTGGGAATAATGTTGCAAGGTGCCGGATTTGAAATTGTTGATTTGGGTCTCAACGTCACGCCGGAGAAGTTTCTCGAAGCAATCCAAGACCATCAGCCCGCAGTCGTCGCGCTTTCAGCGATGCTGACAACGACCATGCTCAACATGAAATCGACGATCGACTTAGTTCGCGCCGCCGGCCTGAGTCCGAAAGTAAAAATCATCATTGGCGGCGCACCGGTAAATCAGAATTATGCCGATCAGATTGGCGCTGACGGATATGCCCGGGATGCAGTGCTTGCCGTGGACAAAGTGAAACAGCTTCTCGGTATCTCACGATAGGACAAGAGGCAAATCGATGCGCCGCACTTCTCGCAGACCGGCACTACCCGATCATCCCGGGGAAGGACGCGGCCATCCGCTTCCTTGTCTTTTTGTGTTTTCAATTCCTGATTGATATCAACTCTGAAGGTGAACAATGCCAACAATTGCGGAAGCCCTAGGTCAAGCCAAAACAGTACTAACAACCTCCACAGCTCAGGTCGAGCAGACCGTTGCTCAGGAGCTTCGGAATATTCTCGGAGAACGAGCTGAAATCAAGAGCGCATCAGGGCTCAGTGCTCCGGCCGGCAGCATCAGGGTCGCCGTCGTCGGGGAAAAAACAAAATGGTCGTCGATTCATCCAGCACTCGACAGTCCAAAAGAATGGATGATGGTTCGGGCGAAGAAAGGTGGGGGGATAGAAATTCTCGCTTCGCGTCCGCATCTCCTTTACTATCTCTTCACAATCCTGACAGAGAACTGGAAAGGGCTCGACGTCGGCGAGTTTGTCAAGGGAAAGATCACGCATCCTACCTTCAAAAACCTTCGTCCCGTCTATGATCTCTTCCTGACGCAGCACGCCCGTACCGTGCGGAATTTCAACAGGGAAGAACACGTGCGCAATCTCGCACGCATGGGGTTTTCCCATCTAGAGGTGAACGGATTGGCCTTTGCAGTGCCGTTTGAGCGAGGGCCTCAGGGCGAATTGCTCCACCGCTTTTACACGTATTGCCCATCTCTTGATCAATTTGTGGCAAGTCGGCTGAATAAGGGGATTTATGACGACGACTATCTGCAGGCAAATCTGAATTTTCTGAAGACCAATGCAGAGTTGGGAGAGAAGTATGGACTCACGCCGGGACTTGTGTGCTTTGAGCCGCGCTCAGTGCCAGACAATCTTCTGCAGCGGTATCCCATGCTGCGCGGGGCGCGCGTTGATCATCCTATCAGAAGCTGGCACCCGCGGTACAACTTGTCGGTAGCTCACCCCGTTGTGCAGCAACACTACGCTGAAATGATGGAGAAGATCGTCAGGGAAGTTCCTTCGTTGGAGTACATCTCTGTCTGGTCGAATGACAGCGGCGCCGGCTTTGAGTATACGAGCTCGCTCTATGTCGGCCGTAATGGCGGCGGGTATGTGATCCGCGAATGGAAAGGGGATACGGAGATTGCAGAGTCGGCCGCGAACAACCTTGTACGGTACCTGCGGATTCTCCGTGATGCGGGGAGAAAGGTAAACCCTAAATTCCGGACGTTAATCCGGCTGGAGCCCTTCTGGGCTGAGCACGAATACATCTGGAAACAACTGGGAGAAGGCCTTGACGTCGAAGTTTCGTCATTGCTGACGAAGGGGTGGAAACTAGCTTATCAGCACCCGAAATACAAAGAGGCGCGTGAGATCCACGGGACGGCGCTCCACAATCAATTCATCGACGCAGAAAAACCGATCATTGAAGAGCTTCGCAAGAAGAAGTCGGAGGCGGAGGTCTATTTCAATCCCGGAACGATCTGGAATCATGAGCCCCTCCTGGGAATCCCTTTTCCCGGGCTGGTCTACGACAAGCTCAAGGACCTGGCGAAACAGGGTGTGACCACCCCCTGTTATAACGGAAGTGCAACGCCGCCTTCGTTTGCGCCCTACAATATTAACCAGGAGCTCACGCGCGCCTTCCAAGCTGACAGCAAGCTCGATCTTGATGCTTTTCTGCATCAAAAAGCGGTGGAATGGATCGGCGAAGATCTCCCAAGCGATCTTGTGCAAGTGTGGAAGCACTCCGATGAGGCGTACCGGTCGTTCCCGCTTCCCATCTGGATCTACTCGTCATGGGGCGTTTGGTACCGGGTCGCAACACGACCGATTGTCCCAAATATCGAGGCGATTTCGGAAGAAGACCGGAGCTACTACGAACAATTCCTCCTTGCCACGTCCCACAATCGTTGCAGGGTTGATTTCCGGTACGATGTCGGCTTCGATCTTGTCGATCCGGCGCATGCACATCACTGCCTCGCACTGATTGATCACGATCTCTTTCCTCACATGGAAGCCGCACTGAAGCTGCTGAAGTCGATGAATACACGTGCAACCACAGATGCTGCGCAGGCGTGTGTCCGGGATACTTTCGATCGCATGCGAGCTCTCTCCTGTTGGTACAAAACCCAGCGCAATGTTACAGCCTGGGTTGCCGGTGTCCACAGCTATCTCGAGACGACCAACAAGAAGGTGAAGAAGGAGTCGAAGAAACTGCTCCGTGAGATGGTGCTGGATGAAATCGAGAACACGCGGGATCTCCTGAATCTATGGGAAACGTCAAAGACCAACTGGATGATTCTGTCAGATGTCGGTGAAACGACGTTCATCTATTATAAGAACTTTGGTGAGCAGCTGAAGCGAAAGATTGCGTTGATGAAGGGTCACGAAAATGACGAGCCGTACGTAGATCCGAATTTCCAATGGCGGGTTCCCGGATTCACCGATGCTCCGTCGAAGTGAACCATGGTTTGAAAAACCCTCATCAACGGGTCGATGCCAATAACCATTCTCATAGCCCCGGATTCATTTAAGGGATCTCTCAACGCGCAGCAGGTTGTTGAAGCAATTGAGTGTGGCGTCCGCGGGCTGTTTCCCGATGCAACGATCATCCGCCACCCCGTATCAGATGGCGGGGAAGGACTGGTCAGAGTTGTCACACCGGTTTTGGGAGGCAAGGAGGTGACAACGACCGTATGCGGACCGCTGCCCGGCCAGAAGGTTCAAGCCATGTGGGGTTTCGTGGCGAAGCAATCACTCGCGGTCATCGAAATGGCTGCGGCCGCGGGGCTTCCGTTGGTGCCACGCGGACAGCGCAACCCAAACATCACAACAACGTACGGAGTCGGTGAGCTCATCCGTGCGGCGTTGGATGCAGGCGCTACTTCCATACTCCTCGGAATTGGAGGCAGCGCTACGAATGATGGCGGTGCAGGCATGGCAGAAGCACTCGGCGTTAGGTTTCTTGACGCAACTGGAGCTCCGATTGCGCGCGGGGGAGCGGCGCTGCAAAACTTGGCGTGCATCGATGTCAGTGTAAAGGACCCCCGAATTGCCGCTGCGGGCATTATGGTTGCCTGCGATGTGCAGAACACTCTGTGCGGGCCGAACGGCGCATCGGCGGTTTATGGGCCTCAAAAAGGGGCCTCGGCAGCTGATTTGCTGTTGCTGGACCAGGCCCTTGGGCACTACGCATCAATTGTAGGCTTGTCAACGGGAATTGATGTTCTGTCGGTTCCCGGCGGAGGAGCGGCGGGGGGACTCGGTGCAGGACTTGTTGCCTTCTGTGGTGCAATGTTGAAACGGGGAATTGATCTGGTTCTGGAGATCACAAGATTCGACAATCATTTACAGAGGGCAGATTTACTCATCACCGGTGAGGGAAAGATAGACAGTCAGGTGAAGTTTGGAAAAGCTCTCTCGGGAGTCATCGGAGCAGCACGGAAGCATGGAATTCCGGCGCTGGCTATCGTGGGAGCAATCGAGGGGCCCCGGGAATTGTTCGTGAACGCTGAATTTCTGGCGGATCTTGAATCGCTCGTTGATGAACAGACCTCAGTCGAGACCGCGATGACCGGCGCGTCAAAACTTGTCGCAGAAAAAACCAAACTGTTGCTTCAACGGTATTTTAGTCGTACCTAAACAAACATTGAAATCGTCGCATCCATTATTCCATCATTTCCTAATTCTCTCCCCGGATGTTCCCTCTCAAGCATTCTCGACTTCTTGACACGCTCGCCGTGGCATTTCTGGCTGCCGTTTGGGGTTTGGCCTGGCCCGTCACGAAAGTTGGCCTTCGCGATTGTGAACCGATCCTTTTCGCGGGTCTGCGGAGCATCATCGGCGGCTTGTTCCTGTATTGCTGGCGATTCACGAGAAAAGACAATGAGCCGATGGATCGTCACACATTCTGGGTTGCCTTCATTTCGGGCACGACCTGGGTCGGAATCCCGATGGCCCTCACTTCATGGGCGCTTCTGTATATCAATATTGGAATTGGCGCAATTCTTCAGAGCACTACGCCTTTCTTTGTTGCCATTTGCGCATATTTTCTGCTGGGAGAGAAACAATTCTCCTTCGCAAAGATCGGAGGACTCGTTGTCGGCTTTGCCGGAATCGTTGTTCTCTTTTCGGACAAGCCTGTAACCGATGTGACGAGCCTTACGGTTCTGGCCGGTTTTGCGATTCTCATTCCCTCCATTTTCAATGGATTCGGTCAGGTGTATGCGCGGAAACATTTCAAGGGGAAAGATCAATTCGGGTTTATGACGGCGATTCTCCTGATATCTGGTTTTGAAACTCTGCCGTTTAGCTTTCTCGCCGGTACTCCGCGAATTGACCTGACTCTCGATTTTGTGCTTTCGGTCCTCTATCTTGGAATTGTCGCTTCGGCGATACCGTTTGCGGTCTATTTTTCCCTGCTTGTTCGGGTCGATATTGTCCTTCTCTCGATGGTTGGGTATGTTATTCCCGTGGTCGCGGTGGCCTCTGGAATCGTGTGGTTCGGTGAGCGGATGTCGCAGGCCGAAATTGTAGGGTCATCCCTTGTGCTGATGGGTGTGGCTCTGGCTACACAATACGATGTTGTGAAGTTGAAAATCTTGTCCCGGAAAACCTCGCAAAGGATTCTACCATGATTCACATCGGATTAGTCGATCTCGACACCTCACACCCCAAGACGTTCACAAAAATTCTCAACGCCATCCCCG